>Ga0224496_10000908_pt1 | contig 19281 bp, 14 predicted proteins | sample SF_Jul11_sed_USG_2_FD_168127 | JGI IMG/M metagenome (GOLD analysis project Ga0224496, IMG submission 168127) | Sediment microbial communities from San Francisco Bay, California, United States - SF_Jul11_sed_USGS_8_1 | ecosystem: Environmental > Aquatic > Marine > Sediment | place: USA...
GAACGTACCCAGCACGCGATGTGACACACCACTGTCATGCTCGCCAGTGCCAGTACCGATTCCCTTTTCCAGCTCATCAATCCAAAGTACGCAAGGCGCCATTCCCTCTGCAGCGGCTAGCGCCGTACGTAAATTACGCTCACTTTCACCATGAAACTTGTTATAAACAGCACCAAAATCCAGACGCATCAACGGCACACCCCATTCACCTGCGATTGCACGCGCCGCAAGACTTTTACCACCACCCATTACACCCAGCAACAGCATTCCCTTAGGCCGATCCATAGATGACGTATTAATATCGAGAAATGGCCCATGACGTAATGAAACCCAATGCTTCATACGGGTGAGACCACCGACGGCATCAAATTTTACCTCTGACTGCTCAAAACCTAGAACGCCAGTTCCACCAAGCGCTTTATGTTTGATCGCCAGCACACGACGGATGTCATCCTTGTTGAGTTCTCCATCGGTACGTAACGCTTGACGCACTAAACGACGCACATCTTCAAATTCGAGACCTAACAAATGGATCATCAATAGATCGACAGTGGCGCGATCGCCACGTACTTTATCACCACTTTGTGATCGATATAACTGCGCCTCTTTAGCAACAATTGCCTTAATATCATCACGCGTTGGCAGCCGCGGTTTAAAGTGGTCAGCAAGTCGCAATAGTTCGGTAGGTACATCTTCAAGCGATGGACTGATAAACACCAATGTACGCTCACATTTCGCATGATCCATCCCAATCTCACGTATGAGTCGCACGGCAATGGCGTCCTTAAAGCCCGGATGAGCATCGCACAGCACATACACACCATTCTGCATAGTCTTATCAATATGCCTGAGACAATCAAACAAATCATTTGTCTGATAAACACCACTACCCTTGCCATCCAGAGTCATGCCACCCTGTTCCTCACGCACAATGCCGCCACCTGTGCCGAACACACGCCCCAACCCATCAACGATACTCCAGCGCATCATCAATTGATTTTCTAAATTACACGCCTGTGACAACAACTTAAGGATACGTGGCTCTTCATGAGATTCAACAAGGATAATCGGTACTTTAGCTCGCAACAATGCACAAAGCTCTTGCGTTTCGGCATGTTCATTCATGCAAAATCATCTCCAAGCAATTCCAATCTATTAGGTGCCGAAAAAAGAATAGCATGGGTTTCTTCGTTTCTTCCGTGATACAGAAAGGGAGACTTACTCCTGTTCCGCCTTTAGCCAAAATTACAAAAACCGGAAAAAATTAGCGCGGTAGGGTGGATAAGCTTGCGTCATCCACCGTATGGTAAGAAGAATAAACATCTATGAGTATAGAAGAAAATAAAAGCCCTTTTTCATCAAACTAAAATGCACTTAACCCACATCAATCTGTCAATCACACTGAGAAAAAATCAGAAAATCACACATTTTTAGCTAATCAACACTAAATATCAAAAACTTATTTGGCAATTGGCGATTTCAGGCGAATGACGACCAAGAGGAACTGCGGCTCAATATTGTCTGGATGACACGCGCGACGAGTGTCAACATCCGAACCAAGCGTTAATACTAAATGAATCCCTGGCCGCAGCTTATTACATTACAGAATTTCATACAAAGCATTAGGGCCAAGTCTATATTAGAAGCCATCGTCTTTGGCGCCAAACCATCCCCCCTTTTTTACCATTATTTGCTTTTGCTTCTCGAACAATTTTACCAACCAAGGTGGGCAGCGCTGGGCTTTGGGTATATTGAGATCTCAAGACAATGCTTTATTTTTTGCTGTATCTGTTGCACGAAATAATCATCACCAAGAAACACCTGCCGGTTTAAATATCGCCATATTGATTCTTGTCCAATACCTTATGCAACAAATTGACTATATCCATACACTGCTTCATTTCGTTTGCCTACAAATTGTGCAAGTAATTTATGCTGCCAACCATGGCGGCGCTGCTGGCAATTAGTCCGCCAGTTTCCCTTGGAAATGACACTAGCACACCTTATTTGCGCAACCTACCTTCTACATCTTTATGCAGAATGCTTGCATCCCAGCGTTTGGTACGGAATACCCTCGGAAAGTGCCCGTTTCTGTAGCCCACGAAGATCCTTAGAAAAAAGCCGAATATTTATTCTTGCCTCCTTCTGAAACATTGCTTTTGCGTATTCTTTATGTCGTTTCTGTATATCAGCCGAATTTTTCGATGGCTTGAGCTTTCCAGCTTCAAACGCTTTCAGAATTTCCTTCTATTCTTGATTCAGTTTACTCATCGCTGTCACCTTTATATTTCTTTGTGGCCTTTCGACTTGGAATGATGGCCATCAAAAAGATTTCCTCAGCCGACTCGACAAATGGCACAAGATAGACATAATCCTCATGGCTATCACGTCAATCCGTTGAACCGGATAGCGCTGCTGATTCGGGTGATCAATCGTCTCTAGGACATCACCTGCTAAAATATGAAACAAAACGTCTTCGAATGACACACATCTTTGCGACTTCAAATGCTCGTTCTTTAGGTGATCCCAAGTTATTGGTTTCATGAACCAACAATAGCACAACATGTGCCTAATGCCTGCCTTTAACTATAAATCGAACAAACACTAAACTGGTGAAGAGCGTCCCCATATAATTTATGTGTCCCCAGAACTCGATTGATACACAATTTATTTTTGACTAAATTCTGCGTTCAAAAGTGATGCACTTAGAACTTCAATTACCCCTGATCAATCGTATCGCATCTGACTCAGTCATCGACCAAGCCTATGACTGGTTGTACGAGAAGCGCAAACACTATCACCACAATAATGATGTATGGCACGTGCGCTTCGGATGGGCCAAACAAAAAGGACTTTACACAGATAAAAGTTGCACAAAGTTGCATTCATGCTGCTTTTGTATCATGATAAGTGACACGTCGACTAGGTTCAGGCATCCGTAATGCATCAATATTCGCTTTGATTAAATAGATTTATGTGCCGTTGCTGCCTCTACAGGGTCACATTTTCAAGTCAAATTTTAGTTAATTTTCACATCCCCCCGTTAACACCACTATATACCAATGCCAGTCATGCCCAACAACTCGAAAACAGTGTCCCTCGTACTGGGCAGTGGCGGCGCCCGCGGACTGGCACACATCGGAGTTATTAACTGGCTGGATGAAAATGGATATCGAATTGTTTCCGTAAGTGGGAGCTCGATGGGCGCGTTAATCGGCGGCATTTACGCCAGCGGAAAACTCAAAGAGTATGAACACTGGATGCGGGCCATTACTGCGACGGACATACCCAAGTTGGTCGACATTACTTTTGACCTCGACGGACTAGTGCGCGGCGAACGAATTATCGAAGCACTAAAGGACCTGATTGGCGACAGCCTTATCGAAGACTTGCCTATTCCTTTCACCGCTGTTGCATCCGATGTCGCACGTGAGAAAGAAGTATGGCTAAACGCCGGCTCCCTGTTTGATGCCATTCGTGCATCAATATCACTGCCACTGTTTTTTAAGCCTGCAGAAATCAACGGTGTTAAGTTGCTGGACGGCGGGATTTTGAATCCGGTGCCGATTGCACCGACTTTTAATGACGAATCCGATATTACCATCGCTGTAAATTTAGGTGGAAAACCGGATCCCGATTTCAAGATGCCAAAAATAATCAATCCTCCGGAAGAAAAAAACGATTTTTCAGACAAAATTGCTGGATTCATTCGCAGACTGGATATCAGCAAGAAAGTCAGCAGGTCTAAATCCATTAGTATGATAGTAATCGCCGACCGCACTTTTGATGCCATGCAAAGCGCTATCGCTCGTCAGCAACTGGCAGCCTATCCGCCAGATATCGAACTGATTATTCCCAACAACGTATGTGGCACACTGGAGTTCAATCGAGCAGAAGAAATGATTCAATTAGGTTACGAGTTGGCGGCGCTCAAGCTGTCGTCGTTACACACCAAGTAAGTACTTATTTGGCCTTATATTTCTCGCCAGGAAACCCCGACCAACGGATGCAGAACGTATGCTGCAATTTATTCGCAGCGCACAACACTATGGCTTCCCGTATAAGCTCGATAGCAATTCGAAAGTTACTTCCTCTCAAAGTACATGATCCCCTGGCTGCCCGCTAGTGTAACAATGAGCCTGTCGTCATGAATATAAGCTGCTCTGGCTCGTTCGAGATCGCTCAAGAATATTCTCAGCAAAGTATTTTGACAGCCTGGTTGCAAGTTCTTTTGCATCTCTATGGTAAGTGACTCTCCGCTATAGGAAAAATCGCCACTCAAGCTACCGCATGCAGCGGTAACCTCAAAACGCTCCTTATTCATGAAGGAGAGGGTATATTCTTCGCCAGATTCAGTCATGGTCGTTGCATTGGCATCATATTGTGTAGAACTCCAGACCCATGGAGTTGCAGTCAATTCAGCAATACTGGCATGCGCGCGTTTGGCAACTTCACGTACGGATTCGCCTGTGGGAGGCCAGGTCCCGGTAACCTTCTGGGTCCAGGTGTAGCTGATCTTGAGATCATGCTTCTTGTCATAGGATAGCGATGCCACCAGTTGATCATGTAACGCTTCCAAATTGACCGGTGGCGCCGGTCCCTCAAGGCCTAGATAAAGCGTGTTCCGTTCCTTGAAAATTTCGACATCGACCAGTTCCAGTTTGCTCTCTTTCAACCAGTTTTGTAGTATTTCTGATTTTGCAGCGCGGTAGTGAGCGTTAAAAATTATTTTCTCACTGTAGAACCATAACGGTATGCAAACTGCTGCCGTTAGTAAAGCAAAAAGCATAATCTGACTGCGTGCAAATGCAGTTCCCTTACTGCGGCCGGCGTTAGGAGACACCCCAACCGCCTTAAAAGTCAACGCTCCCGCCAATACCATCGCGACGAGATTGACGAGAAATAGCACCAGAGCCCGCAGTGCCAGTTCATGATAACCGGTGGTCAACAGGATCCCTGAAGAAGCGAGGGGCGGTAATAAGGCCACAGCTACCGCAACGCCGGGTATCGCGCTGGTCTCTTTGCGAGTAATTGTATATGCGCCCGCTGAACCGGCAGCCAGGGCAATGATGAGATCGTAGTAGGTCGGGCGGGTACGCGCCAGGACCTGCTCGGGAATGAAGATCAGCTCCGGGGATGCGAATGTTATCAGGGAGGACAACAGCACGGCACCGAAGCCCATCATAAAAACCATCCAGAGGGCACCATAGAAACGAACTGCACCCCATAACCACCGCACCAGCGGCGGCCATGACCGGATTCATGAGTGGTGCGACCAGCATTGCGCCAATAACCACAGCAGCTGAATCGGATATCAGGCCGGCGGTAGCAATAATCGTTGATAGCACCAGAAGGACAGTCATGCGGAAGAGAAAAGGCACTTGGTTGTTTTTGCCAAACACAAACAAGTCTTCCAACACTGCGCGACGTTCTTCCGCAGTCAGGCTTCGATCGGAAAGGAGTTATTTAATGTGGAACCGGCTCACTGCTACCTCACTGGATTCTGGAATGCGGATATCGGGCTACGAGTGTTCAGCGTAAAAAATATGCCTCGCAAGCGGGAGCCGCATAATCGCGTGCAACTTGCAAGCGAAGGGCGAACAAAATGGCTATATTGAGTGATTTAACCGGACTTATCGGAATCATGTTCATGTGTCTTCATACGATGCCTTACGTGCTTTTTTGGTGTTTTCTTGCTTTTTTTTGGAGTCCTGCCGGTGGTTTGTTGTTGAGTATGCTTACCTGTGCTTGTTAGTTTCTCATTGTCCAATTTCTGCATGAATTTTATTTTATCAGCAGGCGAGATCATCATCACTTTGTCTTCGCCATATGTTATTTCAAGGCGGTCTGAAGACAATGCTGGACTAAATGCTGAGCTTTGAGATTCCTGCACGGATTTTATAGATGTAATTGGAATAATCCATGAAAATGGGCCACTGATTATTTCAAGATTTTCTTTTTCCACAATGTACTTGGTTGAGACCAGTATCCATAGTGGAATACCGGCACCCACAATCAGTATGAAAGCTGCTATAGAATAATTGACGGCACCACCTATCTTTAGCATTACGGATGATCCTAGCATGCATGAAAACATTGATAGAACTATGAAAATCAACATCCATTTGTCGATTTTAGATTTGAATACATCCATGTTTAATCTCTGTTGAAATTTAATGTCAGTGAGGTAGGGCGAATAAGTGAAGCGCCATCCGCCAATTAGATTTAATCTTATTTCGCATTAATATTATGACACCAAGAATTTGGAATTTGTTGAATTTTACCATGCAGTGGATCATGCGGACTTATCTACCCTGCCACGCGGCGCCGATGATTAAAAAATAACTGCAATTTTCATGACAGCGAGTGTTGGAAAACACAAAAGGACTATACACTGGTTGAGGTTACACTAAGTTGCAATCCTTCTGTTTTTGTATCATGATACGTCTCTCGCTTGCCTGGTTCAGGCATCCGTAATGCATCAATTTTTGCTTTGGTGAAATTGATTTTATCTGCCATTGTTGCCTCTACAGAGTTACATTACAGTTCAAATTTGGTTAATTTTTGCATAACCCTGTTAACGCTACTATATGCCAAAAATGGCTTTAGGCAAAGATTTGTTAACACTGGGAAAGTGCTCATAATTCGTTAGGTCTGGAGTTAAAATCCCTGCTTCGCCGCCAGCATAATCAAACACTTAGTGCAGCACTCACTGAGTACTTTTTCTTTGGGGCTATACCGGGAGTGCTTAGCAGGGAAATAACAGTCAACAAAACCCACCACATGTGATGGCGCGATGCAAAACACCACGATTTTCGACAAACTGCTGACGAACGACTCGGTCATCAACACATGAGCATTCGGAGAAATTCCGCCTTCAATGTAATGGGTGCAGTGTTGCCTATAATAGTAATGCTGATCACTATTCCGCTATACCTCACACTGCTAGGCGAGGAGCGTTACGGTGTGCTGGCTTTGGTCTGGTTAGTTCTTGGCTACTTTTCTTTCATGGAAATGGGCTTGGGAAAGGCCACTGCCAATCAAATCGCCAAGGCACAAACAGCGCCTGCCCGCGAGCGTGCAGAGATCTTCTGGACCGCACTAACATTAAATGCGGCCATGGGGGTAGTGGCTGCCGGCATCCTCTTTCTGGTGGGCGATTACCTCATCAGTCACACACTGAAAATGTCGGCAGGCTTTCGTGCCGAGGCACTGGCTGCGCTACCCTGGTTAGTCTTCACCTTTCCGTTGGCGCTCGTCTCTTCCGTTCTTAATGGAGCGCTGGAGGGTGCAAACAAATTTTTGCTTTTGAATTTCCTGCAAGTGGTTGGGAATATGATCTTTCAGTTCGTGCCAATGTTAGTCGCATACTGGTATAGCCCAAGCCTCGAGTATGTAATCCCAGCAGCAGTCGTTGCACGCACCATCACAAACTTTGCTCTTTTTTATGCATGTCATTTACTCGTAACTGATCGAATAGTCTGGCTCGTGTCATTATCGAGAGTGCGATCACTATTGTCATTTGGAAGTTGGGTTGCATTAAGTAGCCTTTTGACGCCAATTTTAGAAACAATTGATCGGCTCATAATTGGCGCCACAATTGGAGCAAAGGCTGTTACTTACTATACGATCGCATACCATCTGGCAGCCCAATTACGGATAATTCCAGGTGCGCTCACTCGTGCTCTTTTTCCCAGGTTATCTATTCCCAATGGTGATCAATACCGCATTTCTGTCCATGCGATGAACGTACTCACAGTATTGATGGCCCCAGTTACCGTATTGGTAACTCTAATATTAAATCCCTTTTTATACTTCTGGGTTGGGGCAGATGTTGCAGTAAAGGTTAATACAATCTGTTATTTATTTTTGTTCGGAATGTGGGTCAATATCATTGGCCATGTACCAGTAACACTTCTAATAGGGATAGGAAAACCAAGTACTGTCGCAAAGACTCATCTCGCTGAGGTGCTGCCGTTCATCGTATTAATATACGTTGGCGCTATTACCTTCGGCGTTGTAGGCGTAGTTCTTGCGTGGGTAATAAGAGTAATAATAGATACGGCCGCGATGTGCTATTTTGCAAAAATGGCACGCGAAGCGATCAAGGTCACTTTACTACCAACACTCATTTTGCTATGTACTTTAAGCTTAGCTTACTTAAACGATCAAGCTGTGATTGACCCTCTTTACAAATCTATAGGCGGTGCGATTCTTCTAGGGCTAAGCGTTTGGTTGGCAAGGCTGGAGTTGAAGGAAATTTTTTCGCTGATATATTTCCGGTTTTACCCCCGGGTTTCCAGTTAAGTATAAATTACAAATACATGAAAATAGGAATAATAAGCGCCCTTCTTCGCAAATTTAGAGTCCTGTTTGATAGGCACGAGATAAAACAGTTCGCACCATTGGGAAAAAATCTTAGGTGAATTTAGGCATACCGTCTAGCTTATGTCCTGAGTTCATCAAACCTTACATGAAGATCAACAACTATGATATAGCAGATGCGGAAGCGATTTTCGAAGTAGTTAGCAGATTGCATGGCTGCAACCTTTTCACTCTCTTAAAATCATCGATTGAAAGCTTAGCATACCGCGGACGTCCACGTAAGATCTAGAAATTGGAATGATTTACTTCACTTTTAAAACTCATATTCGTTTAGATCTGTTTTCATAACTGACCCGTTAAAAATAACAAAAAAAATGCTGGATCTTTTTACCTCCAATGCATTAGACTTTAGACAGCATATTAGGATTTTTGTTATCAGGTTAAAGTAATACTTTCGTTATTGGATCACTCATTTTCTTTCAAAATGAACCGAGAAATGTTGAGTAGCACTTTTACTGGGGTAATTTCCGAGGTAACACGGAAAACCTGAAATATATTTATTATTTAATGTCAGACAGATAATGAATGAAACTTTTCGAGTGACTGACCCACAACCCTTTATTTATTCAGTTGAATTTATATCTATGCAAAAAGTATTATTTTTTGTATTTTGTATCGCATCAATCAGCTTTTCAAGTAGTGCCAGTGCTCAATTAATGCGAAATTTTCCAGTTGATAGCAAGCTGGGGGTACTCAAGGCGTTTGCCTATCCAGAAGTTAAAATTGACAAGCAAACATTGCATCTAGGTGCCGGCAGTCAGATTCGAGATAAAAATAACCTGATTATTTTACCGACTATGATGAACGAGAAGGGACCAGTCCGATATCAAATGGACACCATGGGTAATGTACACCGCATCTGGTTACTAACACCCGATGAAGCTAAGCAGGAACGTACAAAAGAAAAAGCCAAAAAATAGTCTATTAGTACTTCATTATCAACACAGACTTCATCCTTCCGAAAAAAGAAGTCAGCAATTTTTCTTTCAATCTCTTAGATTAAGCGCTTTAAATACATACTGATGTGCTAATATCACTGATATTTTAGATTCAACAAAACATTTGTGAACAATAAGCTTTATATTAAAACGTTTGGCTGCCAGATGAACGAGTATGACTCGGACAAAATGGTAGATGTCCTTCATAGTGCCAGTGGTATGGAACAAACAGACAATCCTGACAATGCCGATTTAATTTTGTTCAATACATGCTCAGTCCGTGAAAAGGCACAGGAAAAAGTTTTTCATGATCTAGGCCGTGTTAGACATCTAAAAAAAACCAACCCCGACCTATTAATCGGGGTCGGCGGATGTGTTGCCAGTCAGGAAGGCAAAGAAATTGTCAAGCGGGCACCTTTTGTCGATTTAGTATTTGGTCCGCAAACACTACACCGCCTGCCGCAATTGATCGCAGCACGCAAAGCAACTGGCCGACCACAAGTAGACATTTCCTTTCCCGAAATAGAAAAATTTGACCATCTTCCAGCTGCATGTGTAGAGGGTGTGACGGCTTTTGTGTCTATCATGGAAGGGTGCAGTAAATATTGCAGCTTTTGCGTCGTACCTTATACGCGTGGCGAGGAAGTCTCACGGCCAATTGTCGACGTTTTAACGGAAATAGCAATACTGGCAGATCAAGGAATCAAGGAAATTACCCTACTCGGCCAAAATGTAAATGCTTATCGGGACGAGATGGATGACGGTAATTTTGCTGATTTCGCATTATTACTTGAATATATTCATGAGCTGTCCGGGATTGAACGTATCCGCTACACGACTTCCCACCCCAAGGAATTTACCACTCGGCTGATAGATGCGTATACAAGATTACCAAAGCTAGTCAGCCACCTGCATTTGCCGGTACAGTCCGGCTCCGATCGGGTGCTGGCCGCAATGAAGCGTGGTTACAGCGTGCTTGAATATAAATCTATTATTCGCCGGCTTCGTTCCGTACGTCCTGAAATTTCACTTTCTTCTGATTTTATTATTGGCTTTCCCGGCGAAACAAATGCCGATTTTGATGCCACAATGAATCTGGTTGAGGAAATGAATTTTGATGAATCATTTAGTTTTATCTATAGCCCACGCCCCGGTACCCCGGCCGCAGATTTACCGGATGACACGCCTCATGCAATAAAGCTGGAAAGATTATATTCTCTGCAGGAAAAAATTAATCAACAGGCACAGGCCATTAGTCAAGAAATGGTGGGAACGACTCAACGTGTATTAATGGAAGGTGTGTCTAAAAAGAATGCACATGAATTTTGTGGCCGCACAGATAACAATCGTGTCGTCAATTTTCCTGGCGATCCAAGATTAATTGGTTGTTTTATAAATGTTAAAATAACCGACGCGCGCCCGCACTCTTTACGTGGCGAATGGATGGATATTTAAAACAAAGTAATATTGCTTGCAATGTATCCTTACCATTGAGAAAATTGACATATCGTAACAACATCATCATACATTTGGAACCTAGACCTCTCGAGATTTCTTTTTCCCCGGCTGACAATCAGCGTCTTGCCAACCTTTGCGGCGCATTGGACGAAAACCTCAAACAGATTGAAACCGCACTGGATGTATCTATTGCGCGACGTGGTGAGAATTTTAGTTTACGTGGAAAGTCCAATCAAACCAGACTTGCGGCACAAGTACTCCATAATTTCTACGGCCAGTCTCGGCATCATCTAAGTATTGAACAAGTACAACTGGGCTTGATGGAGGTTATGAATTCAGACAGTCCATCGAATCCGTCTGCAAAAGATATCGTCAATGACGTTGACTTGACCGCGCCAGCACTTAAAACCCGCCGTCACAATCTGCATGGCCGAACACCACGCCAAACGCAATATTTGCAGCAGATTCAAGAACACGACATTACCTTTGCCATTGGTCCGGCCGGTACCGGCAAAACCTATCTTGCTGTTGCCAGCGCAGTGGATGCGCTGGAGCGCGAAAACGTCGCGCGAATTATACTAGTGCGCCCGGCAGTAGAAGCTGGTGAACGACTGGGGTTTCTTCCTGGCGATATGACACAGAAAGTTGATCCCTATCTACGCCCACTGTACGATGCACTTTATGATCTAATGGGGTTTGACAAAACCGGCAAACAATTTGAACGTAATATTATCGAAATTGCGCCACTGGCCTTTATGCGCGGACGTACACTGAATCAATCATTTATTATTCTTGACGAAGCCCAAAATACAACGCCTGAGCAGATGAAAATGTTTTTAACCCGTATTGGCTTCGGTTCCAAAGCGGTGATAACAGGTGACATCACTCAGATTGATCTCCCCAAGCATCAAAAAAGTGGCTTGGTAGAAGCCAATAAGATCCTGAAAGATATTCGCGGCATTGCTTTTGCACAATTTAAATCTGAAGATGTGGTACGGCACCCACTGGTACAGCGCATTGTTAACGCATACGAGAAACATGATCAGCAAAAGCAAGACGCCTAACGTCTATAAATCATTTGGCTTGATCTTAATATCGTAACCAGCAACCGTGGATAGGGAGTTAAAATTATCGGTGCAATCTGTAGCTGATGCTGAGGAAATACCGACAAGCACCCAATTTAGAAAATGGATCAAGGCAGCGTTGACACAAAACGCAGAAATTACCATACGCATTGTGGACGAACCTGAAGGCCAGGATCTCAACAAAAAATTTCGTGGGAAGAAAGCTGCTACGAACGTTTTAACCTTTTTTTATGACGATATACTTCCGCTTACCGGGGATATCGTACTATGCGCCGCAGTTATTGAAAAAGAAGCACAACAACAAAATAAATCGCTGGTTGCCCATTATGCACATCTTACCGTGCATGGCGTTTTACATTTGCAAGGTTTCGATCATGAGAATGATAAAGACGCGGCAACTATGGAAAAAATTGAAACAAATATTGTGACCGGCCTTGGCTATAACGATCCTTATGAGGACAATAATTATTAATTATTTTATTTCGCAAAAACTACTCAAACTAACGCACTAACACTATATGGATGAACCTCCCTCTAAACCTGGTTGGCTAGAGCGACTCAGCTCACTGCTCCTGCGTGAACCAGAAGATCGCGAACAGTTAGTCACATTATTACATTCCGCCTTTGAACGAAACCTACTCGATTCCGATGCGTTAAGCATGATAGAAGGTGTCATGCATGTATCTGAAATGCAGGCACGAGACATTATGGTGCCACGCGCCCAGATGGACGTGATTGATATCAGCGAAACACCCGAAAAATTTATTCCTTTCGTTATTGAAACGGCGCATTCCCGGTTTCCTGTTATGGAAGGCAGCCAAGATAATGTCATCGGTATTTTGCTGGCCAAGGATTTGCTGCGTTATAACGCTGGCGAGGAAGACTTCAATGTCCGCGAAATGTTAAGACCCGCAGTATTTATACCCGAATCCAAACGACTCAATATTCTCCTCAAGGATTTCCGCAGCAACCGCAATCATATCGCCATGGTAGTCAATGAATATGGTGGCGTAGCCGGGTTAATTACCATTGAAGACGTGCTTGAACAAATCGTTGGTGAAATTGAAGACGAATATGATTTTGATGAAGAAGAAGACAATATCGTCAAGGAATCCAGTGATCGCTATCGGGTTAAGGCGATAACCGAAATAGACAATTTCAATGAAGCGCTGAACACCAATTTTAGCAACGAAGACTATGATACTATCGGCGGACTAGTGATCAAAGAATTCGGACGTCTTCCCAAACACAACGAATCTGTCATTATCGGCAACTTGAAATTTGTAGTTCTGCGCGCGGATAGCCGACGATTGCATATCCTGCAAGTTGAAAAAGTTGATGCCGATACGTAACGCGATCACTGCAAACCATCCATCTGCGCTTTTTAAGTTAAATTGCTCGCCTTATGTCCAATATTACCGTCCGCAGTTATTCAACCCAAACTTTTGAGAGACTGAACAAAAGCGGACTACCACCGGTACTTGCTCGCATTTACGCTGCCAGAGGAATTGAAGACCCAAATCAACTCGAAGCAGAATTGTCACGCTTAATTCCATTTGATCAGCTCAAAAATATCACCTTGATGGCAACGATACTGGCGGATGCCATTGCTGCGAAAAAACGCTTATTAATTGTCGCTGACTACGACTCGGATGGCGCAACTGCCTGTGCAGTCGGGATACGCACCCTACAAAAATTTGGCGCCATTGTTGACTATCTGGTTCCCAATCGCTTTGAATACGGCTACGGTTTAACGCCCGAGATCGTCAAACTGGCCCATACCACAAAACAACCGGATATTCTTATCACAGTCGACAACGGCATCGCCAGCGTTGAAGGGGTTCTTGAAGCTAATCAACTAGGCATGCAAGTGCTTGTTACCGATCACCATCTGCCAGGTGACCAATTGCCCGATGCCACCGCTATCGTCAACCCAAACCAACCCGGTTGTGATTTTCCCAGTAAAAACATCGCCGGCGTTGGCGTCATCTTTTACCTGATGCTGGCGCTGCGCGCGGAACTGCGCAAACGTGGCGCATTCACCACTACCGGAAAAGAACCGAATCTGGCCAGCATGCTTGACCTGGTAGCACTGGGTACCGTTGCCGATGTAGTAAAACTGGATGACAATAATCGCATTTTGGTTCAGCAAGGTTTGCGGCGAATTCGTAAAGGCCTTGGTTGTGCGGGTATCAATGCGCTACTGCAAATAGCACGGCGTGATTACCGGAAAACTTCCACCTATGATCTGGGTTTTATGCTAGGACCCAGATTAAATGCTGCCGGACGGCTCGACGACATGGCACTGGGCATTGCATGTCTGATCACGGACGACGAAGCTCAGGCCGCTCAAATAGCGCATGAGCTTGATCAACTAAACCGCCAGCGCCGTGAAATCGAAGCGGATATGCAAGATGACGCATTAAGCATGCTGGAAAGCACATTCAAGTCCCATGATACCCAAGCTGAAGTTGAAACCCAAAATTCATACAGTCTATGCCTTTTTGATCAGACCTGGCATCAAGGTGTCATTGGGATATTGGCATCACGCATCAAGGATAAATTTCACCGTCCCGCGATCACCTTTGCACCAGGCAATAATGATGAAATAAAGGGTTCCGGGCGTTCGATTCCTGGCTTCCATATGCGCGATGCATTAGATCTTGTTTCCAAGCGCCATCCAGGATTGATCCTCAAATTTGGTGGCCATGCAGCGGCGGCGGGACTCACTATCCATCGCTTTAAATTTGACGAATTCTGCAATGCGTTTGAACAAGCCGCTCAAACAATACTTGCACCCGAAGATCTAACCCATATCATCGAAACCGATGGTGATCTGGACACAGCCGATATCAACCTGGAACTGGCGCACAAGCTGACTCACCAGGTATGGGGCCAGGGATTCCCTCAGCCAACTTTTAACGCTTACTTCTATGTAAAAAGCCAGCGTATTGTTGGCGAGAAACACCTAAAACTAAAGTTGAAGAAAACCGAATCAGATAACCATCATGCACCACAAGATTCCGGTGATCTATATGATGCTATCCTGTTTTTTCACAATGATCCACTACCAGAACTCATCAGTGCCGTTTACCGATTACAGATCAATGAATACAATGGCACCACGACCTTACAATTGATGCTTGAACATTGGTCTGAACCAGATCGTTAAACCTAAAATCCTCAGTTGACCGCTACAATAATAAGTAGTCTCATGAAAAGAAGACTAATTTTTTTTACTATGACATTCACCTTTAAAGTGAAGAACGCACTGATGCTTATAGTACGCCTTTGTTTCTTTTTTACTGTGTTGCAATTCGTTGTAATAACCAGTCATTACGCCTCATTGCGCCTTGCCAAAAAGAAACAACAACGCACGCTAAACACCATCCAACTGAGAATTTTAGGTTAAAAATGGCGCATGCATATCGAATACTTTAACGGCAGCGAACTTGAACATCTGCCACATTTCGCAATCAGCCTCGCCATAGGCCTGTTAATTGGCCTTGATCGCGAGCGGAATCCTTTGGCCAGCGCGGGATTACGAACATTTGCCCTAGTCGCATTGTTTGGCACGCTGGCAGCATTGCTATCCGAAAAAACGGAATCACCCTGGCTATTACTGGGTGGATTACTGATTGTTGGCATTATGACCATTACCGCCAATCTCCGGGCACCGAAAAAAGTTTCCGACCCCGGTACGACAACTGTGGCAGCGATTATTGTGTGCTACGCACTGGGTGCAATCGTCTGGTATGGCTACTCAACACTGGCAATTATGCTCGCCATTGTCACCACCATACTGCTATATTTTAAAACAGAATTGCACGGCATCTCTCGAAACTTGGACCGGCGTGACCTTATTTCTATTCTGCAATTTGCGATTCTTACTTTTATTATCCTACCGATATTACCTGATAAAAATTTTGGTCCTTATGAAGCCATTAACCCCTATCAAGTCTGGTTAATGGTCGTGCTGATCTCCGGTGTCAGTTTGGCGGGCTATATTGCACTACGCCTCGTTGGTCAACGTTATGGCACAGCACTGCTAGGATCATTTGGCGGCCTAGTATCCAGTACCGCAACAACACTAGTCTATGCCCGCCGCAGTAAATATAATCAGAGCATTATCCCAATAGCTGTGGTTGTCATCCTTATCGCCAATCTGGTGGTACTAATCAGGCTTTCCGTCTTTAGTGCCGTTGTGTCTCAATCAATCCTGCCACAACTCTTACCGATACTCGGCAGTGGCTTATTCCTAGGTTTAGGCGTAACTGCTTATTGGTGGAAAAAAATTAATCAACAAAATGAAATGACGGCCCCGGAAATCAAAAATCCAGCGGAAATACAAACCGCCGTAAGCTTCGGACTACTTTATGCCGTCGTTTTATTCTTAGCTGCTTGGCTATCAGATATCGCCGGTAGCCGCGGCCTTTATGCAGTAGCACTGGTATCCGGTTTGACAGATGTCGACGCAATCACCCTCACCAGTCTGCGACTATTTGAATTAGGCAGACTGGAAGCAACAGAAACCGTCACAGCAATTTCATTAGGAATAATGTCAAATATTGCTTTTAAACTTGGGGTAGTATTCTTTATAGGCGGCCCATTACTGGCAAAACGATGCGCCTTGGGAATGATCGCAACCTGTATTGGTATTGGCCTGGGTTTATTCATGTTTGTATAGATTAGGCATATGTTAACCCACAAGCCAGGTACTCTAATATATTGATTCAAAAATATATTTGTTTTAACTTTTCAACTTTACAAACCCGGTTATGCGAAAACGTTATGAAGGCCGAACAATTTCAGTAACACTTGAAGAAGCTTTCAACTCGCCCGGTTCGTCCATGCATAGCTTGCACCAACAAGTCCTTGGCGAAGCGATATTAACATCGAAGAACTATTTACTGGCTGGAATGCGATATTTTGCGGCATATTTTGTGACGACGTTCTTTATTTTTAATTTGTAGCGGCGAAATACCTTCCACCCTGCGAAAACAAGTAAAGTCAGCAATGTAATCAACCACCAGTTATATACCAACCACATGGATAGATTCCTATCAACCTGTATATTGGCTTCTGCAAGATTAACAACTTTCACTTTCTGCTGATTATTCTCAGTCGTCGTAAGATGCAATTTGAATTGAATCGTTTGTACACCGGATGACTCAGGTACGACATACCATTTCCATTCAGTAAAATCACTGAATACATACAATTGCTCCTGCGGCCCTGAATTCTCAATACGGTAATGTTTGCCCGAAATTTCCGCTTTCATATTGGGCGAAACCAAACCTGTGACACCTTGTATCGAAGTGCCCTCGGACACAATGGAAACGATTTGATTAATAAATTTTGCAAGTTGTTGCGTATTGAGATTAAGTTTTACTTCGAAACCTTCATATTGCTTAGCTTCGGATGGTGCCGTAATGACGCTACTATCAATGGGTATTTTCATGATCAGTGGATAAACAGTCTGGTCCTTAACATTGGTCGAGTGCACATAGGCAAGGATCAAAGGCACTGACAGTAAAACCAGAAAAAATAATACTGGCATCAATAGACTCGTGTTTGTGCTGGACTCCGGGTTGTTCATATTTCCTCCTACGACATTGCCAAGTTAACGCTTATAGGACACCCAACTATTAACGTAATTCAACGATGATGAAAACTCGTATTCGTTAAACCGGATGATATCAAATCTAGAATTATCAGGGATTGGCTAATGGCGGTGTAATCTAACCCTAGATCCGACCCATTTGTTTGCGCATCAAAAATGTCAGCAATGTCCTACGATTGCTAAATACACCTTCTTTATTTTAAGCGTTAATTGTAATCAGAGCGAATAACAAGAATGCAATCATTGGGTACTATAGCGGCACGGAAGGTATCTGCATAATTGATCATCTGTACCCGTAATGGATACCCATATTACACGGGCGGCACACCTTCCCCTGCAATGAACACCGTGTACAATCCTCGATCTTGTTTGATCACACCTTCTAGGTGATAGCTGGAATGTAAATTTGCTACTGTTGTTCGTCGTCAAAGCGATTTGGACTGATGGCTGCCTGAAACAAGAGACACTTCAATTCATCAGGTTTAAGCTTTTAGCCAGGTTATCGTAATACATTTACATTTTCTTGCTTGCTTGTTCCTGATAGAAGCAAACTTCAAATTAAACATTTTTTCTATGAACAACTATTCATCCCACAAAGTGGCCACAGAATACCCTAATTCAGGTGCATCCCAGAACTTACCAGTTATGAGGCGTCCTTTTGCTTCAAGTGCAGCAATTTTTTCCATGTCTTCATTCGATAGTGAAATGGCAGCGGAATCAAAGTTTTGTTTCAATCGAACAGAATTTACTGATTTTGGTATAACGGAAGTGCCCCTTTGAATTGCCCATCGGATAAGTACCTGAGCAGAAGAAAAGCCATTGGCATGGGCAATTTCCACTATAGTGGGATTCCCTAATAAACTGGGTTCATTAGGATCTTTAAATTGTGGTGGTCGATCAGTAGATCCTAAAGGTGAATAAGCAGTAAGAACAATATTTTCTTTATTGCAAAATTCCAGCATTTCTGGTTGCTGATGAAATGGGTGCAGTTCTATTTGGTTTACCTCTGGCTTTATCTCGCAATCATCCAGAAGTTCTCTAATTTTTTTTATACTAAAATTTGAAACACCGATATGCTTGCTTAATCCATTTTTTGCGCATGCTTCCATCGCCTCCCAAGTAGCGGCCGTTGGCGCATCATCGAGGGATAAAAAATCATTGACTGATGAAGGAAATTGCACACCTGGTTTTAAAGCAACCGGCCAGTGAATTAAATACAAATCAAGATAATCGAGCTGAAGATCTTTGAGTGTTTTTTCCAAAGCCGGTCTAACGTCTTTCTTCAAGTGAGCATTGTTCCATAATTTTGAGGTCACCCACAAGTCTTCTCTTTTTACATCTCCGGCATCAAAAGCATCGACAAATGCCTGACCTATTTCAGGCTCGTTTCCATAAAACGCAGCACAATCTATATGTCTGTATCCAATTTTTATGGCTTCACGAACTACCGCATAAACTTCTCCAGGATTGGACTTCCATGTGCCAAGTCCCAAAGCAGGCATTTCATCGCCATTTCTAAATTTAAATTTATCCATTTTTTAACCTAAAATCAGATCTTTGTTTGATTGCCACTGAACTACTGATTTTTTCCTTGATAACGCAGTGTGACGCAACAGTGAAACCAACAGCCTTAATTTCGATGACTTGATTTCTGTTGTTTGATCGTAGGTCGAGACACGGTAGCAAGCAAATAGTCAGCTCATATTTAGTCTCTTGAGGCTATATTTCTTGTGGCATTTTAGCACCCTTTAATTGCATTACTGCTTTATCAAAACTGTAAAAAGCTAACAGA
>Ga0224496_10000909_pt1 | contig 19261 bp, 18 predicted proteins | sample SF_Jul11_sed_USG_2_FD_168127 | JGI IMG/M metagenome (GOLD analysis project Ga0224496, IMG submission 168127) | Sediment microbial communities from San Francisco Bay, California, United States - SF_Jul11_sed_USGS_8_1 | ecosystem: Environmental > Aquatic > Marine > Sediment | place: USA...
AAGAAGCGAGGCCGCCACCGAGACCAGGCAACAACAGGCGGCCAGGGCCTTGGACGCCCCCCCCTTGCCGGAGGAACCGAGTTGCTACCAGGCAAGCAGCGCGCTCAACACCGTGGCGTAGCCTAGTTGATTCACCGGGTAATAGGTGAGCCCCAGGGCGAGCCGGATGGACAAAGGTTCCCCCAGAATGCCGTAAAAATAAATCATGAGTGAGAGCGACAGAATCGCCCCCGAAAGGGTAAAAATCCATGCCAGCCAGATCAGGCGTTGCCGGGAGCGGAAAAAGTTGAAGAGCAGGTAGTAGAGAATGAGATACTTCAGGTAATGGGCATAGAAATCGCCCAGGCTGTCCCGCACGTCCAGGGCAAAAACAACGCTCACCGCCGCCCAGACGCCGAAGAGCACGAAGGGCAGAACCAGCGGGGTGCTCAAGGCGAGCCGGCCGCCGCGACGGACCAGCTCACCGGTACACAGCAGCGCCAGGTAGAAGCTCACCTCCAGGATGGTCTGGGTATGGGCGAAAGGCGTCAGAAAGACGAGCACCCCCAAAAAGGCCATGATCGCCCCGGGGAGCTTTCCCGCCGCCACTTCCTCTTCTGCAATGATTGCATCCATAAATTAATTTATCCGTAAATAATCAACCGGTTATTCTTCGCCGTACTGTTCACGCAGCCACTGTCGGTAGCTGCCGTTCGTTACCGGCCGCCACCACGACTCGTTGCCAAGGTACCACTGCACGGTCCTGGCAATCCCGGACTCGAAGGTCTCCTGCGGCGAGTAGCCCAACTCGGCGCGGCTTTTACTCGGATCGATGGCGTAACGACGGTCGTGGCCGGCCCGGTCAGGGACAAAAGTAATCAGCTCCTCGCCCTGTCTGCCCCGGGCCGGCGGAGATTCCGGAAACCGAGCCGCCAGGGTCGGATCCGACGCGACAAGGTCGTCGACCAGCCCGCAAAGGTGGCGGACGATATCGATGTTGGTCCACTCGTTGTTGCCGCCGAGATTGTATACCTCACCAGACTCGCCTTTTTCCAGAACAAGCTCAATGCCCCGGCAATGATCCTCCACGTAAAGCCAGTCGCGGATATTGAGACCGTCGCCATAAATGGGCAGCGACTTGCCATGGAGGATGTTGATCAGCACCAGCGGAATCAATTTTTCCGGAAACTGATAGGGGCCGTAGTTATTGGAACAGTTGCTGGTAGTGACGGCAAGCCCGTAAGTGTGATGATAGGCCCGCACCAGATGATCCGAGGCAGCCTTGCTCGCCGAATAGGGCGAGTTGGGGGCGTAGGGGGTAGACTCGCTGAAAGGCGGGGCATTCGGCCCCAGAGAGCCGTACACCTCATCGGTGGAGACGTGATGGAACCGGTGCGGTCGGCCGCCCAGAGGGCCGTCGAGCCACACTGCCTTGGCCGCCTTGAGCAGCGCGTGGGTGCCCACTACGTTGGTGGTGACAAAGGGATCGGGCCCGGATATGGAACGATCGACATGGGACTCGGCGGCAAAGTTGACGATGGTGTCCAGTTCTTCCCCGGCCAACAATGTCTCCACCAGCTGCTGATCACCAATGTCTCCCTGCACGAACCGGTAGTGCGGATTGCCATCCGCCGGGGTGAGGCTTGCCAAATTGCCGGCATAGGTAAGGGCGTCAAGTACCACCACCCGATCGGCGGGACGGTTGTGCAGCCAGTAATGGACAAAATTCGCGCCAATGAAACCCGCACCGCCGGTCACCAATATTCTAGCCATCTTGCAAATCCTTCAGTTCCCGGAGCATCCGACGCAGATTGACCCGCCAATGGGGAGCGGAGCCGCCGAGCATTTGCCAAGTAGCTGACTTGTCGAGCACAGAGTAGAAAGGCCGCCGCGCCGGCGTCGGATATTCAGCACTCGAAACCGGTTCCACCGGGACAGTGCCACTCAGAAGCCCGAAGGCTAATGCCTCTTCCTGAACGGCCACGGCAAAATCATACCAGGAGGCAACCCCGGCATCGCTCCAATGGAAAATGCCAGCCGCCTCGGTCGCCGCCAGGCGCCAAATCGCCTCGGCAAGCCCGCGGCAGCAGGTGGGAGAACCGACCTGGTCCGCCACCACCCGCAGGGAGTCCCGTTCTGCCATCAACCGCAACATGGTTTTGACGAAATTATTGCCATGGACGCTGTACAACCAGGAGGTCCGGACGATGAGCGCCTTGGGGCCGCAAAAGGCCTGGGCCATGCGTTCGCCCTCCAGTTTGCTGGCACCGTAAACACCGATGGGATTGGCCCGGTCATTGACGGCGTAAGGGCGCGACTGCCGCCCGTCGAAAACATAATCCGTTGAGAGATGAATCAATCTCGCCGACCGCTCCCTGGCTGCCTCGGCAAGATGGGCGACACCGTGCCCGTTCACCGCATAGGCCTGTTCCGGATCGCTTTCGGCTCGATCAACGGCAGTAAAGGCGGCGGCGTTGATAATCAACCCGGCACCAGAGTCGGCCACCGTACGTTGCACCGCCTCCCGGTCACGGATGTCCATTGCATCGGCGTCAAACGCCGTCGCCTGCCAGTCCCGGGGCACGGACCGGAGCAGTTCCCAGGCGAGTTGGCCGTTGCGGCCGGCAATCAACACTTTCATGGGTAACACTCCGCTTCACGAAAAGCCACTCCGGCCAGATCCTTGGCGGAAAGCCGTGGCTCGTCGCCGGCGGAAAGCGGCCAGGCGATGGCAAGCTCCGGATCGTCCCAGCGAAGGGAGCGCTCATGCTCCGGAGCATAATAGTCTGTACACTTATAGAGAAATTCGGCAGACTCACTCAAGACGTAAAAGCCGTGCGCAAACCCCGGCGGCACCCAGAACATTTTTTTATTCTCGGCCGAGAGGATCTCGCCCACCCAACGGCCGAAAAAGGGCGAACTCCTGCGCAAATCGACCACCACGTCAAAGGCCCTGCCGGAGATGACCCGGACAAGTTTCCCCTGCGGACAACGAATCTGATAGTGCAGTCCCCGCAACACCCCCTGCCCCGAGCGGCTGTGATTGTCCTGCACAAAGGCGGCATTGATGCCGTTTTCGGCAAACGCATCATCTCGCCAGGTTTCCATGAAAAAACCACGTTCGTCTCCGAAAACCCGGGGCTCGATGAGAACGACGTCGGGGATAGCGGTGGGAACAAACCTCATCGCTCGCCATACTCCTCAAGCATCTGCAACAGGTACTGGCCGTAGCCATTTTTCCGAAGCGGCTCGGCCAGTCTGACGACCTGAGCCGAGTCGATGTAGCCCATCCGAAAGGCGATTTCCTCGATACAGGCAATTTTGAGGCTTTGCCGCTCTTCCATAATCTTGATAAAATTGGCAGCATCGAGCAGCGAGGCGTGGGTGCCGGTATCGAGCCAGGCCATGCCCCGGCCCAGCCGCTCCACCCGCAGGTCACCGCGTTCGAGATAAGCCCGGTTGATGTCGGTGATCTCAAGCTCCCCCCGGGCCGACGGCTTGATCTGCCTGGCGATCTCCACCACGTCCCGGTCGTAGAAATAAAGGCCGCTCACCGCGTAGTTGGACTTTGGCCTGGCCGGTTTCTCCTCGATGTCGACGACCCGGCCGTCCCGGTCGAAACTCACCACCCCGTAGCGCTGCGGGTCACGGACATAGTAACCGAAGACGGTGGCGCCGTGCTCGCGACCGGCCACCTCCTGCAACACCTTGGCCAGGCCATGGCCGTAGAAAATATTATCGCCGAGAATCAACGCCACCCCCTCGCCGGCGATGAACTCCTCGCCGATGAGGAAGGCCTGGGCGATGCCCTCGGGCCACGGCTGCACGGCATAGGAAAGCGAGATCCCCCATTGGGAACCGTCGCCGAGCAGTTGCATGAACTGGCCCTGATCCTCCGGGGTGGTGATGATCAAAATCTCCCGAATCCCGGCCAGGAGCAGGGTGGTCAACGGATAGTAGATCATCGGCTTGTCGTAGACCGGCATCAGCTGCTTGCTCACCGATTTGGTAAGCGGGTAAAGCCGGGTGCCGGAGCCGCCGGCGAGGATAATTCCTTTCACGATACGATTTCCCTTACTAGTACGGCCGGAGATGGCACTGTAGATCGCCTGATGAGAACTTCTGCGGATATTCGAAACAAACCCGGGGTGAAATTTGGTGGAAAAGCAACCCAACTCTGCCCTTCCAGCCGTGTATTACTAAGGAATTCCGCACATACCTGCCAACAGGAAATAATCGCGTGATTATAGCCGATCATGGCGTTATTATAAAGCCCCTTTGATTTTTATCGATTTGGGGTTCTCTCCTCTCTTTCAAACCCATACCCCGGCGTAACACCAATCCTTTTCCAAGAGGCCTTTTCATGCTCAACAAGGAACTGCTCGACATTCTCGCCTGCCCCAAATGCAAGGGTCCGGTGCAAATCACCGCCCAGGAAGACGGCCTGGTCTGCCAGGCCTGCAAGCTCCTCTACGAAATCCGCGACGGCATTCCGGTGATGCTCATCGACGAGGCCAAAAAACTCGACGACTGATCGGTCCGACCATGTTCAGCGTCCCCATCGCCCCTCACGCCCATATCGCCCGCCGCTGTTTCGTCAACGTCCCCTTTGCCCGGCTCAAGACCGATCTGCTCAGGGTGGTGCTCGACAACCGGATCCGGCCCGAAATCGGCCTGACCGACAACGTTCTCCATGACGAACCGGCCACGGAATTTTCCCGCATCGCCGCTCTGCTGAAAAGCGAGGGGCTGGCCTGCACCCTGCACGCCCCTTTTCACGATCTCGTTCCGGGGGCGCTCGATCCGGGAGTGCTCGCGGCGAGCCGGGTCAAATTACAAAAGGCCTTCGCGCTGATCCCGGTTTTCGAGCCGCAATCAATCGTCTGCCATCTCAACTTCGAGCCGGACAAACACAGCTCCAAGGAAGAACGGTGGTTCGAACAATCCTTGGCCACCTGGCGCGAGTTGCTGTCTGTCGCCGAGGCGCACGCCACGCCGATGATGCTCGAAAACACGTACGAGAAAACACCCGCCCAGCTCAAGCGGATGCTCGCGGCCCTCGATTCGCCCTTTGCCCGCTTCTGCCTCGACGTGGGCCATGTCATGGCCTTTGCCGGCAACTCCTGGCGCGACTGGCTGCCCGCCCTCGAACCCTGGCTCGGCCAGCTCCATCTGCACGACAACGACGGTGAAACCGACTCGCACCTGGCGGTGGGCGAAGGCATCTTCGACTTCGAGGCCCTCTTTGCTTATCTCCACGCCCGGAAACTTTCGCCGCTCGTTACCCTGGAACCACACCGGGAGGAAGGCTTGGCGACAAGTTTCGCCAACATCGACCGGATGGGGATTTTTTGATACTGTAATGCTGCGCCGCTGCCACGGGCCGGGGACTCCTTCCCCGCCCCCCAGCATCCGCAAAACCGACCCATGGAACCTGCAATGACCGAGCAAGCCGCCCCGCCCGCCGCCGATTTCGTCCATCTCCACGTCCACACCCAGTACAGTCTGCTGGACGGCGCCATCCGCCTGGGAGATCTCATCGCCACGGCCAAGGAATTTGGCATGGACACGGTGACCATCACCGACCATGGCGCCATGTTCGGGGCCCTGCAGTTCTACACCATGGCCAAGGCGGCGGGGCTCAAACCCATCATCGGCTGCGAGCTCTACATCTCGCCCACCGACCGCTTCGACCGCTCGGCCAAGAGCGCCGGCGCCGCGGCCATGCACATCGTGCTGCTGGCCATGAACGAGACGGGTTACAAGAACCTGATGAAGCTTGCCTCCATTGCCCAGCTCGAAGGTTTTTTCTACAAGCCCCGCATCGACAAGGAAATCCTGGCCCGGTACAACGAGGGCCTCATCGCGCTTACCGCCTGCCTGCACGGCGCCGTGCCCCACGCCATCATCAAGGGCGACATGGCCCGGGCGCGCCGCGAGGCCGAGGATCTTCACAATATCTTCGGCGACCGCCTCTACTTCGAACTCCAGGAAAACGGCATTCCCGACCAGACCGTGGCCAACAATGGGCTCAAGGAGCTTTCCCGCGAAATGGGCATCCCGCTGGTGGCCACCAACGACTGCCACTACCTGCGCCGCGAGGAGTCCGCCGCCCACGAGCTGCTGCTCTGTATCCAGACCGGCAAAACCATTCAGGACACCAGCCGTTTCCGCTTCTCCACCGACGAACTGTTCTACAAGTCGCCCGAGGAGATGAAGCGGGCCTTTGCCGACGTGCCCGAGGCCATCGCCAACACGGTCAAAATCGCCGAGCGCTGCAACCTTGAACTCAAATTCGGCGACAACCACTTTCCGATCTTCCCGGTGGAGGAAGGCGAAACCCTGGACTCCATGTTCGAACGCGCCTCCCGCGACGGCCTGGAAGAACGGCTCGCCGAGTTGCGCGAGCAGCAGGAGGTCTCGGCTGAGCTCGAGAAAACCTATCGCGAGCGGCTCGACCACGAGATCGACGTCATCATCAAAATGGGCTTTCCCGGCTACTTCTTGATCGTCGCCGACTTCATCAACTGGGCCAAGGACCACCAGATCCCGGTGGGACCGGGGCGCGGCTCCGGCGCCGGCTCTCTTGCCGCCTACTCCATGCGGATCACCGACATCGACCCCATCCCCTACGGGCTGATCTTCGAGCGCTTCCTGAACATCGAGCGCAAGTCCATGCCCGACTTTGACGTCGACTTCTGCCAGGACCGCCGCGACGAGGTGATCGAATACGTCCAGCAACGCTACGGCGGCCACGAGCACGTGGCCCAGATCGTCACCTTCGGCTCCATGAAGGCCAAGGCGGTGATCCGCGATGTGGGGCGCGCCCTCGGGATGAGCTTCGGCGACGTCGACCGCATCGCCAAGCTCATCCCCGAGCAGCTCAAGATGACCATCAAGAAGGCCATCGAGGAAGAGCCGCGCCTGAAGGATCTCGAGTCCCGCGACCCGCAGGTGGCGCAACTCCTCTCCATCGCCAAGACGCTGGAAGGATTGAACCGCCACACCTCGATCCATGCCGCCGGCGTGGTCATCTCGCCCCTGCCCATGGTGGAATACCTGCCGCTCTGCAAGGGCCCCAAGGGCGAGGTGCTCACCCAGTTCGACATGAAGTTCACCGAGAAGACCGGGCTTATCAAGTTCGATTTCCTGGGGCTCAAGACCCTCACCGTCATCGACCGGGCGGTGAAGATGCTCGAACAGGACACCGGCCGCAAGCTCGAGATCCAGAAAATTCCCCTGGACGACGCCAAGACCTACGATCTGCTCTGCCGGGGCGACGCGGTGGGGGTGTTCCAGCTCGAAAGCTCCGGCATGCGGGCGCTCTTAACCGACATGAAGCCCGAGGTCTTTTCGGACCTCATCGCCCTGGTCGCCCTCTACCGGCCCGGGCCGCTCGAGAGCGGCATGGTCTCGGATTTCGTCAACACCAAGCACGGTCGCATGGCCGCCACCTATCCGTTGCCCCAGCTCGAACCGATCCTGAAGGAAACCTACGGGGTCATCGTCTACCAGGAACAGGTGATGAAGATCGCCAACGTGCTGGCCAGCTACTCGCTGGGCGACGCCGACAACCTGCGCCGCGCCATGGGCAAGAAGATCCCCGAGGTGATGGAGGAACAGCGCAGCAAGTTCATGGAGGGGGCCAAGAAGAACAACATCCCCGTCGACAAGGCCGAGTACATCTTCGACCTGATGGCCAAGTTCGCCGGCTACGGCTTCAACAAGTCGCACTCCGCCGCCTACGCCTATATCGCCTACCAGACCGCGTACCTGAAGGCCCATTACCCGTCGCCGTTCATGGCCGCACTCCTGTCGCTGGACATGAACAACACCGACAAGGTGGTGCTCTACATCAACGAGTGCAAGGACCACGACATCGAGGTGCTGCCGCCGGATATCAACGAATCGTTCAAGGACTTCACGGTCATCAACGACCGCATCCGCTTTGGGCTCGCGGCGGTGAAAAACGTGGGCGGCGCGGCGCTCGATTCGATCATCGAGGTGCGCGGCGCGGATGGCCCCTATAAATCATTGGAAGATTTCTGCGCCCGGGTGGACGGCAGCCGGGTCAACCGGCGGGTGATCGAAAGCCTGATCAAGGCGGGAGCCTTTGACTCGCTGGGCGCCAGGCGCTCGCAGCTCTTCGCCATCCTCGATCAGGCCCTGGAACGGGCCAAGGCGGCGCAGCGGGATCGGGAAAGCGGCCAGATCTCGCTCTTCGCCGCCCTGCCCGCAGCGGCAAAAGAGGAGGACAACGGCCAGTCCATCCCCCTGCCCGATATCGACGAGTGGGAGGAAAAGGAAAAACTGGCCCTCGAGAAGGAGACGGTGGGCTTCTACATCACCGGCCATCCCTTGGACAATGTCCGTCAGGAGATCAAGGCGGTGGCCGACACCGACTGCGTGGGCCTTGCCGAATGGGGCGACGGCCAGCCGGTGCGGGTGGGCGGCATGGTGCGGACCTACAAGCCGCACAAATCAAAGAAGGGTGATCCCATGGGCTTTGTCACCCTGGAAGACACCACCGGTGCCGTGGAGGTGGTGATCTTCCCCAACGCCTACGCCGAATGCGCCCATCTGCTCAGCGGCTCCGACCCCATCGTGGTGCAGGGCAAACTCGAAAAGGACGAGCGCGGCCCCAAGATCATCGCCGACGCCGTGGACCCGCTCACCGTGGCCCGCGAGAAGTACACCGCCGGCGCCCGGGTGGTGCTGCGCTCGGACCAGGTGGGCCGGCGCAAGATGGAGGATCTGAAAAAAATATTCCTGACCTTCCACGGCTCCTGCCCGCTGGCGCTCACCCTCCACTTCCCCAAGCAGGGCGAGGTGGATCTGGAGCTGCCCAAAGACATGACCATCCGCCCCTGCAAGGAGTTCACCGACCAGGTGGTCGCAACCCTCGGCTACCCCGGCATCAACTACAGCCGCAAACAGGCCGAGCTCAAGGAACGGAGCAACGGCCGCTGGCAGAAACGGCGGGATGATTAACCGCGAGGAGAGCAACCGACAAAGCAGGGAGAATGGTTTCTGCCTGGAAACAAAAACGAAAAATTTCGTTCGCGGGCAAGACGCGCGGGAGGCAAAAAACAGGAAGGAACGCGTTGGCCGCCCCCCGTGGGGAGAGGGGGGGGACAGTCAATTATCAGCCACCATCCAACTGAAATTCCGGATAGAGACGTCTGGCGCAGTCGGGGCAGATGCCGTGGCTGAACTGGGCGTTGGAATTCTGCTCGATATAGGCTTCGATATGGTTCCAATAGCCTTGATCGTCGCGGATTTTCTTGCACGAAGCGCAGATGGGCAGCATGCCGCTCAACACCTTCACCTGAGTCAGGGCCTCCTTGAGATCGGCAATCAATTCCTCGCGTTCCGCCTCCACCCGCCGACGCTCCTCAACCTCCAGACAAAGAGCGGCATTGGCATCGGCAAGCTCGGCGGTTCTTTCCCGGACTCTGCACTCAAGTTGATCGCGGCCACGCTCAAGGGCAAGGTTGGCGGCTTCCAACTCCCTCAGTAGCCGTTTATTTTGGTCCATCAGGAGAAATTTCTCCCGGGCCTGCTGCAGCGAAAGCCGCAAATCCGGCTCATTCCACGGCTTGAGGATATACCTGTAGACCTGCCCACGGTTGATGGCTTCGAGAATATCCTTGGAAACAAGGTACGCGGTGAGGATGATACGGACCGTATCCGGAGCCCTTACACAAACCCTTTCGAGAAGTTCGACGCCGGACATGCCGTCCATGCGCTGGTCGGCAACCACGATGGCGATATCGCCGTGGTTTTCAAAGCAATCCAGCGCCTCGGCGGCATTCAGAGCAGTGATGACCTCAAAATCCTTTTTAAAGGTCATGCGGAAAATAGAAAGATTGGCCTCTTCATCATCAACATAGAGCAACTTCAAATGTCATCACCCCAATCATTCTTTTACCGTAACCGGGGATCAAAATACCCACGGTGGCGCCGCTGACCGACGCAACAAAATCTTGAAGCATGGCGCACAGGCGGCGAAGCCCCGGAGGATGAGGAGATACAGCCCCATTGGCGAGCCGCATGGATATTCAATGCTGAGTTGCGAGGATCAAGGACAAGGAGAGCTGGCAACGCGTTCCGGCACCGCCCGGAGCATTTGCCGTTTGAGGTGTCTTTCCGTCAGGTAGATCTCCCGGGCCTGGCCAACTATCTGCTGGAGTCGGTCCATCCGCCAGGGTTTTAACATGCAGGTCATGATACGACCGCCATTGATGGCTTCGACCATGTCTTCGGTTATGTTATAGGCGCTGAAAATAATAGAGACCGTATGCGGCAGCTTTTCGCGGATCTTGTCCAGTAACTGCACCCCGGTCATCCCGTACATCCGCTGATCGGAGACGGTTATGGCGATATCATTGTGACGGGCCACATGCGCCATGGCTTCTTCGGGATTCAGAGCGGTGAGCACCTCAAAGTCATCCCTGAAAAACATCGCGAAATGAGACAGATTGATGGGCTCATCATCTGCGTAAAGCATTTTGAGTTTCATGGTCACCCCCCGGAAGCCTCAACGTGGTACGCCTCGCTTTTGCGAGTCCATCAACATTCACCCCTGGCATAGAGAACCATTTCCCAGCAATCCGCGTCCAGGGCGTGGCGCAGGACATACATACCGCCGTCGTCACCCATGACCTTGAAATTACGGTTTCGCAGGACCAGCCACCGATCGAGGACCTGGGTTATCTCCCGCGGGTGACCCAACAGATGAAAACGGACCGGGGTTTCTTCCCCACCGTAGCCAGCCTCGCAATCGACGTTGATTTTTATCCGGGCGTCATAGGCCACCGAATCGTCGCCAACAGGCCTTGTTTTCTGTTCACTGCCAGGTTCCAGAATAAAGAAACCACTCATGGTCTGCCTCCTGCCGGAAACAATTCTCCCTGTTGCATGATCCCCGGGGACAGATTCCTAGTTTGACCAAGAAAACCGTCTGGTGACCGTTGCGGGCCTGGCCGCAGCATACCGTGTCAGCGTCAGGTGCCAACACCAGCCAGAAACGGAACCGCGAAAGGGGAAGTTTCACATCCAATGTGATTACTTTACTCTAAAGCGGGAGGAATTATATGGGGAGCAACCTGTATTGTAAGGGCGGAACCACCCTATTTCACGTAACAACCGGCAGATAAGAACCATCAGGCAACAATCGAAGAGCGGCTGCGGCAGTGACCTCGGGACGAAGAAGTTTGCAATTCACCTTGCCGCCCTGCGGCGCGTTCGCTGGCGGCCCGTAATCGTAAAACCTGCCACAGAATACTGTGGCGGTCCCGGCCGCCGGTGGTTGCGCAAAACTACATCATGCGCACCCGACCGCAGTCGGGGCAGATCCAGGTGGGGCCGTTGCTGATTCCCCACCGGTTTTCGGCAAAGCACCGTTCGCAAATCTGAAAACCGCAGGGACAGCTCCAGCAGAAAGGCAACTTCTGCCCGCAGCAATGGCATTGAAAATCCTTGCCGCCACGGCGCCGGCGGATATATGAGCGTTCCTTGCCGTCACTCATGCGCTCTCCTCCCTGACCTCGCCGGCCAGCCAGGCCAGATAATCGGCACCGCCGGCGACAACCGGCACCGCCAGGATCTCCGGCACCTCGTAGGGATGTACTTTTCTGATCGCCGCCTCGACCTGCGCATAGAGGGAGCGGCGCGTCTTGATCAGACACAGAAACTCTGTTGCCGTCTCGTTCTTGCCCTGCCAGTGAAAATAGCTGGTCATGGGCCCCACCACCTGCACGCAGGCGGCCAGCTTGCCGGCCAGCAGGACATCGGCAACGGCCCGGGCCTGATCAGGATCTTCAACAGTGGTCATCACCTGCACACAGTCAGTCATCCCCTCCCCTCCCGTACGAGAAAAACACGGCCGCCGCCAGTTCGCGACAACGGCCCGGCCGAATCGTTTCAACAAGAGCCCTTCTCAAGCGCACGATTTCATATTATAACCATGCTACTCGCCCATGGGAACTGAAACAGTCCCTCCACCAAACCACCATCGGACAAAAAAAATGCTCCTGGCAATCGACGTCGGCAACAGTCACACCGTGATCGGTCTTTTCAAGGAAGGCCGTCTCCGCTACCACTGGCGGGTCAACACCAATCGGGATCACACCGGCGATGAACTGGCCGCCCTGTTCTGGAACCTCCTCGCCCTTGAGGAGTTGACCTTTGAACATGTCCACGGCCTGATCATCGCCAGCGTCGTGCCGGCCATGCACTCGGCGTGGCTCACCTTCGGCCGCCGCCATATCGAACTGGATCCGCTGTTCGTTGACCATACCCTGGAGACCGGCGTCACCATCCGCACCGACCACCCCGCCGAGGTGGGCGCCGACCGCATCGTCAACGCCGTGGCCGCCTTTGCCAACTCCCCCGGCCCCCTCATCGTGATCGATTTCGGCACCGCCACCACCTTTGACTGCATCTCGGCCCAGGGCGAATATCTGGGCGGCGCCATCGCTCCGGGCATGGGCATCTCTCTGGACGCCCTGACCAAACGGACCGCCAAACTGCCCCGGGTGGACATATCCACCCCGCTCGACAAGGCCATCGGCACCGATACGGTGGGGGCGATCAAATCAGGCGTGCTGCTCGGCTATGGCGGTCTGGTGGACGGCCTGATCAAGCACCTCAAGGGCGATATGGCCCCGGAAGAACCGAAAGTCGTGGCCACCGGCGGCATGGCCGGCATCATCGCCCCCTATACCGAATCCATCGACGCCCTGGAACCCATGCTCACGCTGGAAGGACTGCGACTGCTCCATGAACGCAACACAAACTGACCTCCTCCCCCCCCGCCTGGAACGGGGCGACACCATCGGCCTGGTGGCCCCGGCCGGCCCGCTCCACGACCGGGAAAAATTCGCCGCCGGGATCAGGTTGATCCGGGAGATGGGCTTTCAGGTAAAATTCGACCGGGATATCTTCCGCAGCGACGGCTTTCTTGCCGGTGACGACAGCCGCCGGGCCGAGGAGTTCAATTCCCTGTGGGCCGATCCGGAAGTGAAGGGACTGCTGGCGGCGCGGGGCGGTTACGGTTCGCTGCGCATGGTGGATGGGATCGACATGGGGCTGATCCGACAAAACCCCAAAATCGTCGCCGGCTTCAGCGATATCACCGTGCTGCTCACCGCCATCCGCAAGGCCACCGGCCTGGTCACCTTCCACACGCCAACGGTGAGCACCCTGGCCGACAGCGACAAGACAACGGTGGAGTCCCTCTTCGCCACCCTCACCAGCCAGCGTCCCCCCGCCCCCATCCGCCCGGCTGGCCTTGAAATCCTCGCCCCCGGCAATGCCCGGGGAACCCTCCTGGGCGGCAACCTGACCAACCTTGTCCACCTGCTGGGCACGCCGCACGAACTGGCCTGGCAGGGGGCGATTCTCTTTCTTGAGGATATCGGCGAGGCTTCCTACCGTATCGACCGCATGCTCACCCAGCTCAAGGCGGCCGGCCGCTTCGCCGGCCTCGCCGGCCTGCTGCTGGGCAACTTCACCGAATGCGGCGATCACGAACTTATCTGGCAACGGACGCTCGACCTGGTCGCAGCCAACGGCATCCCGGTGTGGGCCAATCTGCCCGTCGGCCACGCCAGGGACAACCGCACCCTGCCGCTGGGAATAACAACGGAAATGGACGCCGGGGCAGGGGTCCTGCGTTTTCACTCACCCTGCACCGTCCCGCCGGAGTGACCGGGACAGCACAGCAAGAGATCGTCAGAGCCTCTTGCAAAATGAACAACGCAGCTCGGGAGATTTTTCACCGATCGCAGCCGGTGGTCATTTTGCAAGCGGCTCTTCAGTTGCCCGTGTCCTTCGTGGCAATCAGCGCCGCCACCGCTGCCTGCAACCGCTCGGCCAGCTCATGTTTCTGCTTGACCTTGTAGCCGCTGGTTTCGATGGGCTCACCGATACGGATGACAACCCGGCCGGACCTGGCCAGCAGCTTGCCCTTGGGCAGGACGGCATGGGTCCCGAGAATGGCCACCGGCACCACCGGCACTCGTGACTTGATGGCCAGCACCATGGTGCCGGACTTGAAAGGCAGCAGGTGACCGTCCTCGCTCCTGGTCCCTTCGGGAAAAATGATCACCGAGGTGCCGTCGGCAATCCGCTTCGCGGCCTCGTCCAGGCTTTTCACCGCCGCCCGGCTGTGGGAGCGGTCCACCGGGATATAGCCCACCCGGCGCATGGCGGCACCAAAGACCGGTACCCTGAAAAGCTCTTCCTTGGCCAGCCAACGGAAATCGAAATCAAGATATCCCTGCAGGGCGAAGATATCGAACTGGCTCTGATGATTGGCGGCAAAGATGTAAGGACAATCATGCCGGAGCCCGGCACCGCCCCGAATGGTCACCGTGACCCCGCTGAGCCACAGGATGATCCGTCCCCAGAGCCGCGGAAAACACTGGGCCCGGGACGCGGACATACGCAACAGCATGGTGCCGGCCAGGCCGGCGACACTGGTCAGAATGGTCAGAATCGGTGCCACGGCCAAGACGATCAGGCCGCGAAAAAACTGAAAAAAACGCATACAACATCTACCTCTGTTCTGATAATCCGCGGTCAGGCGGGAAGCCCCCCCCAAAAAACCGGTGGCAACCGCCTGCCTGCATAAGATACCAGATCGGACCGTGAAGGAAAGCGGGAAGTTCCCTCTTGCCAACGGTTCCCTGTCCGGCGGCAAGAAAGGCGGATTACAATCGCCGCGAAATATTGTATCCTTGCGGCTTGATCCGGCGGTCGCAGCACCCGTTTACGGTAACCGTGAAAAATCCGCCACCGCAAGCCGGCGCCCCCAATCCCGCCACCGCTCGCCATGCGGGTCGGGAGGCGCAAAACAACCATCCAGCCCCAAGAGGGCTGAGTATCTCCGCTACCCCATGAGCCAACAGACTCCCAACGATACCATCGGCACCATCCCCATTGCCGCCGAGCCTGCACCGCAAGAGAACCAGCCGTCGCCCCCGCCGCCGCCACCACCGCCGGCCAACCGCCGCCGGGCCGGCCACCTGGGCCACTGGCTGCTGCTGGTGCCGGCCGTCCTGTTCCTCGGCTATCTCCTGGCCGGTTTCATCCTGATGCCCTACCTCGCCCGCACCCTGCTGCCGTCACGTCTGGCCGCCACGCTCAACCGGCCGGTCACCGTGGGTGGCGCCGACTTCAACCCCTTCACCCTCACCCTGACGCTGCACAACGGCATCATCGGCCCGGATCTGGACCGGCCGGACGATCCGGTGGACCCCGTTCTCTCCTTCGGTCGGCTGCGCCTGGACCTTGCCGCCGCCTCGTTGCTCAAACGCGGCATCTTCAGCCAGCAAACCGACATCGACCGCCTCTTCCTGCACCTGGTCCGCGAAAAGGACGGCACCTACAATCTGGCCGGCATCCTGCCCTGGCTGCAGACCTCCCCGGGCCAGACACCGGCCCTGCCCTTTTCCCTCGACAACATCACCCTCGCCAGCGGCCGCATCCTCTTCGACGACCACCCGGCGGGCAAGACCCATGAGGTGGGCAACATCTCGCTCTCCCTGCCCAGTCTCGCCAACGTCGCCCACCAGGCCGACCGCTACATCAAGCCACGCTTTTCCGCCACCCTCAACGGCAGCCCCCTGCATTTGACCGGCGAGACCGAAATGACCGACTCGGGCCTCACGGCGCGGCTCAATCTGAAGCTTGAAAAATTCGACCTCGCCGCCAACCTCGCCTACCTGCCGCCCATCCTCGACGGCACGGTGGTCAAGGGCGAAGCAGACCTCGATTTCAAGCTTATTTTCGCCACCAGCGCCACCGCCGACGCCCGCCTGCAGCTCCAGGGCGCCGGCGTCTGCCGCGACATCTGGCTCCAGGACGATGCCGGGCGGGAACTGGCGCGCCTGCCGCACCTGACCTTCAAGGGCGAATTCGCGCCCCTGGCCTCCACCTACCATCTCGGGGAACTGCTCCTCGACAAGCCAGAATTTCTGATCGAAAAAAAGGACAACGGCCAGTGGATTCTGACCCGCTTCCGGCTGCCCGCCACCGCTTCCGGCAACATCGACCGCCTGCGGGTCAGCGACGGCAAGCTCACCTTCCTCGACCGCGCCGTCCCGGGCGGCTTCACAGACACCTGGTCCGCCATCCAGCTCAGCCTCGAGTCTCCTGCCGCCGGATCGGGAAAGCCTGCCACATTTGCCGCCGAGGCCGTGGACAGTGCCGGCAGCCACCTCGCCGCCCAGGGCGAAATCGGGTTCCGGCCGCTGACCACCAGCGGTCTGCTGGTCATGGACCGGCTGGAACTGCCCCGCCTTGCCCCGTACCTTACCGACAACACCGACCTGCTGCTCAAAAGCGGCCAGGCGAGCAAAATCCAGCTCCGCTTCCGGGTTCCAGCCGCCGGCACCGGTCCGGAAACCTCGTTACTGCTCTCGGACGGGGCCATGCAGCTCAACAGCCTGGTGCTGGCCACCAACAAGGGCGTGGAACACCTGACCGCGCCGCTCCTGACGGTAACCGGCGCGAGCATGAACCTTGCCGACCACGCGGTGAATCTTGGCCGAATGGCCGGGCCGACCGGCAACCTGCGCCTCGATTTCGCGGCTGCCAAGACGCCCGCCGCCTCGACCGCCGCCGCCCCGACACCATGGCGCTTCGACCTCCAGGAGCTTGCCCTTGCAAAAGCAACCGTGACCTTCCCCAAGGCCGCCACCACCACCGACGCCCTTGCCGTGAACGACTTGCGGGTTGGCTTTACCGCCACCAGTAAAACAGCGGCGACCAAGCACCTCACCGCCTCCGGCCGTCTGGACGCGGACAGTCCCTTCAGCCTCGATGGCGAATTCACCCCGCACCCCTTCTCGGCCCTCCTGAATACCAGCGTTGCGCGCCTTCCCCTCACCACCCTCGCCGGGCTGGTTACACAGCCGCCGCAACTGCAAGCGGCCGGCGGCACTCTGCAGGCCAAGGGCCGCCTTTCCCTGCCCGACGGCCGCTTTACCGGCGAGGCAACCGTGATGGAATTCAGCGGCCGCGACCAGAACGGCGCCGAAGCGGTCCGCTGCCAGCGGGCAGTGGCCACCGGCCTCGATTTCATTGCCCGGCCCTTTTCCGTTCTGGCGGCCCGCCTGGAGATGTCGCATCCCTTTATCGTCTGGCGACTCCGGCCCGACCGCCAGACCGACCTGCCCCGCCTGCTGCTGCCCAAGGCGCCGGCAAAAACCGGCCGCCCGGCGTGGGATATCAAGGAACTGCGCGTTCGCGACGGCCAGGTGGCTCTGAGCGACCAATCGGTGACCCCGCCCTACAATGTCCTGCTGACCAAGCTGCATGGCGAGATCAACGATCTCAGCGAACGGGCGGGCGGCACCAGCCGCTTCACCCTGCAGGGGACGGTGGACAACGACGCCGTGCTCACCCTCAGCGGCACCGCCAAACTGCTGGGGCAAGCCGGCGACAGCGAAATCCACGCTGCGGTGGCCGATTTCGCCATCTCCCCGCTTGCCCCCTATCTGGCTCCGCACCTGGGGTACACCCTGGCGGGCGGCAAACTCGCCATGCAGACAACCTACCGGTGCCGGGGCAACGCGGTCTCCGCCGACAACCACCTGCAAATAACCGCACTGGACCTCGGCCGGCCACTCAACGGCAGCCGCCAGCTGGCCTTGGCCGTGGCCCTGCTCACCGACAACGACGGCCGCATCGGTCTGGACCTCCCGGTGGCGGGCACGCAAAACGAGCCGGGGTACTCCTTTCGCGGCGCCCTGGTCCGCGCGCTGCGCAACCTGCTGCTCAAAACCGCGGTAACGCCGGCCGCCCTCCTCGCCGACCTCAACCACGGCACCCCGCCGCCGTCCCTGGTGATCTTTACACCCGGCCGAGACCAACTCTCCGCCCCGGGGCAGGCCCTGCTGCAGACATTTGCCACCATCCTCGCCCAGCGGCCACGACTGGCACTCACCATCACCGGCCGCGCCGACGCCGCCACCGATCGGGCCGCGCTGCTGGCGGAAGAACGCCGCAAGGAGGCGGAGCGGCAGGCGGCCGAGGCGCGCCGCCAGGCCGCCAAAATATCCGCCGAACTGGCGCAGACTTACGGCCACGAGGAAATCCGGCCGGCGGACGCCGCCCCGGCGGTCAAGGCGGCCACCGAACCGAAGGCAATCGCAATCGACGACGCCCGCCTGCTCGCCCTGGCCGGCCAACGGGCGGCGGTGGTGCGCCGATTTCTGATCGATGCCGGGGTGGCCCCGGAACGGCTGCTGCTCTCTCCGCGGCCCGCCCTGGAAACCGGCGCCACCACGGCCCGCCCCGGCAGCCGGGTGGATTTCGGCTTCACCGGGCCGGAAGTCCACGACGAGGAGGAGCGTCATGGCCATTGAACCGCTGATCCGGGCAACCCGCAGCTGCCGCCGCTTTCGTCAGACAGAGGCCATTGCCGCCGACACCCTGCGCCGGCTGGTGGACCTCGCCCGGCTGGGCGGCTCGGCCCGGAACCTGCAACCGCTCAAATTCCTGACCGTCAATGAGGCGGCGAAAAACGCCGCCATCTTTCCCCACCTGGGCTGGGCCGGCTACCTGCCGGAATGGCCAGGCCCCCGGGAAGGTGAACGGCCGGCCGCCTATATCGTCTGCCTGCTGGACACCCGGATCACCGACTCGGCCGAATGCGATCTTGGCATCGCCACGCAGAACATCCTGCTGGGCGCCACCGAACTGGGCCTTGCCGGTTGCCGCATCGGCTCGATTTCCGGCAAACTCCACTCCCTGCTGGGACTCGCCAACCACCTGAAAATTCTCCTGGTCATCGCCCTGGGCAAACCCGACGAGGAGGTGGTGCTGGAAGAGGTCGGCCCGAACAACGACGTCCGCTACTGGCACGACTCGACCCGGGGGCACCATGTGCCCAAACGACGCCTGGCCGATATACTCCTGAATCCGTGACGGCACGAAAATGACTCTTTGCTTACGGATCCAGGATACTCATTGAAGGATAACCATGCTCCGCCACCCCCACGACCGCTACCAGCGGCTCCATGTCTACCATCTGCAGATGCCGGTGATGCCCGAGATCGATGATCCCGACTTCATCGGCGGCTGGCTTGAGGACGACAAACCGATCCTCTTCTTCCACCACGCCAAGGATCAACTGGTGGCCGACCTCTGCCGGCTCCACCACGGCACCGTCTTCTATCAGGCCGATCTCGACTACTGCGACTGGGAGGCCGGGTACGAGGTCAAGGCCTTTGCCGTGGACGATCTCACGGTGGCGCCGCTCTGGGATCCG
>Ga0224496_10000910_pt1 | contig 19244 bp, 24 predicted proteins | sample SF_Jul11_sed_USG_2_FD_168127 | JGI IMG/M metagenome (GOLD analysis project Ga0224496, IMG submission 168127) | Sediment microbial communities from San Francisco Bay, California, United States - SF_Jul11_sed_USGS_8_1 | ecosystem: Environmental > Aquatic > Marine > Sediment | place: USA...
TCTGATGAACAACTACGTTTCGCTCATACATCATCCTGTCTAGAACTTCTAACCTTGCACTTGATTATGTCTGGAAATTACTTTTTAATTACTGAAGAAAATCATTCTAACCTCTCATGAGCCACAGGGATCAAGCGTAGAGTACGTGTTTAAGGAATTCAAGGTACCATTCTACAAGGAAATGGTGCAAACAGAGGATCTTAAAATATTTGAATATACTGCAATTTCACCTGACAACACTGCAAGAATAATTTTGGAAAAACTGTCTAAAATATTAGATACAAAACAAAAAGAAGTAATGATTACTAGTCAAACACTTGATGCGTCATTTTCAGATTATCTTGAAAATTTAGAACAGTATTGGTTTCTATGTCACAACACATTCAAATCTTTTACATCCCATCTATTGGTTAGTTAAATTTTATGCAAGCTTAGACACATTGAAGTTTAGATGTTATATTTTCATGTGTGATATTTTTGTTTGTTAATGCATCACGATACTTTTGTAACATTGAATTATCCATCCCAGCTTTGAAAAATAGAAACTCCAATTCTAGTCTCTTCAATCTATTCATTTCTGCCAATTCTTCTTCGATTCTTCTTGTCATGGTTATATTTCTGCATAATGACACTTAAAGATGAATACTTCATTGGCCTATTGTTGATTTTCTAGAATGTGGGGAATCCAAGATTTAGATTCTCTTTATGTATGATGAACTGCCTATTACATCATGACAAAAGAAGAAAGGGAAGAAATTTTTGAGGATATCATTTCAGGTCTCAGAAAAAAATTCATTCACTCAGATAAAGAACCATTGGATGCAAAGTCTGATAAAGTATAAACTCGCCAAAAAACATCAGAGATTGTCTTTAGATTAGGGTTTAAATCAAATTTGAGGTCTTTAATGAAATTAATGCAGTAAATATGTAGGATATGTTAACTAGAATCACAAGAGAAATACAATAGGAGAAATAAACATGAATAAAGAAAAAAGTATGAAGCATTTTATAAAATGCACATTTTGTGGCAAATCATATCCTGCACACATCCAAGATTCCAGTACTGGTTGTAAAATGACATATTAATTATCCATAAGCATCAGAAACATTTTCATGATAACAATATCATATTTTCATAAATAATCTACAAAATATCTAAAAATAATTTTCAAATATATTTACAGAAAACCTAGTTTTTATGTTAATCTAAATATTTCTTAAAACTACAAATCCTATCTCTGAAATATGTACTACCAAATTAATCTCTCAAAGGAGAAACTGTGACACATTCAGTTCATAGATTATTTGTGTACAATGACATTGATGACCTCCATACATGTGTTGTATAGGCAGTCGTTATCTTGATTCATACCATTAATTACAAAATTTCCTTAAAAGGATAATTGCTGAATGATTCTTTTTGTGGATTAAATTAAGTATATCTCTGAAAATTATAGATTTTTCATATCTGCATTAATCAACATTCATTGACTTGTTATTCTATTAGGAGTATCCTGAATTAAATTCTAATCTAAATGGAAATATTCTTTTTTTTTAGCATTGTGGATGCTCTAAAAAATTATTTTAACAATGCTTTTGGATCATTTAGCTTTCAAGAATTCCAGTCAAGAACTTCACAAATGATGCCGTCATTTGAAATATCATCTGATTCAGCATCATCTAATTTTCTCATTAATGGTCTTGCAAATATGCAAGATACGATGTCGTCTTTGTCTACTTCAGAATCCTCATTGGTGTCTGCGCCAGTACTGTTACTAGCCGCAGGTGTTGTGATCTTCTTTGGAGTAATTGGAGAGTCTTTCTTCAAAAAAACTGGAATTCCTGATGTTGCATTCATAATGATACTTGGTGTCTTAATTGGCCCTGTTTTAGGCATAATCCAGCCCGAGGTTGTACTAGAGGTGGTGCCATATTTTGCAGCATTGGCATTGATTATCATCATGTTTGATGGAGGTCTGAACCTTGAGATCAAAAGTATGGTAAAGACTGCCCATTTTGCATCGGTTCTTTCCATAATTGGATTTGTAATATCCGTTGGAATAGTGACAGGACTTACTCATTATTGGCTGGAATGGGGTTGGATTGAAAGCATTTTACTTGGCTCTATAGTAGGCGGAAGTAGTTCTGCAATAGTATTTGGACTGGTAAGAAATCTTCGCATTTCTGGGGAGGCAAAGTCGATGCTGAGCTTTGAATCTGCACTGACAGATATCTTGGCAACCATTGTTGCATTTGTACTGTTTGAGGCAGTATTAACAGGCAGTTTGGACATTAACACGTTAGGTGACACGATTGGCAGGGCAGTCGCAGTTGGTCTAATTCTTGGATTTAGTGTAGGAATTCCATGGATGTATGTTTCAACAAAGCTAGCAAACAGTCAGCATGCATACATGCTGACTCTAGGAATCTTGTTTGTTCTTTACTTTATGGCAAACGCGTTTGGCGAGTCAGGTGCATTAACTGCCTTGGTGTTTGGCTTGATGCTTGGAAACAAGGCACATCTATCAAGATATTTGAAATTCAAATTGCCAAAGGTGGATTCAGATGATTCCATGCACAACCAGTTGACATTTCTGGTAAGAACGTTCTTCTTTGTGTTTGTAGGATTACTGGCAAGTTTTGGAAATGTTGAATATATCATATTTGGCATAGTTGCAACTGTGGTAATTTATGTAGGACGAGTCATTCTTACCAAAACCACCCTGACCAAAAGATTCTCAAAACTGGACAGAAAGGTAACATCAGTCATGATCCCAAGGGGATTGGCAGCTGCAGTGCTTGCAACATTTCCACTTACCATGGGACTCCCCAATGCGGAAGCCTACCCGCAAATTGTGTTTGTAATAATCATGGTGTCTGTAATAATTACAACTCTTGGTATGGGCAAAGCAAAAAAAATTCCACCACCAGAAAGTCAGAAGGGAGGGTTTGTAAATGAAACCATCGATCCTGCCCCAATACAAGACAAACCATAATTTTGCTTTCAGCATCTTACTCGCATTTGATTACAATGTATTACACTGAATAGTAATCCTCATAAGATAAGTCATATGTCACCACGTCATGTCCAAATCAAGTGGAAATATCAAAAGTACCAGCACCACAATTCGGATTCCTAATGATGTTTATGAAAAAATAGAATTTGAGGCATCATCTCATGACTCTCATGTCTCCACAGTAATCAACAGCATTTTGAGAAAATATTCCACATGGGACAGATTTGTAAGTGATGTTGGATTCATGTACATGCAAAAGCCGTTGCTTCGCGCCTTGTTTGATAAAATTTCAGACAGGGATATTGTACAGATCTCAAAGACAATTGGTTATGCCAGAACCCGCGATGCAGTATTATTCATTGGCGGCAAGGTCAACATAAAGGCAATAGTGGAAGTTGTAAAACTGTGGCTTACATCCTCGGAAATACCAATCCGAATAATCAGAAATGATGAGACCATCGAATTTATTGTACAGCATAACCTTGGCAAAAAATGGTCCATATACTTTGCAACTCTTCTCAAAGAATTATTCTCCGAGCTAAAACTGTCTTCCCTAGAAGAAGATATCGAAGATCATACCGTCGAGATCACCTTTGCCCTAAAACCAAAAAAGAAAAAGAAATAGAGTATCACTCTAATATTGTTCTGCAGAAGTTGATATGTCCGAAGATATTCCTGTAGGTACTGATGGGAATTTCTCTCCAATCTGACTTCCAGCAACTGCTGAGGCTTCCTGCAAGATCAAGTCTGTTTCCTCATTAGATCCTACACTACTCTCAAAGCTTCCTTCAAACGTGTTTGACGTTAGTCCGCCTAATACATCGCCCATTGCTGCAAATTCAGCATCTGCTTCTGGCATGAACTTTGCAAGTGCTGGTCCCATTGCCTTCATAGTGGCCATTGCTGGCCCTAATGCTGCCATAGTGTCGCCAAGATGTCCTACTGTGGATAGTCTCATCTGGACTTGTTCAATGGATAATCTCATGTTTCCAATTACTTTCTCATTTTTTCTCAATTCTGATAGCTCGTTTGCAAGTACCTTTGCCTTTGTTAGGTCATGGCTTTGCTGTGCTTCTACTATCCTTTGGAATAATTTTGCATCTTTTTCAGCAAGCTTGTGTGCCATGGAATCAAGTTTTGAGATTGGTTGGTTGAGTGTTCTTGTAGCGCCTTCAACTCTTGGCTTTAATGGTCCTTCTTTTTTTATTGAACCGCCAATCTTTTCTGTAATGCTTACAGTTGGTTTTGGTGCCCAATTTTGTTCAAAATTTGCCATTTCTACAACCTTTTGAAATTTTGTCTTATGGAAAGTAGTGAATTAATTTGATCGATCTGGATCAATTTTATTGCTAAATGGATCCTTTGTCTTTGTTTAATTACTATGTCCTGTTTTGTCTTACAAAGTCATACAAGGTTTATATTATAGAATCTCACAACAAACATAAGAATAGAAAATATGGCAAACACCAGATCTAATACTTTCATCTTAGGAGTCCACTCATCAGCCATATTCACTCTATTCGCTGTGCTTCTTTCTGTTACTGTTCTTCTAGGTCAATCCGCATATGCTCAAAGTGATTCAGTAGGATTTTTGTATGAACCTGGAATTGAAGCAGTTACTGCGTTTGCAACCGGTATTGCAGAATCTGCACCAAAAATTATTGCTGCAGTTATTTTATTGATAATTGGTTTAATTGCTGGAAAAGTGATTGGGAAGGTAGTTGAAAAGTCTGCATCCAAACTGCTTCAAAAGGTAACCAGAAATAATGATAACGATGATGTTGTCACCCAAACTACATCATCGCGAGATTCTTCAAAACTAATTGCCGCAAGTATACGATGGTTTGTTTATCTGTTCTTCATTATTGCTGCAATAAACGCACTGGAATTTGAACAGTTATCCACAGCATTGACTGACTTGTGGTTATGGGTTCCAAACCTTCTAGCATTCATACTTATTGTAATAGTCGGACTAATCATTGCTAACTTTATTGGAAAATGGTTGGACCAAGAACTAATCAAAAAAGAGTTTGGTGGTTCAAAATATGTCATAATAGGAGTTAAGACAGTCATCTATGCAATTATCTTTGCAATAGCACTTACTCAGTTGGGAATAGGTGATACAGTCATCCCGATTCTTGTGTCAGCATTTGCATGGAGTATTGCAATTGGGGTCGGTGCTGCCATTGCAATAGGTCTTGGTTTTGCACTAAAGGATATACTTCCTGCTGCAATCAACACTGCTTCAAAACAACGTTCGGTGTTAAAGGTTGGTCAAAAGGTACGAATCGGAGACATATCTGGAACTCTTACTGCAGTAGAACTACTTCATGTTATTGTAGCTACTGAAAACAATGAAAGTGTGATAATTCCAACTAAAGAACTAAGCAATTCCAGCATAACAATTATTGGTGAAACACATGACTAGCACCAATGCCTTTAACAATATTCTTGTGACTTATGTAAAGCCGACAAAGAAGGAAACGGCGTTTAACATGGGCTTGTCTCTGGCAAAAACCAACAATGCCAAATTATCTGTTGTGGAGTTTATACCAGAAGAACAGCCAGAATTTTTCTTCTTTAAGACAAAAAAGAACAAGGAAAAAGAGAATGAACAAAAACAAATAGTAGTGAATGCACTAAAAAAATTTGAAGAAAAGGCAAAACAAGAAAATATTCCTCTAAAAACGTCATTTAAATCCACAGAATCATTGGTAGATAGTATCATACAATATGTGGAATCCAACAAAATCGATCTTTTGATAGTTGATCATCCACACATGACTCACTCAGAGGAAACACACTACAATGACGTAGTAAATACAATCCATGATGAAGTAAATTGTAATATGTTGACTTTAAAATAATAAAAAATGTACGAAAAATATAATTTATCTCAAATAACATTTGAAAGATACTGTGTTCTAAACAGTCAGAATGTCCATAAATTTTATTTTATTTCTAGTATGAGGCAAAAACTCTAGATGGTCTTAGAATTTGAACTTGCAGCATTAGCTGGATTAATTGGTTTGTCTGGATTTTTTAGTGGTTTGGAAGTTGCACTGGTTGGAACCACTCAGGCAACAGTAGAAAGACTGGTAAAAGACAAGGTCAAAGGAGCAAAATCACTACAGAAGCTAAAATCAAATCCAGGTTGGATGATGTCAAGTGTAAACCTTGGAAATAATCTGGTAAACATTGGTTCTGCATCCCTTGCAACAGTTGTTGCAATTGAATTATTTGGTGAAAATGGTTTGGGAATTGCAGTGGGCATCATGACATTTTTAATCATAATTTTTGGGGAAGTAACTCCCAAAACATACTGTAATGCAAATGCAACAAAAGTTTCCTTAAGATGTAGTGGTATTTTGATGGCATTCAGTTATGTGTTTTATCCTGCAGTATGGGTGTTGGAAAAAATAACTAGAGGGATTATCAAGATAACTGGTAGTGACTACAATCCTCCTGCATTAACAAAAGAGGAGATTGGTGGCATAATAGAACAAGGCCATAGAGATGATGCGCTAAATAAACATGAGAGTAGTTTAGTCCATGGTGCACTAAACTTTGATGAAACGGTGGTGCGTTCTGTCATGACTCCGAGAACTAAGATGTTTGCACTTGACGCTCAGATGAGTTTAGATAATGCAGCAGACATTATAGACAAAAGCGGTCATTCCAGAATTCCAATATATAACAAAAACATGGATGATATCGTAGGTGTCTTGCATGTCCGAGATATACTAAAACATCTGTTAGAACCTGAATTTCAAAAAAGAAAATTAGGTGAGTTTGTGCGTAATCCAATATTTGTCTCTCAAGAAAAAAGAATGAGTTCTTTGCTGAAGGAAATGCAGGCAAAAAATACGCATATGGCAATAGTTGTAGACGAGTTTGGAGGCGTGGAAGGATGTGTAACCATGGAGGATCTTATTGAGGAGATAGTTGGGGAGATTTATGATGAAACAGATCCAAAAAATCCAATCTTTGAGAGAATAGATGAAAATACAATCGTAACTAATGGTGATATGGAAATTGACATCATTAATGAAGTATTCAAAACATCAATTCCACAGGGCGATGATTATTCGACACTTAACGGATTGCTACATGATAAGCTACATGATCTTCCAAAAGAGGGAAATAGTTTGGAGATTGACTCATTGGTCATAAAGGTGGAAAAGACTGAAAAAAATCGACCAACTGTAATTCAAATAAAGAAAATAGCAAAACAAGAAGAAAAGGAATGATTTTTTCAATTGAATTTTTGAACACGCTTAAAATATACCATACAATTCAGAAGATATGAAATGTCTAATCCTAAGAAATTATACCCCAAAGGATACGAGCCCATTCATCAAGTATCTGAAAAAGATAATGTTGGAAATGAATTACTAAATGCCATACTGATTGATCATGCAAAAGAAAAAGAAGAAAGTCTTGATACCGATATTTTTGATGTGATGAGTAGGAGAAGATCAACTAGGAAATTTGAGCCAAAGCTCATAGAGGAATGGAAGATTGAAAAGATACTGGCAGCAGCTGACACTGCACCTACTGCTGGAAACTTTCAGGGTTTTGAGATATTTCATGTAAAGGATGAAAAAATAAAGGAAAAACTGGTAAAGGCTGCAAACAACCAGCCGTATGTCAATTCCCCACTGGTACTGGTATACTGCAAGAACCCATCACGGGTCAAACTTGACTTTCCTGCAACTACGCTGAAAGAATTTGCAATACAGGATGCCACGCTGGCAGCTGCATACTCGCAACTTGCAGCAACGGCACTGGGCCTCAGCTCAATTTGGATTGGAATGATTAACAAGAAAAAAGTTGCACAGATTATTCGGACAAAGCTGGTACCATCATCAATTCTGTGCATTGGATATCCCACGCAGCAGAAACTTCCAAAACCAAGAAGAAACTTGGCAGAGCTCATTCATGTCTTGGGTTAGAGTTTATACTAACTAGTTTATTACATAGGGATTTACAAAAACCATGAAATTCAATCTACGATTATTTGGGATGGCATTAGGTCCATTATTATTTTTCATCATACTGCTTTACCCAACTCCCGAAGGGATGAATGAGACTGCAAAGATTGTTCTGGCAATATCTGTGTGGATGATTGTCTGGTGGATTACAGAAGCTATTCCAGTATATGCTACGGCATTACTTCCAATAGGGCTGATTCCTTTGATGGGAATACTGCCTGTAAAAGATATTGCATCCGAGTACATGCACCCCATAATTGTCCTTTTGCTTGGCATGTTCATGATTGCACTTGCCATTGAAAAGTCTGGACTCCACAGAAAGATTGCATTTGAGCTGATTTCTGTTTTTGGGTATTCCCCAAGAAGAATAGTCTGGGGCTTTATCATTACCACTGCTTTATTATCGACTGTAGTGATGAGTACTACAGTTGTTCTGATTTTATTACCTGTAGCAGCAGTAGTGCTATCATCCATTCCTGCTAATCTACTTAGCAAAAATTTCAAGACAATTTTCATGTTGTCCATTGCATATTCATCATCCATTGGCAGTGTTGCAACTTTGATTGGAGCTCCGCCCAATCTTTTGTATGCTGGAACCATGATGGAATTATTCCAACACAAGGTTACTTTTGCAGAATGGTCACTACTGGGAGCTCCTCTATCTATTATGATGTTGATTTTATGCGGATTGTACATGAGCAGTAGGATAGGACATACCAACAGCGAAGTAATCATCAGCATCAAACAGACCATGGTTTTAGAAAAATCAAATGTAGGCAAGATGACAAGAGAGCAAAAGACAGTACTGGTAGTTCTCTTTGTAGTTTTATCTTTGATGTTTACTACTCCAATCTGGCAACCAGAAGATTCATTCATTACAAATTCAGTCATTGCTATTCTTGGAGGCATCTCTTTGTTTGTTCTGCCAAAGACAAGATCCGAGAGTTTGATGAACTGGGCTGGAATTGAAAAGCTTCCTTACGGATTATTGTTTTTACTTGGTGGAGGCCTTGCCCTCTCACTTGCTTTTATAGAATCAGGTCTGGCAGACTGGATTGCCTCATCTTTATCATTTGTGAAAGATTACCCAGCAGAGATAATCATAGTTGTCTTGGTCGCAATGATAATGTTTCTTACTAATATCAAATCAAACACTGCAACTGCCGCAATATTCATTCCAATTGTTGGAACAATGTCGATTCAAAACGGATGGAATCCTCTACCTATACTTTTTGCAATTACTGTTGCAACATCATTTGCATTCTTGTTGCCAATGGGAACACCACCAAACGCGCTAATCTATGAACATGCAAAGATATCGATAAAGGAGATGATAAAAAATGGGATTGTTCTCAATATTATAGCAATAGGTTTGATTTCATTATTTACAATACTGGTATCTACAAAAATCCTAATCTAAAAACTAGATAGTTTATTTATTGAATAGTTTGATTGAGGTCTGTGTATAAGACCATCCTTGTTCCACATGCCGGAACTTCTGCTGGTGATGAGGCGCTAAAGCATGCAATTCATGCTGCAAAAGACACATCTGCTAAAATTATCATATTACATATCGTAGAGGAGATTCAACATCCACGATCATTTGGGCTATCTGAATCTGAAAGGGAAAACATGTTTAATAGCATCAGGGAGGCAAACGAGGATATTAGAAAAGATATGGAAAAAGAAATGGAGAGAAAAATGCAGCAGTGCAAAGACAACAATATTGGATCTCAAATCAAGGTTGCAATAGGTGATGCAGCAGAGATAATTCTTGATGCAATAGATGAGGAAAAAGTGGATCTTGTAGTAATGGCAAAGAGAAGAAAACTAAAGGGAATGAGGAAACTATTATCCATGGGAAGCGTTTCTAGAAAAATTGTTGAAAACACATCCTGTCCTGTTCTGTTAATTGATGTGGAAAACAAATGAATGTGACATTTCAGCACATATTGGTTCCATACAATGGAACATCTGGCAGTCAAAAGGCGTTTAAGAAGGCTGTCGCATTAGCTGAACTAACAAAGTCAAAAATCACAGTTTTGACATGTCTGGAAGAACGTTCTACATTTGGCTTGTTCAAAACCAAAACAAACAAAAAAGATTTTGATAATGAGTACAAGTTAGTAACACAGGAACATGTCAAGCTTAAAAAATACTCTAGTCAACATGGAGTTTCACCTGGTTTTAAAATAATTAAAAGCAATGTCGCATCACATGAAATCTTAGAATTTGCGGAAAAAAATAAAATAGATTTGATAATCATGGGAAAGAAAAATTTTGCCACTCGTTTTGAAAAAACACATTATCATAGTACAATTGAAGATATTTCAAAGAATTTTCAAGGTGCAATACTAATTTTAAATTAGAATGTATCTTGTGATTCACAATATCTGTTGTTTTTTAGGTTAGGCTTTTTGTAGATAACACAAAATTCTGAAATTATACTATGTCAATTCTTAACAGTAAGGCATATTTTGAATTAATTTTGATGTAAAAATTCACTAAATAACTAAAAACATTATTGTATTTTTTTGAATTAAATTCAGTTGACTGTTGATGAGTTTTTGATTTAAATTACTTCCACGTGGGTCCTAAAGTAGCACCACTAACTATATCTCCATACACGTTGTGCTCCCAACTAGATTTGAACCTGCTTTGTTAAACTCAGATTTGAGATTGGAACAATACATGTCATGATTAAATAATTTTAAAAATCTTTTCCAGTATGACTTAATCAAAAATCCTGAAGGCAATTTAGGATATCCTGCCTACCAATTTCTGTAATCCGACTGAAGGTTGACCAGTCTTTGAGGGTTCCATAGCACTCCCCAATATGTCATATACGTATGTTTGATATTTTACAAGAATTATAGGTTGAATATCTAACAGTTATACACATTTTGAAAATTATTTTGCATTAATTTCAATGCCATGTTGAGATTTTATTATGTACTTGTCTCGAATCTTTACGCTGAACCAATCAATTGCAAGTACGGTAACTAGCACAACAATCATGAAAACTGCTGCTTTACCATACTCAAAGAATTTGATATAATTAATGATGTAGAATCCTATTCCACCTGCCCCCACAAGTCCCAAGATGCTTGTTTGACGTACATTGTAATCAAACATGTAAAGCATTTGACCTAGAAGATGTGATGCAGATTCTGGAATCACAACATATCGAATCAGTTGAAATTTTGAAACACCAATTGAACTAATTGCGTCCATCGGATCAGAGTCTATTGTCTCAATTACCTCATATTGTAGTTTTGCAATGAATCCAACTGTATACATAATGATGGCCAAAACACCTGCAAAAGGGCCCAGTCCGACCATAATTACAAACAAAAGTGCCCAAAGAATTGAGGGAAATGTTCGTGTTGCTGCAAGCAATGCCCGTATCGGGCCATAGATATACTTGCTGTTCAGATTTCGTGCGGCCAACATACTTAGCGGTAAAGCGATTGCAACCCCTACAACAGTCCCGATGAATGCCATCTGTATTGTTTCAAGCATTGCCCATAGTGCAGTAGGAATGTACTTTGACTCGACCTGAAGCATTTCATCTACCACTATTGCAAGATTGGGTAATCCTTCTACAAACTCAATTGGATTGGCATCTACGTTGTATGATGCAACAACCAATAATGCAATAATTATTCCAATAATGATGTTATTTTTTGGAGTCATCAGCATACATCTCCATTATTTCTTCGTTGTTCATGTCTCCCGTTTGGAAATCAACTATGGTGTCACCCTCAACACCAATTTCTAGAATTTTTTGCCCTTCTTTGATTACTGCAACCCGATTTGCATATTCTAATGCAAGTTGTATGTCATGATGAACCATGATTGCTGTCAGATTCATTCTTTTTTGAGCATCATTTATCAAATCCATAATTTCTCGCGAAGTAACATGATCTAATTCCGAAACAATTTCATCAGCTAACAAGATTGTTGGTTTTTGCATTAATGCTCTGGCAATTGCCACGCGTCTTTTTTCTCCACCACTTAGCATGTATGCTTTACGATTTTCTTTTCCTGATAACCCAACTTGGGAAATAATTTTCATTGCATCATTTTTTTCATGTTCAGGAAATTTGTTTAGTAATGATTGTATTTTATTTAATCGCGGTAGTGCCCCAAGTAAAACATTTTCAAGAACAGTGATGTTTTTTACCAATCCCAAACTTTGAGGAATGTAACCAATTGTATGCATCATTTTTCTAAATTTTTTGTCATTCATGTTTGGAGTAACATAATCAATTTTAATGGTGCCTTTGCTTGGAATCATCATCCCATTCATTAATTTGAGTAAAGTGGATTTTCCGGATCCTGATTGACCAACTATTGCATAGTTTGTTCCTCTATCAATTGAAAGATTGATTCCTTCAAGTGCAAAATTTTTAGAATCATAAGATGTAGAAGCATTATTCATTTGAATAATTTTATTTGTAGATATTAAGGAAAAAGAAAGGTTTTTGGTCATCTGAATTTGTTTCATTTCAAGATTTCCAGTTTTTATTTGCTCTTGTTTGCTTTGTCTAGAATTACCTGATCAAGACCTGTCAATGCATCAATGAAGGTTCCAAATTCACCAATATGCATGGTGGTCGTAGTTGGAACTAACGCTTCAGCGCCATACAAGTCCTTTAAAATGGGGTTGTTCTCATCATAATTGAGTTCAACTAGTGCATCAACAAGTGCTTCTTTGGTAGATTCTGACATGTCAGCACTTACCATGAATACATGTGATGGAACAGGCCCAATTGTCGTAACTGGACGTAATTTCACTTGATCTTCTAATTCAAGATATTTTTGCGGAGCAATATCTGAACCAAACGCAACATCAACATTTTCATTGAGCAGTAATTCCAATGCAGCCTTGTAACCTCCAGCAAAGGCATAACTTTCAAAGTTTTTTGCCAGTGCTGATTCCAAAGCAACTATGTCATCACCTTCAATGGTAATGTGTCCTTCAGTAACTAGTGTTCCCATAGGCCTAACAAAACCAGATGAACCAGTAATGCTAGTAAATGCAACTCGTTTACCTACTGTGTCTTCTATTGAATGAATAGAATCATTATCAGCTAAAGCCCAGACAGTCGCCTGATAGTTTACTTTACCTGCAACAAGTTCTGCCAATACTGCTTCTGCACCGGTTCTCTGATGGGTAATCCATCCAGGTCCGGTATCCATAAAGGCAGCATCTATGTGGCCAAATCTCATCCCTTCGATAATTGTCTCATAGTTTGTTGGAACAACTACTTCGATGTCAATACCAAGTTCTGCCTCTAGAAATTTTTCTAGTGCTTGCGCCTTTGGAGTCAATTCATCAGCTTTTTCAACTGGAATAAAACCAATGGTCAAAGTATCAATATCGATGTCATTTGATTCAGATGAAACGTCGATGATATCGTTTTCAAGAAGGAATTTAATTCCATTTAGAAAAGTTGCATCATCTACGGTACCATCAGCCCACCAACCAGCATTTGATTTAATCCATTCCGGAACTAAACCCTCAGCGTGTACGTTTTGAGCCAATGGGACAGTTGCAACACCAATCACTGCAATTACAGCGATTAGTGTTAATGTTAATTGTCGTTTCATGGTTTACAAAAATCTTAGGAGAAGCTAAGTTATTTAAAGTAGGTTTTCATTCCAGATTTTCATTCTAAATCTATAGAATAAGAATATTAAAAATTTGCAATTATGAGTTAGATTTGGGGTTTTCAGTATTAGGGTACAAATTCAAACTGGGTTCCAAATTATCTAAAATGATTTCCACCTTGCCAATTCTGCTACGGTAAAGTTTTATTTTTTTACCTTCTGGGGAAATCACATACTTGTCTATTTCTGCAAGTGCAAGATCTTCTAGGACAGACAATGTTTTGTAAACAGTTGAAAGAGAAATTTTTAATTCCTCTGCAATCTGTGTTGCATCTTTTGATTTGTTTTTAACTGAAAATAAAACAGCCCTTGTGCAGACATTTGTTAGAGATTCAATAATTTTTTGAGTGATATCAAACTCAGATAATTGGATAATGTTGGATTTTGACATCAAACCACTCAATTTGATACCAATGTTAACGTAGGTTCGGGTTTCCTAATGGAGATATCAGCTTTGCTGATTCTACTACGGTAAACCTTGTATTTTCTGCCCTTGTCAGATAGCAGCCATTTTTCAACTTCAATTAATGTAAGATCTTCAAGATCCCCTAATTTCTTGTAGACCGAACTAAGAGGGATTTTTAGTTTAACTGAAAGTTCTGCAGCAGTGTTTCCTTTTTTGATTATTGAGAACAAAATTGCACGAGATTCTGAATCTGCTAATGCCTCAATTACTTTTTGAGTAATGTCGTATTTTTTTAATTGTGGCAAAGTCAATTTTCGTGACATATAATTATCAAAAAATACTTAGGGATATTTAAACGAGATGTTCTTATTCTTGTTCTAAAGAATTAGAATAATCAAGTATAATGTGGAGTAGTTTCTTTGTGAGATTCAAACCTATTCCAGAAGAATCCCAAAATCAGTCCTACAGATATCCAAAAAGATGTAACCCCAAGAACAGACATAATCCTAAATTCATGTACAAGATTCATTGGAGCAGTAATTTTGTCAGGATTTTCTGGCATTGCAAAGAATACAACAGAAATAAAAACGGCATAACTGATTAGTGCAATAAATTTGCGCTTGTTTTGGAATTTCTTTGATAACTTGTAAAAAGCAGTTGCCCCCAACCCAGATATTGCAATAAAAGAAAGATACAATATTGCTCTTAGTACCACTGTCTCCCCATCACCTACAGTGGGAGGGTTTGCAGGATATTTTAGAAACGGAATGATGTATAGAGTAAACCACATGATGCTGGATAAAATCACTGCTTTTTTGATCATGTTGTTTCCAGGTAATGTGTTTTTAGATAATGCAAAGACTATTCCAAAGAGAGAACCTACAGACATTCCCAAAATTACGCCAGATACAATCTGTCCACTTTTTTGCCATACTCTGTATCCTTCATATTCTACCCAAAATTCAGGAGTGTCTTCTTCCTCACCTGATGCAAATAGATTTTGGTTTTCAATTCCAATTGCTTGATCAAGATATGGTTCTACAATCGCAAAATTAACAGTGCCATGAATAAAACCTGCAAATGCACCTGAAACTAGCACTATCATAATAAAAAGAGATGTTTTCATGAAAAAGAACTCCTAATGACAGGGAAAGCCTGCTGCATGTCTCATATCATGAGTGAGTTCATGGATGTAAAGATCAGCAAATGCTTGTTCTCCATAAACTAAACTAAAGATGTGTCCTTGATCAAATCCTACAACAAATAACCCTGCTGCAAAGATTATGGCTAGTGCAACTATTGCTAGTTTTGAAACACCAGTTTTAGACACATTAATTTGTCTTAATTCAGACATAAATCAAAACAATATCTGAATCTATTTAAGCACTTGGATAATTTGTCCAATTTATAAAAGATTGGTAATGGAAAAACATCAGAAAAGATCTGAAAAAAACAATTCAAGTTTTACAAAACATTGTCTCCAGGAAAGGATCCAGTAAAGTGCTAACATTTAGCATACCTCATGTATTCAAAGCCCTACAATTATTATCAAAAGAGAAATTCGTGAGCAGGGCAACATTTGGAAAAGAGATCAATTTAGGGGAAGGTGCAGTAAAAACTTTGATTTCACATCTAAAGGAAGCAAAGATGATTGAGACAACAAAATCAGGCAGTTTTCTAACGGATCATGGTAAAAAATTTACAGCGCAGATTCAAAAAGTCATATCAAATGAATGTAAAATTAAAAAATGCAGTGTAGTTACTGGAAAAAACAATCATGCAGTAATTCTAAAAGATTACAGTTTTTCAATAAAGTCAGGTTTAGAGCAAAGAGATTATGCTATTTTGTATGGTTCTACAGGGTGTACGACTATTTTATTTAAAGAGAATAAATTTGTCTTTCCGGGAGATTACAAGGACTGTTTTAGAAAAGATGAAAAAACGAAAAAATACATTTTAGAAAATCTGTCTCCTGAGGAAGGAGATGTGATAATCATTTCATCATCAGATGATCCTTTTGTTGCGGAAATTTCTGCAAAGAATTCTGCATTATGGACTTTGGCTACAAATTAGCGAAGATATTTAGTTGTAATAATTTTTCCTAAAACATGACTAAAATCTACCTGTTAGCAATTCCTGTTGTTATTGGAGTTATTACAGGAATGTTTATGGTGTTTTCAGAAACTGAAAATGATTCAAAATTGTTTACGGTTGCAAAATTAATTAATGATGGTTCCCCCATTATGGGCCAACCAAATGCACCGATAACAATTTTGGAATGGGGAGATTACCAATGTACTTTTTGTTACAAATTCCATGAAAATACTTTAAACATCATCCACGAAAATTTTATCAAAACAGGCAAAGTAAAACTGGTTTTCAAAGATTTTCCTCTAAATGGTCCGGATTCATTTTTAGCTGCAGAGGCAGCATATTGTGCAGATGATCAAGCAAAATACTGGCAATATCATGATGAATTGTACAAAAATTGGGGCGGAGAGCGAACAGGTTGGATTACAAGAGAATCACTTGATAGATTTGCAGTTTCAACCAATTTGGACTTGAATGAATTTAACAATTGTCTTGATGAAAAAAAATACCAAGACAAAGTTATCGCTCTACATGAGTTTGGTAAAGAAATAGGGATTGACGCAACGCCATCATTTTTAATCTTCAATGATCAAAAAATAATTAAAATCAGAGGAAATCAGCCACTTGAAGTATTTCTAAAAACGTTTGATGAATTATGATTTGGAAAATGTCAAAACGGAACCATCAAAATTAATATTCACATGATCTGGAGTAAGCACAAATGAAGAAGATAGATGTAGAAAAACAAGATTCAGTTAAACTCTATAAAATAAGAAAAACGCTAGAAGAATTATCTAAAAAATCAGGAAGAGGAACAGAATTAATCACAGTATACATTCCAAAAGGAAAACAACTTCATGAAATTATTGGTTCTCTTCAACAAGAACAAGGAACCGCAGACAACATAAAATCAGATCTTACAAGATCCCACGTAGTTGATTCGTTAGGAAAAGTCGTTCAAAGATTAAAAATGTACAAGAAAACACCAGAAAAAGGGTTAGTGGTTTTTTGTGGGGCATTACCGCCGGAAGGTGGTGGTCCATTAGGGAGTGAAGTTGTAACGATTTGGGAGATTGAACCTCCAAAAGATCTAAATCAATATTTGTATCGCTGCGATGATCATTTTCATGTAGATATCCTAAAGGATATGTTAAAAGATGACAATCTAATCGGTTTCTTGGCAATTGATGCAAAAGATGCAGGGTGGGGATTATTACATGGAGATAAAATCGAGGTATTGGCCCAAACAGGTTCCGGAGTTGCTGGAAAACACAGACAGGGAGGACAGTCTGCAAAAAGATTTCAAAAACTCAGGGAGATGGAATTAACATATTATTTTAACAGAGTTGCTGAAACTACCCGAGAATATTTCATTGACATTTATCCAATCAAGGGATTGGTAATTTCAGGTCCAGGTCCAACAAAAGAGGATTTCATTAATGGCAACTATCTCGAGTATAGATTACAAAACATGATCATCAACACAATTGATGCATCGTATTCAGGCGCAGAGGGAATACGAGAAGCGTTTGCAAAATCAGCAGACATTCTAGGTGATTTTAGAATGGTAGAGGAAAAAAAACTAGTCGAAGATTTGTTTAGGGAGATAAATACCAATTCAGGAAAAGGATCCTACGGTTTACAAGAAGTAATAGAATTTCTAAAGAATAATGTTGTCAAGGTAGTACTGATCACAGACAATACAAATTTGCATCGAGTAGAAGGTAAGTGTAAAAGATGCAAACACTTTCAAGAAGAAATTGTAGAAAGACCAGAGGTCATTCCTAAAAAAACAGAATTTGCAAATAATCCATGTCCTGGCTGTAAAGCAATGGAAGTAGAAGTAAATGAACAGGACATAGTGGATTACCTAGAATTATTGGCTGCAAAGACAGGTTCTCAGTTAGAAGTAATTTCAGGAAGTGCAGAACATGGAAACATGCTTGCAAGCTTGGGAAAGATTGGTGCGATTTTGAGATACAACCCTGGTCATGGCTAAGTAATCATTCCACGAATATTTTTTGCGAGTTCAATTAGTTCATCATTACTTGAAATTTGCCGTTTTGTCCAAATCGTCCCTTTGCTATTATATCGTGGAATGATGTGAATGTGCACATGAGGTATAATCTGTTTTGCAGCTCTGCCATTGTTTTGACCCAGACTGAATGCATCAGCTCCGGTTGCTTTTAAAATTGCATTTGCAATTTTTGGGACCAGTGAAAATATTTTTCCCACATCTTTTGAATCCATATCAGTGATTCTTTCATGGTGTGTTCTGGGGATTATCAAACTATGACCTACATCGATTGGATATTTGTCCAAAAATGCAACATGTAAATCATCTTCATAGAGCAAATGTCCCTCTCTTTTTCCATTCAAGATTTCACAAAAAATACAATCCATAAGGATCAGCATTTTGTGATTTTATTTATTGTTTTTATCGAATGGTTAATTAGGGCAATTTTTAGATCCAGAACATCCTATGGGTAGAAAAGAAAGAAGAGAGCGTGAACAAAAACGTGATAATTACGCTACAAGACATTCAGCAGAAAAAAGAAAACATACTCTCATTGCAGTTGGCGTATTGGCCGTAATTGCAGTTATTGTAGGGTATGCAGGATGGATATTTGTCAATATGACTGATAATGTACCTGGTGGGCCTGAAAATGCAGGAGCATTAGGCAGTGAGCACGCACACGCAGGTATACTGGTATCTATTTTTGGCGATGAATTTGATTTTTCAGCTCCGGCGTATCAAATTAAATCAAGTTGGATTCACTTTGAAGGAAGAGATGGTACAACAATTCACAAACACGCCACAGGCGTTACATTAGGGTACCTCTTTGAAACGTTATCTATAGGCCTAGATGATCAATGCTTTGTATTTCAGGATGGGAGAAGTTTCTGCACTAATGAAGATTATAAACTAGTATTCTACGTTAACGATGAACAATTACCAGATATTCGCGAACTTGAGATTCAAGAAGATGACAAAATTTTAATTGCTTATGGAGCAGAGACTCCTGAAGAAATAGATGCGCTTTTATTAAAATTAGAAAA
>Ga0224496_10000911_pt1 | contig 19242 bp, 16 predicted proteins | sample SF_Jul11_sed_USG_2_FD_168127 | JGI IMG/M metagenome (GOLD analysis project Ga0224496, IMG submission 168127) | Sediment microbial communities from San Francisco Bay, California, United States - SF_Jul11_sed_USGS_8_1 | ecosystem: Environmental > Aquatic > Marine > Sediment | place: USA...
CTTTGAAGAAAAATTTTACCGGAAGGCCAATGTGCCGGTGCGTTTTGTCGGTAACCCGCTGGTGGACGAGGTAAAGCCCTCCAAATCAAAACAGGCCGCTTTTGAGGCCTATAACTTGAGGGATGGTCAACGCGTGATCGGCCTCTTCCCCGGCAGCCGTAAAAGTGAAATTAAACGCATACTGCCGGTGCAACTGGCCGCGGCGCAATTACTGAAAAACAGGCATCCCGAGCTGCAATTTATCTTACCCATTGCCAGCACCCTGAGCGAAGCGGACATTAACCCACACCTGGCGACCTATACCGCACTGGACATCCACCTGGTCAAGGATAAACCCTACGATGTGATGCAGGTATGTGATGCAATCATTGTCGCTTCGGGCACTGTGACACTGGAAATTGCGCTGATGGGTATTCCCAGCGTCATTACCTATGCCATATCCCCTATCTCCTATTTTATCCTGAAGCGACTGGTTACCATTGAGCATGTGGGACTGGTGAATATCGTTGCCGAAAAAGGCATTGTTAAAGAATTTATCCAGCACCAGGCAACAGCCAAAAATCTGGCCAATGAAATCGATAAGATTTTATCCGATAAGGATTACCGCGAGACGATGGTTAACGAACTGAATCAGGTACGCGCAAAACTGGGTAAGGAAGGTGGTTCGATGAATGTGGCGAAGCTGGCGCTGGAGATGCTGGGAGAACAGAAAAACGCGAATTAACGCGAACAACGCAAATAAAAACGACTATTAATTTTATGCACTGTTCCTGGTGTCCTGCACAAAGTTGAAGCACGGCAATAAAACAAAATTATCCATCTTTATTTGCGCGTATTCGCGTTAATTTGCGTTTTCTTTAAATCTTTTAAACAGTCGAAGCAGCCAGTGCAAAACTAACGCACGATACCGCGCTTACTGGCCTCGATAAAATCAACAAACATTTTTACTTCAGGGTATTGCTCAACCAGTGGCTTAACGGCTTGCAGTGCCTCGGCACGGGTTTTTTTCGAGCGCACCATGATCTTGTAGGCATTGGTAATGGCACGTATGGTCTCATCTGAAAAATCACGACGCTTCAAACCGACCTTATTGATACCCACGGCCCTGGCATAGTTGCCGGTAACAATCATAAAGGGAGGCACGTCCTGGTTAACCGCTGAACCCATACTGGTCATGCAATGGGCACCAATGCGACCAAACTGGTGCACCAGGGTAAAGCCGCCAAGGATGGCGTATTCACTGACTTCCACGTGACCCGCCAGCGATGCGGAATTGGCAAGTATAATGTGGTCGGCTAACTGGCAGTCGTGCGCCACATGCACGTAGGCCATCAGCAGGTTGTGGCTGCCTATCCGTGTTATGCCACCACCGTCTTCTGTACCACGATGGATAGTGACTGATTCACGGATTTTATTGTAGTCACCAATTTCAAGGAAGCTGCGTTCACCGGCAAATTTCAGATCCTGTGGATCCTCGCCAATGGACGCAAACTGAAAAATCTTATTGTGCTTACCGATCTTAGTCGGGCCATTAATGACCACGTGGGGACCAATCCAGGTACCCTCTGCAATTTCTACCTCTGCGCCAATAATACTGTAGGCACCAATTTCTACATCACCTGCTATTTTCGCCGAAGGATCAATGATAGCTGTTGGATGTATCATATTGTTTTATCCAGTAAATTTAACGACGTGATTTCGCATTGCTGGCGGCACACATGATAACAGCTGATGCAGCCAGTTCACCATCGACCGATGCCTTACAGTCGAATTTCCAGATATCACGCATCTTTTTTATCAGTTCAACTTCCAGCTTCAACACATCACCGGGTACCACCTGGCGCTTAAAACGTGCCTTATCAACACCCACGAAAAGATATAAAACATCTTCACTGGGTTTTTCGTCCATGGTTTTAAAACCCAGCAGGCCCGTTGCCTGTGCCAGTGCTTCAAGTATAAGCACACCGGGCATTACTGCATATTCGGGGAAATGCCCCTGGAAGAAGGGCTCATTTATCGTTACATTCTTAACTGCTGTCAGGGTTTTGCCTACTTCAAAATCAAGTACCTTGTCCACCAGGAGAAAGGGATAACGGTGTGCCAGATATTGTTTAATTTCACCCACATTCATTGTGTTCAACGCAGTAACCTCAGTTGTTATTTTCTAATTGTTTTTCCAGCTGGCGAATTCGCTTTGCCAGTTCGTCCAGTTGCCTGAACCGTGCCGAATTTTTACGCCAGGTCCTTGTATCATCGATAGGTGTATTCGATGAATAGGAACCGGCCTTTGTTAAGGATTTGGAAACCAGTGACATACCGGTAATGGTTACATTATCGGCAATCTCTATGTTATCACGAATCCCGGTCATACCGCCTATGAGGCAGTGCTTACCAATCACTGTGCTGCCGGCAACACCGACACCATTAGACATCAGGGTATGGGCACCAATCCTGGCGTTGTGGCCTATCTGGATATGGTTATCCAGTTTTACGCCCTCTTCGATGATCGTATCCCTGACCGCCCCGCGATCAACGGTAGAGCAGGCGCCAATTTCAACATTATTGCCGATTTTGACACCACCCACCTGGAGTATTTTTAGCCACTCCCCCTGGTCCAGCTCAAAACCAAAGCCGTCGGCCCCGATTACGGAAGCCGAGTGAATTATACAGTTTTCACCCAGCGTACAGCCATAGTAGACCGTCACATTAGCGTGTAAAAGTGTATTGCTGCCAATAACTGAATCCTTACCAATGACACAACCGGGACCAATAACAGCACCCGCTTCGATACAGGCATTGGCCTCGATTACCACATTGGCACCTATACTTGCATCCGCAGAGACGCGTGCGCTGGGTGCAACCACAGCGGATGGATGAATACCCGCTTCTGCCTTTGGCTGCGCATAGAGCAGGTTAACTATGCGCGCATAGTCCGCTCGCGGATTGGCTACCACCAGTGCTGGCACCGTTGCCAGCTCAAGCAGGTCTTCACTAATAATCACTGCGCCGGCTTTGCAGTCCTGCAAATAACGGGCAAATTTGGCGCTGGAGACAAAACTAATAGAACCAGGTGCTGCCTCTTCAATAGGCGCAACACGCTCAATAACACCATCACCCTGACCCACGAGCCTGGCACCGAGCATTTCTGCAAGTTGTGAGAGTGTATAAGACATAGTTATTAGTTGGCCTTGTTTAAGCGCTCAAGGATTTTATCTGTAATATTGATTGATTTTGCAGCGTACATAACACCGTCGTTAAGGATCAGGTCGTAGGACTCTTTCTTTGCGACATCTTCTAGCACTTTTGCAACAACCTGGCGAAACGCGGTCAGCTCTTCGTTCTGTACCGCCTGTAATTCCTGGCCAAGCCTGGCTTCCATTTGACGGAACTCCTGGACCCTTGCGAGTAAATCCTGTTTACTTTTGTTTATCTTGCTTTCGGTCATCATAAGCTCATTGCGCTTAATCTCTTTTTCCTGTTCCTGTATGCTCTTGGCCATATCTTCAAGCTGTTTTTTGGGCTCACTGAAACGCTTCTGTAATTTAGCATTGATCTCAGCAACCTGTGTTGATTCAGTTAACAACTGCTTCATATTAACAAAACCAATTTTCAGGTTATCTGCCGCAAATGCTGGCGTTGCAAAAAAAGCTAACAGCAAAAAAGTTGTCATTATATTTTTCATATCATCATCCTTATAAATCTATCTACTAAAAACTGGTCTAGAAAAACGAACCAATTGTAAACTGGAATACCTGTGTGTCATCACCGTCTTTTTTCTCGAGCGGCTTCGCCCAGCTAAAGCGCAGTGGACCAATAGGCGCCAACCATACAAAAGAAACACCGGTTGAACTCCTCAACTCAGCAGCATCAAAACCGCCGGCCTCATCTCGCAAAAACACATTACCTATATCATAGAATGCACTCAAACGAACAGAGCCTGGTGGCTTTTCGACAAACGGAACGGGGAAGATATATTCGGCACCGGCAACGGTACGCAGATCACCACCACGAGGGTTATTAATCTCGTCACGCAAACCCAGTGAGTTATTATCAAATCCACGCACTGTCCTCAGGCCACCGGCAAAGAATCGCTCGAAGAACGGCAGGCTATCATCCTGACCATAACCATCGCCATAACCAAAATCTGCTTTCATTAATAACGTCGTCCTTTCCGTAACAGGGAAATAAAACTTCGAGTTATAGGAAAGCTTGTAAAACTCCAGGTCACTGCCCGGTATGGTGGCATCCAGCACTATAGACTGGGAGCTGCCGCGCGAGGCAAACACCGTTCGATTACGCGTGTCATGGGTATAACTGGCTATGAATGTATAGTTGTCAAACGAGGCATCTGAATAATGGCCATCGATATCAGCCACCCCCTGCTGCTGATCGTCCAGGAATGCCACGACCTCATCCGAGCTAAAGGCAAGAAGACCACGGAATATATCCATATGCTCATAACCTATACCCAGCCTGATGCTATCATATTCAGTTAATGGAATACCGTAAGTCAGGTTAACACCATAACTATTAGTAACATAATTACTAATAGACTCTTCAGATGCATCGCGCTCCCTGTAAGAGAAACCAATGGTCCTGCTAATACCATCCACCGTATAATAGGGGTCCGTGAATGAAGCGCTATAGACCTTGTTGGCATCATCATTATTGAAATTAAGTGACAGCTTCTGACCCGTGCCCATCAGGTTTTCCATCTGTAATCCTAGATTGAAAACAAAGCCCTGATTTTGTGAATACCCCATGCCGACATTGAAGCTGCCTGATAATCTCTCGGTCACGGTGATAATTAAATCAACCAGGTCATCAGCGCCTGCAACGGGCACTTTATCCACGACAACCTCTTCCACGAAACTTAAACGCTGCAGGCGAATCTTCGAACGCTCCAGTTTTGAATTAGATAATTCAGAGCCTTCCATTAATCGCAATTCGCGCCTTAACACTTCATCCTGTGTTTTATAATTTCCCGAAAAGACAATACGCCTTACATAGGCCTTCTTGCCCGGAACCAGCATATACGTAATATCAACTTCCCGGGTTTCATCGTTTATTTTTGGCATTACCTGGACACTGGAAAAGGCATAACCCTCATTACCCAGCTTCCGGTTGAGCAGGTCCTTGCCTTCGATCATCAGGCGCCGTGAAAATAGCTCGCCCTTATTCAACCGCAATAACGGCGTCAGATCCTTTTTATCCACTACCATATCACCAATGATATTGACTTCATTAATATGGTACTGCTCACCTTCGGTAAGATTGACCGTGATATAAATATCCTTCTTGTCAGGGGTTATACTCACCTGTGTCGAGTCAACATTAAAACGTATGTAACCTTTATCCTGGTAAAAAGACTGTAGTGTTTCCAGGTCGGCAGAGAGTTTAGGCCGGGCGTATTCGTCCTTGCTCGAGAACCAGTCCCAGAAACCGGGGACACCCAGCTGTAATTCATCCAGCAGGGTTTCATTATCAAATACCTTGTTACCAATCAAATTGACCTGCTTGATTTTTGTAACAACACCTTCCGATATATTAATATCAATACTGACGCGATTACGCTCAAGCTCGTTAACCCTGGTATCGATACGCACTCCGTATTTACCCTGGCTAAAATAGGCCTGCTGCTTCAGGCCCTGCTCTATGCGCTCTAGAGCCGATGGATTAAACACCCTGCCCTTGATAATTCCCAGGTCCTTGAGGATATCGTTTAACTGCTCATCAGCAATATCATTATTACCATCAAATTTAACCTCGGCAATTGCAGGCCTTTCGATTACTGTAATAACGAGCACGTCTTCATCGCGACCCAGTTCAATACTTTTAAAAAAACCGGTTTTATAAAGCTGTTGAATAACATAACCGGTCTGCCTTGTATCAAAGACCTCACCCACCTGTACTGGCAGGTAATTTAATAAGGTGCCATCAGCTATGCGTTCCAGGCCAATGATACGTATATCCTTAACGGTAAAACGCTCAGATGCATAGACGGCATTAGATAATAAAATAGAAAATACAAGTACAAGTAACCAGCGTTGTTTCATTTTTATCTCAATTCACTAATCGCTGGATATCATTAAATATTGCCAGACCCATAAGCATTAACAGTAAGGCCAGACCGACCTGCTGCCCTAGTTCTTCAAACTTTTCTGATACAGGGGAGCCCTTTATCATTTCTATAAGGTAGTAAAACAGATGACCGCCATCCAGCATCGGCACAGGCAATAGATTCAGCACACCAAGGCTGACTGAAATAATTGCCAGGAAGCCAATATAGGTTACAAAACCAATACTTGCTGTCATGCCTGCATAGGTTGCTATTGTAATCGGCCCACTAATATTCTCAAGCGCGGCCTCACCTAACAGCATTTTACCCAGTACACGCAGGGTAAGAATAGACATGGACCAGGTCTTGTCTACTGCCTTTACCAGGGCCTCGAGCGGATTATATTCGATCTTTGTCTTTAATTTATCAATGACCTCATCAGGTACATATTGATATGCACCTATAAAACCCGAATCCTTGCCGTCCTTTTTTCGGACACCCGTATGAACAGTGACAAAGACTTCTTTAGCATCGCGCTCTATGAGAAATTCAATATTTTTATCCGGTTCTGACTGCACCACATCGACCAGCTGCTGCCATTCCTGAATGGCATTGCCATTAATCGCAATGATACGATCACCCCTGGTCAGGCCGGCCTTCCTGGCCGCACCGGTTTCAGTCACACCACCAATGACAGGCGGTAAATCAGGCTGCCAGGGCTTAAATCCAAGCTGCTCAATGACATCAGAATCATGATTCAATATATGCCTGTCACCGACAGATAAGGCGCGTGTCAGCACGACTTGCTCAACATTTCTAAGCTTGATACTAATCTCGCCGCCGTCTATGCCTTCATCTATGAGTGCCATCCTGAAATCCTGCCAGGTCCTGATCTGTTGATCAGCAACCATGAGCACTTCATCATCTGCCTGAAAGCCTGAAATGGCCGCGATTGAATCTGGCTCTGGGACATCCAGCAGAGGCTTTCTGCCTTCTTCACCATTGAGGAATACTAGCCAGTAAAGTGCAATCGCCAGAATAAAGTTAAAGATGGGACCCGCAGCAACAATTGCTACACGGTTCCAGACAGGCTGAGTATTAAAGGCACGGTGTTTTTCGTTTTCATCAACTTCTGCTTCGCGCTCATCCAGCATTTTTACATAGCCACCCAATGGGAGCGCAGCGATAACATATTCAATTTCATCATCACCATGCTTTTTTCGCCAGGTGATGAGTGGCTTACCAAAACCCACAGAAAAACGTAGCACCTTTACTTTGAGTAAACGCGCAATCCAGTAATGACCAAATTCATGAATCGTAACCAGCACGCCAATAGCGATGACAAAAAACAGGATATTGTGCAACATACCACCGACACTCATGGGCGTAACCTCAGTTGTGAAGCAAATTCAGATGCAGTTTGCCGCGCATGATTATCGGCATTGAGAACCACTGCAAGATCAGTTACTTCTTCAACACTTATCGACTCCAGTGTTTTTTCAATCACGACTGCAATATCGGTAAATGCCAGTTTTTTATCGAGAAAAGCATCGACCGCTATTTCGTTTGCGGCATTTAATACCGCAGTGGCTGTGCCACCTGCTTTCAGTGACTCGTAGGCCATCCTTAAACAGGGAAAACGGTTGAAGTCTGGTTTTTCAAATTCAAGTCTTGCGACATCAAAAATATCCAGAGGTTCAACACCAGAAACAATTCTTTCCGGCCAGCCTAGCGCATGGGCAATGGGGGTACGCATATCGGGATGTCCCATCTGTGCCAGCACTGAACCATCGTTATAACTCACCATGGAATGGATAACACTTTGTGGGTGAATCACGACCTGTATCTTTTCGTGACCGGTATTAAATAACCAGCAGGCCTCGATGACTTCAAGCCCCTTGTTCATCATAGTTGCTGAATCTACCGAAATTTTTCGCCCCATCACCCAGTTTGGATGGGCGATTGCCTGGGCAGGTGTTACGGATTGGAGTTGCGCGATAGGTGTTTCACGAAAAGGACCACCACTTGCCGTCAATAATATGCGATCGACACCTGACTGCTCGAGCCCATGGTAAAAGTCATTCGGCATGCACTGAAAAATTGCATTATGTTCGCTATCGATGGGCAATAGCTCAGCCTTGTACTGTGCCACCTCATCCATGAAGATAGCGCCCGACATAACCAGTGATTCTTTATTTGCCAGTAATATACGCTTGGATGAACGTACCGCTGCCAGTGTTGGCATCAAACCAGCGGCACCCACTATTGCCGCCATGACATAATCGACCAGTTCCAGTGATGCCAATGTTTCCAGGCCACTGACACCCGAAAGCACATTAGTATCTAGACCCGCAGCCTTTAGTCTTGATTCGAGCTGCGTCGCTGAATCCGCATCTGACATTGCCGCATATTGCGGCCTGAATTCAATACACTGCTGGTATAGTCGATCAACATTTGTATTTGCTGTAAGTGCAATGACTTTATACCTGTCACTATGGCGTGACAGGACATCGAGTGTATTTACACCGATGGTGCCAGTTGAACCGAGGATACAAATACCTTTTAAATTAGACATTGAAAACAATCAAATCAAGTAGCAGCGCAAAAAAAGGCGCCGAGGATGTAATGCTATCGATACGATCCAGCACCCCACCATGACCTGGCAGGATAGCACCACTATCCTTAACACCACGTTCGCGCTTCAACAGGCTAATATAGAGATCGCCAGCAATAGAGAGGAGTGTCGCAAAGAATGCAACAACCAGCAACAGTACTGTCTGTATTACATCAAGATTAAAAAACACCGTTGCTGCCATGGTGTAAATGGTCGTTGCAATCAGAGCCCCATACATACCCTCAAGGGTCTTGCCCGGACTAATTGTAGGCGCCAGTTTGTTTTTTCCGAATTTACGTCCTGAGAAGTAGGCTCCGATATCAGCAATCCATATGATACTCAGGGAATATAGCATCCAGTAGGCGCCCTGGTATTTTTGATGGATATATAGCAGCGCAAGTATTGCAGGCACCAGGGCAATAAAGCCCAGCAGTGCCTTTACTAGTGATGTCTCTTCACTCGGTGCGCCAGGCCCCCTGGTCGACATGCGGTAAATTACACTGCTCCACCAGATTAAAGCGACAATTATTATAGCGTTAAATATAAGCTGCTGTTGCAGCACAAAAGGATAGGACACATAAATTACAGCAAGAATGACCAGGGTATAGATCGATCTTAATAATAGATTAGAAATGCCGGACAAACGTGACCATTCCCATGCAGCAACTGCCGAGACTGTAAGCAGGGCATAAAACAATGCATCTGTTGACTGGCTAAGAATGAACCAGATTGCAACAACAGCCAGGGGTATACCCGTTAAAATTCTTTGCCATAACATAAGTTAATTAACCATGGTTGGTGTCCTGGAGCTGCTCACCAGTCTTGCCAAATCGACGTTGGCGACTCGAGTACCATTCCATCGCAGTATCCAGTTCATTTGCATTAAAGTCGGGCCAGAGCACATCAGTAAAATAAAGTTCGGTATAGGCCAGTTGCCAGATAAGAAAATTACTTATACGCTGTTCACCACCTGTGCGAATGAATAAATCGGGCTCAGTCAAATCTGCAAGACTGACATACTGGTTAACCAGCTCAGCATTAACATCCTCTAGCGACAACTCACCCTTGAGTATTTTTTCAGCAATGGGTTTAAATGCATTAGCGATATCCCAACGGCCGCCATAATTCACTGCAATATTAAGCTGCAGTCCTTTATTATTTATTGTTAGCGACTCTGCCTGCTGGATTTTTTCACGTAATTTTTCATCAAAAGCAGTGCAATCACCAATGAAACGTATACGTACATCCTGTTCATGTAATGATTTCACTTCAGACTGAAGCGTAGTTACAAAAAGTGACATCAGGCTACTCACTTCCTGTTCGGGGCGACGCCAGTTCTCACTACTAAAAGCAAACAGTGTTAACGCATGAATACCCCTGGCAACACAACCCTCAACGACTTTACGTGTTGCTTTTACGCCAGCATGATGCCCCGCCGTTCTTGGCATGAAACGTTTTTTTGCCCAACGCCCATTACCATCCATAACGATGACAATGTGTTTCGGCAAATTTTGATGTTCAGATTTGATTTTATCCACACTTCTTAGTGACACCAGCAAACCTCTGGTTTTTTAAATTTGCTTCTCACATGACCCTGCTTCTGTACAGGCATCACAACTCATAGTGATAAAGACAGGCTATTGCAGGCAGTTTATACTGCCATCATTTCCTTGTCTTTAGCTGCAATCACGGCATCGATTTCGGCAATATACCTGTCCGTCACCTTCTGTATGTTATCTTCTGCCTTGCGCGCTTCATCTTCCGAAATTTCTTTTTCTTTAAGCAGGTCTTTAAAATCGCCATTTGCATCACGTCGTATATTACGCACTGCAACTTTTGCTCCCTCGCCCTCAGCCTTTACAACTTTAACCAGGTCACGACGACGTTCTTCCGTCAGCGCCGGCATGGGTACACGTATGACGGTTCCTGCTGAAGCAGGATTAAGACCAAGATCAGCGGTCATGATGGCTTTTTCAACAGCGCCTACAAGATCCTTTTCCCATGGCGTTACTGCTAGTGTCCGGGAATCTTCAACTACGACGTTAGCAACCTGCTTAATAGGCGTCGGTGTACCATAGTAATTCACCATAACATGATCAAGTATACTGGGATGTGCCCTGCCCGTTCTGATTTTAGCAAGTTCTGTATGCAGTGATTCAACGCTTTTTTTCATGCGTACTTCTGCATCCTGTATTATTTCATCTATCATGCGTCTCCTCCTGGAACAACCGATGTTCCAATCGAAAGGTCTTTAACCACTTTGGCCAGATCACCTTCTTTATTCAAGTTAAATATTCGTAATGGCATATTCTGTTCTTTACACAGGACAATGGCGGTTGCATCCATGATTGCCAGGTTTTGTGTCAGCACCTCATCGTATGTCAGGCGATCATAACGCTTTGCATCGGGGTTCTTCATTGGATCCGAATCGTAAACACCATCGACCTTTGTTGCCTTGATCAGTACATCGGCCTGGATTTCGATTGCCCTTAAACTCCCGGCACTATCGGTGGTAAAGAAAGGATTACCGGTACCTGCACCAAAAATAACCACGCGCCCCTTTTCCAGGTGACGAATAGCTCGACGCAGGACATAGTCTTCACATACCTGATGGATACTCAGTGCAGACATTACACGACAAATCGAACCCTTGCTTTCGATGGCATCCTGTAGCGCCAGGCAATTCATTACCGTAGCCAGCATCCCCATGTGGTCACCGGTAACTCGGTCCATGCCCGCATCTGCGAGACCTTTGCCACGGAAGATATTGCCCGCACCGATAACTATACCAACCTCGACACCTGACTCGGCGATAGCATGAACTTCTTCGGCGACTCTATGCAAAATAGCGGTATCAATGCCGTGTGACTGATCACCCATAAGGGCCTCGCCACTCAGTTTAAGTAATACTCGTTTGTATATAGGGGCTTGTTGAGTCATGTTGATTGCCGCTCTTTATTATAAGATGTTTTAAAAAAAATCCTTTTACAAAAAAACCGGGAATCAGATTCCCGGTTTTTTATATTTTTCTTAAACTAGCCAATAAGCTTAACCCGCATTAATTTGGGCCATAACTTCATCAGCAAAGTTTTCCTGCTTCTTCTCTATACCTTCACCCACTTCAAATCGGTAAAAGTTTTTTACTGTTGCGCCAGCTGATTTCAGAAGTTTTTCAACTGTCTGATCGGGATCCTTGATAAAGGGCTGGCCCAGCAGTGTGATTTCTGCAAGATATTTACGCATACGGCCTACGATCATTTTCTCGATGATCTCGTCTGGCTTGCCGCTTTCTTTTGCCTGCGCAATAAAGATTTCCTTTTCTTTTTCTAACAGCTCTGCAGGCACCTGGGATTCATCGACACAAACCGGGTTACTTGCAGCAATGTGCATGGCGATGTCTTTGATCAGGTCATCATTACCATTTTCCATTTCAACCAGCACACCGATACGCACACCGTGAAGATAGGCACCAAATAAACCATCGGTTGTGGTACGCACGAAACGACGGACCTGGATATTTTCACCAATTTTGGCAACCATTTCCTGGCGTGTTACTTCTATAGTGTTGCCACCATCGGCCACTGGCATAGCTGACAGCGCAGCCACATCAGCAGGAGAATCTTTCAGTACGCGATCAGCTACTGCGGCTGTAAACGCCTTGAAATCATCACCACCGGAAACGAAATCAGTTTCACAGTTAACTTCAACAATTGCAGCATCCTTTTTGTCATCGCTCAGTGCAATAACAACCAGGCCTTCAGCAGCCGTACGGCCTGCCTTTTTATCGGCCTTGGCCAGACCTGACTTACGCATATCGTCAATCGCCTGTTCCATATTACCTTCAGCAAGCTGTAGGGCCTTTTTACATTCCATCATGCCTGAACCTGTACGTTCACGCAGTTCTTTTACCATAGTGGCAGTAATCTGCATCACTTTTACCTCTCGTAATTCTTAAACAATACTTTGAGTCATTCAAAGCAGTCGATTATTCGTCACCACCAGTTTCTGCTGGAGCAGCTGCTTCTTCTGGTTTGCTTTCAGCTTTCTTTTTAGGCGCTGCTTTCTTTACTGCGGCCTTCTTTACTGCTGCTTTCTTTTTAGGTGCTGCCTTCTTAGGTGCTGCCTGCTCTTCTGAAGCCTCAGTAACTTCTACATATTCGCTATCACCACCGGCATTAATTGAAGCCGATTTACCTTCGATGATGGCATCAGCTATACCTTCGATATAAAGCTTGATGGCGCGGATCGCATCATCGTTACCAGGAATGATGTAATCAACATCATCAGGCGAGTTATTACTATCAACTACACCGATAACGGGAATACCCAGTACGTGCGCTTCATGTACAGCAATCTTTTCGTGGCCTACATCGATAACAAAAACTGCATCAGGAAGACCGTTCATGTCCTTGATACCGCCCAGTGTTTTCTCGAGCTTGGTCATTTCACGGGTTCTGTTAAGGGCTTCTTTCTTGGTCAGGCGATCAAAGGTACCGTCTTCATTCATCTGCTCAAGGTCTTTTAAACGACGGATTGACTGACGTACTGTATTGAAGTTAGTCAGCATACCACCTAACCAGCGGTGGTTTACAAACGGCATACCTGCACGCTGTGCCTCTTCGCTGATCACTGAGCGCGCTGCACGTTTGGTACCTACGAACATGATTTTACCATTGCCTGCGGCAATCTTGCTGATCGCATTCAGGGCATCGTGGTACATTGGAAGTGTTTTTTCCAGGTTGATGATATGGATCTTGTTTCGGTCACCAAAAATGTACTCTGCCATTTTGGGGTTCCAGAAACGGGTTTGGTGACCGAAATGAATTCCAGCCTCCAGCATTTGACGCATTGTAACTTTTGCCATTGGATATCTCCGGGTTAGGCCTCCACATGCCCCCTGTAGCAACCCATTATTTATAATATGGGCACCCAGCTACAAAGTAATAACATGTGTGAGTATTTAAAATATAAAAATCTATTTGCGCTAAGCGCGGCGGCTTTATACCATATCCATCATTCCGAGACAATAAAAACCACACTAATGGCCTAATTTTTTGAAGTTAAGTCACCGTAATATATATAAAAACAGGATTTACAGGATTAAATGGCCATTCATATCAAAACCCCCGACGAAATAGAAAAGATGCGTATTGCCGGTCGCCTGGCCGCTGAGGTACTGGATATGATCGAGCCCCACGTAAAAGCGGGGACCAGCACCGATGAGCTGGATCGAATCTGCCACAATTATATCGTGGATAAACAGCAGGCTATCCCGGCGCCCTTAAATTACCGGGGCTTCCCCAAATCGATCTGTACCTCGGTCAATCACCAGGTGTGCCACGGTATCCCGAGTGATAAAAAACTGAAAACCGGTGACATTATCAACATTGACATCACGGTTATTAAAGATGGCTTTCACGGCGACACCAGTAAAATGTTCTTTGTCGGCGAGCCCAGCATCAAGGCCAGACGTATCTGTGAGATTGCCCATACCTGCATGGTCAAGGGTATCCAGCTGGTCAAGGCCGGCGCCTACCTGGGAGATATTGGCCATGTGATCCAGGAGTACGCGGAATCCAATACCTGCTCTGTGGTGCGTGAATACTGCGGCCACGGTATTGGCCGTGAGTTCCACGAGGACCCACAGGTACTGCATTACGGCAAGGCCGGCAGCGGCGTTCGCCTGGAAGCGGGTATGATTTTTACGATTGAACCGATGATCAACCTGGGTAAACGCCAGGTAAAAATGCTCAACGATGACTGGACCGTAGTGACCAAGGATCGCAGCCTGTCGGCCCAGTGGGAACACACCATCCTGGTCACCGAGACCGGTTACGAGGTCCTTACCCTGCGTGCCAATGAAAGCATTTAACCCGGAGCAGCATTTACTGTGACCTCTGCCACGATTGCAGGCCAGCTACTGTTTGATTCCGAGGATGTTGAACGGGCACTCACCAGTACACCGGATCAACGCCTCCCCCTGCTCAAAAAGGTTGTAATTGACGGCCATGAGACACTCAAACAGGCCTTTTACGCCGGTGCGGATACGATTGAACTGGTACATGCCCGCGCTGACTTTATTGATCGGGTGCTGGAATGCGCCTTTTCCAGGACTATCACTAACTGCTCTCAAGCCATAAGCCTGGTTGCTGTCGGTGGTTATGGCCGCGGTGAACTGCACCCGTCATCTGATATTGACCTGATGATTTTACTGGGCGAGAAGGAATCAGAGGCCACCCGCCTCGCGATCGAGGCCTTTGTGACCCTGCTGTGGGACATCAAACTTGAAATCGGCCACAGTGTACGCACCATCGAGGAGTGCATCGAGGAGGCACGCACCGATATTACCGTCGCCACCAATATTATGGAGGCCAGGCTATTAAGCGGCGATGCCGAGCTGTTCCGCCACATGAAGACTGAAACCGGCTCCGACAAGCTCTGGGATAGTCGTGCCTTTTTCCAGGCCAAACTGGATGAGCAGATCAGCCGCCACCGCAAATACCATGATACCGCCTACAACCTGGAGCCCAATATTAAGGAAAATCCCGGCGGTCTGAGGGATATCCAGATGATTGGCTGGGTTGCGAAACGCCACTTCGGCGCCCGCACCCTCGAAGAACTAATCGACTATGACTTCCTTACGCGAGAAGAATACGACACCCTGATCAAGGGCCAGACACTGCTATGGCACATACGCCTGTGCCTGCATTACCAGGCTGGACGCCGTGAGGATCGCCTGCTGTTCGATATGCAGCAACAACTGGCGCGCCAGTTTGGCTACGAAGATGGCGAAAACAACCTTGCTATAGAACAGTTTATGCAGCGCTATTACCGTACGGTTATGGACCTCGAGCGCCTCAACGAACTGCTGCTGCAATTATTCCGCGAGGCCATATTGCATGGTGATATACCGGTCGAGCCCGAGATACTCAATGCCCGCTTCCAGCTGGTTAATGGCTATATAGAAGCGCGCTATCCCGAGATGTTCAGGGAACACCCGACCGCACTGCTGGAGGTCTTCCTGCTGATGGAGATGCGGCCCGATATCTGCGGTGTGCGTGCACAGACAATTCGCCTGATCCGCCAGAGCAGGCACCTCATCGATGACAGGTTCCGCCACAATGAAACCGCACGGCAATTGTTTATCGACATCATTCGCCAGCCCAGGGGGGTTACCCACGAGCTTCGCCGGATGAACCGCTATGGCATCCTTGCCGCCTATATACCCGCCTTCGAGCAGATCGTGGGCCGTATGCAATACGATTTATTCCATATCTATACCGTCGATCAGCACACCCTGTTCGTGGTGCGTAACATGCGCCGCCTGTCGGTGCCCGCCTTTGCCCATGAACACCCACTGGCGAGTGGTATTTTCCACCACTTACCCAAACAGGAACTACTCTACCTCGCCGGCCTGTTCCATGACATCGCCAAGGGACGCGGTGGCAACCACGCCAGGCTGGGGGCGATAGATGCCGAGACCTTCTGCCTGGAACACGGCCTGGATAAAGAAGATGCCGAGCTCGTTGCCTGGCTGGTAAACAAACACCTGCTCATGTCCATGGTCGCCCAGCGCAAGGATATCAGTGACCCCGAGATTGTCTCCACCTTTGCACGCGAGATAGGTAGCCAGACGCGCCTTGATTACCTCTACCTGCTGACCATGTGTGATATTCGAGCAACCAATCCAAAGCACTGGAATTCGTGGAAGGACAACCTGCTGGCAGAGCTCTATCACCGCACTGCCAGTACCCTGCGCATGGGCTTTGAAAACCCGGTCAATCGCGATATGGCGGTGAAGGAGAACCAGACCTCCACCCTGAGGCTACTTTCCCAGCAGGGATATGATCCGGAGAAGATCCACCAGTTGTGGGCGCATTTTACCGATGACTACTTCCTCCACCACAGCCCCTATGAGGCACGCTGGCACACCCAGCTGATTAGTGACACCCGCGCCTCCCAGCTACCGCTGGTCGATGCAAGGTTAAGCGATCGTGGTCGCATAGAGATATTTATCTACGCCGAAGAACACGATGACCTGTTTGCCCAGGTATCTGCCACCATCGACCAGCTCGGGCTGACTATTTTTGATGCGCAAATCATGGCGACGGACAACGGCTACACGCTCGATACCTTCAAGGTGCTGGAGGAATCCGGTATCACCCAGGTCTCTGATTATCGACGCGAAGAAATCAAACAGCACCTCCGGGCCTGCCTCAACAACACATCAGGGGTATGCCTGACCGCACGCCCCTCACCCCGTGTACAGAAACACTTCCATGTTGAAACACGGGTTAAATTTGAGCAGCTACCCGGCAAGGACATTACCGTGATGAACATCATTACAGGTGACAGGCCCGGCCTGCTGGCACGTATCAGCCAGGCCTTTAGTAAGCAAAAAATCCGCCTGCATAATGCCAGGATATCCACTGCGGGTGAGAAGGCCAATGACACCTTCCACATTACCGATAGCAATAATCAACCCCTGCTCGATGATGAAGCCTGCCAGCAACTCAGGGCCGCCATCATAAAAAACCTGACAAGCTAGGCTTCGTATCCCAATAATACAGCCCCAATGCTAGGCAGAGTAAAAATACTGTACTACAATAAAAATAAGGGCTTAGGGTGGATTTCTAAGGCAAAATAATAGCCCTGTTAACTAAGTTGTCTCTCAATAATACATAACGGCAAGCTTTTAGCTTACAAAACGTATTCAGAGACCTGAATAGCTGTGGGGTAGCAGTGTTAAACAGGATTCTTAGAAAATCACCAATTATCGTGGTGCTCATGCTGGGCGGCCTGTTCGTGCTGAATACGTCATTTGCCGGCCAGAAACCACCTATGGATGTTGTCGTTATCATGGACAGCTCCGGCAGCATGAAGAAAACTGACCCGCAGGAATTACGCAAGCCCGCCGCAAAAATATTTATTACCCTGTTGGGCGAACAGGATCGCCTTAGCGTGATGAGCTTCAGTGACAACGCCTACCCCATCACCTACCTCACCCAGCTCGATTCAGAAATTAATAAAGACAAATCGCTTGGCGCCACAGATCGTGTTTCATCAAAAGGCATACATACCAACATCTACGCCGCAATCAAACGTGGCATGGAGATGCTAATTGAAGAAAAATCATCAGCACGTGAATCAATCCTGGTGCTGATGTCGGATGGCAAACTGGATGTGGGCGATAGCGAAGCATCCAATGCCTTACGCGAACGAATAAAGCAGGAACTTATACCCGCCCTCAAAAAAGAAAAGATTAAAATTTACAGCATAGCCTTTACTGCAGAGTCCGACCAGGCACTACTACAGGAACTGGCCGATGCAACAGATGGGCGTTATGCCCTCGCCGCCAGTAATGACGTACTACACAAGGTTTTTACAAAAATATTCGAACAGAGCAAAGAACCCAACATGCTGCCATTATTTGAAAATAAATTCATGGCCGATCCAAGCATCAGGGAAATCACAATCATTGCCAATAAAAAATCAAAAGACAGCCAGATCAACCTTGAAAAACCCAATGGCGAGACGATTAAACCCACATTCAAAAGCAAACAGATTAAATGGTTTATTTCAGATAGCTTCGACATGATTACCATAAAAAAACCCGATCCTGGCCAGTGGAAAATCCTGTTTAGTGATAACGACAACAAGGCCTACATTGTTGCCGATATAAAATTACGCACCCGCTTTGACTACAAAGACGATAGTGAGCAGCCAGAACTTATTATAAAAACCTGGTTTGAAGATGAAAACAACAAGGTATCAAATAACGAACTAACCAACACTATTGAACTATCACTTGAAATAGAATCACCAGACAATGGACTTGAAACAATTGATTTCAACAAAGCTGATATAGATGGCTTTTTTAGCACCGCCTATAAGCCAGACCAGAACGGCATCTATTCAGCGATTGTCACAGCCAACTCAAAAACATTTCAGCGCCAACAGATATTCTCATTTAAGGCAACAATACCTGAGAAAATAATCATCCCTGACCCCAAGCCGGAACCAGCACCCATACTGACACCAGAACCCGAAATAAAAACCGAACCTGTTATCGATGAAAAACAGGATACAGAGGACATAACCCAGAGCATAATTATTTTTATCATTGTTAACCTGGTCATTGTTTTTGTCGGCATTAATGTGTATTTCGTCATCAGGCTCAGGAAAAAATCACAGGCAGGGTCTTAAATTATGCATATACCCTTTATATATGTGCTTTTTACAGGCGAGATCATCGCCCTTCTACTTATCCTATGCATTGCACTGTGTCTTTATATCTATAAAAAAATATTATCTAAAAACAACACGCAACACGCTGTAGAAAACATTATAGAGCCGGCAGAAAACACAATTGATATAAGCTCAAGCTATACCGACTATATCGAGCTAGAAATCGAACGCAACAGGGGAAAAATAAACCAGCTACAAACTGAACAATCGACCGAGCCGCAACCTGCCGATGAAGACAACAATCAAAGCAGTGATGAAACTGGTGACGAAACAGCCGACAAGACACTACAGTCAAGAGACAACATAGACTTACTCGAACTCC
>Ga0224496_10000912_pt1 | contig 19239 bp, 16 predicted proteins | sample SF_Jul11_sed_USG_2_FD_168127 | JGI IMG/M metagenome (GOLD analysis project Ga0224496, IMG submission 168127) | Sediment microbial communities from San Francisco Bay, California, United States - SF_Jul11_sed_USGS_8_1 | ecosystem: Environmental > Aquatic > Marine > Sediment | place: USA...
GCTTTGATAGTTGGTAACTGTCTTGTTCTGATCAGTGACATTCAGCGTGGAGCCGATGATCTGTTTAACTTTGCCTTGGTGCAAATCGATGCAGGGACGGAATTTCATGTTCTTAACACATTTGGTGTATTTCGTATTCATTAGTAAGTGAACACAAGCAAACTACTTGATTTAGATTTTTTTATCCAGAACCATTTTAAATCTACTTTATTAACAGCACTTAAAAGTTGAATCGCTTTGGAACGGTATTTATTATCTCTCAGAAAGGCTGGCAAGTTAATACGAACGATGTTTTGTGGAGATGTAAAAAACCTCTTTTTTTAGTGGGCTTCACTTTTCAAAGAGCCTTTATTCTTCTATGCTGTTTGGGAATCATTCATCAAAACTGAAACCTTTGTTTGATTCATTGATTTGATATTTATTGGTGATCCTATAATTCCGTTGCTACAAAAAGATGAGAAATATCGTTCGATATGATTGGTTGTCTGTATTTACTTTTCTTTTTTGCGTATTCGGCGGGGTTGTTTCCCATCTTCTAATTTTTTTTCGGCTACCCGCCAGGGATTTTAGGCTTTATCACTCACTGAGCCTTGGTCTTTCCTACGACTTGATGAACGCCGCCGTCATCGCTACCTTAGCGATGTTCGCCGGTTTTTTCCTGCCATCGAAGCCAAAGAGAATTCTCCACTTGGTGACGGTCTTCGTCTGCCTTTATTTCGTCGTCGTAGATTCTTTCTATGAGCAGCATTTCGGGACGCATCTTCCGTTTTCGTCATTTGAATATCTGTTGTTGCCTTTCAGCATGAATGTTTCTTTGTTATCGGTTTTATTGAGCAAGGGGTTTTTGCTGATCTTTTTACTGCCAATTCTGGTTTATTTTACATTTATTTTCAAACTATCGAAAAAAAGTCCATCAAGCCTTTTGGGGAGTCTTTTTACTCTGATATTTCTTGTTGTTTATGGCGCGATGATGGGGGCTTATCCCAATTCCTATATGGAGAAAAACTTAAACGATCCTTTAATTTCATCGGGGTTGGTTTATTTTTACTGGACCCGTCATTTCGAGGAGGAAAAAACCGTTGAAATCCCCCGACAGGCGATTGAAATCCTAAAACAAAGGCTGAAGGGACAAGAAATACCCACCGAAGAAGATGAAGGTCTGCTTCTAAAAAGATTTAATAAGGCAGATAGTTGTGAAGACCCAGACAAACAAAACGAACTTGGCCAGGTATTGTGCGGTATCAAGAGACCCAATATCTTGGTGTTATTGTTAAAATCTTTTCGCGCTGAGGAGATCGGTGTTTTTGGAAGCGATTTTGAATTGACGAAGAATTTCGATAGATTGAGTCAGGAAGGGGTTTTATTCCGGAATTTTTTCGCTAATGGTTACCAGATGGGACAGGGTCTTTTATCGACGTATTGTTCGGTCATTCCCAATTACGGAGTACCCATCTTAAAAAGATATGCCAATAATCATTTTTTATGTTTACCGGAGTTGTTGAGAAATAAGGGTTATAAAACATCCTGGTTTTATGGAACTGACGCGGCGATGGACAATCTGATCAAATTTTTACCAAGAAATGGTTTTGACAGGGTCGATGATCGATTTGCTTTTGATTCTAACGCCGAAAAACTAGGTCGTGGATTTTCAGACAAAGAGCTATATGATCATTGGATAAAGTTCTTAGATGGAGAAAAACAACCTTTTTTTTCTTCCGCCCTAACATTAAGCAATCAGCATCCCTTCGAAGTTCCTCGTCAGTACCGTATATTTGATTCCTCAGATGAGATTCATCGATATTACGAGTCTTTTTATTATACAGACGCGATGCTGGGTGAATTTATCGAGAAAATAAAAAAGAAAAGCTGGTATCAAAACAGTCTGATCTTCGTGTTGGCTGACAGTTCCAATACCTTGCCCGGTAAGAAACCGACGGTAGGATTTGATCAGCTAGTTCGTCTGCGCTCTCATATTCCTTTATTAATTCTAGGGGGATTGGTAAAAAAACCGTTAGTCATCGACTCTTATTTCAGTCAGCTCGATTTAGCCCCAACGATCATGGATCTTTTAGCGCAGGAATATGCCGCCCCCTGGATTGGTGGTAGTATGATTCAAAAGAGAGTGGATAATTACGTGTTTGTGAGCCGCACAGGGAATTACTGGGGCATGATGAGCCGAGATGGCCTGTATTTCCGTGAGTTGGATGAGAAGGACCACTTTTTCGGATTTCAAAACAAAAATCTAAAAAAACAATACAAGGATATAGGACAATCCTGGATCATGCTTAATCAATGGTTGCTTCAAGAAAACCGGTATTGGAAATAATCACTTAATTTAATATTTTAATTCTTATGCCGCAAATGGATTTAAAAACAGTAATTGACAGCTTCCCCTTCTTTGAAAAATTTCAAAATGAGTTTTCACCAAGCGATCCAAATTCGCCGGTCATCAAAATATTTCCTAAAAAAACCAATTTATTTTTCCAGGGTGACGACTGTTCGATTATAGCTTTTGTTTTGGAAGGGGTCATCCGGGTCTACAAGCTCGCTGAAAATGGTCGGGAAATGACCCTTTACCGGATCAAACGGGGTGAAAGTTGTATTTTGACGATTTCATGCATTATAGGTAGAAACAGATTTCCAGCTTTTGCGGTCGTGGATGAGGAAGCTAAACTTTTGGTTGTCAGAGCGGAAGTTTTTAAAAGCTGGATGAGCCGCTACGAGGAGCTTCGGGATTTCGTGTTTGAGCTTTTATCCAATCGGCTCGCTATTGTGCTGCAAACGGTTGACGAGGTCGTTTTTAAAAGGCTTGACATCAGGATTGCCGAGTTTTTGCTAAAATTAGCTGTTGATTGTGGCCCACTTGAGTTGACTCATAAACATATAGCCTCGGAACTTGGTACTTCAAGAGAAGTCGTCAGTCGGATTTTAAAAGATTTCGAGAGAGAAGGGATCATTAACATCAGCCGGGGTCATATCGAAATTATCAAAAAGGAAAAATTAAAAATGAAATTAAACTTGGGGTGACTTTGTCACTTTTGTTCATTATCGTTCCTGCTAAAATTAATACAGTTAATCCATTCAAACACAATTTAGCAGGAGAAGAAGATGAATTTTAATATCGGAGGAATCGACCGGAGTTTACGAATTATTGTTGGCATTGTTATTGGAGGGATTGGAGTCGCTTTTGGTAGTTGGTGGGGTTTGATTGGAATTATCCCGCTATTTACCGGCGTGATCGGATGGTGCCCGGCTTACATGCCTTTCGGTTTGAGTACCTGCCGGGTTAAAAATAAAGGCAATTGATCAACCAAATTGTCGATCCTAATAAAAAAGGTCTGAAAAGGGATCCATTTTATCTGCCCTTACCCTTTTCAGGCCTCGTCCGTTTTGATAGCGAGCCTTGATCTCCCCCCTACTCTCATCCATCTTCTTTGAAGTTTATAGTTCCTTTGATTTCACGAAAACGGACTTGGTGAATTGTCAAATTGAAGGAAATGTATTAGCTCTATTAATAAAATAGAAACGAGTTTAGCATTATAGGAGTCTTATCTTGAGATTTATAATTTATTTGGTATTGTTTATTTGTTTGTTTTCGGGAATTTCACTCGCCAATGAAACCATTGGAAGCATAAAGGATGTCTCCGGCAAAGTCGGCATTTTTAGAAATGGTACGATGCAACTGGTTGATACGGGGCACCTGGTTCGAGAATACGACATCATTACGACTAATGAAAATGCCAAGGCCACCTTAGTGATAAGAGACGGCTCCAGTATACGGCTTTTTCCAGTGACGAAGCTGATTATTGGGAAAACCGAAGAAAAAAAATTGGATCAAAGGATTCTCTTATGTCGTTTCGAACTGGCCTATGGCGTTATTTTTGGTAAATTTAATAGAGATAACCAAAGAACCCAGATCGAAACTTCCAGTGCTCTGGTTCAAATCAAGGAGGCGGAAAGTCTTATCGCTCAAAAAAAGGACGGACTGAGCGTGAGTGTGACCAGTGGAGAAGTCATCATCACCAATGAAGATGAAATGTTACAGCTAAAAGCCGGCGAGGTCACTAAGGGAGTTAAAAAGAAAGGCGTTTTTAGTCACAAGACCAAATCCATACCCTATCGTGTCATGATCACGCCAGCAAAAAACGAGATCAAGCTGAATCAGATATCCCAAAATCCCCTGATCGCCATTTCATTCCAGCTTGAGAACGCTTTCAGCAAAACGAACCTCCACCGTGCGGGAGACTTGTACGTCAGTTCCAATACCAAAAATATTCAGTTCCCCAAGGTTCAACTCAACAGCCGGGGATATGCCCGCATCGTGGCGGTGTTAAAAACGTATGAGCTTCAAGACCTTGAATATGACAAGATCGAAATGACAGCCGTGATTGAAGGTGATTATTTCGATATTGGCGCAGGACATACCGTTATCAGAGTTGATTCTAAATAGAGACCGACCTTATTACGATGGTTATTAGAATTATTTCAAAGCAAAGTATATAAATGGAGCTAAAAAAATCCTTTTATTAATCCTTCCAATTTGGTATTCTTAGTTATAAAGACTACCAACAACGCAACCCATCATATAAAATGACGAATAAACCCGAGAAAGGTCCTAAAAGAAAACTGGAGTATACTTGGCGATTTTACTTAAAGACGGTAATCCCTTGGCTTGTCATTGGTCTTGGGTTGGCTTTTTATTTTTCTGGTTACGATATCTGATTTGGATTATTGCTATGTTTTTATTAGGTCAATATTATGATTTAATGAAAAACCGGTTGAGACCCAAGGAAAAAAGAAAAATCAGGATAGCTGTTAAAACGATACTCCCGCCGCTGGCAAAATCGAAATAATAAGAAGCCGAAATTCCCAAAAGAACCGATACCAAGGACAGTCCGATTGAGATCCAAAGAGTTTGAACGAAATTCCGGTTGAATTTCATGGCGGATATGACCGGAATGACCATCAAAGCCCCAACCAGTATAACGCCCACGATCCTAATCGCAAATGAAACACAAACAGCCGTTAAGATCAAAAGGATCAGATTCAATGTTTTGACTTTGATGCCGTTGATTTTGGCTTGTTCCTCGTCAAAGGAAATCAGGAAAAACTCTTTGAAAAATCCTCCGATAACGAACAGGGTAACTACTCCCAAAATTATGATCATCACTAAGTCCTGTCTAGTTACCGAAGTGATGCTGCCAAAGAGATAACTATAAAGAGAAGCATTGAATCCATCGGCAATGCTGATGATAATAATGGCCAAGGCCAATCCTCCCCATAAGAAGAGAGCGAGTAAAGATTCACCCAATTCTTTGTTGCCGGATTTAAGTTTTTCGATTCCAAGGACACTGAGAACGGATACTACGGTAGCCGTGATGATCGGATTGATTTTGGTTAAAAGTCCTATGGCAACTCCCGCCAATGAGACATGTGCCAAAGTGTCAGCCAGTAACGAGTAACGTCGAACGACCAGAAAAATCCCGATCATGGGTCCGATAATAGCGATAACAATTCCGGCGATGATAGCTCGGATCATAAAATCGTACTTAACGAATTCAAACATAGCTTGTGTGTCTGTTTGGTTGAGAAGTGAGATCAATGCATATGAAACATGGATGAAACCTTGTTTCCATATAGTTTTTCCAGGTATTCCTCCTTGATGAAATTCTCGGGTGAACCATGATGAATCAACCTACGGTTGAGGCATAGGATGTTTTTTACTTCCTTTGCGACCACCCCAAGTTCATGGGTGATAAAAAGGATCGTCAAACCTAATTCCTGATTTAGGCTGGATAAAAACCCGTAAAACTGCTCTTTCGCAGCGAGGTCAACCCCAATTACGGGCTCGTCCATGATGAGAAGATCCGGGTTTCCGGCAAGCGCTCGTGCAATATAGGCTCTTTGTCTTTCTCCTCCAGACAGATGAGCCAAGAGCCGGTCTTTGTATTGGATGATTCCGGTTTGTTCCATGATTTGATCGACGGCTTCCAGGTCCACACGGCTAAAACGCTTAAATAGGCCAACTCTTGCGGTTCGGCCACTTTTGACGATCTCATGGACGGTTGCCGGAAAGATAAAATCCTTTTGAGAAGGCATCTGAGGAACATAACCGATTCGGAAAGATCTTTTATTGGTGTCAATGGCTCCGGTGAAAAGCCGGATATTGCCACTATCTGGCTTTAAAAGACCTAAGATCAGTTTGATTAGAGTTGTCTTTCCACCTCCGTTGGGTCCGATGATCCCAAGATAATCGCCCGAATCCACTGAAAAGCTGACATCTTCTAACACAACGGCTTTTTGATACCTAAAATTGAGCCTTTCCACTAAAATTAGATTTTTCATTTTGAATCGCAATCCAGGGCGGCTCGAAGCCGGGTTAGATTCTCCCGCATAAAATAAAAATAGTCCTGCTTTTTTGTCATTTGTTCAAGAGAAAGCGACCCAAGGGGATGAAGGCTGAGCATTTCAGCGCCGGTCTCGTCCGCCAGGATTTCAGCGTATTTATCATTAATCAAAGGCTCGGTAAAAACGATTGTGATTTTTTCTTTTTTAATTAACTTGATCAGCTCTATGATTCTTTTGGGCGTTGGATCGGCCTCGGTCGAAATGCCGTAGATGGATTCGTCTTTGAACTGATAGCGCTTCGACAAAAAATCAAAAGCCTTGTGGGTAGTAAGGATAGTTCCATTTCGGCAGCCGGTCAATCCTTCGACAAAGCGATCATGAGTCTTTCTGAGACGCTCCGACAGCACAGAAAAACGGCGTTGCAACGTGTCCTTTTTATTGGGTATAATTTCCACGAGATTCTTATAAATGATCTGGGACAATTTCAATGCGAGGAGCGGGTCAAGCCAGATGTGAGGGTCAGGATTTTGGATGTCCCGTTTAAAGAATTGGTCATTGAGCGTGAAATCCTCGATTTTGATGACCCTGATGTTTTTTCTTTTTAAATCCGTCCTCATTTTATCGGCCCAAGGTTCCAAATTAAAACCCAGATATATAAAAAGATCGGCTTCCAAAATCGATCTTAATTTTTTTGGGCTCGGGATGAACTCATGGACTTCGGCGCCTGGCGGCACAATATTAAAGACCTCAATCTCATCTCCCAGAATTTCCCCTGAGAAAAAAAACAAGGGATAATTCGTTGTGACGACCTTGAGTGGCGCGGCATGCAGGGGGTGGAAGCCGAAAGACACTAGAAAAAAAACACTCAGTCCTAGTGTTAGCTTGCCATAAAAAAGTATCAGTTTAAATTTTAATATATAGAAATCCCGCATTTGAAACTCACGCATAATATCCTCAAAATATTTAAAAATAATCGTCCTCTAGTCCCAGATCTTGCCTTTTAAGTCTAAATATTTGGTCTCGAATCTTGGCTGCGTCCTCGAAATTTAATTCACTGGCCATTTTTTTCATCTCCTTGTCCAGTCTTTTTATTTCCCTGTTGATATCCTTTGGTCTGGCTTTATAGAGAGCTCTTTCTTCAGCTACTATATCTTGCCTGACCATTTGACCCTGAATTTTTTTAACGATGGTTGTCGGGGTGATTTGATGTTTCAGATTGTATTCGTGTTGGATTTTTCTTCTTCTTTCGGTTTCATCCATGGTCTTCTTGATTGACTGAGTGATGTGATCGGCAAATAGGATCACTTTCCCCTTTTCGTTTCTTGAAGCCCTGCCACAGGTTTGCAATAAAGAACGGTAAGACCTTAAAAAACCCTCCTTGTCTGCGTCGAAAATCCCCACCAGCCGCACTTCTGGCAGGTCCAGCCCTTCCCGTAGTAGATTGATCCCCACTAAGACATCAAAGACCCCCAGCCTGAGGTCCCTGATAATCTCCGCCCTTTCCAAAGTATCGATGTCAGAGTGCATGTATTTGATCTGAATGCCCATTTCCCTGTAGTAGTCTGTTAGGTCCTCGGCCATTCTTTTGGTTAGGGTCGTGATGAGGACTCTTTCGCCGGCTTTAATCACCTTTTGGATTTCGCCGTACATTTCATCGACTTGGCCTTTGGTGGGTCGGACTTCGATGATGGGGTCCAACAGGCCGGTCGGTCGAATGATCTGCTCGATGGTACGGTAATTGGCGTGTTTCAACTCCAGGTCGCCCGGAGTCGCAGAGACGTAGATCATTTTCTCGATGATACTGTCGAATTCCTCGTACCTTAAGGGGCGGTTGTCCAAGGCCGATGGAAGGCGAAATCCATGTTCGACCAGATTCATTTTCCGGGAGCGGTCACCGTTATACATACCGCCGATCTGCGGAAGCGTGACGTGGCTCTCATCGATAAAAAGCAAGGAATCTCTCGGGAAATAATCGATCAGGGTAGGTGGAGGACTCCCCTGTCCCCTACGGTTAAAGATCCTTGAGTAGTTTTCGATTCCCTGACACCTTCCGGTTTCCTCCAGCATCTCCAGATCGTAGTTGGTTCTCTGAGCCAACCTTTGATGTTCCACCAGTTTGTTTTGATCGTGAAACTCCCTTAGTCTTTGATCTAGTTCCTCACGGATCATCTCCAGAGATTCGGGCATCTGGTCCACTGGCGTTACATAATGACTTGAGGGATAAATGGCAATTTTGCTTAATTGATCCAACTTGTCTCCCTTTAAGGGATCAATGATTGAAATCGAGTCGATGTCGTCTCCAAAAAGTTCGACCCTGATGGCGTTGTCTTCGTAAGCCGGAAATATCTCAATGGTATCGCCCCTGACCCTAAAGGTTCCCCTGTGAAAATCGATATCGTTGCGGTCATATTGAATCTCGACCAGCTTTGTCAGGATCGTTTCCCTTTTTATCTTGGTGCCCACCATCAGATAAAGCATCATCCCCGAATAGGCCTCCGGCGATCCCAGGCCGTAAATGCATGAAACGCTCGATACGATGATCACGTCTTCCCTTTCGAATAAGGAACGGGTCGCTGAAAGACGCATTTTGTCCAACTCGTCGTTAATGGAGGAGTCCTTCTCGATGAAGACATCAGTTGTCGGCAAATAGGCCTCAGGCTGGTAATAATCGTAATAGCTGACGAAATACTCGACGGCATTATCGGGGAAAAAATCCTTGAACTCATGGTAAAGCTGGGCGGCAAGCGTCTTATTGTGGCTCATGATCAGCGTCGGGCGGTTGTATTTTTGGATCACGTTAGCCATGGTAAAGGTTTTTCCCGATCCAGTAACACCGAGCAAAACCTGATACTTTTGCTTGCGCTTCAGGCCTTCTAAAAGCTCATCGATCGCATTCCGCTGGTCGCCTGAAGGTTGAAAAGGCGCCTTGAGGCAAAATGATTTTCCCATGAATAAAACCCTTGTGTTCAAAGAGGATAGTGATTAATCTCTGTTTATATCAAATAATGAAATCAGGTTTTTTTAATTCTAATTCTAATATTTTGTGATGAAAACAAAAAGAGCTTTAATCAGCGTTTCCGATAAAACCGGGGTTGTGGAATTTGCCCAGGAAATTGACAAATTAGGTTTTGAAATCATCAGCACGGGTGGAACCGCCAAGTCGCTAAGAGCCGCGGGTGTTAACGTCAAGGATATATCCGAAGTAACCGGGTTTCCAGAGATTATGGATGGCAGGGTTAAGACCCTGCACCCTTTAATCCATGGTGGTATTTTGGCACGCAGGGATCACTCTGACCACCTCAAAGCGGTTGAACAGCAGAAAATTCCGCTCATCGACCTGATCGTGGTTAATCTCTATCCCTTCATGGAGGTGACAAAAGACGAGAATGTCACTTTGGAAACAGCGATCGAAAATATTGATATCGGTGGCCCGACCATGATCAGAGCGGCAGCCAAGAATTACCAGCACGTCGCGGTTGTCATCGAGCCCGAAGATTACGGATGGGTATTAGAACAAATCAAAGCGACAGGGGAAGTGGGACTTAAAGACCGGGCCAAGCTGGCGGTCAAGGTCTTTCATTTGATGAGCCGCTACGACGCGACGGTGGATACTTATTTAAGCCGTCATCTCCTTAAAGAAGAGCGAGTTCATTTCAGTTACGGAAAGGGAGTCGCTCTAAGATACGGAGAAAACAATCACCAGGAAGCGACCTTTTATAAGGATCCTGATTCAACGGAGTCCTCAGTGGCAAACGGCGAGGTTCTTCACGGCAAGGCGATGTCATATAATAATTATGTGGATGCCAATGCCGCCTACGAAGCAGTTAAGGATCTTCCAGCCGGAATCTGTGCTGTTTCTGTGATCAAGCATACCAACCCCTGCGGGCTGGCGACCGGATCAAACGTGGCCGAAGCGCTTCAGATGGCCTGGGAGGGCGATCCCATTTCCTCTTTTGGAGGGGTGATCGCTTCGAACACCAAGATCGATATGGCCTTTGCCCAGTTTCTTAAAGGAGATCAGGTCAAGCATATATCGTATCAGGTCATCAACGGCGAGTACATTCCACAGGAAGTGCCAACCGGGAAATTCGTCGAGGTCGTCATCGCTCCAGACTTTGATCACGAAGCGGTGGAGTTTCTGAAACAAAAAAGCAAGATGATTCGATTGGTTAAGGTTGGTAGCACGCTTGAACAAGACAAGAGGACTTTTAGGACTATAACCGGAGGTCTTTTGATTCAAACGCCGGATAAAAGACTGATGGATGGGTTTAAGGTCGTCACGAAGATGGATTTTCCAGAGGCGATAAAATCTCTGGCGGAATTTACACTGGTCGCCTGTAAACATACCAAATCGAACGCCATTGTTTTGGGAAGGGAATATCAGGCGGGAAAATTTCATGTCATAGGTATGGGTGCGGGGCAGCCAAACAGGGTCGACTCAATGAGAAAACTGGCAATTCCAAAGGCCAAGGAAAATTTGAAACGGGAGTTTGAACTCAGGAATATTTCAGGAAGTTTCGATGATTATTGGAAGGAGGAAGTATCAAAGATGGTTTTGGTGTCTGACGGCTTTTTCCCCTTTGACGATACAGTACGCGAAGCCAGTCTTTTTGGAATCCGTTACTTAGTCCAACCTGGAGGTTCACTTAGAGACGAAGACTCGATCAAGGCTTGTGATGAGCTTTCGATGGCAATGGCTTGTTCGGGGCTAAGACATTTTAACCATTAATAGGGATAAAGGCAGGTTGGATGAGAGGCCCAAATCTTCCGGCGAATTTTTTTAAAAAAAACAGGGAACACCTGCTTAAAAAAGTGGGTACCGATTCTCTGGTGATAATCCGTTCGGCAGAAAGAATGATCCGCAACGCGGATATAAACCATCCTTTTAGGCAAGACTCCAACTTTTTTTATTTTACCGGAATTGAAACTCCGGACTGTATTTTATTGCTGATCCCGGAAAACCAGGGACAGCCAGAAGAAATACTTTTCATCAAGCCGATTGATCCCATTGTGGAGAAATGGGAGGGTAGGATGCTCACCAAACAAAGGGCCACGGAGATCAGTGGAATTAAAAACGTGCAGTTTCTCGATCAATTCCAAGCCACTTTTTTTAGAGCTCAGCACTGGCGTGCCTTCTTATACTGCGAAGTTAACCAAGTATTTCCCCATCAACCTTTAACGGCTCAGCACCAGTTTTTGGATCGACTAAGACAGCGTCTCCCCGGCCTCACCTTTAAAAAACTCCATGAACTCACGACTCCACTTCGAAATCAAAAGTCGCCTGAGGAGATCGATGTTTTAAGAGGTTCGATCAGGATTATTGATGAAGCCCTCAGAGATGTGATGAAACGCTTAAAGCCTGGGATGATGGAATATCAGGTCGAGGCGATCTTGACTTTTCATTATCTGGATAAGGGTTGTGATCGTTTGGGATACGAAATTATAGCGGCTGGAGGTCAAAACGCCACCGTACTGCATTATGTGGATAATGACCATGCGATACTGGAAGGCGACTTACTCTTGATTGATACCGGAGGAGAATTCGGGATGTACAGTGGTGATATCACCCGCACTTTACCGGTCAATGGCATTTTTAGCGAAAGACAAAGACACTGCTATCAAGCCGTTCTAGAAGTCAATAAAGAGTTTATCGAACGGCTCAAACCCGGTCAAACCTGGAAAGAACTCTACCAGACGGCCGATGAAATCATGGGAGAAACCTATTTTCGATACGGCTTAATCGATGATCCCAAAGATCACTTCAAGATCAGTTACCATAGGATCGGTCATTCTCTGGGGTTGGATATTCACGACGTTTCAAAGATGGACTTAACCCTATCCGCGGGATCGATTATCACGGTCGAGCCGGGACTCTACCTGCCAAAAGAAAAAATCGGAATCCGAATCGAGGACAATATCCTGTTTACAGAAAGCGGAACCGAAAACCTCTCCGAGTCCATTCCCAAAGAGATTTCCGAGATCGAAGAATTGATGAAATAGAGATTGACTGGAAGTTTGATGCGGTTAATCCGCCGCGGAGTACTTTTGCGGATAAAGGATAAAAACCAGCAACTCGGCCAGAAAAACGCACACCTGAACAAAAACCACCGAAACCAGTACGATGGATAGGATCATCGGGACATCCTGGTTGATCAGGGAGCTTAAGAGGGATTCACCCAAACCAGGGAGATCAAATACCACTTCCACCACCAATGCACTACTGACGATTAATGGGATGCGGTAGGCCGTCACTGGCAGAATCGAGATCAAGCTGTTTCTGAAAGCATGCCATGCGACATATCCCGGCAGAGGAATAAAACCGCTGGTTTTCAACCCCGTAGCAATCGCGTTTTCCACATATCTTGAATAAAGCTGTCGGCTATGGGCGTTGGAAGTGAAGCGGGAAATATCCATAGCCGAGCCACTGCCCAAAGCCAAAGCCAGGATGGCCATAAACATATTGGATTCGCTTTCCATCAACAAAAATAATACGTAAGCGATGATATAGGCCGGTATGGAGGAGAAAAAGTAGAGCGTGGTCGCCGAACTATTGGACATGATGGCCGGCAGAAATCTCTTTTGACCCGTCAAGGGTTCAAACTCCAGAGTTGATTGAATCGTCCCTGTGAAGATTCCCATAAATGAGGCGAGCAGAAAAGCTATCGCGCATAAGGTAATGGTATTTCCGGCTCGGAAATTGAATTCGCTGACCTGCCATTTTCCTGAACCGTGTTCCGAAATCTGCGGGTTGAAACTGATATAATTTCCTAGCCATGTCATATACTGCCCTGTGTCCCATTTCCTGAGTTCCAGGGTTTCTTTTCCCAACCCCCCGCTAAAAACACTGACTTTTTTAGCGGGAAGGATGGTTAAAAAGAGATGGATACCAAAAGTGGTCAGCAATGCTATCCAAAGGATCCGAAAAACAAAACGAAATAAAATAAACTGGATAACTGCTTTTGCCATGGTAGCCCGCTAATAATGATTAATTAACTGTCCACTTCGTAACCGAGCGGATCAAAGCCGATGGGTCAATAATCTTCACATCGGATAATTTTTGTGAATAATAAGCTCTGGTCGGCAAACTGAACAGATAGGTGTAGGGACTTTCATCTAAAAGCTGTTCATGGATTTTTCTGGACAAGGGTAATTTGTCGATCCAAAAGGCGGTGTTGCGCCATTTATCCAGCAGGATATCAAATCTCTTCGATCCGAAACCTGTGATGTTTTCTTTACTGTTGGTTTCATAAAGTGGAGAGATGTCATAACCTTTGGTAAAGCCATCGTGTCGAACCAGCGCCAACTCGTAACTGCCGTTTTTCAACTGTGTATCGAAAGCCATACCCAAAGCCTTTGTCTCGACCTCAACGCCAGCGGCTTTATACATCTGAGCTAGTTTCCCGGCGATTCTTTCGGTGGTGCTGAAGGCTTCCTCAGGAAAGATCATGGTAGCTTTGATTTTTTTACGGCTCAGAATTTTCTTTGCCTTGTCAATATTATAAGGCAGCAAGTCTCTAAACTGCTCATACCTCGTATCGGCGTTATGAGGGAAAGTCCCTTTGTTTAGATAAGGCTTAACCTCGCCCGGCCAAACGGTATTTGCCAGTTCTTCCTTATTGATTGCCTGGCTTAAAGCCTTCCTTATTTTGTTGCTTTTGAAAAGCTTTGATTTATTGTTATAGGCGACTGCGTAAAAATAATGAGGAGTGTAATCCGAAAACTTCAAAGTTTTCTCGTCCAGAATTTTATGCAGGTCTGGATCGGTTTGCAAGATCATATCAATCTTGTTATCAATCAGCATCTTGGCTTGTTTTTTTAAATCATGAACGAGTATGGTCTCAATTCTGCGGATTCGATTTTCTTTTTTCGCGCTTTCCTCGTCTAAATCACTTTCGTTTAACGCGGGAAGATTCTTATTGTTCAACACGATTTCATTTCCCTGCCACTTTTCGAATTTAAAGGGTCCCGTACCTACAGGACTTTTTGAAAATTCCTTGGCGACATCATCATTTAAAAGGTCAATCGACATTTCTTTGCCGTAATAGGTGGCTGGAATAATTTTAAAAGGCAACACCCACGCGACTCTTCCCGGAGCAATTGCCTCGTGAAAGGTGACTTTTAATTCCAAGTCGCTAACAACTTCGATATTCTTGATCAGGCGGCTGATTCGTCCTCTCAGCGGAGAATTATTGCTCTCCTTCATGATGCAGTCGAAAGTGAATTTGACATCTGCTGCTGTAACCTTGTGTTCTGGGTCATCGTGCCAGATAATGTTATTCCTCAATTCCGCGGTATAGATATTCAGTTTCTTAGCGTCCTGGATCAGATCAATCGCCAGACCAAGCTGATAATCATCCACTCTTTCACCCGTCAGGTTGGTCATTCCATCAAAAATCAGGTCCTGTAAGATTAATCCGGTCTCATTATGTTCCAGCACGGGGTTGAGGGATTGGGGCATTTCGCTGAAGGCGACAATCAAAGTGGTTCTTTTTTTTACTGCTTCGACCAGTTGGCTATGCTTTTTTGAGCTATAGACAGCAATCCCGATAATAATGACGATGATCGCAACCACCGCTATGATGATCCCAAGCTTATTGTTTTTGTTCATTTTAACTCCTTCCTTATCAAAACTGGTTTTTAATGTGAGGCGGAATAATTTATAATATATCTCCGCCTGCCTAACTATGAACCGGTAAAAAAGAACATATTAATGGATGACCGGAACTTTATAAATGATCCCTTTAATTTCATAATCTGGGTTCTCGTCGCGGGTATTTTTGATTTCCGTATAAAAGCGTCCGCCCTTATAACCCTCAGAGTAGTAATGTTTGTTTTGTCCAATGGTTTGAGGAATCTTCATCATATTTCCTTTAGCTGTGCTATAGTTTCTCAGGTAGGTCAACTCAAACTTCCTGGGAATAACCATTTCCAAAGAAAAGACATCCTCGGCCTTTAATTTCAATTTCTTGACCGCTGGGAATGCCGCGCCACCCTGCCATTTTTCGGTTTTTCCTATCGCCAGCTTGCCATGCCCTTTCGTGGGGATGCCGATTGCGGCAACAAGAGGCCTGAAGGGTTTTCCCTTTTGAAGAAAAGCCATCCATTTTCGCTTCTTCTCCTCCTCGACCCTTCTTTTTTCTTCCTCTTCCAGCAATCTTTGTCTTTCGGCAGCCTTTGCCACTTGAATCTCAGCTTCGGCCTTTTTCCTTCTTTCTTCCTCAAGTTTTCTTTCTTCTTCGATAGCCTCTCTTTTTTCGGCCTCGAAACGCTTGATCTCCTCTTCGATTTGCGCGGCAATTTCTATCGCCTGCTTGGCTGCCTCGACGAACCCATCCATATCCAGTTTAATCAATGAAAGCGAGGGGTACTTCTCTGAGATGACTCGAGCATCTTCAAAACAATTCAGGGCATCCTTATAGAGTTCAAGACCGAACTTCTCCTTACCGCAATTATAACTTTCGTCGAATTCTTTGGAAGCCTTGGCGTGGATTATTTCAAGTGCCTTGTCCCGGGCTTTTGTCGCGTAAGCCAGGTACTGTGTCAGGGTCGGCGATTTCTGTAGCCACTCCTTGTTTTTGAATTTATCCTGATCGATGACTTTATTACCGGCGTCAAGAATTTTATGGTTGTCTTTTGTTTTCTCGACATCCAACAATTGGTTATAATATTTAACCATTGCTTCAGCGGCGTCGATTCGAGATAGAAGTTTAGGGTGGTCTTTAGCCCAAGCCTCTCTGGCTTCGTTGTATTTGCCTTCGCTAAAAAGACTCCAGCCCTTCTCAAGAGGGGTGGCGCAACCCGCTAACATAAGCATAGCCAGGATAAAACTGGTAAGATATAAGCGCCCAAAAGCAGTTGGATTTAATTTCATTGTTGGCCTCATAGATAAAAAATGGGTTAAAAATTGACTTAAAAAAAATAATAAGTTCTTTATCGTACAAAAAAAATCAAGAAAATAAAAGGGGTAAAAATGATAATATAAATTAAACGCCCTCCTTTTCTTTGGAGTAGGTTCCAAGCATCTTGGCAGCTTCGATGAGCCTTTGAGTTGCCTTGTGGGTCGAATGATAAAGGATCTGATCGATCGTTCCCATTTCGGCGATTTTACCATCATCAATAACCAGGACCTGATCGCAAAGCTTTGAAACAACGCCGATGTCGTGAGAAATCAAAAGACAACTCATGGGATTTGCCGGATCATCCTTTCTTTCCTTTAAAAGAGAAATCAGGCTTTCCTGAGCGATCATATCGAGGTTGTTAAAAGGTTCATCAGCGATCATCATTGCCGGTTTGGAACCAAAGGCTCTCAGTAGGGCAAATCGTTGTTTTTGCCCACCGCTAAGTTTTTTTGGGAGCTTATCCAACATAGTCTCTTCTAAGTTTAACCGATCAAGCAACTCATTAAAGGCCTCTTCGATTTCACCGACGGTCATACCCATCGAGGAAAAACACTCAACCAGATTTTGTCTCATAGTCAAGGAAGGGTCGAAGGTATCGGCCGGTTCCTGAAAAATGATTTGTAAAGAACGGAAAAATTCAGTGGATTCCTTCCTAGTGTTAAAAGCATTGATGGGTTTTGAGTCGAAAAGGATTTCACCTTCAAAGCCGTTCAATTCTTTGGTTATATTACTGGCAATGGTCGATTTACCGCATCCTGAATTTCCGACCAAAGCGATAAATTCGCCTTTTTGGATCTCAAAGTTAACATCCTTGACTATGGAGTTGCGCTTTTTTTGGAAAAAAGATTTTTGCAGATAACCGAAATTGAAATTGCTGACCTTGACGAGGGGAGCACCTAGGTTTCTCCTTTCAGGAACGTCATCGTTTTTTATATTGATGATGCTTTTAAGAGCAACTATACGAGCGAGTTTTTCATGAACCGGATTTTGGAGCACATTTTGGATATTTCCAGCTTCGTATAACTTCCCTTCGTCCATGAATAGTACTCTTTCACACTCTAGCGCCTGCAGAACGCTTAAATCATGGGTGATGATAAAAAAGGTCTGTATATTTCCTGTTGACTGGAGTTTTTTAATGGTCTTGATCAATTCGGTGACCGTTACAGAATCAAGGGAGTTCGATGGTTCATCGGCCAAAAGCAGGGGACTTGGACAAACCAGACTCAAGGCGATACCGACCCTCTGTCTTTGTCCTCCGCTGAGTTCTCTCGGATAACGACCAACGACGACCTCTGGAGTTAACCCAGCATTAGCGACCGCTTCTAAAATTCGCTGATTTAGATCCTCGGGACTGATGTCCGGATTAACGACCCGGACTGCTTCTTTGAGCTGATGGTCCACCTTGATTGACGGATTAAGGCTCAGGGCTGGCTCCTGAAAAATGCACCGCATGAAATGTCCCCTGATGGGCTCCATTTGCTTGGGTAAGAGGCCGTTGGTCTTGATTCCCGCGATGTGGATACTGCCGGTCGTTTCCCAATCATAACTGGCCAAGAGACCCATGACGGCGCGAAACAGAGTCGTTTTGCCCGCACCCGACTCCCCGAGCAAGGCGACTGTTTCGCCCTTTTTGATCGAAAAAGAGACATTGTCCACAACGGCCAGTCCTGTTTTTTTCAGTAGGATGCTAAGGTTTTCGACCCGAAGAGTCTCTTTGTCGTTAAGGGTTTGATTTTGAGTCATAATTTTGTTAGCCGGCAGTTAGATTGGTTTGGTTCATTTACGAAAATTCAGCTTCTAAGGTGTTTGGCCAGACTGTCGCCTAAGATATTGACCCCTAAAATACTGCTTAATGTGACGATGATGGGTGGGATGATGACGTAGATATTTTCCCCGAATAAAATCGATCGCCTGGCTTCGGCCAGGATTTTGCCCCAGGATAAATATCCCCCGGTACCCAGATCTCCGAAGCCGATCTCAAAAGCGTATCCCAATGCCGATTCCAAAAGCAGAGCGGCCCCGAATAAAAAAGTCGCCTGGATCAACAACTCGGCAACGCAGTTTTTCCAAAGGAGATTGTACAATAAAATTTTTGAGGGTTTAACATTGGAGCTTTTAAGGGCAGTGACGAATCTTTGTGATTTTAACAACGAAAGCCGGTTTTCCAAAATTCTGGCAATACTGGGCAGGGACGAAAGACCGATGGCAATGCCGGCGATAGGAACAGAATAATAAGACACCAGCCTGCTGCCGGCCGCTGATGCCGCCCAGAAATTATAGACCCCCATGATGATCAGAACGAAAAAAAGCTGGGGGACGATCTCGAAAAATTGGGTGACACTGGTAGCCACGCTCTGGATGTAGCGGTTCTTAGATGAGAGAAAAATGCCTGAGGGAATTCCCACGAGCATGGCGGTTAAGGTCGTGATCAAGGCAACCAAATAGGCGTGCATACCCCCGATGATGATGGTGGCTAAAATGTCCCGTCCCTCGTAGTCGGTGCCGAGTAAATAATCTCCCGATGGAACCTGAAGACTGGTAAAGCGGGAGACTGCCGAATGATCGATAAAAAAAGGAAAATCGGCAAAAGCGATGCTGGTAGAAAGCTGCATCGGAATAGCTAGTAGCATTCCCAGACCCAAGTAAAGATTCCTGAAGCGGATAACGAAATATAAAAGAGCTCCAATAGCCAACCCATCAATTGTCAGGGTAACCGTCAGACGAAAGGTGTGGGAACTGACCACTCGTAAAATCAAAAATATAAAAGGCAACGCGATGAAAATCACGATCGCCCACATCAACTTCGTTTTAAGGGGCATTGCCTCCAGTTTTTTTAACCATTCGTCCATGATCAGTCTTCCGATTTAGGTTTATTCGTACAGGATAACTTTCTTCGGATCAAAACTTTCTCTAATGCCTTCACCGATAAAAGTGAACAAAAGTAAAACAATAATCGTTGCCACTGCGGGTGATAATAAGATCCAGGGTGCGT
>Ga0224496_10000913_pt1 | contig 19226 bp, 23 predicted proteins | sample SF_Jul11_sed_USG_2_FD_168127 | JGI IMG/M metagenome (GOLD analysis project Ga0224496, IMG submission 168127) | Sediment microbial communities from San Francisco Bay, California, United States - SF_Jul11_sed_USGS_8_1 | ecosystem: Environmental > Aquatic > Marine > Sediment | place: USA...
TGAATCCAGCAGTTTCTGGCACTCGGTTCGCGATGCGTTGGCCTCATCGGTTCCCTCCAGTACCTGCAATAGCCAGTCTGGTCCGGACGGCACCCCGGCGATGGCGAGGCGGCCGGTCAACAGCCCGTGGGCCTGCGCCGCGTCCCAGCTGGCTCCACATCGCCGCAGCGACTCATCGAGCCGGTCGAAGCTCACCTTTTCATTCATACCAAAACCAACCTTTTCAATTCAGGCAAACCCTACTATATTGACCCTATGGCTGAGAACATCAATTCAACGTTTGAGTACGAACTCAAGCGCCTCGAAAAACGCGTCGACGCGCTCGTGCGCGTTTGCGACCAACTTCAGGATGAGAATCGTTCGCTGAAACAGCGGCAGGACGTACTGACATCCGAACGGGCCAACCTGCTGCAGAAAAACGAGCAGGTCCGTGCGCGTGTGGAAGCGATGATCGGCCGCCTGAAGGCGATGGAGCAGGGCTCCTGACCCATGACCGGACAAGTAGTACGACAAGGCTGATGGAGAACGTCGAATGACCCAACAAATTGCGCAGGTTAGCGTCCGAATTCTCGACAAGGAATACCAGGTAGCCTGCCCCGCCGAAGAGCGCACCGACCTGCTAGACTCTGCGGAAATTCTGAACGACAAGATGCGCGAAATTCGTGACAGCGGCCGCATCGTTGGGCTTGACCGTATCGCGGTCATGGCCGCATTGAACATGGCGAACGACCTGATCCATGCCAAGGCGCGCGATCAGGCGCTCGAGGGCGGAATCAGCGATCGCCTCAAAAGTATTTCCGACCGGGTTGACAGCGTCCTGAGTGGCGCTCAGCAGCTCGACTTGTAATGCGTACATTAAGCACGATATTCGACTTGGCGCTTCCTGCAGTGTTCGATACCGACCTGAAAGCCTTTCGGCCCTAAATTATTACCTCGGGGTCGCGCACTGTTGGCAGCATTTGAGCAGGGCCGTTTCGACGGTAAGCCTGTTGCTGCCACGGCTGACCCCACCTGTTGCTCTGTGTCGAGAGCGACGGTTTGTAACGGCACAGGCGGGAAGCGCCTCTTTCTTTTTTGAGAACACCATTTCTCGTGCAGATCAAAACACTCCGTAGCAAAGCCCTGCGGGCTCGCCGCGCAATGAGCAACCAGCAACGAGCTGCGGCGTCCGAGGAGATCTGTAAACGCGTTATCGCGACGCGTGAATTCTACGCAAGCAAGACAGTCGGCTGTTACCTGCCGATGGCCGACGAAGTAGACACGCGCATGATCGTCGAGACGGCGTGGCGCGCAAATAAGCGCATTTTCGTCCCTGTTTTGCGCAGCAAGGGGCAAATGTTTTTCTGCGAGCTGCGTGCCGAAACCGACCTCGTGCGGAGTCGCTTCGGAACCTGGGAACCTGTTCGCGGGTTTCTGATCGCGCCCGAAAAACTCGACATCGTTGTCACGCCATCCGTCGCATTAGATGATGATGGTCACCGGATCGGCATGGGCAGCGGCTATTTCGACCGGTGTTTTTCTTTTCTGCGTCATCGCAGATTTTGGATACGACCAAAACTTCTGGGTGTAGCGTTTCATTGCCAAAAAGTCGAGAAAATAGCGCCAAATCCTTGGGATATACCGCTTTATCGCGTCATTACCGACTCTTGAGAGACCTGTGTTCCCACTGGTGAAATGCTGCCTCGAGTCACTTGCATCGCTCGAGAAACGCTCCAAACAATACGCTCGTTCAGAAAATCCCGCCGACCTGTGCGTGCAAAATCCGGCGTCTTCGGCAACTGTTTTCTTTCTTTCAAACGTAACCTCAACGCTTGTTTGATCCTGTCGTTTTCGAGCTCGCCGTTTGCACCCTGGCAATACAAGCTGTAGTCCTGTTTTTGCGCCGGGTTTTTGTCGCTCTAACTTGCTGGATTTTTTGAGATTGTTGCGTATACTCAAGCGCGGGTACCCGACACGGAGAAAATTAATGGCTACCAAAAAGAAGTCTAGTAAGAAACCTTCAGGGCGCAAAGTCGCCAAGAAGAAAGCAGTACGTAGAAAAGCTACGAAGCGTGTAGCAAAGAAAGCGACTAAGAAAAAAGTCGCAAGGAAGAAAGTCGCGAAGAAAAAGGCGAAAAAGAAAGTCGCCAAGAGAAAAGTAGCCAAGAAAAAGGCTAAGAAGAAAGTCGCCAAGAAAAAGGCGAAAAAGAAAGTAGCCAAGAAAAAGGCTAAGAAGAAAGTCGCCAAGAAAAAGGCGAAAAAGAAAGTAGCCAAGAAGAAAACAAAGAAGAAAGCTACGAAGAAGAAAGCTACCAAGCGGAAAGCCACGAGGAAAAAGGCCAGCCGTAGGCGGTAATGGTAGTTAGTTCGTAGCTTTGGAAGGAGACCTTCTTTCAAAGCAAACAAAAGAGCCCGCTTCGGCGGGCTCTTTTCGTTTCGAGGAACCAAAAGTGTGCGCTAATCCGATGTGAAACTCGGTATATTTTGACTATAGTACGCAGCTATGGATGCAACGGACAAGAAACGCGCGGCCGCCAGGGCGGCATTGGAGTTCATTCAGCCCGGGACGAAACTTGGTGTCGGTACGGGCTCGACGGTCAATTGCCTCATTGAAGTGCTGCCGGAGGTCCGGGACCGGATTGACTGCGTGGTATCGAGTTCCCGGGCTTCAACCAGGCTGCTCGAAGAGCACGGCTTCGAGGTCCGGACACTCAACGAGACCGGCGACATCGACCTCTATATAGACGGGGCGGACGAGAGCAACAAGCACCTGCAACTCATCAAGGGAGGCGGTGGCGCACTGACTCGTGAAAAGGTTCTCGCCGAGGCTGCGCGTCGTTTCATTTGCATCATCGACGACTCGAAGCTGGTCGGCATGCTCGGCAGCTTCCCGCTGCCCATCGAGGTGCTGCCAATGGCCCAGGAGCTCGTCGCGCGGCGCATACTCAAAATGCGAGGTCACGCGATCTGGCGCGAGGGATTCGTAACCGACAACGGCAACCACATACTCGATGTGCACAACCTGCGGATTGCGAACCCGATTGAATTGGAGGCGCGCATCAACCGAATTCCGGGTGTGGTCGCCGTAGGCCTGTTCGCCCAGCGTCCTGCCGACATCCTCTTGATCGCCGGCGACAACGGCGTCCGCGAAATTCGTACCTGAGGCGCCCTGGCCTATTTGGTACATCGGCATCCCGACCCGGCTGTCGTATGCTGGAGCTATATCTGTAACGGCTCTACGGAGGCCTTCCAGCATGCCCCAGAAAGCAACAACCACTCGCCCCGCCCTTCTAACCTGCCTCCTCGGGCTGTTCGCCGCGTCGGCCTGCTCGGTCGAGTCCGGGAACAACACCGAAGTCGGTGACCTCGCATTTGTCAACGCCGGGGTCTATACGCTGGATGAGCGGTCCCCCTGGGCCGAGGCTGTAGTGGTTCGCGAGAACAAGATCGTCTACGTCGGCAGTACCGCGGGCGCCGCAGAACGGATTGACGATTCGACCGATGTGCGCGACCTCAATGGACAGCTGCTCTTGCCCGGCTTCATCGATACACACGTCCATCCGGTCGCCGGCGGCGCGTATGCAACGGCGTTGTCGCTGGAGACCTGGGGCACCGTTGACGACTGGGTGGCAGCGATTGGCGAGTACGCCGAGGCCAACCCGGAGGCGCCGCTGCTGTTCGGCTATGGCTTTCTCGCAACCACATTTGGTCCGGTCGGGCCAACTCGCCAGCTAATCGATGCCGTCGTTCCCGACAGGCCTGTGCTGATCATGGACGAAGGCTTCCATGCGGCCTGGGCCAATACCGCGGCCCTGAAAGCGCTCAACATCACTCAGGATACGGCCGACCCCGTCCCCGGCTACAGCTATTACAAGCGGGATGAGGATGGCGACGCCACCGGTTACCTGCTCGAGGGAACCGCCGGCATGGCGATGGACGACCTCAATGCCATTACCGCCGATACCGTCGTCGAGGGGACCGGAATTATCGTCGATATCATGAATAGCTACGGGGTCACAGCCGCCTTCGACGCCGGGGTTATCGAGAGCGATAACGTTGAGGATGTAAAACACATTCTTGATCGCGTTGAAGCCGCAGGGCACCTGACGGTACGACTCATCGGCTCATCGCGGCCAGAGACGCAGGAGCAATACCTCTCAGCCGTGGATACTGCGGATCTCTGGCGCAAGGAACTGCAAGGCGAGCGGTATCATTACAATACGCTGAAGATCCCTGACGACGGCACGGTCGAGGGACGGACCGCCGCGATGTTCGAGGACTACCAGGGTGAGCCGGGCAATTCCGGCGAGACGGTGTTTACCGAGGAACAGATGACGCACATGATCACCGACGCAGCGTCCCGCAACATGGACGTACACGTACATGCGCTGGGAGAACGTGCTATTCACGAAACCCTGAACGCCATTGAAGCTGCCCGCGAGTCGTATCCCCGGAGCGAATCCCGGTACACCATCTGCCATATCCAGGTTATCGCTGACCAGGACCTGCCGCGCTTTGCCGAACTCGACGTCATGGCGCAAAGCACGCCGCTGTGGTCGTCATACGACACTTACGGTGAGCAATTCGTCAGCGACGATCAGTTCAGGCGATTCTGGCGTTTCAAGAGTCTCGAGGATTCAGGTGCTCGCCTGACCTTCGGCAGTGACTTCCCGGCCAGCGGCGCGGGGACTCTCGGTCTTTCGCCAATTGTGCAGATCGAAATGGGGCACACTCGCCAGGAATTCGGACAGCCGGACGCCCCGGTGCAGCCTCGTGAGTCGGAGCGCCTCAGCATCGAGTCGCTGGTTCGCGGATTTACGATCGACGCCGCCTACCAGTTGCACATGGAAGACCGAATCGGTTCGATCGAAGTCGGCAAGATGGCCGATCTCGTGGTGCTCGACCAGGATATCTTCAAAGTCGATCCATACTCCATTCACAAGACGCAGGTCGTCATGACGGTCATGGATGGCAAGGTTGTCTACGAGCAATCCCGGGATGCCGGACACATTCCGCAGTGATTCGAAAAAGGTTATTCTGAAGCGACACAATACTATAATCGGCTGGAGGTTAGGCTTTTCGAACAAGAATCAAGAGGAATGGGGATTATGAACAGAACAAGATTTCTGCTGCTGGTCGCGGCACTCGGCATCACCAGTGGTTGCGCATTCACGCCGCAGGTCGTCCAGATACAGCCCGAGCTCGATATCGCGAAAAGTAACATCGGCGGGGGCGCGGTTGTTGCCGTCTATGTTGTCGACGAGCGCGACAACAAGGAGCTGGGCAGGCGAGGTACCGGTGCCATGAAAGGTGCGGCGATCACGACGGAGCAGGACATGGCCACCGTTTTCAGCGATGCGATTGTCGCGGGTCTCAAGGACAAAGGCTTCGAGGCCAGCGCAGCTAGCTCGGCCGCGGCTCCTGGCCATGGCGCACTGCTGCGAATCGACATTCGCAACATCGAGTACGAGACGTCTATGGGATTCTGGACCGGTGGCGTGCATGTTCGTGGCTCAATGAAGGGCACGGCATCGAAGAGCGGCGAGTCCTATGACAATTTCTACCAAATCGACGATGAGAAGCGAGTCGTGGTTGTGCCGGGAGCAGACTCCAACGCGCAAATGATCAACGCCACCGTATCCGCTGTGATTCAAGAGATGTTCAATGATGTGGAGCTCTTCGAGTTCCTGAAGAACTGACTCCGGTCTCCGAGCCATACGCAATAGGGGCCCTGCAGGGCCCCTATCTTGTTTGGCTGGGGGAGAGGGATTCGAACCCCCGTTGGCGGAGTCAGAGTCCGCAGTCCTACCACTAGACGATCCCCCAAGTTCGCCCTCATTGCCGACCAGCGGCAAGGAGGTCGGTGCGAACTTACCTTTAGTGGTTACACCAAAGGTGGGTTCCACCCGTCGTTTGGGTACTAACGCTTCGAGTACTGCGTAGCGCGGCGTGCCTTGCGCAGGCCAACCTTCTTGCGCTCGACCTCACGTGCGTCGCGAGTTACAAAGCCGGCTTTACGCAGGCTCGGACGCAGTGACTCGTCGTAAGCCATCAGTGCGCGTGTCAGACCGTGGCGAATCGCGCCCGCCTGGCCCGTCGTGCCGCCGCCCTTGACCGTGACGTTCACATTGAACTTCCCGCCCAATGCCGTCAGCTCGAGCGGCTGGCGAACAATCATCTGGGCCGTCTTGCGACCGAAGAACACGTCCAGGGGACGCTTGTTCACCGTGATATCACCGTTGCCTGGCGCCAGAAAAACGCGAGCCGTCGACGTCTTGCGACGACCGGTACCGTAAAAAAACGTGTCACTCATAATCTTTACTCAATCCGAAGCGTGCTGACTTACGCGTTTACTTCAAGAGGAATCGGCTGCTGGGCAGCGTGGGTGTGTTCTGGACCTGCGAATACGCGCAGCTTCGAGAACATCTGACGTCCCAGCGGACCGCGCGGCATCATGCCTTTGACAGAGTGCTCGAGTGCCCGCTCGGGGTGCTCCTTAAGGAGTTTGTCGAGCGGAATGGACTTCAGGTTGCCGACGTATCCCGTGTGATGGTGATACATCTTGTCCTTCAGCTTGTTACCCGTCACGCGAATCTTCTCGGCATTGACGACAACAATATAGTCACCCGTATCAACGTGCGGCGTGTATTCCGGCTTGTGCTTGCCGCGTAAACGGTGCGCGATCTCGGTCGACAAGCGACCCAGGGTCTTGTTCGTGGCATCGACCACGTACCAGTCGCGGCGCACCTCTGCTGGCTTCGCAGAAAACGTCTTCATAATTCTGATTCTCAATTCAGGGCTGCCAACCGCGCACGCAGGAACGTTCGCTGGATTGGCGAAAGGCGCGAAATTCTACTGTAGGCCCCTGACTAATGCAAACAAATCAGGGGCCTTTTTCCTGGCCGCTGCTCAGAAAGCGTATTCTAGCGAGAGGGCCGTGTAAGTGTCTGTTTCTTCAAGCAATGGCAACACGTCGGTGTTGTGCTTGATGGTGTACGAGGCGACGAGGGCCAGATCACCCAGGAGCTTTGCCGACAGAGCTGTGACGGACTCGATGTAGGTATTCTCGTCACCCGCCTCTGTCGTGAGGTTCTGGCGGAACTCGGCCGTCTCACTAAACAACCACTTGTAGTACATACCGCCGCGGAAGATCGTTTCGTCCTCCTTGGTACCGTCCTGCAGGGTTGACTGCCGGGCACCGGCGCCAATTTCGGCGTTCAGCTTATGCTGGTCGGAGTCGATCAGGCGACGACCGTAGCCAACCGTCTGTGAAAACTGTGTATCGAAACCGCCAAAAATGTCCTTGCGCCAGTCCAGGCGCCCGAACAGGAAGTCCTTGTCCGTCAGGTTGCGCTCGCTTTTCCAGCCGAGGTTGTACGCCTCCGCCGTCGTCAACTCGTTCTCCGAGGCGTTGATTGCCGCGGCATTCAAGATATGCACCCATTTTCCGGCCGTGTAGCCGACCTCGAAACCTGAATTCAGTGTCGTATTCTCGGTGTTCCCTGACGTGGCGAGGTAACCCAGGGTGGCCTTACCTGACCACGGACTCTCGGGTGCATCCTGGGCCATCAGGGAAAAAGGCGCGAGCAGTGCCGCGGCGATGACGAAAGTACGCAATTTCATACATGTCTCCTAAGTAAATTCGGTTGTGCTGCCCAAAAAAGGCAGCGGAGTATACGTTGGTGGACGACGCTTCGCTATAATTTGTCACATGGATATCCGACGACTCACTCCCCTGGACAGATTGCTGGCCAGCGCCAATAACGCCCTGCGCACCGTTGCCACGCCCGCTGGCCGCTCCGCCCGTGAAAACCCGGCCGCCAACATCATCGATGCAGACCTCACCGCGGCGGAGAAACGCCATGCCGCCGGGCTCATGCGCATCAATCATGCGGGCGAGGTAGCCGCGCAGGCGCTGTACCAGGGACATGCGACCGTGGCCCGGGACAAGAACATTGAGGCGCAAATGCAGCACGCCGCCGACGAGGAATTCGATCACCTTGCCTGGTGCGAGCAGCGCATTAACGAGCTCGGCGAGGATGTCAGCAGGCTGAGTCCCTTCTGGTACGCGGGTGCATTCGCGATCGGTGCGGCAAGCGGCATCCTCGGGGACAAGTGGAGCCTCGGCTTTATCGCAGAAACGGAGAAACAGGTGTGCTCCCACCTCGACAGCCATCTCGCCAGCCTGCCGCCCGAGGATGTAAAGAGCCGCGCGATCGTCGAGCAGATGCGTGACGAGGAAGAGGAACACGGCGATAACGCGAGAGATGCCGGGGCGGCAGACCTTCCTGCGCCGATCAAACAACTCATGCGGATGACGGCCAAAGTTATGACAAAAACCGCTTATTGGGTGTGAGATTCGACCAAACACACAAAAAACACGATAAAACACGGACTTAGCTTGCCCTGACCGGCAATCTGTATTAAAAGTAATGCGCGAATGGGCGAGGGATCAGTAATGCAGACAACAGCGAAAAATCTGAGCGATGTACCGGCGATCAACCGATTTTTGAGTTACTGCCGCGTACGGACAGTTCCGCAAAAAACGGTGATGATTCATGCCGGCGATCTGCCGGATGTCTTGTACTACATCGTTGACGGTTCGGTCGAAGTCATGATCGAGGACGAAGACGGCAACGAGATGGTGCTGGCTTACCTGAACAAAGGGCAGTTCTTCGGCGAAATGGGTCTGTTCTATGAGCAGCCGACGCGAAGCGCCTGGGTACGCACGCGCACCGAGTGCGAAATCGCCGAGATGACCTATCCGCGTTTCCGCCAGATCGCGAGCGAGAGTCCGGGACTGGTCTTTGAACTCGCAACTCAGCTTGCGACGCGACTCGACCGCACCAACCGCAAACTGGGAGACCTCGCTTTTGTCGACGTCACGGGCCGTGTTGCACACGCCATTATGGACCTCTGCAACGAACCGGATGCGATGACGCACCCTGACGGCATGCAGATCAAGGTCAGCCGCCAGGAACTCAGCCGTCTCGTGGGCTGTTCGAGGGAAATGGCCGGCCGCGTTCTGAAGGTCCTCGAGGACCAGGGCCTCGTATCTGCCAGCGGCAAGACGATCGTCGTCTACGGCGCGCGACCCAACCGCAAGCTCTGATCCCTAACCAAAAAGAATTAGGTGGCAGTCACCCTATTTCTTTTGAAATGCGGGGCCATGATCCTATTGTCATCCGAAATAGGGTGACTGCCACCTAATTCTTTTGGATTTCCGACTTCATTGCCGCGATCGTGGCCGCGTAGTCGTCGCTGCCGAAGATCGCGGAGCCCGCGACGAACGTGTCCGCGCCTGCTGCTGCGATCGCGCCGATATTGTCCACCTTGACGCCGCCGTCGATTTCGAGGCGGATATCCAGCCCGCTGTCGTCAATAATCCGGCGCGCCTGTCGCAACTTGTCGAGCGCCGAGGGAATGAATTTCTGCCCGCCGAAGCCAGGGTTCACGGACATGAGCAGCACCATGTCCACCTTGTCGATGACATGGTCGAGCCAGTCTAGGGGTGTCGCCGGGTTGAACACGAGGCCGGCCTTGCAGCCCTGTTCGCGGATCAGGCCCAGCGAGCGGTCCGGGTGCCTGCTCGCCTCCGGGTGAAACGTAATGTAACTCGCTCCGGCTTTCGCGAAGTCCGGGATGATGCGGTCCACGGGATCGACCATCAGGTGCACGTCGATCGGTGCCTCGATGCCATAGCTGCGCAAGGCATCGCAGATCAGGGGGCCTATCGTCAGGTTTGGCACGAAGTGGTTGTCCATGACATCGAAATGCACGATGTCAGCACCGGCATCCAGTACGGCCTTGACGTCTTCGCCCAGGCGGGCGAAATCGGCAGAGAGTATCGAGGGAGCGATTAAGGGTTTCACAATGAGTCCTTATAAGTAATTCCTAATATACTCTACCTTATAGAGCGGCGTGCTTTCAGCATTTCATAAGCCCCGCGAACCTCGCGCGTGCGCTTCTCGGCCTCGGCAATAACGTCAGCACCCGGGTTGCTGCCCGAGATCTTGTCGGGATGGTTCTTGTTCATGAGTCGGCGGTACGCCTTCTTGATCTCGTCATTGCTGGAATCGGCCGACACACCCAGTGCCTCGTAGGCGCTGCGCACCCGGGCCGCGTCGGCGTCGCCGGCCGGGGAGCGCCTGAAACCCTTTTGTGCACGGATCATCGCCTCAAGCTGGGCCAGCTCGACCCGTCCGATATCGAACTCCTTGCAGATCACCCAGATGCGGCCACGCTCTTCCTTGCTGAGCGAGTCCTTGGCGAGCACGACCTCGAGTACCAGGCGCAGAAACAGTGTGCGTTTGGACCCGCTGCGGCCACTGACCCGCCGCACCTCGCGCAGTGTCTGCACGAGTGGAAAGCCCTGGACTTTGCCGTCGTCAAACCAGGCGATCGCCCGGCGAACCTGGGCCGGGCTAAGTCCCAGACGATGCATGACCAGCCGTGCAGCGCGAATCTCGTCCTCCGAGACACGCCCGTCCGTTTTCGCGAGATGACCCATCGTACTGAACAGGGCCCGCACGAACTCGTCCGAAACGCGGGCCATGGACTCCCCCTGACGTTCGAACGCGTCTACGCTTTTCTTGAACCCCCGGTAGAACTGGTAGGCGACCAGCAACAAGACGATCAGGACAAGAGTCTTTCCGAGGATCATATAGGGCAGCATCGTATCGCGACTTGCCGCCTATTCCTATCGCGCAGCTTGCGGGCAGGCGCCGTAGCGGCGATCATCGCCACATGAACACCGCTGACGTCCTCTTCGAATCATCCATTCATGAATTGCCCCTGATCGGTCGCGGTAAGGTCCGCGACATCTACAGTGTCGACGATGACCACTTGCTCATCGTGACCTCGGACCGACTCTCGGCGTACGACGTGGTCATGCCGGACCCGGTGCCCGGCAAGGGCGCAATCCTGACGAAAATCTCGCTGTTCTGGTTCCGCATGATGAGCGACATCATCGACAACCAGCTCACGGACCTGACCGTCAGGGACGTGATCAGGGACCCGGAACTCCAACACCAGCTAGAAGACCGGGCACTCATAGTAAAGCGCCTGAAACCACTGCCGATCGAGGCCGTTGTGCGTGGTTACCTGATCGGCTCCGGCTGGAACGACTACCAGCAAACGGGCCAGGTTTGCGGCATCGACCTGCCTCCGGGCCTGCAGCAAGCCGAGAAATTGCCACGCACCCTGTTTACGCCTGCTTACAAGGCCGAGGCCGGCGAGCACGACGAGAACATCAGCTTTGAGAAAGTGGTCGAACTCGTTGGTGAGAGCCTGGCGACCAGGGTGCGCGACGTTTCCATCCAGATCTACGAACGGGCCGCTGCCTATGCGCTGGAACGCGGCATTATCATCGCCGACACGAAGTTCGAGTTTGGCCTCGACGAACAGGGGCGCCTGCACATCATCGACGAGGTGCTGACGCCGGACTCGTCGCGCTTCTGGCCCGTCGATGGCTACAAAGTCGGCATTAGCCCACCGAGCTTCGACAAGCAATTCGTGCGCGACTATCTCGAGACCCTTGACTGGGATAAAACCGCACCCGGGCCGGAACTGCCGGGGGAGATCCTCGAAAAGACGGCCGAGAAGTACAACGAAGCGCTGCAAAGGATGACGCAGGTCCAGGTTTGACCCTCTCTCGGCGGAGTACAATGTCTGCATGATTGCCGGCCTCAACATCAGGCTCAAAGACGTCGTCTGGGGTGACGTGCTCTACAAGTACGGCCTCCCGGGTCGCATGGTTGCAGGCGTATTGCGCAACCTGTATGCCGTCTTCAGGGACATTTTCACGGGCCAGCTAACGCTGCGCGCGATGGGTCTCGTCTACACCACCCTGCTCTCGGTCGTGCCGCTCGTCGCTGTCAGCTTCGCGGTCCTCAAGGGCTTCGGGGTCGATCAGGACCTGGAGCAATACCTCTACGGGCTGTTGGAGCCCTTGGGCGACAAGGGCGTCGAGATCACCGGCCAGGTCATGGCGCTGGTCAATAATGTCGATGGCAGCGTTATCGGGGGCATCGGTCTCGCTTTCCTGGTCTACGCCGCGATTTCCATGGTGCAGAAGATCGAAGAGAGCTTTAACTATGTCTGGTACGTCTCCAAGCCCCGGAGCTTCGCCACGCGTTTCGTAGAGTACAGCGCGGTGCTTATTATCGGCTCGCTCGCGGTCACGCTGGCCCTGCGTACCATCGCGTCGCTGGGCGAAGAAGATATCGTCGTGTCCATGCAGGAAAACACGGTGATGTCGCCGCTTTTCACACTCGCGAGCACGCTCACGCCATACGCGGTCATCATCGCGATCTTCACGTTCCTCTACAAGTTCATGCCGAACACCACCGTGAAGTTCAAGTCCGCCCTGGTCGGCGGCCTTGCCGGCGGCTTCCTGTGGGTATCTGCCAGCAGGGTTTTCGGTGCACTGATAGCCAGTTCCACGAACAGGCAGGCGATCTACGCGAGCTTCGCCATCGCGATCTCGGCACTGCTCTGGCTGTACCTGAACTGGCTGATCCTGCTGATCGGCTCGCAACTGGCCTTTTATTTCCAGAATCCGGCTTACATGCGTATCGGCCGCCGCGAACCGCGCCTGTCGAACGCAATGCGTGAGCGGCTGGCACTCAACGTCATGCTGATTGTCGGTAGCGCGTTCAGGGATACGTCGAAGACCGTCAACCTGCGCGAGTTGAGCGCACAATTGCGTATTCCGTCGATAACCGTGGCGCCTATCGTCCTCGGCCTGGAAGCAAACGGTCTCCTGACAACGGCAGAAAACGAAGAACTGCTTCCCGGACGGGACATGGCGCGTATCAAGCTCAACGATATTCTCGCTGTGGTCCGCGTCGAAGGTGAAACCGGTTCGCATCGGGAGCCGCAATGGTCGAGCGCGATCACCACACTGGGCAACAACATCGACTCGGCAGTGGCAACGACGATTGGCGACAAGACACTCTCGCAGCTTCTCGACGACACCGAAAGCCCGTAGATCCCGACCCGGGCTTTACGCGCCCGCGATGGTCATTTCGTCCACCAGGATCGAACCGCAACGAATGCCGCTGCGCATGTCCTGGTCATCGCCAATCGCGGCTATACGCTGGTACAGCTCCCGCAGGTTACCGGCGATGGTGACTTCGTGAACCGGGTACTGGATCTCGCCGTTCTCGACCCAGTGGCCTACCGCGCCGCGAGAGTAGTCGCCGGTCACGCTGTTGACGCCCTGTCCGATCAGCTCCCTGACAAGCAACCCGGTGCCCATTTCACGCAGCAATGCTTCCTGGCCCAGGCCCCCGCCCGGAACGATCAGGTTCTGCGTTCCGCCCGCATTGGCGGTCGTCGTCAGGCCCAACCGGCGCGCTGAATAGCTGCTGAGCACGTAGCCCTGCAATACCCCGCCGGCCACGATATCGCGATCGTAGGTCGCAACACCCTCGCTGTCGTAGGCCGCGCTCGCCATGGCGCCCGGGAGGTGAGGTCGTTCCTGGATATTGACGAAATCCGGGAACAGTTTTTCGCCCGCGGCGTCGAGCAGGAACGATGCACGCCGATACTGGGCACCGCCGGCGATAGCGCCAATGGCGTGCCCGATAAACCCACGTGCAAGCTCCGGAATGTAAAGAACAGGTGCCCGCGTCGTCTTGATCTTGCGCGCGCCGAGACGACCCACCGTCTTGCTGGCCGCTGCCCTGCCGACGTCGGCCGCGGCTTCGAGCTCGTCGGCCCTGCGCGCCGACGTGTAGTGATAGTCGCGCTGCATCACACCGTCTGCTTCGGCCAGCAAGATGCAGGTAATGCTGTGACTGGTCTTCGAGAAGCTGCCCATGAAACCGTGCGTGTTGCCATAGGCACGCGTACCCCGGTTCGTCGATACCGTCGCTCCCTCGGAATTGCTGATGCGTTTGTCGGACTGCAGCCCGGCCGCCTCCGATTCGATCGCGAGGGCGATCGCCGCGTCGGCATCGAGACTCCAGGGGTGATCGAGATCGAGATCCCTCGGATCCCTGCACATGAGCTCGGCGTCGGCGAGGCCCGCGAACTTGTCCTCGGCAGTCAACGTGGCGAATGTGCACGCCTTGGCAACCGTTTCACGAATGGCGGCCGGTGACAGATCCGACGTACTCGCATTGCCCTTGCGCGAGTCCTTGAACACGGTTATGCCGATGCCGCGATCACTCGTGTATTCGAGACTCTCGACGTCTCCAAGGCGAGCTGTAGCGGACAGCCCGGAGTCCTGGCTTGCAGCCGCCTCGGCCTGGTCGACGCCCCGCTGCCTGGCTTCATCAAGCGCCAGTTCCACGAGGTTTTCCAATTCGGCGCGGTCGAGCGATTCGCGCTTCGCAAGTGTGCCCATATCTTCTGAAGAATTCCTTTGGCTAACTGCCAGTCGGCCCGTCACATGGTAGACTCCCGGCCCCGGGATCGCAGCCGACCGCGGGAGGTACTTTAGCCGGTGGACGATACAAAGCCCAGTAAAAGCGAGAGAAAGCGTACATACCTCGCACTGCAAAAACTCGGCGAGGAGCTCATCATGCTTCGCGACGCCGACCTGCAGTCGTTGCCACTGGACGAACACCTTCTCGAGGCAGTCGTCGAGGCGCGCCAGATCAAGTCACACGGTGCATTGCGGCGCCAGAAGCAGTACATCGGCAAGTTGATGGGCGCCCTTGAGGACGCCGAACCCATTCGCGCGGCACTCGAGAAGCTGCGTCGTCAATAACAGGTGATGATAGAATTGCAGAATGAGTATTGACGTCGGCATTATCATGGGCTCGCGCTCCGACTGGGAGACGATGCGTCATGCCAGCGAGACACTCGACGAGCTCGGGGTTTCCTACGAAGTGCAGGTAGTCTCCGCGCACCGCACGCCCGATCTGTTGTTCGCGTACGCGGGCTCAGCCGCCGAGCGCGGTCTCAAGGTAATTATCGCCGGCGCCGGTGGTGCCGCTCATCTGCCCGGCATGGCGGCATCGAAGACGCGCGTGCCGGTTCTGGGCGTACCCGTACAGTCCAAGGCACTCAACGGCATGGATTCCCTGCTCTCGATCGCTCAGATGCCCGCTGGAATACCGGTTGGCTGTATGGCGATCGGGCGGGCCGGCGCCGTCAATGCGGCTTTGCTGGCGGCGGCCATTCTCGCCAATGAAGACGCGGCCATCGCCGGGGCCCTCGACACGTTCCGCAAAGACCAGACCGACAGGGTGCTGGGCGACAGCGACCCGCGCAAGTAACTCATGCGTATCGGTATCATCGGAGCCGGCCAACTGGGCCAGATGCTGGGCTACGCGGCCCGCGATCTCGGCGTCGAGTGCTGTTTTCTCGATCCGTCCGACGCGCCACCGGCCGCAGACTGCGGAGAGGTCATTCAGCGGCCGTTCGACGACGCCGATGCGCTCGCCAGCCTGGCGGCAGAGTGCGACGTCATCACCTATGAATTCGAGAACGTGCCGGTCGCCGCGTTGCACAGGATTGAAGGCAAGGTGCCGGTGTATCCGCCCGCCGCGGCCCTGCGGCACGCCCAGGATCGTCTCGACGAGAAACGCCTGTTCGACCAGCTGGACATTCCACTGCCGGGATACCGCACGGTCGACACGCGCAAGGACATCCTGGACGCGATTGACGATCTCGGGTTGCCCGTGGTCATCAAGACGCGCCGTCTGGGCTACGACGGCAAAGGCCAGAGCGTCATCCGCACACTCGACGACGTCGACGAGGCCTGGAAGGCGCTGGGCGGAAGCCCGCTCATTGCCGAGCAGTGGGTCAGCTTCGACTACGAGGTATCGGCCATCGGCGCACGCAACGTCGACGGCGACATCGTCATTTACCCGCTCAGCCGCAATGTCCACGAGGATGGAATCCTGCGGACGTCCTGCTCACCGGTTGATGCAGCTCGGCTCGCTGACCGTGCCGAGACCTACGTGCGGCGCCTGCTTGGCCACCTCAATTACGTCGGTGTGCTGGCCCTCGAGCTGTTCGTTTGCGACGACGACCTCATGGCCAATGAATTTGCCCCGCGGGTACACAACTCGGGGCACTGGACGATCGAAGGCTCCGCTACGAGCCAGTTCGAGAACCACTTGAGGGCCGTGCTGAACAGACCACTCGGCTCAACCAAGAGTCTCGGCCACGCCGGCATGGTCAATCTGATCGGCACCATTCCGGACACGGCGCGAGCGCTGAAACACGGTGTGTTGCACGACTACGGCAAAGCACCGCGGCCCGGCCGCAAACTCGGCCATATTACGGTTACCGCCGAAAGCGCCGCCGAACGCGACGCGTTTGTCGACATAATCAGGCGAAATGTGACCTAGTCGCCGCAGGTACATGAGACAGGGTCATACCCGGATGGCCGAAAAAGCAGGTAAACTCGTTCCCACATGTCGTACTTAAGCCATTTCAACCTCCAGGAACAGCCGTTCCGGCTGACCCCGGACCCGGATTTCCTGTATTGGAGCAAGCAGCACGCTCGCGCCAAGGCCTACATGGAGTCGACCATCTGGCTCGCGGACGGATTCGTGGTCATAACGGGTGAAATCGGCTCGGGAAAGACGACGCTGCTGCAATCCTTCCTGTCCGAGCTCGACGACGATGTCGTCTACGCAATGGTCTCTCAGACACAGCTCACGGCCACCCAGTTCCTGCAGGCCGTTCTGACAGAATTCGGTTTCAAACCCTTCAACCAGCGCAAGGTTGAGCTGCTCGACACGCTCAATATGTTCCTGATCGAGCAGTACTCGCTCGGCAAGAAGGTCGTGCTCATCGTCGATGAGGCACAGAACCTCTCGCACAAGGTGCTCGAGGAAATTCGCCTGATCTCAGGGATCGAGACGCATAAGGAGAAGGTTCTGCGCATCATCCTGGCCGGCCAGCCCGAGCTGCGGGATGCACTCGAATCTCCGGGCCTCAAGCAGCTCGTCCAGCGTGTTCGCCTGCGTTTTCACGTCGGGCCGCTCGACCGCCGCGAGATGCAGGAGTACGTCGAACACCGCCTGGAAGTGGCGGGCGCAGCGACCCAACTGTTCGAAGAGGATACGTTCGACAAGATCTACCGCTATACCGGCGGCGTGCCGCGTCTCATCAACACGCTCTGTGATACGGCCCTGCTGTGCGCTTTCGCCGATGAGAAGCGCAAGGTCGGGCTGGAGGATGTTGCGGCCGCCGTTACCGAACTCAGCTGGGAAGAGCATGAAAGCAACACAGGTATCCACGAGAAGTTGCAGCAGATTCAAAAGCGAGAAGTCAATGACTCGGACGTCACCCGTATCCAAGTACGGCACGACGGCGAGATTATCGAGGAACTTGCTTTCCCGCTCGGTCGTGTGATCGTTGGTCGATCCTCGGACAACGAGGTCTATATCAAGAGCAAGTTCGTCAGTCGCCACCACGCGCAATTGGTTAGTGACGAGAACGGTTGCGTCATCGAGGATCTGAACAGCACCAACGGCGTTTTCCTCGGCGAAAGACAGGTCAAGAAATACCGTCTTCGCGACGGTGACGTCGTATCGCTGGGTGTGCACGAAATCGTCTATCACGATCTGCGGCTGCGAAACGAGGTGTTCGAAGATCAGCTCGACTCCCGCCCGGATGAGATAGCCGAAGACATGGCTGACGATATCGCCGACGACATGGTTAATGAAGGGCTCGAGAATTCACTCGGTGAGGGCGGGTCCAATGACCAGGACTCCGCCGTCATAAAGCTGTAGCGGGCGGCTGGGTTCAGTAGTCCTGGCGCTGCCCGACGCGGCGATCCGTCACACGGTGATCGCGCCGCTTCAATAACACCACGAGTCCGGCGACCAGGCAGATAAAGCCGAAGACGAAGCAGATTGTCGGCATGTACCAGTAATCGAGATACAGCGACAGGCCGAGCGAAACCACCCCCGCGAGCAGGTAGAAGTACGGCAGACTTTCGTATATTGGCTTGGAAACCCACATGGCAATTCATTCTCCATAGCCGGAGGCACAAGTAAAGTACCCTAAATACGAAAGACCCGGCCTAAGGCCGGGTCTCGTGGACTTGTCGCTCTTTCTAAGCCCTTGATTCCGGCTCAGGAGCGACCGACTCCGAACAGACCCATGATGCGCGAGAGTATCGACTCCGAGAGGCCGTCGACGGCCAGATCGGGCTCGAATTCCCCGGCATCGCCGCGTAATCCCTGCACGAACTGCTGGGAGTTGGCGTCCATGTCGAATTCTGTGATTGTGTTTTCGAATGCCATCGTCGTATCCCTCCTTAGAGACACGACAACTCTACCCGCAAGATATGTTGAATGAAGTGAGATAATTCACACTGTTGACCGTGAAGTCGCAGAAATTCGGCTTATGTGAAATCGCCGGCGCCCGCTATGCCGTCCCGCCGACCGTTAACTCGTCGATCTTGAGCGTCGGTTGTCCAACACCCACGGGCACCGACTGCCCTTCCTTGCCGCAGGTTCCGACGCCGGTATCGAGTTTGAGATCGGTGCCCACCATGGAGATCTTGTGCAGCGCTTCGGGACCATCGCCGATCAGCATCGCGCCCTTAACCGGTGAGGTGACCTTCCCGTCTTCGATCAGGTAGGCCTCGCTGGCAGAAAACACGAACTTGCCGGACGTTATGTCGACCTGGCCACCGCCGAAGTTCGGCGCGTACAACCCCTTCCTGACGGAGGCGATTATCTCGGCCGGGTCGTGCTTGCCGGCAAGCATGTAGGTATTGGTCATGCGCGGCATGGGGATGTGCGCGAATGACTCGCGTCGCCCGTTGCCGGTGGGTTGAACACCCATCAGGCGCGCATTCAGCTTGTCTTGCATGTAGCCGCGCAGAATGCCGTTCTCAACGAGCACCGTGTTCTGGCCCGGCGTGCCCTCGTCGTCGACCGACAGTGAACCTCGGCGATTCGCGATCGTGCCGTCATCGACGATCGTGCACAGGTCCGACGCGACTCTTTCACCGATCTTGCCGGTGAAAGCCGAGACGCCCTTGCGATTGAAGTCGCCTTCGAGCCCGTGACCCACGGCCTCGTGCAGCAGGATTCCAGGCCAGCCGTTGCCGAGTACGACCGGCATGGTGCCGGCCGGTGCGGGCTGTGCCTCGAGCTGCACAATCGCCTGGCGTACCGCCTCTTGTGCAAACTCGAGCGGGAGGTCGCCGTCAAGAAAATAGCTGAGATCTGCCCGCGCACCGCCGCCGGAATAGCCCTGCTCACGGCGCCCGCCCTGCTCGAGAATCACGCTCACATTGAGGCGAATCAAGGGGCGGACGTCGG
>Ga0224496_10000914_pt1 | contig 19181 bp, 17 predicted proteins | sample SF_Jul11_sed_USG_2_FD_168127 | JGI IMG/M metagenome (GOLD analysis project Ga0224496, IMG submission 168127) | Sediment microbial communities from San Francisco Bay, California, United States - SF_Jul11_sed_USGS_8_1 | ecosystem: Environmental > Aquatic > Marine > Sediment | place: USA...
AGATCTGGCCGTACTCATCGTCCGTCAGCCCGTGCTCGCGGGCGAGCGCGAGATCGACGCGGGGCTCCTTCGGATCGCTCACCGCCCTGCTCCTGCCTGCGGCGCCCGGGCCAGCGCGTCGACCAGGGAGCCCAGGATGGCGAGGCCGTCGATGCCGCCGGTGGCAGCCTCCACCGCGTGCTCCGGATGCGGCATCAATCCGAACACGTTGCCCCGCGCGTTTACCAGGCCCGCCACGTTCGCCACCGAGCCGTTCGGGTTGGATGCGGCGTCGATCTGGCCCCGCGCGTCGCAGTAGCGCAGCAGGATCTGCCCGCCGCGCTCGAGGCGCCCCAGGAGATCGGGCGGCGCGAAGTATGCGCCCTCGCCGTGCTTGATCGGGATGCGCAGCACCTCGCCCTGACGCGCCCGGGAGGTGAACGGCGCCACCGAGCGCTCCACGCGCACGCTCGCGATGTCGCAGACGAAGTGCAGGTCGTGGTTGCGCACCAGCGCGCCGGGCAGCAACCCCGACTCGCACAGCACCTGGAAGCCGTTGCACACGCCGAGCACCGGGCCCCCGGCATCCGCGAAGCGCCGCACCTCCGCCATCACGGGCGAATACTTCGCCATCGCGCCGCAGCGCAGATAGTCCCCGTACGAGAATCCGCCCGGCACGAGCACCGCGGAGGTCGACGCAGGCAGCGCGCGCTGCTTGTGCCAGACCAGCTCGGTCGGCTGACCGAGCACCGACTTCATCGCGTACTGCATGTCGCGATCGTCGTTCGAGCCCGGAAATTGGATCACCGAGAACACGGGGGACCTCGGATGCGCGGTGGCGAACGCCGGCCGAAGGCGACGCGGCTCGAGGGCGTGGCTGGCTGGGGACACCCGGAGTTTACCGGCGGCGCCCACGTCGAACAAGCACGGCGCGGGTGCCCCGGGAGGCGCTCATTCCTCGCGCAACCGCTCGAGCAGGAGCACGCCGCGCTCGGCGTCCGGCAGCTCCGGCGAGCGGAAGCGGTGCACGATTTGCGCCTGATTGCGCGGCGAGAGCGACGGCGTGTTGTTCGCCTTGATGTTCTCCACGGGAAATCGGGTCCCCGCCCAGCGGTAGGGCATCGAGAGGCGCCCCAGCGCGGTGAAGCCCCGGCCCCAGGGCCGCGCGAGGATGACATCCGGGACGAACAGGAAATCCCGCACGAGGTTCGGCGCGTAGAAGCCCACCAGCACCCGGCAGTCCAGGTAATACATGAAGGAGGTCTCTTCGTAGTTGGTGGCCACGACCAGATCCTCCGGATGTTCGTGTCCGTCGAGGAGATAGGGAATGATGTGGTCGAGCGGCCCCCGATAGATGTGATCGATTTCGTGCAGACGCCCCTCGAACTCCGGCGCGCGGACGACGGCGACGCTGGCGAGGACGACCGTCAGCAACGCGAGCCCCGCGGCCCGCGCGCGCCGCAGCCCCAGCGAGCCGCCCCGAGCGAGCGCGACGCCACTGAACAGATCGAGGAGCAGGGTGGCGCTCAGCACCGGGCTGAGGGCGATGAAGTAGCGCTCGTAGAAGAACGGCGTGCGCGAGACCAGCAGCACGTAGACGACCGCGAAGAGGCTCAGGAAATCGCTCGCGGCGAGACGGCGGCGCAGCGCCTCGGAGATCGGCTGCGTGCGCCGGGCGAACCGCAGACCCGCAACCCACAGCCGCGCGGCGATCACGGGCGCCAGGAACTCGTAGCGCAGCAGCGTGACGAGCGTGTCGGCAAGCTGCACGCCGTACGTGCGCGCCGGGTCGTAGCGCTCGAGCAGCAGGCTCGTCACCTCGAACAGGCGGTAGAAGAAGACGAGCGGCAGCACGGCGAGACCCGCGGCGATCAGGGGCAGCAGGTCGATCGCCAGGCGCCGCGGCGTGCCGCCTCGCATCGCGCGGAAGATCGCGTGCAGCGCCGCGGCGGCGGCGAGCGCAGCGAAGGCGGGATAGAAGGTGTTGAAGAGCAGGAACAGCAGCGGCACGAGCAGCGCCGCGTAGAGCCCGGCGCCGATGCTTCCGAAGCAGTGCCGATGCAGGAACAGCAGCACGCTGGCGCCGACCCACAGCACGGTGAGCGCGTAGTAGCGGGCCTCGCGCAGATGCAGCAGGAGGGAGACCGAAGCGCAGCACAGCAGCGTGAACAGCAGCGCGAAGAGCACGCGGCGCTGCGCGGGGCCCTCGATGGCGGGCAGCACCCCCCACAGCAGCAGGGCGAGTCCGAGGGCGCCGGCCAGGGCGAACGGCAGGCGCATGCGGGCCGTCTTCTCATAGGGATCGTGTACGCGCCGCGCCAGCAGCTCCGCCGCCGCCGCCACGTAGTACTGGAGCCAGGGCGAGCCCAGATAGGCATCCAGCGCTTGGTTCACGCCGACTTCGAGCGGAACGTCCAGGCCGTAGAGGGTGTTCTTCGGTCCGTGGACCTTCGGGTAGCCGTTCTCGAGAACGCTGCGGCCGAACATCGCCGTCGCGGCCTCGTCGTGCCACATCAGGGGAAACGAGAGGTGCTTGAAGAGCAGCAGCCCCAGCAGCCCGAGCGCGACGCCGAGGGCGCCGCTCCACGCTGTAAACGGAACGCGGAGTGCTCTCACTCCTGGATCTCCCCGCCTCGGTGTGGACCAACGCTCCCCGGATTTGTAGCATGCTTCCACCGAGGGAAGACAAGCGCATCGGCATCGCATCGCATCCCTCGAGAGGAGCTTTCATGGGGATCGATCTCGGGCTGCTGCGCGACGCGTGCAGCAGGACACTCGACCGCACGGACCTCGGCGCGCTCGGCGCGCGCGAGGAAGGCAAGGTGCGCGACAGCTACCTCGCGGGCAGACGGCGCTTCATCGTCGTCACCGATCGCGTCAGCTGCTTCGACGTGGTCGTCGGCACCCTGCCCTTCAAGGGACAGGTATTGAATCGAATCGCCGCGTTCTGGCTCGAGCGCACGGCGGAGATCGCACCGAACCACCTGCTCGAGGTGCCGGATCCGAACGTATCGGTGGTGCGCAACTGCCGCCCCCTGCCCGTCGAGTTCGTCTACCGCGGCTACCTGACGGGCTCGACGTCGACGTCCATCTGGACCGCCTACGCGAGGGGAGAACGCGAATACTGCGGACACCGGCTGCCGGAAGGCCTGCGCAAACACGAGAAGCTGCCGGAGCCCCTGCTCACGCCCACGACCAAGGCCTCGCGAGGGCAGCACGACCTGCTCACGTCGCGCGCCGAGATCCTGGCGAGCGGCGCGCTCGACGAGGCGCTCTACAGCGAGGCGGAGCGCATGACGCGCGCGCTCTTCACCGAGGGCCAGCGCTGGGCCGAGAGCCGCGGCATGATCCTCGTCGACACGAAGTACGAGCTCGGACTCGACGAGGCGGACCGCCTGGTGGTCATCGACGAGATCCATACGCCGGACTCGTCGCGCTACTGGTACCGAGAGGCCTACGAACGCGCCATGGCGGAGGGTCGCGAGCCCGAGGCGCTCGACAAGGAATACGTGCGGCGCTGGCTCGGGGAACAGGGCTACCGCGGCGAGGGCGCGATCCCCGAGATTCCCGTCGAGGTGCGTTGCGAGGCCGCGCGGCGCTACATCGAAGCCTTCGAGCAGGTCACGGGCCAGGGCTTCGAACCGAACACCGAGGACCCGCTGCCGCGCATCCGCCGCAACCTGGGGCTGGACTGAGCGACGGCGCAGCGGCCCGCGCGCGGCGCTACGGGTCGACGCGGACGATCTCGTACTCTTCGATCACCGGATTCGCGATGAGCTTCTCGCAGAGCTCCGTGAGCAGCGCGCGCGCCTGTGCCTCGTCGGGCGCTTCCAGGCGGATCTCGAACAGCTTGCCCTGCCGGACGTCCGCGACGGCCTCGTAGCCCAACGACGCGCACGCGTTGCGAATCGCCTTGCCCTGCGGATCGAGGACGTCGGGCTTGAGCGTGACGTGAATCAATGCCTTCACGAGGACTCCTTCCTGGAGGCGGCGCCCGCCTCGCCGTCGCAGGCCGCCAGCGTCCGCGCGAAGATCGCGTCGACGTGCCGCAGCGCCTCCTCAAGGCTGAAGGCCCGATCGACATCCTCCTTGGTCAACAGCGCCGTGATCTGCGGGTCCGCGAGCACACGCTCCCGATAATCACCGCCGTGATCCCAGGTGGCCATCGCGTGGCCCTGCACGAGCGCGTAGGCCGCTTCGCGGGCCAGGCCCTTCTCGGCGAGGGCGAGCAGCAGGGTTCCGCTGAATGCGAGGCCGCGGGTGAGCTCCAGGTTCTCGCGCATGCGATCGGGGAAGACGACGAGCGTCTCCACCAGCCCCGCGAAGCGCTGCAACATGAAGTCGAGCGTGGTGGTCGCGTCCGGGAACACGATGCGCTCCACGGACGAGTTGCTGATGTCGCGCTCGTGCCACAGCGCCTGATTCTCGAGGGCAGCGGACGCGTAGCCGCGCAGCACCCGCGCCAGACCGGTGATGTTCTCGAGCCGCCACGGATTGCGCTTGTGCGGCATCGCGGAGGAGCCCTTCTGACCCGCGCCGAACTCCTCCTGCACCTCCCGCACCTCGGTGCGCGCCAGGTGCCTCAGCTCGACCGCGAACTTCTCGAGGCTCGACGCGATGAGCGCCAGCACGCCGATGAACGCGGCGTGTCGGTCGCGCTGCACCACCTGCGTGGCCGCGGGCTCGAATCCGATGCCGAGCCGTCCACACACGGCCTCCTCGACCTCCGGCGGCAGGTGCGCGAACGTCCCCACCGCTCCCGAGATCTTGCCGACGGCCGCCTCCGCCAGGGCGCGCTCGAGCCGCCGGCTCTGGCGCCTCATCTCCGCGTAGAACACGAGCAACTTGAGGCCGAAGGTGGTGGGCTCGGCGTGCACGCCGTGCGTGCGCCCGATGCACGGCGTGTGCTTGAACTCGAGGGCCCGGCGTCGGAGCGCGTCGCACACCCGCTCGACTCCCGCTTGCAGCAGGCGCCCCGCGTCGCGGATCTGCAGCGCGAGCGACGTGTCCAGGACGTCGCTCGAGGTCATGCCGAAGTGGACGAAGCGCGCTTCCGGACCCACGTGCTCCGCGACGTCGGTCAGGAACGCGATCACGTCGTGCCGCACCTCGGCCTCGATCTCGGCCACGCGCGCGGGATCGACGGCAGCCTTGGCGCGAATCGTCTCGAGCGCCTCGCGCGGAATCAGGCCGCGCTCGGCGTGCACCTCGCAGACCGCGAGCTCCACCTCGAGCCAGCGACGGTAGCGACCGGCGTCGGTCCAGATCTCCTTCATCTCGGAACGCGCGTAGCGGTCGATCATCGTTCAGTTCACCTGCAGGAATACGTAGAAGAGCATCATGTAGTACATACCGGGAATTCCGAGCAGCGGCGAGTCGATCCGATCGAGGATCCCCCCCATGCCGGGCAGGACGCTGCCGGCGTCCTTGACCTGGGCGTCGCGCTTCAGCAGCGACTCGATCAGATCGCCGACCACGGCCAGAGCGGAGACCGCGATGCCGAAGACCACCGCGGCCGTCCAGGAGAGGCCCGCGGAGAGCTCGGGCCAGAGCAGCTCGAAGATTCCCTTCGCCACCAGCCCGCCGCAGGTTCCGGCCAGAACCCCCCCGGCCGTCCCCTCCACGGTCTTCCCGGGACTCACGCGCGGGGCCAGCTTGCGCTTGCCGTAGGCGCGGCCCGCAAAATAGGCCCCCGCGTCGCACAACACCACCACCGCGAGCGCAAACAGCAGCAGGAACGCGCCCGATTGCGGCGCGAAGCCCAGCGCGGCGGCCTGCTCCTTCCCCGCGCGGGACACGACCTGCTCGTAGAACTGGCGGAGCACCACGACGTGGGCGAGCAGCCAGCCCACGTAGAACACGCCGAAGAAGGTGCCCGAGATGCTGGCCAGCGCCTCGCTGATCTGCCGGCGGCCGAGCTGTGCGAGCATCACCGTGAGCAGTGTTGCCGTCATCAGCACCGTCGCGTGGTACTCGTTGCCGAGATAGGCGACCACGGGCAGGGCGGCGCCCGCCGCCAGACCGAAGCCCTCGATCGGGTGCGCCCCCTTGTCCTCGATCAGCCCGTAGAACTCGCGCTGGGCGAGCACCGTGAGCACGACCAGCGCGGCGAGCATCCACAAACCGCCCATGTACACCACGAAGAGCACGGCCGGAACCAGGATCGAGGCCGTCAGCAGGCGCGCGCGCAGCTCGCCGTCCGGGCACCAGCACCGCAGCGGGCTCTTCCTCCCGGCGACGTCCCCGGCGGGGGGCACGGGCTCGCTCACGATTCCCGCTCCGCCGTGCCGGAGTGGCCGAAGCCCCCGGCGCCGCGCTGCGTCGCGTCGAGGCTGGCCACTTCTTCCCAGCGCGCTGCCGCCAGCGGCGCGACCACGAGCTGGGCGATGCGATCGCCGCGGCGCAAGGTGAAGTGCGCGTCCCCGGCATTCATCACGATGATGCGAACCTCTCCCCGGTAGTCGGAGTCGATGGTACCCGGTGCGTTGGGAAGCACGATGCCGTGGTGCAGGGCGAGGCCGCTGCGCGGTCGGATCTGCGCTTCGTAGCCCTCCGGGACGGCGATCGCGAATCCCGTGGGCACGAGGGCCCGCTCACCGGGCGCCAGCGTGACGTCCTTCGCGAGCGCGGCGTGCAGATCGAAGCCCGCCGAGCCCGGCGTCGCCCGCGCCGGCAGCGGCAGGTCCCGGCCGCCGGGAAGGCGCGCGATGCGGATCGTGACGGGCGCCGCCGCGGAAGGCATGCGGCGCTACGAGGCGTCGGCCGCCGCGTCCGCCAGCGCCTCCTTCCGCGACAGGCGGATCCGGCCCGAGGGATCGATCTCGATGCACTTGGCGAGCACCTCGTCGCCCTCGCTGACCACGTCGGTCACCTTCTCCACGCGACCCTCGGCGAGGTGGCTGATGTGGATCAGTCCATCCGTTCCCGGGAAGATCTCCACGAACGCGCCGAAATCGGTGATCCGCTTCACCTTGCCGAGGTAGATGCGGTCGAGCTCGGCCTCCTGGGTGAGCTCCTGCACCATGGCCTCGGCGCGCTCCAGCGCGTCGGTGTCCGGCGAGAAGATGGTGACGGTGCCCGAGTCGTCGATGTCGATCTTGGTGCCCGTCGTATCCTGGATCGCCCGAATCACCTTGCCGCCGGGCCCGATCACATCGCGAATGCGGTCGGGCTTGATCGTGATCATCTTGACGCGCGGCGCGTAGCGCGACAGCTCTGCGCGGGGCTTGAAATCGGTGAAATCCCCCGCCGTCTCCTTCTCCATGCACTCGAGGATGTGCAGCCGACCGACGCGCGCCTGCTCGAGCGCGCGCTCCATGATCTGCCAGTCGACGCTGCGGATCTTGATGTCCATCTGCAGCGCGGTGATGCCATCGCGTGTGCCCGCGACCTTGAAATCCATGTCGCCGAGGTGGTCCTCGTCGCCGAGGATGTCGGAGAGGATCGCGACGCGCTCGCCCTCCTCGATGAGCCCCATCGCGATGCCCGCCACCGGCGCCCGCAACGGAACGCCCGCGTCCATGAGCGACAGGGTGCCGCCGCACACCGTTGCCATCGACGACGAGCCGTTCGACTCGAGCGTCTCGGCCACGATGCGGATCGTGTACGGGAACTCTTCGAGCGTGGGGAGCACCGCGGCGAGCGCCCGCTCGGCCAGGTTGCCGTGGCCCACTTCGCGGCGCCCCGGCCCGCGCTGCATGCGCGCCTCGCCCACGGAGAAGGGCGGGAAGTTGTAGTGCAGATAGAAGCGTTTGGCCGTCCGCTCGGTGAGCGCGTCGATCGTCTGCTGATCGCTCGAGCCGCCGAGCGTGGCGAACACCATCGCCTGGGTCTCGCCGCGGGTGAAGAGCGCCACGCCGTGCGGCCGAGGAATGGGTCGCACCTCGCACGCAATGGGGCGGATGTCCGCGAGGCCGCGGCCATCGATGCGCACCCCGTCATCGAGGATGCGCTTGCGCATCAGCTCCGAGCGGAGATCGTGCAGCGTGTGCTTGACGTTCTCTGCCAGCTCGCGCGCGCCCTGCTGGCGCGTCTCCAGCGCCGCGAGCGTGTCGAGCGCGGCCGGCTCATTGCGGTAGCTCGACACGAATTCGTCGAGCACCTTGCGCTCGATCTCGGCCAGGGTCTGGTAGCGGTCGCTCTTCTCGCGAATGGCCAGCGCCTCGGAGAGCTCGGCCTGCGCCTTGCCGCGCACCGCGGACTCGAGTGCACTGCGATCCGGAGCCTCCGGCACCGAGATCTTCGCCCTCCCGACGCGCCGGGCGAGCTCGTCCTGCACGTCGATGCTCTTGACGAGCTCCGCTTGTGCGAACTTCAGGGCCTCGAGGACCTGCGCCTCGCCCACCTCGTTCGCGCCCCCCTCGACCATGACGAGCGCGCTGCGGCTGCCCGCCACGATCACGTTGAGGTCGCTGCTGACGAGCTGCTCGGGCGTGGGATTCACCGCCAGCTGGCCATCGACGCGACCCACCCGAACCGCGCCAATCGGCCCGAGGAAGGGAATCTCGGAGATCGTCAGCGCCGTCGAGGCGCCGATGAAGGCCGCCACATCCGGCGTGTTCTGCGCATCCGCCGAGAGCACGGTGGCGATGATCTGCGTCTCGTCGCGGTAGCCGTCGGCGAAGAGCGGACGGATCGAGCGATCGATGAAGCGCGAGACGAGCACCTCGCGATCCGAGAGGCGGCCCTCGCGCTTGAAGAAGCCGCCGGGGATCTTGCCCGCGGCAGACGTCTTCTCGACGAAATCGACCACCAGCGGGAAGAAGTCGATGCCCGGGCGCGGCGCGGCGCGGGTGGCCGTGACGAGGACCACGGTCTCGCCGTACGTCACGAGCGCGGCGCCGGCCGCCTGCTTGGCCAGCCGGCCGGTTTCGATGGACATTTCGCGGCCGCCGAATTCGAAGGCGACCGTCTCAGATTCGAACCAATAAGAAGGCATGAGTCGTTGCATCTCCTCCCCGCTCCGGAATGATGGAGCGGGGCTTCGTTCAGGCGACGTTCAGAGCTTCTGGAGGAGACGCAGCGGAATGCGGAATCAGTGATGCGCGAAGCACTGGCTCCAGATCGGAGGCTTCGCGTATGACAGACTTCCGCATTCCGCGCCTATGCGCTCCACGTCACCAATTGGGTGAGGCGCCCCGCTGCTCGGGACCCCTCGTCGCGACGAGACCGCTCACCCTGAGCGGCTCGTGAGCGCGCCGCGCGTCAGCGGCGCAGGCCCAGGCGCTGGATCAGTGCCTGGTATCGATCGGGTTCGATCCTCCTCAGGTAGTCGAGCAGGCGGCGGCGTTGGCTCACGAGCTTGAGCAGCCCGCGTCGGGAGTGATGGTCCTTGGCGTGCGTCTTGAAGTGCTCGGACAGCCCGTTGATCCGCTCGGTCAAGAGCGAAACCTGCACCTCGGGTGAGCCGGTGTCGGTGCCGTGCGTTCGATGCGTCTCGATGACCGCTCGCTTCTGGGCGTTGGAGATCAACGTCACTCCCTCGTCACCGCCGCTTCCGGGGGCTCTGGCGCGGGACTCGTCTTGGATTCGAACCGATCCGGAGATCGATCCTCTCGATCGCCCCATCCTCTCCGGGTCTCATCGCTCTCGAGTTCTTCCGGATCCTCTCGCGCGCTCCCACCGGCACGCTGAGGTGCACGGCGGCGGCGCTCCGGGAGGTTGCGGGGCGGCCGGAGTGTGACAGAGCTATCGGCGGCCCGCAAACGAGTCCAGGACGCGCAGGGGGCGCAGGCAGCGCCCGGGCCGCAGCTCCAGAATCGCGACCACCTCGCCCGCGTCGTCGTGGGCCGCCATGCACGTCCCCGGCGGCAGGGGGGGCTCCTGCGCCGGGATCTCGGCACCGCGTCGGATCTGCATCACCTCCTCGGCGCAGAGCCTCAGGGCCGGGAGGCCCAGCACCCCGAGCGCCGGGATCAGATCCCGATCGATCCGACCGGCCTCCGCAGCTTCCGCGAGCCGCTCCGGCGTCGCCGCCTGAGCCACGTCGAAGGGTCCGCTGCGCGTGCGCCGCAGCTCTGCGAGATGCGCCCCGCAGCCGAGCCGCGCACCCAGATCCGCCGCCAGCACGCGCACGTACGTGCCCATCGAGCAGTCCACCGCAATCTGCAGCATGGGCGGATCGTAGGCGAGCAGCTCGAGGCGCTCGACGCGCACGCGCTTCGGCTCGCGCTCCACCTCGCGCCCCTCCCGCGCCAGCTTGTGTAGGGGAACGCCCCCCTTCTTCACGGCGCTGAACATGGGAGGGATCTGCTCGATCTCGCCCACGAAGGCCTCGAGCGCCGCGCGCAGCGCCGCCTCCCCGGGCAACGGGCCCTCGTGACGACGCGTCACGCGCCCCTCGGCGTCGAGTGTGTCCGTGTCCACCCCGAGGCGGATCCAGCCGCGATACGCCTTGTCGCTGTTCTGCACGAAGGGCACGAGCTTCGTGGCGGCGCGCACGGCGAGGGGCAGCACGCCGGTTGCGAGCGGATCCAGCGTTCCCATGTGGCCCACGCGGCGCGTGCCGAGCCAGCCGCGCGCCGCATCGACCACGTCGTGCGACGTCCAGCCCGAGGGCTTGTCCACCACGAGAAAGCCCGCGGGACCCGGCGCCTCCCGATCGCGTCCCCTACGCCTCCTCGTCATCGCCCCCGCTCCGATCCGTCTCCGCCGCGGCCTGCGCTGCCGCAGCTCCCTCGAGCTCGCGCAACAGCTCGAGCGTTCGCGTGCCGAGGGCGAGCGACGGATCGTAGCGGAAGCGCAGCTCCGGCATGCGCCGGAGCGACAGCACGCGCGCGGCCTGGCGACGCACGAAGGCGGCCGCACTGTGCAAGCCGTCGTCCACCGCCTCGATGGCTGCGGCGTCGTCCGGATCCGCCTGCATCACGCTGTAGTACACCACGGCATGCGAGAGATCCGGCGCCACGTCCACGCGGGTGATCGTCACGAAACCAACTCTCGGATCGGTGATCTCCTGGCGCAGGATGCGCGAGACCTCTTCTTGGAGCTGGGAGGCGATCCGCTCGGTGCGCCGCGTCATGGGTCAATCCTCGTCGGCCGGGTCTTCCGGGTCCCACAGCCCCTCTTCGTGCGGCAGGTCGACGATCTCCACGTCGACGTTGCGCACCTCGGCCAGGTGCAGATCCTCGATGAATTCGTTCGCGCGCTCGAGGAGATTGCGCACGCTCACGCGGTCACTGCCTACGGTGGTCAATCCGAGCACGGCGCGTTGCCAGGTGTCCTGTCCGCCGACCTCGGCGATGGACAGATTGAAGCGATTGCGCACCCGCTGCGCGATCGAGCGCACCACGCCTCGCTTCGCTTTCAGGGAATGGCAGCCGTGCAGGTAGATCTCGACGATCGATGCGCCGACGATCATTCGAGCGTCGCGGGCTTCTCCTCGAGTGCGTAGGCCTCGATCACATCACCGATCTTGAGATCGTTGTAGCCTTCGATGCCGATGCCGCACTCGAAGCCCGTCGAGACTTCGCGAACGTCGTCCTTGAAGCGCTTGAGAGAGCCGACCTTGCCTTCGTAGACCTGAACGCCGTCGCGCAGCAGTCTGCACCTGCCGCCGCGTCGGATCACGCCTTCCACGACGTAGGATCCGGCGATCATGCCGATCTTCGGAACCGTGAAGGTCTGGCGCACCTCGGCGCGGCCGAGGAACGCCTCGCTCACGCTCGGCGGCAGCAGTCCCACCATGGCCTTGCGGACCTCGTCCGCAACCTCGTAGATCACGCGGTAGACACGGATGTCCACGCCCTGATTCTCCGCTGCGCTGCGCGCCGCGGGATCGGGTCGCACGTGGAAAGCCACCACGATGGCTCCGCTGGCCTTGGCGAGCATCACGTCCGTCTCGGTCACCGCTCCGACACCCGAAAGGATCACATTGACCTTGACCGAATCCGTCGAGAGCTTGAGCAGCGCATCGCGCAGCGCCTCGACCGATCCCTGCGTGTCCGCCTTGATCACGATCGGCAGCTCCTTGACGCCACCTCCCTCGGCCTGCGCAAAGATCTCGTCGAGCGTGAGCTTCGGTCGCGCGGCCTCCGCCGGGCGCTGGCGCTGGTCGTCTTCTCGGTGCGACACGATGTCCTTGGCCACACGCTCGCTCTCGACGACATAGAAGGCGTCACCGGCCTCGGGCACGGTGGAGAGGCCCGTGAGCTGCACGGGTACGGAGGGGCCCGCCTCCTTGAGCACCGTGCCCCGCTCGTCCTCCATCGCTCGCACGCGTCCCCACGCGGTTCCGACCACGACGATGTTGCCCCGCTTCAGCGTGCCGTTCTGAACCAGCACCGTCGCCACCGGTCCGCGGCCGCGGTCCAGCTGTGCCTCGATCACGACGCCCGACGCGCGCCGCTTCGGATCCGCCTTGAGCTCGAGAAGCTCGGCCTGCAGGTGCACCATCTCCAGCAGCTTGTCGAGCCCCGTGCCCTTCTTGGCTGAGACGTCGACGCAGAGGGTCTCGCCGCCGAAGTCCTCGGGAACGAGTCCGTGCTCCATCAGCCGCTGCCGCGTCTGCTGCGAATTCGCGCCGGGCAGGTCGCACTTGTTCACCGCCACGACGATCGGGACGCCCGCGGCCCGCGAGTGTTCGATGGCCTCCACGGTCTGCGGCATGATGCCTTCGGTCGCCGCCACGACCAGGATCACGATGTCCGTGAGCCGCGCGCCGCGCGCGCGCATCTCCGTGAACGCCGCGTGGCCGGGCGTGTCGATGAAGGTGATCCAACGGTCGCCGACCTGCGCGCGGTAGGCGCCGATGTGCTGGGTGATGCCCCCCGCCTCGCCGGCAACCACGTTGGCGCTGCGGATCGCGTCGAGCAGCGACGTCTTGCCGTGATCGACGTGCCCCATCACCGTGACAACCGGCGCCCGAGGCTCGAGCGCCGCGTCTTCCGGCTCGGCGGCTGCTCCCAGGAACTGGCTCTCGTCGAAGCCGACGTCCTGGACCTCGTAGCCGAATTCTGCCGCCACCTTGCCCACGGTCACGACATCGATGATCTGGTTGATCGACACCATGGTGCCCAGCGCCATCAGCTTGCGCTGCACCTCGGGCGCTTTCGCGCCGAGCATGTGCGCCAGATCTCCGACCGAAACGCTCCCCTCGATGCGAACGACGCGCTTCGCTTCCGCCGCGGGCTTGCGCGCCGCCGGCCTGCTGGGCGCATCGCGCCGCCGCCGGCGCGGCGATGCGGCCGTGCGCGGATCGATCGTGACGTGGCGGCGCTGGGGCGCGTGCCCGATGGCCTGTCGGGCCAGTCGCTCCTGCTCGCGGAGATTGACCACCTCGCGCACCAGCTTCCGCTGGCGCCCGGAACGATCCGGGCCGCTGGGCCGCTCGGAGGCGCCGCGCGACGTCATCTCGTCGCCACGCTCTTCCACCCGCCCGACCGGTTCCGGAGCCACCTCTTCGACGATCGCCGCGCTCTCGGCCTCGGCGGCGATGGGCTCCGGCGCCTCGGGCACCTCGAGCTCGCTGATCCCAGGCTCGGGCAGCTCGATCTCGAGACCCGGCGGCGCCGCCTCGCCTTCGAGCTGCGGCTCGATCGGGGCCGCCTCCGGTACCGCTGCCTTCTTGCGCCGCCGGATCACGGCGCCGTCGCGGCCCTTCTGCAGGCGCCGTTCGGTCACCACCTGCTTCTGTCGCTTGGGCTTCCCCAGCTTCTCGCGCAGCTCGTCTGCGACGCTCGGCTCGATCGAGGCCATGGCGCTGCGCAGATCGACACCGACCTGTGCCGCGCGCTCGACGAACTCGGCTCGGTCGAGTCCGAGTTCTTCTGCCAGCTTGTACGCCCTGATCTTTGCCATGCTGCCCATTTCTCTCGATGCTGCGTCGCCCACGCAGCGCCGAGGCGATGCGCGAGCCAGTCTGCTAGGTGCCGCCGCGAGGCGGCGCTACACGGTCTCCTCTGTCGGCTCTTCGCTGGCCGGCTCTTCGCTGCTCGAAGACGCGGCCTCCGCCGCCTGTGCCGCCGCCTTCGCCTCGGCCTGCGCCGCCCGCTCGGCCTCGAGACGCGCCTCCTGCTCCTCGCGCTGCTTCTGCTCCGCGAGCTCCGCCGCCCGCGTCTTGATCGCCGCAGCACCCCGCTCGTCGATGCCGGGCAGCTGCGTCAGCATCTCGATCTCGCACCGGGCGAGGTCTTCCAGAGAGGTGATTCCCTGCTGCAGCAGCAGCTCCGCGTCGGCATCGCCGCAGCCCTCGACGACGGAGACGGCCTCGGCCAGCCACTGCGCCAGCTCGCGCATCTTCGATTCGCTCTTGATGTCGATCTTCCAGCCGGTCAACTGCACGGCGAGGCGCACGTTCTGCCCCTTGCGCCCGATCGCGAGCGACAGCTGGTCGTCGGGAACGATCACGTCCATCGACTTCTCGGCGTCGTCGATGATCACCTTGGATACCTGCGCCGGAGAGAGCGCGGAGCAGACGTAGCGCGCGGGATCCGGGCTCCACGGCACGATGTCGATGCGTTCGCCCCGCAGCTCCTGCACGACCGCCTGCACGCGACTGCCCTTCATGCCCACGCAGGCGCCGACCGGATCGACATCGCTATCCCTGGACGCCACGGCGACCTTCGAACGCCCACCGGGCTCGCGTGCGGCCGCCTGGATCGTGACGATGCCCTCGTAGATCTCGGGCACTTCCTGCGCGAAGAGCTTCGTGAGCATCTCGATGCACGTCCGCGACAGCACGATCTGCGAGCCCTTGGCGTTCTTGTTCACCTCGAGCACGTAGGCGCGCACGCGATCGTTCGGGCGGTAGTTCTCGCGCGGCACCTGCTCCTTGAGCGGAAGCACGGCTTCGGCGCGACCCAGATCGATGATGATCGCCCCCTTCTCGAACCGGCGCACGATCCCGTTGACGATCTCGCCCTGGCGATCCTTGTACTCCTCGAAGACCGTGTCGCGCTCGGCCTCGCGAATCCGCTGGATGATCACCTGCTTCGCGGTCTGGGCCAGGATGCGACCAAAGCTCGAGGTGTCGATCTTGACGCCGATCTCGTCGCCGATCTCGGCGTCGGGATCGAACTCGTGCGCCGCTTCGAGGCCGATCTGCCGCGTCTCGTCCTCGACGTGCTCGACGACCTCGCGGAACTCGAAGAGCTCGACTTCGCCCAGATCCTCGTTGAAGCGGGCCTCGATCTCCGTATCCTGGCCCCGCTCCCGCCGTGCCGCCTGCTTCATGGCGTCCTCGAGCGCGGCGATGATCTCGCCCGCGTCGATGCCCTTGTCCTTGGCAACCTGATCGATCTCGCGTTTCAACCCGAGCATGCTCACGCCACCTCGTCGCCGCGCTGCGATGCCACCACCGGCATCTCCATCGCGCTCACCTGCCGGCGAAGTCGGCCGGGGTGAAGTTGTAGACCGCGTTCGCCTTGGCCACCTCGGCGAATGGAATTCCGATCTCCTGTCCGTCCACGCAGAGCTTCGCCGTGCCCCCGTCGAAGCCGAGCAGCAAGCCCCGGAAGCGGCGGCGCCCGGCGAGCGGCCGACGCGTCTCGATGCGCACCTCGGAGCCGCAAGCCGCGGCAAAGTCCTTCTCGCGCGCCAACACCCGATCCAATCCGGGAGACGAGACCTCGAGGCGATACGCGCTGGCAATCGCATCCGCCGCGTCGAGCTGCACCTCGACCTCCCGCGAGACCTCGGCACAGCGATCCACCGAGACCCGGCCGTCGCCGAGCGGCGTATCGATCGTGATGCGCAGCAGCCACGGCGGGCGCCCGCGCGTGATCCGCACGTCCACCAGCTCGAAGCCCGCGGCTTCCACCACCGGTTCGATCAAGGCTCGCAAGTCTTCGGGAATGTCGCGATACATGCGCCGCTCTCACGTTCGTGTCGATCGTCATCGCGCCCAAGGTTGCATCCGCCCGATCCGGCCGCGCTGCGGGCGCGACCCCAGAAACGAAAAAAAGCGGACGATGTGCCCACTTTCCCGCTGAACTCCCTCGCGTTGCCGGCAATCCGGTCGACGCGAACGAATCCCTTGTCACACTTCTTGGCGTGCGGCGCTCCGCCGCCGCCTGCCAAGCCGCGCGACTCAACGTGTAAGCCCGCGGAAATTATCACAATTGTAGTGGAATGCAATCGCGGGGCGTCACGCCCCCGGGACTCAGCGCGGCGGCGCCTCCAGGGCTCCCACCAGGTCCGCAACCCGGGCAAAGCCGTGTCGGGCGGCGTACGCCACGATGCCGTCGACGATCTCGCCTGCGATGGCCGGATTCAGGTAGTTGCTGGTCCCGACCTGGACGGCCGTGGCGCCGCAGAGCAGAAACTTCACCGCGTCCGCGGCGCTCTCGATCCCGCCCACCCCGCAGAGGGGCAGGCGCACGGCCCGGCTGGCCTGCCAGACCATGCGCAGGGCGATCGGGCGGATGGCCGGTCCCGAGAGGCCGCCCAGGACGTTGCTCAGCACCGGCCGCCGGCTCTCGACGTCCACCTCCATGGCCTGGACCGAGTTGATCAGCGAGATTCCGCTGGCCCCCTCCCCCTCGCAAACCCGTGCCATCTCCCCGATGTCGGTCACGTTCGGGGACAGTTTCACGAGCAGGGGCAGCGCGCTGGCGCGGCGCACCGCGCGCACGAGCTGGGCGAGCAACGCCGGGTTCTGACCGAACTCGATCCCTCCGCTCTTGACGTGCGGGCACGAGGCGTTGACCTCGAGGCCGGCGATCCGCCCCACGCCGGTCAAGCGCTTCACCACCTCCACGTAGCGCTCGACCTCGGTCTCGAAGACGCTCGCCACGACGGTCACGCCCTCGGGCAGGGCCGGCAGCTTGTCGCGCACGAATGCGTCCACGCCGACGTTCTCGAGGCTGATCGCGTTGAGCATGCCCGATGGAGCCTCGGCGATGCGGCGCGGCGGATTGCCGTGGCGCGGCTCGAGCGTCAGGCTCTTCGCCACGAATCCGCCGAGCCGCCGCAGGTCCAGGAACGGCGCAAACTCGACGCCGTAGCCGAAGGTGCCCGACGCGGTGAGCACGGCATTGCGCAGGGCGATGCCGCCGAGGTCGACGCGCGGATCGACCTGCTCGGGCCGCAGCGGCGCGGCGCTCACGCCAGGCCCTCCCAATCGATCTCCGCGGCATCGAACACCGGTCCATCCCGGCACACCAGCGCGAAGCCGCCACGGCGCAGGGGTGCGGCGCAGCCCAGGCAGACCCCGAAGCCACACGCCATGGGATTCTCCAGGGATACGACGCAGCGACGGCCGTGCGCCGCGGCGATCTCCGCGGCGCGCCGCATCATCGGCGTGGGTCCGCAGGCGTAGACCCGCGCCGGCGCAGGATCCAGCAGCGCCGCCTCGAGCAGCTCCGTCACCAGCGCGCGGCGGCCGCGACTGCCGTCCTCCGTCGCGATCTCGAGCGGGATGCCGAGAGCCTCGAAGTCGGCCTCTCCCATCAGGTCGCTGGCCGAGCGCGCACCCAGCAGCACCTGGACCGCGCGGCCGCGGGCCGCGAGCCGCGACGCCAGCTCGAGGATCGACGCGATCCCGGTCCCGCCCGCCACGAGCACGGCGCGCTCGCCCTCGACCGGAGCCGGGAAGGGCCGGCCCAGCGGTCCGAGCAGGCGCACGCGCTGGCCGGGAAGGCAGCCGGCGAGCAGCGCGGTGCCGCGCCCGTGGCGCTTGAAGAGGATCTCGACGCGCGCGCCCCCGTCCGCTCGTTCTTGGCGGTACACCGCCATGGGTCGCGGCAGCAGCGGGTCGCTGCGCGTCACCTCGCCCAGGGGTCCCGGTGAGAGCATGACGAACTGTCCCGGCTCGAAGCCGGGCCAACCCTCGACGTGCAGCGTGAGCCGCCGATTCGCGCCGCCCTCATCGCGCAGCGCCACCACTTTCGCGGCGACACGGATCGGCGCGCCGACGCGCGCATCAACCACGCTCCACCTCGATCTGGAAGGCTTTGATCTTGCGCGAGAGGCTCTCGCGGGCGAGGCCGATCGCCTCCGCCGTGCGCGAGATGTTCCAGCCGTGCTCCGCCAGGCGCGCGAGCAGGTACTCGCGCTCGAAGTTGCGCCGCGCCTCGTCCAGCTTCAGCACGTCCCCCGTGCCGCGCACCAGCGAAGTGCGCAGCGTATCCGGGAGGTTCGCCGCGTCGATCGTCGCGTCCGGACACATGATCACGAGGCGCTCCATCAGATTGCGGAGCTCACGCACGTTGCCCGGCCACAGGTGCGACTGCAGCAGCTTCATCGCGGCCGGCGCGATCTTCTTGGGCTTCGCTCCCGATTCAGCGCAGAACTCCTCGACGAATCGGTGCGCCAGGATCGCGATGTCCTCGGTGCGCTCGCGCAGAGGCGGCACGCGAAACGGAATCACGTTCAGACGGTAGTAGAGGTCCTCGCGGAAGTTTCCCTTCGCGATCTCCTCGGTCAGATCCTTGTTCGTGGCTGCGATCACCCGCACGTCGACCTCGAGCGTCTCGGTCCCCCCCACGCGCACGAAGGACTGCTCCTGGAGGATGCGCAGCACCTTGGCCTGGGTCATCAAGCTCATGTCCGCGATCTCGTCGAGAAAGAGCGTTCCGCCGTGGGCGAGCTCGAACTTGCCCCGCTTGCGCGCAACGGCGCCGGTGAACGCGCCCTTTTCGTGCCCGAACAACTCGGACTCGATCAGCTCCTCCGGAATCGCTGCGCAGTTCACCTCCACGAAAGGCGCGCCCGCGCGCCGGCTCTGGCAGTGAATCTGCCGCGCCACGAGCTCCTTTCCGGTGCCGTTCTCCCCGGTGACGAGAACCCATCCGTTGGTCGGCGCCGCCACGCGAATCTGCTCCTTGAGCTTCTTCATCGCGTCCGAGTCACCCAGGATCTCGTGTGCGCGAAGATTCTGCGCGCGCAGCCGGCGGTTCTCGCGCTCCAGGCGCGACTGTTCGAGGGCGTGCTGCAGTGTGAGCAGCACCTTGTCGATGGAGAGCGGTTTTTCGATGAAGTCGAACGCGCCGTGCTTGGTGGTGCGCACGGCCGTTTCGATCGTGCCGTGGCCACTCATCATCACGACCGGAATCTCGGGCCAGCGCTCGGCGATCTCCACGAGGATCTCGACGCCGTCGCGCCCGGGCATGGCGATGTCGAGCAGCACGAGGTCCGGTCCGCCGTCTCTCGCGATCGACGCGATGGCCTCATCCCCGTCGGCGGCGGCGCTCGTCTCGAAGCCCTCGTCTCCGAGGATCCCGGCGAGCGAGCGGCGGATGCCCTCCTCATCGTCGACGATCAGG
>Ga0224496_10000915_pt1 | contig 19155 bp, 17 predicted proteins | sample SF_Jul11_sed_USG_2_FD_168127 | JGI IMG/M metagenome (GOLD analysis project Ga0224496, IMG submission 168127) | Sediment microbial communities from San Francisco Bay, California, United States - SF_Jul11_sed_USGS_8_1 | ecosystem: Environmental > Aquatic > Marine > Sediment | place: USA...
CCGGCCGCCGCCGGGAAGACGTCATCTGCCAGTTCAGCCGTTGCCGTCAGGAAGATGTCTTGGACCACGATGAATTCCAAGTTGTTCAAAAGCTTGCGGACATGCTCGGAGTCGGCTTCTGATTGCGCAGGGTTCTCGCCGATCACGTAGAGCGCGGTGATCTCCTGCCTCTCCATGGCTTCGAGCATCAACGAGATGTGCAGGCCTGGCTCGGCCGGAACCTCGACGCCCCACAAGGCATTGAATTTGCCGCGTGCGTCGTCGTCTTCGATGTCCTGGAAGCCAGGAAGTTTGTTCGGAAGGGCGCCCATGTCGCCGCCACCCTGCACGTTGTTTTGTCCGCGGATCGGCACGAGGCCGGATCCGTACCGGCCGACATGGCCGGTCAGCAACGCCAGGCTGATGAGGGCGATGACGTTGTCGGTTCCGTTCTGGTGCTCTGTGATCCCCAGCGTCCAGCAGATTTGAGCGGTCTTGGCGGTGGCGTAGTCGTGGGCGAGTTGTCTGATGATCTCGGCGGGGACGCCGGTGACTTCTTCGCCTCGTTCCAGTGTCCACTCCTCAACACCGGCCTTGTAGGCCTCAAAATCCATCGTCGAGTGGGCTACAAATGGCTCATTGACCAGTCCGGCCGCAATGATTTCCCGACCGATCGTGTTGGCGAGGGCGATGTCTGAACCTACGTCGATGCCCAACCACACGTCGGCGAACTTGGCCGACGAGGTGAGGCGTGGATCGACGGCATACATCTTGGCGCCGTTCCGAACGCCCTTCAGCAGGTGATGGAAGAAGATCGGATGGGCGTTCCGCGCGTTGGAACCCCACAGAACGATGAGATCCGTGGTCTCGATTTCTTCGTATGACGAAGTGCCTCCGCCTGCCCCGAGAACAGCCGCCAGACCGGCGACCGAAGGAGCGTGTCAGGTTCGGTTACAGGAGTCGATGTTGTTCGAGCCCATCACAACCCGGGAGAACTTCTGTGCCATGAAGTTCAATTCATTGGTCGCCTTCGAGCACGAGAACATCCCGTACGACGTGCCCGAATGGGCAGCCAGGCCGGTGGCGGCCGCGTCAAGGGCTTCATCCCAGCTGGCCGGTTCCAACACACCATCGCGACGAACGAGTGGAGTGGTCAAACGTGTCTTTTTCATCTCACCTCCTCTCTGAACAAAACGATAGCCCTCTCAGGTCAATCCTGTTGAAGGCTGCCGTGAAACGCAGAACTCGTTGCCGTCCGGGTCGGCGAGAACCGTCAATGCATAGGTGGGCTTGTCCACGGTTGAGACGATAGACCCGCCAAGATCGACGACTTTGTCGATGAAGCCGGCTGGATCGTCGCTGGTCAGGTCGAAGTGGACCCGGTTTTTTACGACTTTGGGATCCGGGACGATCTGAAGCACGAGATGGATATCGCTGACATCGAAAAAGACGAACTCGTCGAACTCGAAGGCGACGTCCACCTCGAACACGCCCGCCCAGAACGCCGCCGCCCGGGGGCCGTCGGAGACATCAATGATGATGCCGCTGATCCGAGGGGGAGCCATCGCTCTAGAACAAACCGACGACGTTGCCGTGTTCGTCGATGTCGACGTTCATGAAGGCGGGTGTCGCTCCGAGGCCCGGCATCGTTCGCATCTCGCCAAGCAGGGGGTAGATGAACCCGGCACCCACCGAGGCCCGAACTTCCCGGACCGGCACCGTGAAACCCTTCGGTGACCCCTTCAGGCTTGGATCATGGCTGATCGACAGGTGGGTCTTGGCCATACAGATGGGCAGGTACCCGTATCCGGCCTGCTCGAACTCGGCGATCTGTCTTTCGGCCAACGGGGAGTACTCAACGTTGGCGGCTCCGTAGATTTCGGTGGCGATGGTTTCGATCTTCTCTTTGATCGAGCGGTCGAGTTCGTAGAGAAACTTGAATTCGGACGGTGAGTCGGCAGCAGCCACAACTGCCTTGGCCAGTTCAACAGCCCCGTCCCCGCCATCCGGGTGATGCGAGCTCGTGACGGCTGCGAAAGCACCGTGCTTCATTGCGGTTTCTTTGATCAACTGGATCTCATGTTCGGTATCGGTTGGGAATACGTTGACGGCCACGACTACCGGGACACCAAACTTTTTGACGTTCTCGATGTGGGTGATCAGGTTGGTCAGCCCGGCCCGTAGGAGTGGCAAGTTCTCGCCGGTGTAAGCCTTGTCGAGCGGGCGGCCCGCGACAACCTTGGGCCCGCCGCCGTGCGTCTTGAGCGCCCGCACGGTGGCTACCAGCACGGCCGCATCTGGTTTGAGACCAGAGACTCGACATTTGATGTCGAAGAACTTCTCGGCCCCCATGTCGGCTCCGAAGCCGGACTCGGTGACGACGTAGTCGCCGAGATGGAGAGCCACCCGGTCGGCGAGGATCGAGCTGTTGCCATGGGCGATGTTGGCAAATGGCCCGGCGTGCACCATGGCCGCCTGCCCTTCGAGCGTCTGCATGATCGTTGGATGGAGCGTCTCCTTCATCAGCACGGTCACTGCCCCGGCCACGCCGAGGTCTTCGAGGGTGATTGGATCCCCGGCCTTGCTCCGTCCAACGACGACCCGAGAACAGCGTTCCCGCAGGTTCCGAAGCGCCTCGGCATAGTTCGATCCGTCGACCAGCGCCAGGATGGCCATGAGCTCAGACGCCACCGTGATGTCGTATCCGGTCTCGCGGGGACGGCCTTCAAGCGCCCCTCCCAACCCAACGATCACGTTGCGCAGCGCCCGGTCGTTCATGTCGACAACCCGGCGCCAGGAGATCTGGTTGGGGTCGATGCCGAGTCGTTTCAGGCCGAGGTTGGCGAGTTGCTCGTCGGTCATGCGTCCTTCATGGAACCAGCGAGCGTCGATCGCGGCCGCGACGAGGTTGTGCGCAGCCGTGATGGCGTGGATGTCGCCGGTGAGATGGAGATTGAACTCGTCCATCGGAATCACCTGCGAATAGCCACCTCCCGCCGCACCGCCTTTGATCCCGAACGTGGGTCCCATCGAGGGTTGGCGGATCGCTGCGATGGCGGTCTTGCCTATTTTGCCGAGGCCCTGGGTGAGACCGATCGTGGTCGTGGTCTTTCCTTCGCCAAGCGGGGTCGGGGTGATGGCAGTCACGTCGATGTACTTCCCCGGCTCTCGACCACCAATTCGTTTGAGAATGTCGAGGTGAACCTTGGCTTTCGTGGCGCCTTGCAGAATCAACTCGTCCGGTTCAATCCCGACGCCTGCGGCGATGTCGGCGATGGGCTGTGGGGTGGCAGCCTGAGCAATGTCGAGGTCGGATGGGAACGGCATGGTGACTCTTCCTTAAAGCAGATGGCGCGGGTTGCCACGATAGACCGATCAGTCCTCTCCAGGCGCGCTGTGGCCACATTTCTCGCGGTCGCCAGCCAGCTCGTCCGGAGCGTGTACAGTTCTCACCATCTTCGCTCCTGGCGGACGAGTTTTTCCTGAGTATCGGTGTCCCACCGTGACGGCACAAGCGCCACAAGCAACCACCTTATCCCGCACGAGTGCGACCTGGCCTCTGTTCCTGGCCGTCCTCTTCATGATGGTCGGCAACGGTCTGCAGATCTCATTGATCGGAGTACGATCAACGCTTGAGGCCTTCCCGACGACCGTCACCGGGGTGATCATCGCTGCCTACTACGTCGGATTTCTGTTCGGGTCATTCCAGGTACCCAAGGTCCTCAAATCCGTAGGTCACATCCGGGTCTTCGCGGCACTTGCCTCGGTCGCTTCGGCGGCTGTTCTGTTCAACGGGCTGTTCGTCAATCCACCCGTTTGGATCGTGATGCGTGGCGTCACCGGCCTCGCCATGGCCGGCTTGTACATCACTTCCGAGAGCTGGCTGAACGCTCGCGCCACCAACGACACCCGGGGTCGCCTACTCGGCATTTACATGATCATGTCCATGGGTGGTGTCTCGATCGGTCAAGCCTTGTTGGGCCTGGGGGATCCGTTGAAAATCGATTTGTTCGTAATGGCCTCAATTGCGGTGTCACTGGCGCTCGTGCCGCTGACCCTGACGAACATTGCCGCCCCGGACCTGGGGATCTCACGGTCGATCAACATCGTTACGCTCTGGAAGCTGGCACCGCTCGGGATCGTTGCCGGCTTTCTGACCGGTATGGCCAACGGTGCCTTTGCTGGGCTCATCACCGTGTATGCAACCTTGGAAGCTTTCCCGATTCGCCGCATCGGGCTGTTTGCGGCCATTGGCGTACTCGGGGGTATTGCATTGCAGCTTCCGATCGGACACCTCTCTGACCGGGTTCCCCGGCGCCGGGTCATCTTCGGCTGTGCTCTGGCCGGTGTCCTCATCATGTCGGTCGCCGCGACCCTGAGGCCGGGCAGTCCACTGATGTACCTGGCCGTGTTTTTGTTCGGCGGGATTTTGTACCCGATGTACTCGCTGTCGATCTCGCACATCAACGACGTACTCGACCGTGAGCAAATGCTTGGAGCCGCGGCTGCGTTCATGTTCATTTTTGGCGTCGGAGCGATCATCGGCCCCATCGTCACGGCATTTGTGATGGATCAGTTCGGTCCGAGCGGGTTCTTTTTGACGATCGCGCTGTATTACCTGCCGGTGGCCGTCTATGCCTTGTGGCGGATCTTTACAAAGGCGGTACCGAATCGTCCAGACATGTCCGGTGTGGCCAGTCGGGCCGTCGCCGGTAGCTGGGCACCCTTCCTGCGCAAGAGGACCAACGGAGACGCCGTCTATACGGAGCGGCGGGGTACGCCGTAGCCGCTCGCTACTCCTTCAGGCGAGCGAGATCGCTCGAAACCTGAGCGGCCTTGGCTTTGACCAATTCGGCTATACGACTCGCGTCCTCGTCATGCGGAAATCGATAGGCGGGTCCATGTACGTGGATCGCGGCAATCGGCCGTTGCTCCCGGTCATAAACTGGAGCAGCGACTGAGTTGATGCCTTCGGCGAATTCCTCGTACACCCAGCAGTATCCGTCGGCGCGGATCCGTGCGAGACGGTCACGTATGCTGTCCGGGTCGATGACGGTGTTAGGCGTGAAACGCTGCAACGGTCGGCTGAGGTAGCGGTCCACACGTTCCTTTGGCCAGTTTGCCAAGAGTACCAATCCAGACGGTACACAGTGCATGGGGATGAGTTCGCCGGTCCAGTCTCGAATCTGCACAGGGTTGTCCGAGTCGGACTGGTTGATGTAATGGACCATGTATCCATCCGGAATCGAAACGCCGGCATCCTCGTCGAGGTCGCGTGAGAGTGACACCAGATGGGGTCGGACCCGGGCGATGAGGTCGGGGCCGCTGGACGTGCTTCCGGTGAGTTCGGGGATCTTGGCTCCGATGGTGAGCATCCCATCGTCAGCCCGCCGTACAGCCCCGAGCGATTCGAGTGTGCTGACCAAGCGGGCAACGGTGCTCTTCGGGAGGCCGGACCGACTGGAGAGATCGGTCACCCCCATCGGATCGGAAGCGAGGACCTCGAGCAGCAGAAACGCTCGTTCGATCGATTGGACATTGGACACGTAGTGGTTCTCCCGGGTATCGCTTGCGCCACAATACAGGACTGTCCCGCATCGTGGAACTCAGAAGATGCAGCCAGGCGGCGGCCGGTCGGGAACCGGGGGAGCTACTCTCTGTTGGGATGAGCAGCATTGGGGATCGTTTTTCGAAACTCTGGGGAGCTGCGGCCATCTCGAACTTTGGTGACGGTCTCATGGCGGCGGCTCTTCCGTTATTGATGGTCCGTCTCACGAATGACCCTGTGGTGGTGGCGGGTACGGTGGCGGCCGGGACACTGCCGTGGTTTCTCTTTGCACTGTTTTCCGGTGCACTCGTGGACCGACTTGACCGCAAGGTGATCATGGTATCGGTCAACGTAGCCAGGGCGGTAGCCGTTGGCGGCCTGGCCTGGACCGTCGGCACTCAGACCGTCTCACCGCTGATGATCTACTTCGTGGCTTTCGCGCTTGGTTCCGGCGAGACGCTGTTCGATTCGGCTTCCGAAGCCCTGGTACCGAACGTGGTCGATACCGACAACTACGACGTAGCGAACAGTCGCCTGCAGTCGACCGAGCTTCTTGGCGACACGCTGCTCGGGCCGCCCGCGGGAGCGCTCCTGTTTGGGGTCGCAGCTGTCGCCCCATTTGCTCTGAACGCAGTGAGTTTCGTCGCGGCTGCCATCTTGATCGCTGGGATCGGTGGATCGTATCGTGCCGACCGCCCCGAGACTGGACCGATTGTCGCTGAAATCAAAGAGGGACTCGCTTGGCTGGCCGGTCAAAAGGTCGTGCGGTCCCTGGCTTTGATGGCTGGCGCCGCCAACGTTCTCATCACCGGTGTGCTGGCCATATTCGTGTTGTACGCCAAGGAGTTACTCGGCGTCGGCGACCTGGCTTATGGCTTGCTGTTGTCGATTGCGGGAGTTGGCGCATTCGTCGGTGCAATGTCCGTGCCGGGCTTTTCCAGGTGGTTGGGCGTTCGGTTTTCGATCAGCGCGATTTTGATGCTTCAGTCGGTTGTTTCGTTGGCCTTCGTTTTGTTCCCAACTCCGTTGCCGGCGGCTGTTGCCATGTTCGGTCTCGGCTTCGGAGTAACGTCGCTGACCGTGATCAACATCACGGTTCGCCAGAAACTCACCCCTGATGAACTACGGGGCCGAGTGGCAAGCGCGGTCCGAATGGTGGCCTGGGGGTCGCAGCCCGTCGGCGCCCTGCTCGGCGGGTTGGTGGCGAGCTACCTCGGCCTCCGGGCGCCCTACTTCGTGGCAGGGGTTGGGTGGTTGCTGATTCTGATCCTGCTCAACCCGGCCATCGAGGGCGAGTTCGAACCGGTTGGCTATGTGGGGCGGCATCGGCGCGCGGCTACGTAAGCAACAGGCGGTGTAGGCGCTTTCCGACGACCGCAGTTCCCACCGCGCCCATACCGACCAGGACGGCGATGTGGCCGACCAGGCTCCAGTCGAATACGCCAAAAGTGAACGCCCTGACCAGTTCAACGGAGTGGTACAACGGCGAGAACCGGGTGAGTTGCTGAACGGCGGGCGGATATACAGACAGCGGGTAGAACGTCGCCGAAAACAGGAACAGCGGCAGCGTGACGACGGTTACATAATCAAAGTCCTGCCACGACCGCATGAACGTCGCACAGGCCATCCCGACGGCTCCGAAAGCAAATCCAATCAGGACCGCGGCCGGAATTGCCATCAATCCCCACCACGACTCGACGTACCCCAGACCCGCCATGACGACCATAAAGGAGGCGGCATACAAGGCGCCTCTGACCAATGACCAGCTGATCTCCCCAACGGCAATATCGGGCACTCCGATCGGGGTCGACAACATGGCGTCGTATGTTTTCTGGTACTTCATTTTGAAGAAAATGTTCATGGTCGATTCGAATACCGCCCCGTTCATGGCTGAAGAAGCGAGCAAGGCCGGGGCGACGAAGGCTGTGTAGCTGACGAGTTCACCACCGGGACCCGTGACATCGCCGATGTAGCCGCCGAGGCCGATCCCGATGGAGAACAGATAGAAGAGCGGCTCGAAGACGCCAGAGAAAATGATCATCCAAGCGCGGCGGTACACCATGACATTGCGTTCGAACACGTACTTCGCACGCTGAGCAGATCGGAAGGGTAAGGGAATCACTCTGAGAAGCATCGAGGTCATACGACGAGTCGTTTCTCGAACTGGCGTGCCGCCAGGGCGGTACCTACGACGATCACGCCGACCAGCACCGCGGCGTGGCCGAGTCGGCCGAGCGGCGGTTCGGTCCCGAGGGCCACGGCGCGGGTCAGTTCAACCCCGTGCCATAACGGGGTGATGTAGGCAATTGGTTCCATCCAATCGGGGAGGCGGGAGATCTCGAAGAACGTTCCACTGAACAGAAACAGTGGCATGATTCCGAATCGGAACAGATTGGTGAGCCCGATACCGTCTTCCAGGGTCGCCGAGAACCAGCTGACTAGTCCCGCAAAAGCCAATCCGGTGAGCACAGCGGGGATCACGGCCAGGAGGCCACTAGCCAACCCGGTCGCGCCGAGGAGGGCAGCGACCAGTACATATATCACGGACACGAGGGCTACCCGGGTCGCCACCCAGGCCAAGTGACCGATCACAATGTCGCGGCTTCTCAGCGGCGACGCGAGCGCGGCGACGTAGGTCTTCTGCCATTTGATTCCGGCCAGCACCGGCCAAGCTGAATCGCCCGCGCCGGCCTGCATTGCCGTAGCCGCGAGCAGGCCTGGAGCGAGAAACTCAAGATAAGTGACACCGGCGACGCCGCCGGTCTGTTCGTCCACGAGACGCCCGAGGAACATGCCCATGGCTATGAGATAGAGGAACGGGTTGACGAACGACGAGAATACGCTGCCACGCCAGACCCCTTTGTACACACGGGCCTCCCGCTCATACATCCGCAGATAGGTATTCATTCGACGAGGCTCCGACCGGTCAGCTTGAGGAACACGTCCTCGAGTGATGAACGGCGGCTGACCTGGGCGACCGGGCGAATCCCGCGTGCGTGGGCTTCACTTGAGGTGCTATCGGCGTCGGGGGTGTAGAGGAGAACCCGGTCGGGCAGAATCTCCATACGTTCTGCCAAACCGCCAAGTTGAGCGATATTCTCCTCCTGGGTGCCGGGTGGGAACCGCATCTCCAGGACCTCGCGGGTCGAGTGCTGGACGATCAAGTCGGCCGGAGCACCTTCCGCAACGATTCGAGCCTGATCCATCACGACCAACCGATCACACAGCTGTTCTGCCTCGTCCATGTAATGAGTCGTGACGATAAGCGTCACTCCGTCTTGTTTTAGTCGATACAAACGATCCCACAGCACGTGGCGGGCCTGCGGATCAAGTCCGGTAGTCGGCTCGTCGAGGATGAGGAGCTCGGGCTGGTTGATCAGTGAGCGAGCGATCGTAAGTCGACGCTTCATTCCGCCAGAAAGTTTGTCAACCTTCTCGTCGCGCTTGCCGTTGAGCTGAACAAAGTCGAGGAGTTCCTCGATGCGGGGGCGGATTACCGATCGGGTAAGGCCGAAATACCGGCCGTAGATCATCAGGTTTTCGGCAACCGTAAGTTCGACGTCGAGAGAGTCCTCCTGGGGCACAACGCCGATTCGTGACCGAAGCTCCGGCCCTTGGGTAACCGGGTCGAGACCCAGGACGGACAGTGAACCGGACGTGATTGGGGACACCGCCCCGATCATTCGCATCGTCGATGATTTACCTGCTCCGTTCGGACCGAGAAATCCAAAAGCTTCCCCTGGCTGGACCTCGAAGTCGATCGAGTCGACTGCCGTGAAGTCGCCGAAGCGTTTGGTGAGATCGTGAGCAATTACGAGGGCATCAGACATAGACCGATGAGCCTATCCGGTTTGTCCAGCGACAACGAGCAGATAGACAACGAGCAGAAATCCGAAACGGCGTGGGAGTAGATTCGGGGCATGAAGTTCGGGTATGGCCTCATCACATGCCAGCGACATCCGCACGATGCCCGCTCGGACCACCAGCTCTATCGCGAAGCTCTGGACCTGGCCGCGGAAGCGGAAAAGCTGGGATTTGATTCGGTCTGGACGAGTGAGCATCACTTTCAGGACGACGCCTACATGCCGTCGGTGATTCCGATGTCGGCGGCCATTGCAGCCCGGACCGAGCGTGTCGAGATCGGAGTCGGGGTGGCGCTGGCGCCGCTCTACGATCCGGTCCGGCTCGCCGAAGATGCTGCCACAGTCGATCTCCTGTCGGGCGGACGTTTCATTCTCGGTCTAGGGCTCGGCTGGCTCGACTGGGAGTTCGAGGCGTTCGGGCAGGTTCGTCGTCAGCGAGCTGCCCGAACCGAGGAGGCCATAGCAACGTTGCGGCAGGCTTGGGGTTCGGGATTGCTGCAACCCCAAGGCGTTTCCGTCACTCCCAAGCCGCACCAGCCCGGTGGTCCATCCATCTGGATTGGTGCAACCGCCGAGCCCGCCATTCGACGGGCGGCTCGGATCGCCGACGGGTTTATGGCGTCTGAGCCGGTCGCAGAGGATTTTGCCACCCAGGTCAGTTGGGTCCGCGACGAACAACGCCGACATGGTCGCAGCGGCCTCGCTCTGTCGGGGTATTGGCCGGTCTTCACGTCGATTGACGGTGACGCTTGGGAACGAGTGAGATCGCATGTGCATTACATGGCCTGGAAGTACGAAGACTCAGAGTCGAATCGAGGTCGGATCGGCCCACTGCCACTCCCGCCCGCATCTGACGCCACGACCGAGGCTTTGCTGCGGGCGACCACGATCTGCGGAACGCCCGACGAGGTCATCGATCAGATTCGGATTCTGGAGGAGATTGCGGGGCCCGACGACCTCACATTTGTGGGTCGTTTCTACTACCCGGGAATGGACAGAATCGAAATGCGTGCTGCGGCGCGTCTCTTTGCCGAGCAGGTCATTCCGGCGTTCGGCTAGCGAGTGGCCATCGCCCAGTCGGCGTGCAGTGAGGCATACACCCCGCCGAGTTCGATCAACTCGATATGGGTGCCGTCTTCGACGATCTCACCGGACTCGAATACGAGGACCCGATCGGCCGCTTCTGCCGTCGACAACCGGTGGGCGACCGTGATCGACGTCCGTCCCTGGGCCAGGCGCTCAATCGCATCGCGCAGTCTGAGTTCAAGTGCAGGATCGACGGCCGAGGTGGCCTCGTCCAGGATGAGCAGGTCCGGATTCGCCACCCAGGCACGGGTAAGTGCGACGAGTTGCCGTTCGCCTGCCGACAGGTTTTGTCCCCGCACTCCCGCCATCGTCGACAAGCCGTCCGGCAGACCCTCAACCCAGTCGCCGAGCTTCAGGTCGGTGATGGCGTCTTCGACTTCCTCATCGGTAGCTGCTGCCCGCCCGTATCGGATGTTTTCGATAATCGAAGTGTTGAAGAGGAATCCTTGCTGAGGCACGTACGAAACGCGAGACCTGAGTTCGCTGAACGAAACATTCCGAACATCTACTCCGCCGACGTGGATGGCTCCGGCCGTCGGGTCGATCAGTCGGGCGACCAGCTTCGCGAACGTGGTTTTGCCCGACCCGGTCTGGCCGACAACGGCGATTCGCTCACCGGGCGCAATACTCAGATGCAGGTTCCGGATAATCGGTGGCCCGGTCGGGTACTGGAACGTCGTGTCGACGGCTGCAACCGCCAGGGATCCGGTGGGTAGTGGTTGGGGCTCGGCCGAGTCTGGTAGATCGACTGGTTCGTCGATGACCGTGAGCACCTTGCGCAATCCGGCGCCCGCCGCCTGAGCGCTGTCCGACGCTTCCACGATCATTTGGACCGGCTCGGTGAGCAGGTTGACCAAAAACAGAAACGCCAGCAGGGTCCCGGTCGTCAGTTGTCCTCTTGCTCCAAAGATGACGCCGAATCCGATGACGGCCGCGGTGATGAGACCGGCGAAGATCTCGGCTGAAGAAAACAGAAACGCCCCGAACCGTGCGGTGCGGAATCCCGCTACGAACTGGCGACTTAGTGCCTGGTCGACGCGACTTAACGTTTCGGCCTCGGCGCCATGCGCCCGAATAATCGGCAGTCCTGTGATTGATTCCGACACTGCTGACATCGAGTCCGAGATGGTGTTTCGGTGTGCGCCATGGGCTCGTTTGAGGAGCTTCTGGAACCACAGCAACAGGGTGCCGTAGACGGCTACTCCGGCAATCACGATGAGAGCGAGCCGAACGTTGTAAAACAGCATGGTGGTCATCGCCAGGATTAGCTGGGTGATGCCGATGAGCATGCCGATACCGGCCCATTCCATGAAGTGCTCGAGTGCCGCAACGTCGGATGTGACCCGGGCGACCATCGCGCCGCGCCGGTTCGTTTCGGTGTGAAGCGCCGACAAGCGGTGCAGGTGGGAGAATGCTTCATTGCGGAGTTCTGCCAGTCCGGCCGGAACGAACCTGGCTATCCGCATGAGTGAAGTCCATCGAGCGCTCGCCGCCAGGATCACCGCTCCGACAGCGACCAAACCTGATCGAAGGACGGCGCCGGTGTCGATCGCGTCGACGCCGACGAGTTGCGTGTCGACAATACGTTGCAGCGTTATCGGTACGACCAGCGACATTGCCGTGCCAACTCCCGCCAACAGCAAGGTCACGACGAGACCCCTCCGTAGGGTCGGCGCCACCTGAAACGCTCGCCGGAGCGCCTGGACGACGGTTGAATCAGACATCGGCGTACGCAGTGAGAATGTCGGAATAGACGGGTTGGGTGGCGAGGAGATGTGCGTGGGTACCCGTGGCGATAATTCTCCCATCGTCCACGAGGATTACCCGATCGGCCAAGGTGATGGAAGCCTGCCGGTAGGCCACCATGACGACGGTCGACGGAAGCTCCGCATTACGCAGACCGGTCAGGATGGCGGTCTCGACGCTCGGGTCGATGGCTGAGGTGGCGTCATCGAGGATCAGAAGTCGCGGTTTTCGAACGATGGATCGGGCCAGGGCGATTCGTTGGGCTTGCCCGCCTGAGAGCGTGGCTCCTTGCTCTCCCACCACGGTGTCGAAACCGTGCGGGAGTTCCAGGATAAATGGGGTGGCCTGAGCCAGGTCGGCGGCGGCTCGAATTTCGTCCTCGGAGAAGTGCTGTCCGAGTGTGATGTTCTCCCGGACCGACAGGTTGAAGAGAAACGATTCCTGGGGAACGATGGTGACCTCGGACGACACGCCTCGTGCCGCGAAATCTCGCAAATCGCGACCGTCCAATTGGATCGTCCCGCGATCGGGATCCCACAATCGGGCCAGTAGTGAAACCATTGTGGACTTCCCGGATGCGGTTGGCCCTACGACCGCCACCGTCTCTCCGGGCTCGATGTGGAATCCCAAATCGGACAGAACCGGGTCTCGACCCGGGTAGGAGAACGTCACGTTTTCTCCAGAAACCTCGGTCCCGGTGGCCTGACCGGACGGATCCATCTCGCCATGGTGAATCAGATCGTCCGCCTCAACGATCCGGGCGATCCGGCGCCAACTGGCCAGCGCGAACGTGGTTTCCCATGTGACGAATCCAATCAGCCGAATCGGGAATGACAAGAGCGACATCAGATAGAGGGCGGTAACGACCTCGCCGGGGGTGATCGCCCCTGCCTGGATGCGGTACCCACCGACCACGATCACGGCGACGAGGCCGAGGGTAGGGATGATCTCGGAGACCGTGCGGAAACTCTCGGCCCGAACAGAAACCCAGGTCCGCTGATCGCGCAGGGCATTGGAAACCTTCGAGAACCGTTCGACCTCGAGGTCCTCGGCGCCGATGGCCTTGACCGTCAGAGCGCCGTCGAAGCTCTCGTGGGCGACTGCCGAAACGTCGCCGACCATCCGCTGGAGTTTTTCGAAGCCGCCAAAGATGAACCACGCCGAGCCGACATCGGTGGTGACGACCAATCCGAAGCTGACGAGGGCCACGAGACCCAGCCATACGTCGATGCTGGTCACCAGGACCAACGCTCCAACGAGCAGCAGGCTGACGCCAGTCGCATACGGCAAGGGACCCAACACAAATGTTGCTTGTCCCGCATCGTTGTCGGTGATCGCCAGGAGGTCGCCGGTGTCCTCGCCGTGATGCCACGGCATCGACAACTTGTATTGATGGTGGATCAATCGTGAAACGAAGTCCATCTGCGAGCGGATCTGGAGCCATGATGCGCCCACTCTCCTGATGATGATGCCCACAGCTTTGTACAGAGCGATAGCGGCTATCAGCAGGACGGCCGGTCGCAGGCGGTCGGCGTACGGTTCGCCTCCGTCGAGTACGGGGATGATGACGTCGTCCGTGATATTGCCGATAACGACGGCGGCGATGGCGATCGCCGAGACGAACATGGTCGAGCCGAACACCGCGATGGTGAAGGCGATGGGGTGCCCGCGGATGAGGCGACCTACGTGGGCGCTTCCCTGGCGTAGGACCGTCCCCATTGATTCTGTCGTTACGCTGCGCACGACGGTGAATGGTACCTGGCGTGTGGCTCCACCGATCGCTGATTATTTCAGCCGGGGCCTTCTCTCAACTGGTAACTTCGAACCCATGATCCACACGAGTCCTTTCCCAGATGTTGTTCTGCCAGATACGCCGCTTACCCCTTATGTCCTCCGCAATTCTCTCGCCGATCCCGACCGTCCCGCGCTGATCGACGGGCCGAGTGGCCGCGTCATCACTCATGGCCAACTGGTTGACGGGATTGCCCGGGTGGCCGGAGGGCTGGCCGCCCGAGGTTTCGGTAAAGGTGATGTGCTCGCCATTCTTGCTCCCAACATCCCTGAGTACGCACTCGCCTTCCATGGAGCAGCCACCACGGGAGGGACTGTCACGACCATCAACCCCACCTATACCTCCGATGAAGTGGCTCATCAGCTGAGGGACTCACGGGCCAAGTACATCGTGACCATTCCGATGTTCCTTGAAGTGGCCCAATCTGCGGCGGAATCGGCCGGCGGAGTCGACGAGATATTTGTGTTTGGCGAAGCCGACGGCGCTTCCCCGTTTAGCGACCTCTTCGGCGACCCGTACGTCGGACACGCCGACGTGGATCTCGACAACGACGTGGTGGTGATGCCGTATTCGTCCGGCACCACGGGACTGTCGAAGGGTGTCATGCTGACGCACCGCAATCTGGTCGGGAACCTGGCCCAGTCGGAGCCGGTCATCAGCATTACTCCGGACGATGTCGGGATTGCAGTTCTGCCGTTCTTCCACATCTACGGCATGCAGGTCCTGATGAACGGGGCAGTGGCCAACGGTTCGACCCTTGTCACGATGCCGCGTTTTGATCTGGCCGAATTCCTGCAGATCTGCCAGGACCACAAGGTAACCCGCTATTACCTTGTGCCGCCAATTGTGCTGGCCCTGGCCAAACACCCCCTGGTCGACAACTACGACCTTTCGGCTGCCCGTCAGGTGTTCTCCGGTGCCGCACCATTGTCAGCCGAAGTGGCTGCCGAGGCGGCGGCCAGGATCGGCTGTGAGGTGGTCCAGGGCTACGGTCTCACCGAGACGTCTCCAATCACGCATGCCACACCTCCGGGCGGGTTCAAACCCGGCTCGATTGGGGTGCTGATTCCGAATACGCAATGCCGGATTGTCGATCCTGAAACGGGTGAGGATCTCGGACTCGATGTCGACGGCGAGTTGTGGATCCGCGGCCCGCAGGTGATGAAGGGTTATTTGAACAATCCTGAGGCCACGGCCGCTACGGTGGATTCCGACGGGTACTTGCACACGGGTGACATCGGTCACGTCGACTCTGATGGGCACTATTACATCGTGGACCGGTTGAAGGAACTCATCAAATACAAAGGGTTCCAGGTGCCTCCGGCCGAACTCGAGGGCCTGCTACTCACGCATCCTGGCATTGCCGACGCGGCCGTCATTCCTATCCCGGACATTGAGGCCGGGGAATTGCCAAAGGCATATGTGCAGCTGAAGCCAGGGGTGGAGCTGACCGCCGATGAGGTGATGGAGTTCGTCGCCGGCCAGGTCGCCAGCTACAAGCAGGTTCGTCTGGTCGAGTTCACCGACACCATTCCCAAATCTGCATCAGGCAAGATCTTGCGCCGCCTTCTCAAGGACAAGGAGCGAGCCGCGCGAGGCGAGAGCTAGCTATCGGCCGGTACGTGGAGTCGGCTCGATGCCGAGCGATTTGAGGGCGGCTGCGGCAGCGTTCCAGCCAGCCATGCCGTGGACACCGGCTCCGGGGGCGGTTGAGGCGCCACATAGGAAAACGCCGTCGATCGGAGTTGAATACGGGTTGGGCGACAGCTTGGGCCGACCGAACATCTGGCGCGGCGTGAAGGCCCCGGCACCGATGTCACCGCCGACATAAGTGTCGTTGTAGTCGGTGTACCAGCCGGGCGGTTTGACGTGTTTGGCGATGATTTGGTCCCTGAATCCTGGCGCGAATCGCTCGATCTGAGTCTCGATGCCGTCCACCATGTCGACGTCGGAACCATTGGGTACATGACAGTATCCCCAGGCGACGTGTTTGCCGCTAGGGGCACGGGTTGCGTCGACGTTGGTTGGTTGAGTGACGAGAACGTAGGGCTTGTCTGGATGGCCACCGTGGTGCACGGTCTTCTCCGCCGCGGCGATTTCTTCGTAACTGCCACCAACATGCACCGTTGACGCTCCGCCGACCTCAGTGTTTTTCCAGGGGATTGGGCCATCTAGAGCCCAGTCGATCTTGAAGGCCCCTGGCCCGTAGTTCCAGCGGGGCTCCGCCAATCCGAAGATCGACGCCAGTGCCGTAGGAGTCGATGACAACAGCTTGAGCCGGGTGGCCGGGAAATCGGATGCCGTCCGGATTCGGCGGTCCGTTTCGATGGTGCCACCGAGGGAAGCGAAGTAACTGGCCATCGACGTGGTCACACTTGTGGCGCCACCTCGTGGTAGCGGCCATCGGTAGGCGTGGGCCGCGACCATCATCGCCAGACCGACCGATGCGGAGGTGGCCTGGGAGAAAGGTTGGACCGCGTGTGCGGCGACTCCGGCGAAGAGCGCCTGCGAGCCCGGCTCGTCGTATCTGGACGCAAACCGATCCGCCGACATCAGCGCAGCCAGCCCGAACCGGGCCAGTTTCCAGGGATGGTGGGGTAATCGGAGCATTGGCCCCATGGCGTAGCTGAATATGTCATCGGCGTCGGGGGCGAGCCGGCCAAACAGGGACGAATAGTCAGCGGCGTCTGTGCCGAGAGCATCGGCGGTTCGCGCGATGTCGTGGTAGATAAACCGTGCTCCACCCCCATCGAGAGGATGGGCCACCTCGCTGTCGGAGTACAGCCATTCCAGTCCGTGCTCCCGTAGCGGCATCGCCCGAAACGCGGCCGAGTGTTCTGCGAATGGCATGACGGCGGAACAAACATCATGAAGATATCCCGGTTTGGTGAGTTCCACGGTTCTGGTACCACCACCGATGTGCGAGTGGGCTTCGAGTACGAGAACGGATAAGTCGGCTTGAGCGAGTCGTATGGCCGCCGCCAGACCATTAGGTCCCGACCCAACCACCACGGCGTCGTAGGTCATTTGCGGGAAACGAACGTTTGAGCATCGGTGATGAGGCTCGACCAAAGTTCTTCATCTTCATTGGGAATGGCTACCCACTCTCTGAACGTGCGACCCGCCGGAGCAAAGGCTACCCCGGTGCCGGCGTGGACCAACTCAGACACCCGGTTGGCGGGCAGCTTGACGATCAGATTCCCGGATCGGTGGTCGAGCGCTGCGAAGAAGGCTCCGTCAATTCGCACACAGGGCAATCCCATCATCGTGGACCTGTCTACGTGGTCGTCGAACATGGGCTCCACGAGATCCCAGAACAGCTCCGTTTTGGATTCGGTCGACATGACGAGACATTACCTGCGTATGATCTAGGGCAGGGACGCAAAGACACATTCACCAGGCGGTTTTGGCGGGCAGGAATGAAGATTGAAGTAACAGCACACGGCCCCTACGAGGTGTCCGGGGACGTTCCATTGCGTCCCAAGGACGAAGTGATGTCCGAATACGGCGAGCCTCTCACCTGGAAGAGCGACCCTCCCATCGAGACCCCGGCCACGTATCTTTTGTGCCGGTGCGGGAAGTCTGACAACAAACCCTTCTGTGACGGGTCGCACAGTTTCGACGGATTTGGTGGCAAGGAGCGGGCGCCTGCCGAACGACCTCCCGAGAAGATCAAGCGTCATGAGGGGACCGGCATGGTCGTCGTACATGACGGTGAGTTGTGCGAACACGCTGGTTTCTGTGGGAATCGCATGACGAATTGGTTCAAGATGTTGGCCGACACCGAAGACACCATTGTGCGGGGTCACTTGATGTCGATGCTCGAGAAGTGCCCGTCGGGGGCTCTGGCCTATGAGATCGATGGCGAGTTGATCGAACCGGCGCTTGCGGCCGAGATCGCCCCGGTCCCCAATGGTCCACTGGCGGTCACCGGCGGGATCCCTGTCGTGATGACCGACGGCACCCAGATGGCAGTTCGAAACCGGGTCACCCTCTGTCGGTGTGGGGCTTCAAAGAACAAGCCGCTGTGCGACGGTACGCACGCAGAGATCGGATTCGAAACCTGATGCCAATCGGGACCGTCGAGGAACTGCATTCGCATTTACGGTTGGCTGGGATCGTCGAACTCACGACGATCCCGACGTACCTATATGCGATGTACTCACTGGACGACCTGGCGTCGGACGCCGCCAAGCTGATCAGGAGCGTGGCCGTCGAGGAGATGCTCCACCTGGCGTTGGTCGGAAACCTCCTCCTGGGGACCGGGGGCGAGCCGCGGTTCTATTCGCCCGACAGCGTTCCGAGCTACCCCCTGGCGCTGCCTCACCACATCCCGGAGACCATCGTGAGCCTGGAACCGTGCTCGCGGGGAGTGATCCGGGACCTGTTTATGGTGATCGAGCAGCCCGCCGAAGTGGGTGCGCCGGCCGAAGCCGATGAATACGAGACCCTTGGTCAGTTCTATGCGGCGATCGAGGAGGCGGTCAAGCGACTGGAGCCGTTCGACAATCCCCGGTTGGAAAGACAGCTTTCAGATCCAGCTTTCTACAACCCGGTCAAGTTCGACGCCGCCGACAGCGGCGGCCTGGTGGGCATCCACGATTGTGATACGGCTATCGCGGCCATGGAGATCATCATTCACCAGGGGGAAGGGGTCGGTGATCATCGCTATGCCGATCCGGATCACCAGGAACTGACGCACTACTACAAGTTCGAGCAGCTGGCCGAGGGGATCGTCGAGATTGGACTGGTCCGCCCGGTGATGTCGAACCCGCGTGTCACGGACTTCCCGCCATACATTCGCCCGGTCGCGACTCTGGCGAATGCGCTCTACTCGTTCGTGCTGTGGGTGATGGACGAGATCTACGCACCGGGGGCCGACGCCAACGCGTTGATCTCAGACCTTTACGGCTCGATGGCTGGCCTGCTCAGCCCGGTTGGCCATTACCTCACAACGCTCGATGTAGGTGGCGATTATGTGGCGTCTCCTACGTTTGAGTTTTATGAATTCTCGGGCGAACCGCGTCACGAAATCGTCGAGCTCGCCAGGGCGGTGGTGGACGATCACCCGGCATTGGACCCGGTAGTTCACCAGATCCTGAAACGCTGGAGCTGACCTAGGTGTAGGACCAGTCGGCCAG
>Ga0224496_10000916_pt1 | contig 19154 bp, 15 predicted proteins | sample SF_Jul11_sed_USG_2_FD_168127 | JGI IMG/M metagenome (GOLD analysis project Ga0224496, IMG submission 168127) | Sediment microbial communities from San Francisco Bay, California, United States - SF_Jul11_sed_USGS_8_1 | ecosystem: Environmental > Aquatic > Marine > Sediment | place: USA...
TCGGGTGAAAGGGGAAGATTCACGCGCCTGAACGACCCGGGGTCGGGCCGGCTCCGCACGATGGCGGCCTCGATCTGCCGTCAGCAGACCGGTTGCAGCTCGCTCCAACAGTCTCGCTCCTGACCGCTCCTGACATAATGGCCCCTTATACGCACTATCCGCGTATCTCAATGTTATCGCGCAAGTCGCGACGTATCACTTCCGGGAAGAGAACCCCTACCAACCGTTCGAACCAATGGTGCAAACCAGAGACGGGCAGTCGCCGGTCCCCGCAGATTTGAACGACGAGAATTGCTTGCCCTAAATTTGCCACTTCTGGCTAGACTTGATCGAGCACTAACGAGCATCTACTGCCACTTAGAGAATCCACGAACGCTCTCCAAGTTGATTAAAAACAGCCGGTTATCGCCCACCCCGTGGTCCTCCGAAGGCAGGGGTCACAAGTTCGAATCTTGTCCGGCGCGCCAATCTTTTCAAATGGTTACGCCGCTTTCGCTGTTCAGCGAATTGCGGCGGTGCCCATCTGGTGCCCAAGCGGTGCCCATTTCTGTGTCCGCGAGCGAGAAATCCTGACCCTTTCTTCGCCCAGGCTGAGCGGCTGCTTTTTTCAAGACTTGCCATTCGAACGAACGTGGCGACGGATCATCAGTCCAGCCTTGCCACCTGATAGAAAAAATCTACGTATCCCATAGCCGCATCGACGATGCCGGCAACATTCGGGTTGCTCGACTCCACAACGAAATACTCATCCGGAGCGTGCGCCCCGGAACCATGACCGAGGCCGAATTGACCGGCCGGCAATGACAGCGGCGGAGCCGTGAACATCGCGCCGGGCCACGAACCGGCGAGCCTGGGATTCAGTGTCGCTTTAACGCCGGCGCGCCGGTAAGTTTCCAGCTCAGACTGGATGATCCGGCTATCTTCTGGCGTTTCCGTAGGGTCGTAGCCACCACCGACAATCATTGCTACATCTTCGAATCCGCGCTTGTCCAAGTGCGCCCGCAGTTTTGCCTCCGCCTCCGCGCGGGTCTGGTTGGGCACAAGTCGAAGATCCAGCTTCGCGACGGCCTCTCCCGGCAGTATTGTCTTCCCTCCCGGACCCGTATAGCCGGACACGAGCCCTTCAATGTTCACGGTGGGCTGCGACGCGAGTCGTTCTAGCGCGGCCAGATACGGCAGATCGTCAATCCAGTGCTCTACGCCGAGGAGCTTCTTGCGCGTCGCTTCATCCGTGTTGGCCGCGACGGAGGCAATCAACTCTTTCTCGCGAGCGGTAAGCGGACGTACGTTCTCGAACCAACCGTCGATAGCCGGTGAATTTCCATCTGGCGTGACCAGGGTCTGTAATGCCTGCACGAGCCGCCACGCCGGCGAGTCGACCATCGCTTTGAGGCTGGAATGGATGTCCTTCTTTGGGCCGCGGCCCCAGTTTTCGCCGCTTGCAACCAGTTCTAGCTCGACGATGCCCTTCGCTCCAAGATTTACGCCGACGTTGCCGTTGATTTCCTGCCAACCGATAGGAATAAAAATACCTTCCGAACGCTTGAGCGTCGCCTTGATGTCGGAACGACCTACTATCTGCTGGAAATGCGGCGAGCCGATTTCTTCTTCACCCTCGGCGACCAACACGAGATTGACCGGCGGTTTGATGCCGGCGTTTTGCATCGCGTGAAGACCGGCAAGCAGAGTTGCTTCTGGACCTTTCTGGTTAACTGCACCGCGCCCCATGATGGCCCGGCCAAAACCTGGACGATCTACGATTCGGCCCTCAAGCGGAGGCGACGACCATTCCGACGAATCGAACTGCTTCACGTCGTACATGAAATAAATTGCCAGAGTGCGCGCCGCGCCGTTGTCCATGGTCGCGTATACGCCGGGATGTCCGTCCGTCGGTACAATCGACACTGTCTCAAAGCCAGCCTCCCGAGCAAGATTCGCCATGTACTCGGCACCCTCGGGCATGTTGAGGTTTTCAGCCGCGATGGACGGCAACGCGATCCAATCCTGTATGCGCTTTATCGACGCGTCGCGACCGTTCTCTGCTGCCTTGCGTATGGTGGGATACTCATCGGTACCGATCGCCAGCCCGAACGCCGAACCGTTCAGCATCGTTCCTATCCCGGCGACCACGGCATTCTTTAGTACGTCACGTCTACGGAAATTCCTAACGGTCAGCGTATGCTTGCTCATTTCTTGACCTCTTCTTGGCGATCGGCCAAATTGACACGATAATTGCTTTCCATATTATCGTCACAAATCCTCCTTGACGACTGTATCCACAGTGACTTGGTTCGCAGATCGAACGACCGCACAGAGTCATCTGCAGCCGATACTAGCGGTTTCAGTTGAGTGACCGCTGTCCCAGGCGAAACATCCGGCGACGTTACCGCGGTAACGTGCTAATTGCGAAACTTAAAGTGATTTCTAGGAAATCCTCCCGCGGGAGGATTATTGCCCAAATTGGAAAAGATGTTTACGCCAAGGGCACGTCGTCCGCGGTAACGCCTGTACCGAACGGCAGCTCTTCCAGTCAGCAGTCGTTCGTTCAGGTTCATGATGTATCGCTGGAACCGGCCACAACCAGCCACTGAGGGAGTGCGCATGCGACTGTCATGGACGAGCACAAACAGTTATTTCGGTCTCTCCTGAGGTGGTCCATCGTCCCGATTCTTGGGTGAACATCGTCACCTCGCTTTGATCCAAGCACGTATCCCGAACTTCGCGATACGTGCAAACTTTTAGGGTCTCGTCCGCCTTGAACCAAGCCTCCTTGAGTTCTAATTCATCTTTACGCTCATTCCATGCTATTTCAGCCCCATCGAGCATCTGCAACAGTACCGCCCGGTGGGTCGGTGGAGCATCGAGAAGTTCAAGGTCAGTTACGGATCGCCAACAATGCTCTTGTGGCGTTGGCATCGACGCACATGACGTTAACATCACAAATGCAATTAATACTGGCGGTACCGACGCGCTCAAAAGTCACCTAACTACAATTCGAATTGCCAAGATGTTGTGCAATTCAACATTCACCAAAGATTCATGACCGTCTGCATTGGGTTGCGGTCTGCCAGTGTCTTACACCCTGGGCGGCTGCTTTCGAGATAGTCGCCCTTCATCAGAAGCGCCCGGGGGTTCTGGTTATCGAGTTTGAAGACCTGGTCCAACGCTTCGAGCATGCTGGTCGTGTCGCCCATTGCCTCTCGTGCAATAGCGCTCGCCAGCCACGTTTCAGCGTCACCGCCGCCATCCGCGATGATCGCATCAAATGCAGCGCGCGCGCCCGCGGCGTCCCCTTTGCGCATTGCTTCCATACCGGCTTTGCCAAGATCTTCGAATTTCGTTGTTGTCATGCGCGTTGTTCCTTCTGCCTAAGGGGTCAGAGCCCTTTCGGCAGGGACTCTCTCTCCAGGGAAGTAATGGTGGGCCCGCCAGGACTTGAACCTGGGACCAAGGGATTATGAGTCCCCTGCTCTAACCAACTGAGCTACAGGCCCACGCAAGGCGCGGAATTCTATCAGATTAGGCTGGTGCATTGCCCAGCCCTTTTTGACGAAGCCCGGGCTGTTTTTGCCACCCCGGTCCGGCGCGGAATTCGGCTCGCCCCGAGCGCCCACTGGCGCAGTACATAATCCTCAACCCAGCGCTCATTTTTTGATGTGAAACAGGTCAACGCGCATTTCAAATCAATAGGTTACGGTCGGCGTCTACGGAGGTTGCACCGCCGAACGAGCATTATATGGGCCAGCAAGAACATAGGCAGCGAAACAAGCCTGAATCCCGACTCGGAGGATTCGGCCTGTTCGACCTGATGGTGACCGTCGTAATTGCCGCCATGCTGGTTTCGCTTGCCGTCCCAGCCTACGACCGCGCCGTCAGTCGCGCCCAAATTGCCAAAGCCGTCGGCGACATTAACAGCCTGAGCCTCGCTATCGAGCAATATCGCCTGCATAACCAGGATCAGATGCCGGATGCATTACTGGAGCTCGGAATCGATATTCCACTTGACCCCTGGGGTCAGCCATATGTCTACCTGAATATTCAAACGGCTCCACCGGGCAAGGGGTCGTTGCGAAAAGACGGAAAACTGAACCCGCTGAATTCCGATTTTGACCTCTACAGCCGTGGCAGGGATGGGGTGTCCAAGCTGCCGTTAAATGCCAAGGAAAGCCGCGACGATATCGTCCGGGCTAACGATGGTGCATTCATCGGCCTCGCCGAGGATTACTGATGAGCGAATCGATTATCAGCAAGACTCTGACGAAGGGGGTGGGCCGACGCATACTCGCGATGTTCATGTTGGCCGCCATCGTGCCAATGGTATTCACGGCCGGGCTGGCTTTTTCCGAGTTTAATCGCGGGCTCGAAGCGGAGGCATCGAAGGCACTCAAAAGCAGTGCGAAAGAATACGGCGTAGAAATACTTACCCGCCTCGATCTGGCCGCGGAAAAGTCCGCGGAAGTCGTTGCGCTTGCGGAGAAAAACGGCATCTACCCGGTTTTCGAACGCGACTACCTGCTGAACGATTTCGCAGCAATCTGGGTGGTTGGAGAAAACGGTCCGCCGACGGTTTCCCTGGGTGACGTCTCATTCGATAGTTCGATGGAAACGCAGAGTACCGGGCGACTGCCGGACAGCGTAGCCAGGCTGCTTCTGACGCGTGAAAACCAGCTGGTCATGCTCAGGTCTGTTAACAGTGGCCGCGACCGCGGCGCAGTCATTGCATTCCAGTTAGTGCTGCAACGCATCCTAGGGCCACGTGAGAATCTGCCTTTGGATACCGAGTTTTGCGTCTTCTCTGAAGGAGGGGCCAAACTCTATTGCACTGCGGAGATAGCAAGTTCGCTTCACGCGTCTCTGCTCGAAAATGCAGACGAGAATCGAGGGAGTATTTTCGGTACCTGGGAGCATCGGGGTGATACCCAGTTTGCCGCACTGTGGCAACTCTTTCTGAAGAGCAAATACAACGCCGCCGCTTTCGACATCGTCGCCATCCAGCCGGAGCGGATCGCAATGCAGTCGAGCACAGACTTCAAACGTGTATTCCTCCCGGCTATCGCCCTCGTGTTGGTCCTGGTGGGTTTCCTGAGCCTGAACTTCATCGGTGGCACCCTCGGCCCGTTGCAGAATCTGACGATTGCCGCGCGTCAGGTTGCGGGCGGCAACCTGCAGTCCAGGGTGCGGGTGCGTACCGGCGATGAATTTGAGTGGCTCGCAGACGCATTCAACAACATGGCAGACCGTATCAGCCACCAGATTGCAGCCCTCGAGGCAATGTCCGGCATCGACCGCATGATTCTGACGGGTACAAAACTCGAAGAAGTTGCCGAAGATGTCGTGGCACACCTGATCGACCTGGCGCATTGCGAGTCGGCGGCGGTGATCTCAAGAGATATCGACGCACCTCACATCGGCAAAATGATCTCCAGGCACGATGGCGTCGTCTATCACGACCGGATCGAGTTGCCGCGCGATGTCGGTCACCAATGGTGCCAGCCACGTCAGGTAGTTCTGGGTACGGTCGATTCGCAGGACGCGCCTTACGCGGCCCGTTTCGCGTCCTTCGATCAATCCTACGTCGTACTGGTTCCGGTAGTACTCAATGACAATCTTAAGGGCGTCCTGCTGCTGGGCTTCAGCAAGCAATTCGATATGACGCGGAATAGCCTGCAGCGTATCGTCGATCTGGCCGGCCGTTTTGCCGTTGCGTTGTCCAGTGTGGAGCGCGAGGAGACACTCTACCGCCAGGCTCATTTCGACCTGTTAACGGGCTTGCCGAACCGGCAATTGCTCAAGGATCGGCTGACACAGTACCTGTCGACAGCGCGGCTGGATGAGCATTGTGGCGCGATACTCTTCCTGGACCTGGACCGGTTCAAGGAGATTAATGATGTCTTCGGCCACACCGTTGGCGATCAGCTTCTGGTCCAGGCATCAAGACGCATCATGTCAGTCGTGCGGGAACGCGATACGGTTGCAAGGCTGGGCGGCGATGAATTTGTCGTCGTGCTGCCCAATGTGCGCAACGACAGCATCGTGCGCAACAGCGCTGAAAGACTGCTGACGAAACTCGGCGAAGCGTTCACGATTTCCGGCAACGATCACTATTTGAGCGCAAGTATCGGGGTCGCAATGTTCCCCGACGATGGTGCGACCGTAGAAACCCTGCTCAAGAATGCCGATGCCGCCATGTACAGGGCGAAGGATGCCGGCCGCGGTCGTTTCGAGTTTTATAGCAAACGCCTCAATGCGGAAAGTCGCCGCAAGATCGGGATCGAGCGCGACCTCAGGACTGCATTCAATGAAGGCAACCTCGACATTCACTACCAGCCACAGTTCGATATCTCATCCGGCAACCTTAGCGGCGCAGAGGCATTGCTGCGCTGGGTACACCCCGTGAAGGGGTCAATATCCCCGGCGGAATTCATTCCGCTTGCCGAGGATTCTGAGCTCATCATCGACATCGGTACCTGGGTATTGCAGAAAGCCTGCGAAGACCTGTGCCGGATACTGGACAAGGGCCTGCATCCGGGCCCGGTTTCCATCAATGTGTCGGGCCGGCAGCTTGCCGACCACCGCTTCGAAAAAGCGGTGATGGAGCCGATACGCCAATACGGTATTCATCCCGGCTATATCCAGCTTGAGGTCACCGAAACCACCGTAGCGCAGAATCGCGAAAAAGCGGTGGCCGTACTCCACGCGTTACGCGAGCACGGCGTTCGAATCGCGATTGATGATTTCGGTACCGGCTACTCGTCGCTAAGCTACCTGGAGCAGATGCCGTTCGACGTTATCAAAATAGATAAATCGTTTATCGACCGCATCGGCAGCAGCGCTACGTCGGATAATATCTGTCGGACCATCATCAAGATGGCCGAACAACTCGGCAAGCGGTCGATTGCCGAGGGCGTCGAAAAACAGTCGCAAATAGATTTTCTTCGTATCAATGGTTGCGACTACGTACAGGGCTATTACTACTCGAAAGCGCTACCTAATGCCGAGTTCCTGAGTTTCATCGAGAAACAGGACTTCCATACGCAACGACGCAAGGCACTGGAAATCATCTAGCCAAAAAAAAGCCGGGCAATGCCCGGCTTTTTTTGTTGCTTTGCTATCGCGATCAGTCTTCCAGCAGGAAGCTTCTCAGCTGATCCGAACGGGTCGGATGACGCAGCTTGCGCAGGGCCTTCGCTTCAATTTGACGAATGCGCTCGCGCGTCACGTCAAACTGCTTGCCGACTTCCTCGAGCGTGTGATCGGTGTTCATGTCGATACCGAAACGCATACGCAGGACCTTGGCTTCGCGCGGCGTCAGGCCAGCCAGCACAGAGTGCGTGGTTTCCTTGAGTCCCGAAGTCGTCGCTGAGTCGACCGGCGAATGCACTGTCTGGTCCTCGATAAAGTCGCCGAGATGCGAATCTTCATCGTCGCCGATTGGCGTTTCCATGGAGATCGGCTCTTTGGCAATCTTGAGTACCTTGCGCACCTTGTCCTCCGGCATTTCCATGCGTTCGGCAAGTTCATCCGGCAACGGCTCGCGGCCCATTTCCTGGAGCATCTGTCGCGAAATGCGATTCAGCTTGTTGATTGTTTCGATCATGTGTACAGGAATACGAATCGTGCGGGCCTGATCGGCGATTGAGCGCGTAATTGCCTGGCGTATCCACCAGGTTGCGTACGTCGAAAACTTGTAGCCGCGCCGGTACTCGAACTTGTCAACGGCTTTCATCAGGCCGATGTTGCCTTCCTGAATGAGATCCAGGAACTGCAGGCCGCGGTTCGTATACTTCTTCGCAATCGATATTACGAGACGGAGGTTCGCCTCAACCATTTCTTTCTTCGCACGACGCGCTTTTGCCTCGCCGATGGACATCTGGCGATTGATTTCCTTGATTTCAGCAATCGTCAGGCGAGTCATTTCTTCAACGGCAATGAGCTTACGCTGGCAACGCAGGATATCGTCCTTGAGCTTTGCGAGTATCGACGAGTGTTTGCGTTTCGCGCGAATGTGCTTGTCTATCCACGTGTAATCCGTTTCGTTCTTCGGGAAACTCGACAGGAAATCTTTGCGTGGCATGCCTGCATCGCGTACGCAAAGTTGCATGACCATGCGTTCCTGGCTGCGAATAACAGAGATAACGTCGCGAAGGTCGCGCACCAGTGCGTCAAACAACTTGGGCGCGAGCTTCAGCTCCATGATCTGGTCGGTCATCTCGTTCATCGCTTTGACCGTGCGCTTGTCCTTGTAGCTGTACTGCTCAAGGTACTTATTCACGCGGTTTGAATGACGTCTGATGACCTTGACGCGAGCTTTTACTTCCTCCGGATCGGGGCCAGTATCGATAACTTCTTCTTCGTCGTCATCGTCGGTTTTCGGAGCAGGCGGCTTGATTTCATCCGGCTCGTTCGGGTCGATAAAGCCGACCACGAAATCCTGCATACGCGTTTCGCCCTCAATCACTCTGTCTGCAACATCGAGCATCGAGTCTATCGTCGGCGGGAAATGAGACATGTAAAGCTTGACCTGATTCAGTCCTGACTCGATACGCTTGGCGATCTCGATTTCGCCCTGCCGTGTCAACAGCTCCACGGTTCCCATTTCGCGCATGTACATACGGACGGGATCGGTCGTGCGGCCGAATTCTGCATCGACGCTCGCGAGTGCCGCTTCGGCTTCCTCGGCGCCATCGTCATCCGTCGCCGTGGCATCAGACAAGGTGATCGACTCAACATCCGGCGCCTTCTCGTGCACGGTGATGCCCATGTCGTTGATCATATTTACGATGTCTTCGATCTGTTCAGGGTCGACGATGTCGTTCGGCAGGTGATCGTTGACCTCTGCGTAGGTCAGATACCCTTGTTCCTTGCCACGGCCGATCAGCTCTCTGAGCTGTTTGGCTTGTTTGCTAATGGCGGCGGCTGGTTTACGTTTTTCTTTCAAGACAAGACCCCTGCGGGCAAAATATACAAACGGCGAATAATACGCTCATGAAAGAGCACTTCCCATACCTTTTTCATAGGCTTAGCGGCACTATCGGCGCTGCGCGAGCTCCGACCTTTCGTCGTCGCTAAGCCCAGTAACTCGTTGTTTTTCAATAAGAAACTCAATTCTTTCCTTGCGGCCCGCGAGTGCCAGCTGCTGCAGGCACTCCGCGAGTTCGGCGGCAGGGTCGAATTCATCATCCAACGGCAGGTCGGCGGCGGCCAATTTACCTAGATGCCGGCCCTGTTCGTCATGCCGCCAGCGCTCCAGGAGCCCGGCGGTTGTAATAGTGGGTTCGGATTGCACAGTTTCAATAAGCGAAACCAACAGATCGACACCTGGCCGCTGCACGCCGGCGAGGAGGTCCGTATCCAGTTTTCGGCCCGCTGTGGGCTCATTCAGGATCAGCGTGAGTGCACGACGTACCACCGAAGGTCCCCCGCTTGCCGCCGACCGCGTACGCTTCCGGAGTTTGCCGGCGGGCGCAAACAGCCCGCGATCACTGGCTGCCGGTCGCGAGGTCATCATTTTTTCGAGCTTCAAAGCCGTGAGGCCGACGGCGGTCGCAAGGCTGTCGATCAGCAGTTCGCGATAAACGCCCGCCGGTATTTTGCTGACCAGGGGGCGCGCCATTTCCGCTAGTTTTGCGCGACCGTCGATCGTCTCCATATCAACCTGGCTGCTCAATTCCTGGATAAGGAATTCTGACAGGGGCAATCCCGAATCCATCAATTTCACAAAGGCGTCGGCACCGCGTTCGTTGACGAAGGAGTCCGGGTCCTGGCCGTCAGGCAGGAAGACAAAACGAATTTGCCGCCCCTCGCGAATCTGCGGCAGTGCATTTTCCAGCGCCCGCCAGGCGGCTTTTCTGCCCGCGCGATCTCCGTCGAATGCGAAGTACGCGTTCTCAGTTATGCGAAACAGGCGGTTCAGATGCTCTTCGGTGGTCGCCGTGCCCAGCGTCGCAACGACGAAATCGATGCCGTGCCGTGCCAGCGCGACCGCGTCCATATACCCCTCGACAACGACCAGTCGCTCGATGTTCCGCAATGCCTGTCGTGCTTCATAAAGGCCGTACAACTCCCTGCCTTTGTGAAACAGCACGGTCTCGGGAGAATTCAGGTATTTCGGTTCGCCGTCGCCCATCGTCCGCCCGCCGAATCCGATGGTTCGGCCGCGCGCGTCGCGGATCGGAAACATGAGCCGGTCCCTGAAGCGGTCGTAATGCTGTCCATTGTCTTTCTGGATGATCAGCCCGGTGGCGAGCAGCCGGTCAGTGGCTTCCGCTGAACCGCCGAACTTGTCGATGAGATTGCTCCATCCATCCGGTGCGTATCCGATACCGTAGCGCTTTGCCGTAGAGCCATCGATGCCGCGTTTCTTGATGTACTCGACCGCCGCCGGCGATTCCCTGAGGCAGGACTGCCAGTAGCGAGCGACCGCATCCATCAACGAAAAAAGCTCATCGTATCGTCGCGCAGGCTGGTCGCTGTCGTCGCGCGGTACTTCGACACCCATGGAGTGGGCCAGGGACTCGATCGCTTCGACGAAACTCATGTGATCGAATTCCATCAGGAAGCCGATGGCGGTGCCGTGCGCGCCGCAACCGAAGCAATGATAAAACCCCTTGCCCGGGCTGACCGTAAAGGAAGGGGTCTTTTCGTCATGGAAAGGGCAGCACGCTTTGAACTCACGGCCTGCTTTCTTGAGCTGGGTTCGGCGGCCCACGACTTCGACAATGTCTGCTCTTGCGATCAGATCGTCGATGAAGTCCTGAGGAATGAGTCCGGCCATATCACCTGGAGTGCTTTTATTAGCAGCATAGCCTAACGAAGCGGCTTTGCCAGAGCGCAAAATCTGCGCCAACTAAGGGAGTGCAGGCTAAGCTGCGGTCAAACGTTGCTTGACCAGTGCGCCCAGCGCACCCATGTCAGCTCGACCCGCTGCTTTCGATTTGAGCTCGCCCATCACCTTGCCCATATCGCGAATGCCTTCGGCGCCGGTCGCACGGATGGTCTCGTCAATCATTGCCGCAAGTTCGTCAGCAGAGAGCGGGTCAGGCAGGTATTCCTTGAGGACCGCAATTTCAGCACGCTCAATCGCGGCCAGGTCTTCGCGGTTACCCTTTTCGAACTGGTCGACCGAGTCATGGCGCTGCTTAACCATCTTGGTGAGAACGGTCAGGACGGCGGCGTCGTCCAGTTCTTCACGCGTATCAACTTCGATTTGCTTAATCGCCGCAAGCATAAGACGCACCGTCTTCAGCCGGTCTTTGTCACCGGCCTTCATGGCGGACTTCATGTCTTCTGTGATTTGGCCTTTAAGAGACATCGCAGCGCGGGGAGCAGGCGCTAATCTAGTACAGGCGCGTGCGCTTGGAGTCGTCGCGAGATACACGCTTCAGATGGCGTTTGACTGCTGCGGCTTTCTTGCGCTTTCTTTCCTGCGTGGGCTTCTCGTAGAACTCACGACGACGAAGCTCGGTCAGTATTCCGGCCTTTTCACAGGCGCGCTTGAAACGACGCAGGGCGGCGTCAAAATATTCGTTCTCTTTTAGGCGAACACTTGGCATTGTTCAGGTATTCCGTCCGGACATAAATAAACCCGACTCACAGGCCGGGACTCAGCCGCGCATAATAGCGCCAGTTTTGACTGTTTGCAAAGGGTTCAGGGTATGATTCGCGGCCGTATGAACGCTCAGATGATAACGCTCGGTATAGAAACCAGCTGCGATGAGACCGGCGTGGCGCTGTACAGCCCCGAAAAAGGCCTGATTGCGCACGCTTTGCACAGCCAGGTGGACTTGCATGCCGCCTACGGCGGCGTCGTCCCCGAGATCGCGTCCCGGGACCATGTGCGGATGCTTTTGCCATTAATTCAACAACTTATGAAAAAGGCAGGCATCGATAAGCCGGATGCTATTGCCTATACCGCCGGCCCCGGGCTGGTCGGTGCGCTGATGGTCGGCGGTGGCATGGCCAACGGCCTGGGCCTGGCCTGGAACTGCCCGGTAGTCGCTGTGCACCACATGGAGGGCCACCTGCTGGCGCCGATGCTGGAGGAGCATTCGCCGGCGTTTCCGTTCCTGGCCCTGCTGGTTTCGGGCGGTCATACGATGCTGATCGCCGTGCGGCGCCTGGGCGAATACGAAGTGCTCGGCACGACGCTCGACGACGCAGCGGGCGAGGCTTTCGACAAAACGGCCAAGTTGCTGGGTCTTGGCTACCCGGGTGGACCCCAGCTTGCGGCGCTCGCCGAAAAGGGCGATGAAACGGCGTATTCCCTGCCGCGGCCGATGCTGAACAAGCCGGGCCTGGATTTCAGTTTCAGCGGCCTGAAGACGGCCGTGATGCTGGCGGTTCGCGACGCCGAGGCAGAGGGAAAGCTGGCGGATTGCCGTGCCGACATTGCTGCATCGTTCCAGCGCGCGGCGGTCGATACCCTGGTTGGCAAGGCGCTCAGAGCGGCGGAGTCAGAGGGCCTGGATCGTATCGTAGTGGCCGGTGGCGTCGGTGCGAATCGGTTGTTGCGCAGTGAAATCGCGGCGCGATTTCCAGGCCAGGTATTTTATCCGCGGTTCGAGTTTTGCACCGACAATGGTGCAATGATTGCCGTTGCGGGAGCGATGCGCCTGAGTGAGGCTGGCGACGCCAGCGAGATACGCGCACAGGCCAGATGGTCGCTGGATACGCTCAAAGTGCCGGCGCAGGTTTAGGACGGAAACGAGGGACCATGGACAAGATTTTTCTCAATGAACTCAAGGTCGATGCAATCATCGGGATCTGGGAGTGGGAGCGCCGGATTCGACAGACGGTTGTGATCGACCTCGAAATGAGCGCTGATATTGCCAGGGCGGCGGCGACGGATGAAATTGCCGATACCCTCAACTACAAGGCGGTCGCGAAGCGCATCCAGGACTTCGTGGCCAATTCCGATTTCCAGCTCGTCGAAACGCTTGCAGAACGAATTGCGGCCATCATTCGCGACGAGTTCTCGGTCGCCTGGGTCAAGGTGAGAGTCAACAAGCCGGGCGCCATTCGCGGTTCCCGGGAAGTCGGCGTTTTGATTGAGCGGGGCGAGCGACCCGTTTGATGGCAACCGTATTCCTGGGTATCGGAAGTAATGAAGCCGCTGAAGATAACTTACGGCTGGCTATCCGGGAGCTGCGACGTCTCTACGGCGATCTGTCCGTTTCCCGTGTTTACCGCAGTGCATCCTGCGGCTTTAAAGGCGCGGATTTTCTGAACCTCGTGGTCCAATTTGAGTCCAGTTATTCGCCGCTCGACATCTGCGAGCACATCGAACTTATACATAATCTTGCGGGTCGGCGACGCGGTAGCGATAAATGGGAGTCACGTCCGCTTGATATTGATTTGTTGATCTACAATGACCTCGTTATTGAGGAGCGACCGGTCCGCGTACCGCGCGACGACGTATTGAAGTACAGCTTCGTCCTGCGGCCAATTGCGGAACTGGCGCCGAACGTCAGGCATCCGGTCACAGGAAGAACCTTTTTGGAGCATTGGCAGGAATTTGATGCGACGAGTCATCCTTTGGAGGAAGTCAGCGTTGATTTGTAAGGGAATTCAAATGCGCAAACTGATTGTCTTGATCGCTTTCGCGGGCCTGACGGCTTGCGGCGGCAGCAGCAGTGGATCGGCGGGTCCGCAGACGGGCACGGCCGCCTGCAGTAACGACGGTCAAAAACAATTCGTCCTCGACCAGTTGTACGCCTGGTATCTGTGGAACGACATGCTTCCGGCCGGCATCAGCATCGCCGACTATGCGTCGCCCGAGGAACTGGTCTTCCGCGTCACCACGGAACTTGGGCCGAAAGACTCGAGCGGCAACCCTCTCGATTTGTTTAGCAGCGTAGGATCGGCCGAGGCTGACTCGCAGTTTTTTGGTGAAGGTAAGTTTGAAGGCTTCGGGTTCAGCTGGCGCTTCGCGGATCAGGCGCAAACGGATTTTCGTATTACGCGAACATTTTCGGGCAGCCCCGCGGATCTGGGCGGCCTCGCGCGTGGGCAACAGGTGTTGTCGCTCAATGGACGGACAATCGCGAATATCACGGCGAACGAAGGTGTCAGCGCGTTTTTTGCAGCGAACGATACGGTTGATTTCGAAGTGCAGCCGCTCGTTGGCGCATCGTTCTTTACCGCCCCCCTGACGAAAGCGATTGTGACGATCGATCCGGTTCCACAAGTGGACGTTATTGCGGGTAGCGGCGGTCGCAACATTGGCTATATCGAGTTGGCGACATTTATCAGCACGGCTGATCCGAAGCTGGATGCTGCGTTCCTGGAATTTCGAAATGCAAGTCCGGCCGTAGAGGAGATAATTCTCGATCTGCGCTACAACGGCGGTGGGCTTGTTAGCACTGCCGAGTTGCTCGGCGACTTGCTCGGCGGAAATATCGCGAGGGGCGAAGTGTTCTCCAGCACGGAATTCAACGCGGACCGTGCGCTGCAAAATAATTCTCAAAAATTCTTTGCAGAAATTTTGAATCGCTCACCCAACCTGACGCGACTTGTAGTTATTGCGACACGTGGCACGGCATCGGCCAGCGAGCTGGTGGCCAATGGCCTGATTCCGCACGTCGATGTCGCGATCGTGGGCGACAACACATTCGGTAAACCGGTAGGCCAGATTGGTTTGACATTTTGTGACAAGATAATGCGACCCACGTCCTTCAAGCTGGCCAACTCTCTAGGCGATGGAGACTATTTTGACGGACTCCCAGTCACCTGTCCGGCGGCAGACGACCTTAGCGTTGCCGTTGGGGATCCTCAGGATCCCAACATGATCGCGGCGATGAGCTACCTCAACACGGGAGCGTGCCCGGTGACCTCGCTACCGGGCAGTAATTTCAAGGCCAGCGACGAAGCCCGCACCCCGGAACCCGACCGAAATCGCCCACCGCACCGCGAACTGCTGGACGCCTACTAGCCACACCGATACCGGGTGCCGATATAAGGTGACAGTGACCTTAATTAGCATTTCCTAATTAAGGTCACTGTCACCTTATATCGAGCATTTCCTAATTAAGGTCACTGTCACCTTAATTCACCAGCCGATCGAGCGGCCGCCGTCGACTGCGATGATCTGGCCGCTGACGTAATCTGCATCCCGCAATAGATACAGCACGCATCCGGCGATATCCGCCGGGTTGCCCGGCCGCTCGAGCGGAATCTGCCTGAGGATGTCTTGTTGCAGGGTTTCCGTCATGCCCGCTTCGGGCCACAGGATTGCGCCCGGCGATACGCCGTTGACTCGGACATGCGGTGCGAGGTCCTTTGCGAGCGCGCGCGTCAGCATTGCCAGGCCCGCCTTGGCGGAACCGTAAACAGCGTGATGCCTGAGGGGGCGCACCGCATGTATGTCCACGATGTTGACGATCGCACCATTCGCTTCACGCAAGTAGCTGGCAGCGGCCTGTGCAAGGAACAACGGTGCCTTGAGGTTGCTGCCGACAAGATCGTTCCACTGCTGCTCGGTAATGTCGCCGATTGGCGTGGGGTAAAAACTGGAGGCGTTATTCACCAGTCCATCCAGTCGTCCGCCCCATTCGACGACATCGCTGACGAGCGATGGCAGAGTCGCTGTTTCGAGAAGATCGGCCTGAAATACGGCCGCCGAGTCGGCACGCAGGCCGTTCAGCTGCGCGGCGAGATTTCTCGCATCATTGGCCGAGCCACGGTAGTGAATGGCGACGCGTGCGCCGTTCTCATGCAGGCATGTCACAATAGCGGCGCCAATGCGACGGGCCGCGCCGGTGACCAGGATGACCTTGTCGTTAAGTGTCTGCTTTGGCATGCGCCCATTCATAAAGACTTTATCGCGTACATGCAATACACACAGCCAGCAACATTGCCGCAACCGGACGACATCAGCGCGACGCACTCCGCGCGCGTCGCCGCATACCTGCGCGAAAGAATCGAAACCGCGGGAGGTAGCATCAGCTTTGCAGAGTTCATGCACGAGGCTTTGTACGCGCCCGGACTCGGCTACTACAGTGCGGGAACGACCAAATTCGGTGGCGCAGGGGATTTCATTACGGCGCCGGAAGTTTCCAGCATTTTTGGGCGAGTCCTGGCAAGGCAATGTGCCGAGGTTTTGGGCAGCGTCAAAAACGGAGCTGTACTTGAAGCAGGGGCGGGCAGCGGCAAGCTCGCGCTGGACATGCTTACGGCGTTCGAATCGATGGACGCGTTACCGTCGAGTTACAACATATTGGAGGTGTCGGCGGATCTTGCAGACCGACAACAGAGACACCTGCAAGACAAGCTTCCGCACCTCGCTGGACGGATTCACTGGCTGTCTGAACTACCCGAGAATTTTGACGGCATTATCATTGCGAACGAGGTTGTCGACGCCTTGCCCGTCGAACGATTTATCAAACGGAATTCCGAGGTCTTGCAGTTGCGTGTGGCAGTGGGCGACGACGGCTTTGTATGGACCGAAGCGCGAGCACCCGAAAAGCTGAGCGGATTTGTAACTGAGATCGAAGCGGACCTGGGGCACACCCTGGACGATGGCTATGTGTCTGAAGCATCTCTCGCTGCACCGAAGTGGGTTGCCGACCTGGCTCGAAGCCTGCGTCATGGAGCAATGTTCCTTTTTGACTATGGTGTATCGCGACGTGAGTACTACGCGCCCGACCGGACTGACGGGTGGTTGCGGTGCCACTATCGTCATCACGCCCATAACAACCCACTGATCTACCCCGGCATCCAGGACCTGACTGCCTGGGTCGATTTTTCGTCGCTGGCGGCTAGTGCCGTAAAGAGTGGACTGGAAATTCTCGGATACCAGACGCAGTCACAGTTTCTGCTGGGCGGTGGCCTTACAATCGAGATGGCAGGTTTTTCCGAGTTGCCGATTGCTGATCAACTCGCGTTGTCGGGCCAGATCAAAACACTTACGCTCCCCGGGGAGATGGGTGAAAATTTCAAATGTATTGCATTGGGACGTGGCGCTATTTCGGTGCCATCAGCGTTTCAATTTGCTGACAGGACAGAGACGCTTTGACGACATTACAAATAATCATTCTCGCCATTGTTCAGGGCATCACCGAGTTCCTGCCAATTTCCAGCTCCGGTCATCTCGTGCTGGTGCCGTATCTCTTTGAGTGGACTGACCAGGGGCTGGCATTCGATGTCGCTGTCCATTTCGGATCACTCACCGCTGTCTGCATCTTCTTTCGCAAGGATATTGCATCGCTGCTGTCCGGCGGTGTGCAGATCCTCGGCGGCAAAATAGCGTCGCCGGAGTCGCGAATGGCCCTGGCTATTGCGCTCGGTACCGTACCTGCCGCACTTGCGGGCCTTTTGCTTGCGTCCTGGATCGAGCAGAACCTGCGCGATCCCGCTGTAATCGTGTACACCCTGGCCGGATACGGAATCCTGATGGCAATTGCGGACCGCTACGGCCGCCGCGAACGCAGCCTCGCTGCGGTCGGATACAAAGATGCGTTCATTATCGGGTGTGCCCAGGCCCTGTCGCTGGTACCTGGTACATCGCGATCGGGCATAACGATAACCGCCGCCCGGTTCCTCGGTTTCGAGCGCCAGGATGCGGCGCGATTTTCGTTTTTATTATCGGCGCCGGTCATTTTCCTCGCCGCGAGTTACAAGTTCATTGGCCTCATCGCAAACGGCGAGGCTGTGGCGTGGAAGGAACTCGGTCTCGGCGTGTTGGTTGCTGCGGTAGTCGCCTATGCAAGCATCGATGTCTTCATGCGCGTCGTTACCCGTATTGGTTTGCTGCCCTTTACCGTGTACCGATTGATATTGGCGGCTATTATTCTCTATGTCATGGTTTAGGGCGCCTCTGTTTTTATTGTTCGCCTCTCCCCTATGGGCGGCCGACAGCTACGTGATAGGTGCCGGAATCGAAACGGATTCTGACGGCGCCGTTGCCGGCAGTCTGTCGGCTGGTATCGGTCTTGCCGAAAACACCTGGTTGTCTTCAGCGTTCGCAAAAACGAAGGTCGACCTGCCGCGCAACATCAACATCGACACGATTTACGCCGATATCGAGATTGATCACTGGTTCAAGCCGCTCGGGTTGCGGGCGACTGCAGCGTACTGGGGCGACAGCGATATCCTCGACTCGGTCGACTATCGAGCTTCTCTTTACTGGCGCAACGACAAAGTCACGCTCTCCGGAAACTATGAATATCGAGACTTTTCGTTCGACATACTTCGTGACACGCGCCTCCCGGGTCGGGATGTCGAATTTCACGCCAATGGTTTAGGGTTGTCCGGGAAATTCAAGCTTGGCGAAAAAGTCGATTTAATTTTTTCCGGAATTGACTACGATTACAACGTTAATCTTCGCATCGACGAGAATCGACCGATACTCGATTACCTCTCCGTATCACGATTAAGTCTGCTCAACAGCCTGATTGACTACCGTGCCCGCGTTGGCCTTGGTATCGATGTTGGAGAGCGGCGCTGGAGTGTGGACCTCGCGACCTGGAAGGGTGAAGTTGACGGGAGGAAGACCCGATCGGCGACCTTGCGTTTCATCACGCCTCTCGGCGACAGAAGCGATATTGATTTTGGCCTGGGCGTCGATGACGCCGAAGGCTACGGGTCGGTCACGGTGTTTTCGTTCTACCTGTATTTCTACGGTTAAATCAGTTCCTGAGTTCCCGGATGGCGTCCAGTCGCGCTGCGCTGATCGCTGCGGAAATCTTCGCGCCCGAATGCAATTTCGCGATGGCCCCGGAATCGACGGTCATCGCAGCGGCGAATGCACGGCGAAAGAGTTCGGCCTGCGGATAGTCGCGGTCTTCGAGTCCCGAACGACCTCTTGCATCGGCTTCACAGGCAATCAGGAATTGCTCGAAACGCTCGGGCCGGCGAAAGGCGTCAGTTTCTTCCAGCACCCGCAGTATTGTCGAATCGCGCAGCTCGAGCGCCCGGTGGCAATGGGTGTGGTATTTCGCAACCAACATGCCGAAATCCCGGCAGGCTTTTGGCAGGGGCATTCGATCGGCCAGCTCCTTGATCAGCCTGGCACCGCGCGCCTCATGGCCGGGGTGCGCAGGAAGGTCTGACTGCTCTGTCGTCCCCTTGCCGAAATCATGCGACATGGCGGCGAATCGAATTTCGAGATCGGAACTCAGAATCTCTGCCTGGTCCAGCACCATCATCGTATGCAGCCC
>Ga0224496_10000918_pt1 | contig 19147 bp, 12 predicted proteins | sample SF_Jul11_sed_USG_2_FD_168127 | JGI IMG/M metagenome (GOLD analysis project Ga0224496, IMG submission 168127) | Sediment microbial communities from San Francisco Bay, California, United States - SF_Jul11_sed_USGS_8_1 | ecosystem: Environmental > Aquatic > Marine > Sediment | place: USA...
GCCCTTCATCGAAAGACGCTCCGTACTGGTGGTAGGCCGCCCGGGACTTGAACCCGGAACCTGCGGATTAAGAGTCCGTTGCTCTGCCAATTGAGCTAGCGACCCGTAACCAGTGTATATCTGAATCCCCTCCAGCTGCCAATTTTGGAGGGGGTTGATCCGAGGGCGGCTTTGTCTGTTCTCAAACGTGCCAAACTGATCCAACACAAGACGGGCTGTGGCGCAGCTTGGTAGCGCACCTGCTTTGGGAGCAGGGGGTCGTCAGTTCAAATCTGACCAGCCCGACAAAGATCCAGGACCGCCCGGATGGGCTAGGTCGGGGCGTTAATCGCCGGGAAAGCCGGCCCGTGCCCGGGAATGATGATCGTTGCCTCTTTGATGACGCGGCTGCGATGGTGGTTCAACTGGTCGATGTCGAAGGCTCTCGGATCTCCGGCCGAAGTGGCGGTCCACCAAAGGTGGGTCATGGCCAGCGTTCCTGCTTCCGTTTCGACCATGGTTGTGATGTCTTCGCGGGTGTGGCCTGGCGTCTCGAGCAGGCGGATCGAGTCCGACAGTTCAAACCCCTCGGCGGGCCGAGATGTCCACATGTCCCGCTCGTAGGTGGCCCAGTAGTCATGCAGCCGTATGTTCGGAAAGAGGGCAATGTGCCACGTGTGATCGGGATGATGGTGCGATATGATCACGTCGGTGACGTCCTCGGGGGTCACTCCGTGCTCGGCCAGCGGATCGAGAATCGTCCATCGACTCGACACCATCCCAGGATCGACAATGGCGACGACATGCTCGTCACGAATGAGGCTCACCGTCCCTGCGACGCGTTCGCCAACGTAACCGACGGTCAGGATGTCAACGGTAGCCACTGTCCGGGGTTCTCCTCGTGATGAAAGCTGCTGTACGGCAACAGACTATCCGGTATTTCGACCGGCGAAATCTGGTTACAATCTTGCACACAAGTGCGGGTGTAGCTCAATGGTAGAGCCCCAGCCTTCCAAGCTGGTTATGCGGGTTCGATTCCCGTCACCCGCTCGGCGAGCGTCGAACTCAGAGCATGGAGGGCGTCCTCGTTAGCGTTTAGGATGTCGGACAGGGATGCTCCCGTAGCTCAGTTGGATAGAGCAAGAGCCTTCTAAGCTCGAGGTCGGGGGTTCGAATCCCTCCGGGAGCGCCTAAACGGATAAAGCTAGGCAATGCAGCTAGGCAATACAGCTAGGCAATAACGACAAAATATGGTGGCCGTAGCTCAGTTCGGTAGAGCACCGGGTTGTGATCCCGGCTGTCGCGGGTTCAAATCCCGTCGGTCACCCCAAAGCCAACACGCGCCTCGCAGGCGCGTGTTGGTTTGTGAATAATCCGAGGAGAAAACGTGGAAACCACTGTCACCGACGCGGGGCCGTTCGAGAAACGGATCGTGTTGTACGTTCCCGAGGAACGTCTCGACGACGCCAAGTCTGCTGCGGCCCGCCGCCTGTCCAGGACGATGCGGGTTCCGGGATTTCGTCCAGGGCGCGCCCCACGCAAAGTCATCGAGTCGACGGTTGGTGCCGAACGACTCCGGGCCGAGGCGATCGACGATTCGCTCGGCGAACTCGTCGGCGAGGCACTCAAGGATCTCGATCTGATCCTCGCCGCCACGCCAACGGTGGAGCGAATCGAAGACACGGATACCGGCATCGAGATTTCCGTAATCGTGGCGAGCTGGCCGTCGTTGACGGAGACCCCCAGCTATGTCGGTCGCGAAATCGAAGTGCCCAACCCGAGAGTTAGCGATGACGACATGGCTGAACAGATCGACCGGATGCGCGAACAGTTCGCCGAACTGACCGAAGTTGACCGCCCGGCGGCGGTGGACGACTACGCCATCATCGATCTGATGGCGGTTGATCCGGAGGGAAGCCCCATAACGGAGCTTGCCGCGCAAGATCTCACGATCCGGGTCGGTCCCTCCTTCATCGAGGGCCTCGATGCGGCGATAGTTGGTCTATCCCAGGGCGAGTCCAAAGAATTCGAGGCGGTGCTCCCGGATGGATTCGGGGAAAAGGCCGGGACTGCCGCAGTCATCACGGTGACGATCAAGGCGATCCAGGAACAAGTACTGCCCGAACTTACCGATGCCTGGGTCGATGACACCACCGAATTCGACACCGTCGACGCGCTCCGAGCAGAGCTGCACAGTCGCATCGCCCAGGGAAAGTTCAATCAGTCGTGGGAGCAATTCCGTTCCCAGCTCATCAACAACATTGTCGACGAGATCGCTCTGGAGATACCCGACAGCATCATTACGTCGGAAATGGAGAATGTCCTCCATCGATTTAATCATTCCCTGTCGGAGCAGGGCGTCGAGTTCGACGACTATCTCCAGGTAACCGGACAATCCCAGGAGACCTTTGTTGCCGACTTGCGCGAAGCGGCCACCAAGAACGTCAAAACTGACCTGCTGCTGGACGCCGTCGCCGAAGATGCCGGTCTGACCGTCGAAGACGACGAGCTCGCCGCCATGCACTCAGCGGTCGGGCAGTCGACGGGCGAAAGTGCTGGTCAAGTAGCCGCTCGTCTGTCCGATACTCAAACTAAAGCCCTGATCGATGATATTGTGAGAAAGAAAGCACACGATGAACTTCTAAAGGCTGCGGTCCCTATTGACGAGGACGGCAACCCGATTGACTTTGAAGTTCTGGCTGCTGAGCTGACCGCCCAACGAGAGGAAGAAGAATGAACGTCGAGAACTATCTCGTACCGACCGTTGTGGAGTCGAGCAGCCGGGGAGAGCGGGCTTTTGACATCTACAGCCGCCTGCTCAAGGACCGGATCATCTTCCTGGGTACGCCCATCGATGACAACGTGGCGAACTTGATCATGGCTCAACTCTTGCATCTCGAGTCGGAGGATCCCGAAAAGGACATCTCGCTATACATCAACTCACCCGGTGGGTCCATCACGTCGCTGTTCGCGATCTACGACACGATGAATTACATCTCAGCTCCGGTTTCGACGGTTTGTATGGGTATGGCCGCCTCGGCGGCGGCAGTCATTCTTGCCGGTGGCGCCGCCGGCAAACGATATGCCCTTCCCCATGCGCGCATCATGATGCATCAGCCGCACGGTGGAGCTCAAGGTCAGGCCAGTGATATCGAGATTCAGGCGAAGCTGATCGTGCAGATGCGCGAGCAGTTGAACGAGATCCTTGCGGAGCACACCGGCAAGTCGGTCGAAAAAGTCACGATTGACACTGAACGGGATTATTGGATGCTTGCGGACGAAGCTGTCGAGTACGGTGTTATCGACAGCATTTTGACCCGCCGGGAACTGGCGGCAGTTCAAGCGGCCCGATAGGAGTAGTTGACCGATGGCGAAATTCGGTGAAGGCGGAGACCTGCTGAAATGCAATTTTTGCGGCAAGTCGCAGAAGCAGGTCAAGAAGCTCATCGCCGGCCCGAGCGTGTACATCTGTGATGAATGCATCGAGCTGTGCAATGAGATCATCGAAGAAGAGTTCGCCGGGACCGACGTTGTCGAATTCACCGATCTGCCCAAACCGCGCGAAATCTTTGAGTTCCTTGGCGACTATGTAATCGGTCAGGACGTCGCCAAAACCGTTCTCTCGGTGGCGGTCTACAACCACTATAAGCGAGTGCGGGCCGGGATTCAGCGCGACGATGTCGAGTTGCAGAAGTCCAACATTATGCTGATCGGGCCAACTGGATCCGGCAAGACGCTGCTGGCCCAAACCCTGGCCAAGGTCTTGAACGTTCCCTTCGCGATTGCCGATGCCACGGCGCTGACCGAAGCTGGTTACGTCGGCGAGGATGTCGAGAACATCCTCCTCAAACTGATCCAGGCGGCCGACTATGACGTGAAACGAGCCGAACACGGGATCATCTATATCGACGAGATCGATAAGGTTGCCCGGAAGTCCGAAAACCCGTCGATCACCCGCGATGTGTCCGGTGAAGGTGTTCAGCAGGCTTTGCTGAAGATTCTCGAAGGGACCGTGGCGTCGGTCCCACCCCAGGGCGGACGCAAACATCCCCATCAGGAATTCCTCCAGATCGACACGTCGAACGTTTTGTTCATCTGCGGTGGGGCGTTCGCGGGGCTCGAGACCATTGTGTCCAATCGTATCGGCCAACGTTCGGTGGGGTTTGGCGCTGATCTCAAGCACAAGTCGTCGGTGCCCGATACGGCGCTTCTCGGAAAGGCGCTCCCGCAGGATCTCATGAAGTACGGACTTATCCCTGAGTTCATTGGGCGGCTACCGGTCCTCGCCACGGTTGAGGATCTTGACCGGACGGCGCTGATACAGATCCTCACCGAGCCGAAGAATGCGCTCGTGAAGCAGTTTCGGAAGTTCTTCGAACTCGACGGGGTGGAGTTGCTGTTCGCCGACGACGCGCTGGAAGCCATCGCCGATCAAGCGCTCGATCGCGGAACCGGGGCTCGAGGGCTGCGGGCGATCATGGAGGGCGTGCTGCTCGACACGATGTACGACCTGCCATCGCGCACCGATGTTGCCCGGGTCATCGTGGATCGGGCCGTCATCGTCGACGGTGCCGAACCTGAAGTGATCCTGGCTCGCGAACGCTCTGCGTAGTTTTTTTTCGCATTTCCCACGCTCTGAATTATTCCCTTTCCAGGCCTTTCCTGCCTTAACGGTCACTGAATTAGGTCCGACGACCCATTGACGGGAACTACCGAGAGTGGTTGTATGGGGGCGTTGGGGGAATTTGTTCAACCAACTGCATCTCCTGAAGGGGTGGGGAAGCGACAAGAATTTCGGCTTTGCGGAGCCGATAAGGGGAAATGGGAGGCTTTGACCTTCGATTCATTAGTACGGTCACCGAGAATCGAAGCGAGCTAGTGGTGAGACCGGCCCGCCCACATCTGTTGAGATGAGAGGCGGAATTGAAGATGCAGGCTGTAGAAACCCGGCGACGTGTCGGATTCCTCATGATTGCGATCGCCGTGCTTATGGCGTCGTTTGTTGTTGTAGCCCCCCAGGTTCAAGCTGACGGTGGAGATTTCAGTCTCGACTTCGTCGCTGCGGCCCCTGAGACGTACAGCCACGCCACCGGCGGTGGAGCGTTCGACGACCGGACGGTCGGTGTCAACAAGGACGTCGTCGAGTCGCTTGAGGGTGGAGACTTCACCTGTGGGGACACGGTCACCTACCTACTTCGGATCGTCAATACCGCTACGCCCAGTCACGCCAACCAGTCCGCCGCGTTCCACATGAGTTTCCTGGCTGACACGACCGGACAGTCCGGGGCGGCTCACTCGGCAGTCACCAATGTCAAAATCAATTATGGCGCCGTAGCTGGCGGCGACGGTCCTGGCGGAACGGACAGCGGCATTGGCGACAACGGAAATAGCACGGTGAGTTGGAGCTCCGGCCTCAACGGGACGTTGTTCACGAAGAACGCCACGGTTGAACTCGACTTCACCGTAGCCAACTTGGAGGCCGGCGAAAAGGTCGTAGTCCGGGTAGACACCACGCTCGCCTGTGCCCCTGGCGCAAGGCCGACTGGCAACTTGCAGGCGTCCCTCACCGACGGCCGTGTCATCCTCGAAGACGGCGTTGCGGCGAACAGCAAGATTTCAAGCGGATCGGGCAACCAAACCATCCCGTTCAAGCACATTGGCGAACTCATCGTCGTTCCCCAGCCAGGTGAGATCGTCGTCATCAAGCAGACGCTGCCCGATGGTGCGTCCCAACTGTTCGACTTTGATTCCTCCTGGGGAGGCTTTCAGCTCGGTGACGGCCACACCACGTCTTCGGGTCCACTCGACGCGGGGACGTATTTCGTCGATGAGACCGTCGCCGATGGGTGGTCGCTACTCAGTGCTACTTGTGACGACGGAAGCTCGATCGGATCGATCAGCGTCGCCGAAAGCGAGGTCGTACGCTGCACCTTCGTCAACGAGTTGATCCCGCTGATCCCGGCGTATGTCACCGTTCTGCCCGGTACGTGCGAGTGGATCAACGGCGAGTCGGTTACCCGCATCTCGTTCGATGTCGACGAGGGCGCCACGCTTACGATCCGGCTGGGTGACACGGTGATCGGGGTATTTGCCGAGGATGGTTTTGTGGACGTGCAGCCTGGCGAATACAGCTGGTCCGCGGTGGCCGACAAAGGATATGAGATCGCCAGTTCCGACTCGGGCACCTTCACGGCCATCGATTGTGAAGTGCCCAAGGAGACGGTCACGGTCGATATCGACCTCGGCCCTTGTATTTGGAACGGGGAAGAATCGTTGACCAGCGTCACTGCTTCCATCAATCCGGACGGCGCAGCGATCATCACGATCGATGGCAGCGAAAGCCTGACGCTGAGCTTCGACGGTCAATCGATCAATGTCGGGCCGGGTCAGCACTCGTGGTCAGCCGACGTTGTCGATCCCGAGACCTATGTCCTGGAAGGGAACTCCAGCGGTAACTTCACGACAGAAGCTTGCCCTCCGCTGGGTTCCATCGGGGACCGCGTCTGGCATGACCTCAACGCCAACGGTATCCAGGACGAAGGGGAACCCGGTATCGAAGGCGTGGAGGTGTCCTTGTTCGTAGGTGGTGGAGTGATTGCCACGGTCGTCACGGACGTGGATGGGAACTACCTGTTCGATGACTTGGTCGCCGACGAGTACTCGGTTGCCTTCACCATCACCGAACCGTGGGTTGCCACGATCGCCGACGCGGGCGCCGACGGCGTTGACAGCGACATCGATGCAGACGGTAAATCGCCTGCGATCGTTTTGGCGATCGGAGAGGACAACCTGACTGTCGATGCCGGGTTGGTGCTTCCGAGCACCATCACCGTCGAAAAGGTGACCGAACCTGCCGCCGAAGGCACGTTCACGTTCTCTGGTGACATAGAGGGCGACCTCGCCAACGGTGAGTCTGCTTCGTCGACTGTACTGCCTGGTTCGTATAGCGTGGTTGAAGCTTTGCCAGAAGGTTGGGCCCTCATCGACATCACCTGTGATGCCGGCGGGTCGGGAGACGTGGCGACTGCCACCGCTATCTACACGGTGACGTCGGGTGACGACGTGACCTGCACGTTCACCAACACCAACGTCGGGTCAGTAATCATCGAGAAGACTACAGACACGCCGACGACCGACCTTTTCACCTTCACTATTGGCGACGAGGTCATCGAACTGGCCTCCGGCGACAGCATCGAGCTGGACCTGCCAAGTGGGATCTACACCATCACTGAGAACCTGCTTCTCGTCGATGGCTGGGATCTCGCTTCGATTGTCTGCTCGGGGGAGTCAGACGTCGATGGCAACGCCGTCTCGCTCTATGTGCCGCCTGCCCAGACCGTTGGCTGTACGTTCGTCAACACCGAGGCTGAGATCCCGTTGGGGATCATCGGGGATTTCGTCTGGATTGATGCTGACGGGGATGGCGTACAGGACGCCGGTGAATCTGGCGCTTCCAACGTCGGGGTGGACCTGCTCGATTCTGAGTCCGGTGACTTGTTGTTGTCGACCACCACGAACGGCGCCGGTGTGTATGTCATCGCCAATGTGCCTGAAGGTGACTACGTGGTGCAATTCTCGGTTCCGGAACCGTGGGTCTTTGCGCCGGCCAATGCCGGAGGTGACGACAGTCTGGACAGTGACGTCTCTGAGGTCGTCGAGGTATCGGCCGGAGCGTCTGGACTGCTCAATGGCGCATCGACGATCGTGCTCGCCGCCGGTGGCACGGTTGGACGAACCGGGTCGTTCTTCGTCCCAGCTGGCGTCACAGACATGACGATTGATGCAGGTATCTTCGAGGTGCTGGTGCTGCCGGAACCACCGGTGACCAACCCAGAAACTCCGACGGTGACAACGCCGGAAACTTCGACGGTCACACCGGCCGTGGATGACACGAAAGTGGCGGGGATTCAGACTACATTGCCACAGACGGGCTTTGCCGATTGGCAGGCCGGGATGCTGGCTGTCGCATTGATGCTTGGTGGCGCAGGGGTGCTGCTGGCATTCCGTAGGAAAGAAGACATCGTCTACACGACTTCGGGGTTCGGTAACCGACTCGGAAGTTAGCAAAAACGTAATGCCCGTCAGGGTTCCTGGGAACCGGAATCCTGACGGTACGTGACCAGGGTACATGCCATTTGGGAGGCAGAACAACATGCAGGGTATAGAGACAAGCCGCAGGGTCGGGTTTGTCATGATCGCCGTAGCCGTATTGCTGGCGTCGTTCGTGGTAGCCGCACCGCAAGCAAGTGCAGATCACGCACCGAGCGATAGATGTGAAGACGGCCAGGACGACAGTTCCTATTCGGCGTTCACGTTCTACTACGACACAAACGGGGATGGAACTCCCGACGGCGTGGTGTCTGGCACCAATCAGCTCGGGACCGGGAACGAGTACTGCGACAACGGTACGTTCAAAAAGAACGAAACCTATCTTCCGGTACTCGGCGGGCAGGTTCATGTGAGCTGCTCGGAGATCTTCAACTCAAACCCGCCCGGATATGCCACCAACGGCCGCCATCCGATTCAAGGATCTGGCGACCCACGGATCATCAGCTACACGATCCAGAAGTACGACGGTACCCGACTGATCAAGACGTGTGGTGAGACGTTCGAAGACGCCTCGATTACGGTCGTGAAGAACACGACACCGCAGACCTCTGCCGAGTTCGGGTTCAGCCTCACGGGCACGATCCCGTCGACCCCGTCCTCGTCTGGTGGTTCCTTCTCGGGGTCGGCCGACGTCGCCGGCAACGGCGGCACCAAGACGTGGTCGGGCCTATCGGCCGGGTCCTACAACCTCTCCGAGGTTGGGCAGGCCGCCGGCTACGAGTTCGCATCGGTAACCTGTACGTCCAACGGATTCGGCTCAACCTTCGGCTACACCGGGCCCGCTGCCTCGATCAATCTGGTCGGCGGCACCGATGTCACCTGCACCTATACGAATGTCAAAGATGCCGTTGAACTCAAACCGGTGGTCGTCAAAATCGTTCAAGGCTCGTGCGACTACCGCGACGGGGTGTCATGGACGAACACCACGTTCTCGTTCCGTCACAACGGCATCAACACGAGTGGCAAGGTCGAGATGACCGTCACCGGACCAAGCGGCACCTACGTGCTCACGGAGAAGACTGAGATCGAGCTGGCGGCAGGCACCTACACATGGACTGCCAAGTCGATTCACCCCGACTACGAACTGCAGCCGCCTTTTTCAGGCGAGTTCGTCCTTCCGGAGTGCGGTCCTGACGTGAAGACGGTCACGGTCTCGGTGGACCTGGGCGCCTGCGTTTGGGACGGTAGAACCTCCTCGACCGCGGTGACCGCCAACATCAACCCTGACAAGGCCGCAACGATCCTGGTGGATGACACAGTCGAGTTCACATTCGACGGTCAGACATTGAGCTTCGAGCCAGGTGTTCACACCTGGACGGCCACCGCCATTGATCCCTATCAGCTTGCGGGTGATCCCGCCGGAACATTCACGGCCGAGGCCTGTGCCCCGCCGAGTTCACTTGGAGACACGGTTTGGCACGACATCGATGCTGATGGACTGCAGGATGCCGACGAGCCAGGCGTTCCCGATATCGAAGTGTCACTCCAGGTTGACGGCGTAACCGTCGCTACCGACGCGACCGATGAGAACGGCAAGTACCTGTTCGAGGATCTTGAGCCAGGCGTCGAGTACACGGTGGCGTTCTCCATTCCAGATGTGTGGATCATCACAACTCAGGATGCCGGTGACGATGCCCTCGATAGTGACGCCGCCCCTGATGGGTCAACGATTCCCGTGGTGCTTGCCCCGGGAGAGTCCAACCTGACCGTAGACGCCGGGGTCGTAACCAACCTCGGGACGTTGGTCGTCACGAAGACGACCGACACCGACACCGACGTGGTGTTTGGGTTCACCGTTGGCGACAATATTATTGAACTCGCCTCCGGAGAAAGTGTGGAGTTCGATCTCGTCAGCGGTACCTATTCGGTGACTGAGGTTGTCGTGGACGGCTGGGACCTGATCTCAATCCTCTGTTCTGGGGATTACGAGCTGGTGGGCGACACCGGCGTGTCGCTCTTTGTGCCGCCTGGCGAGACCGTTGGATGTACGTTCGTGAATAGCGAGTTGGATGCGCCACTCGGCGTCATCGGCGACTACGTGTGGCACGATGCCGATTCTGACGGCATCCAGGATGCCAATGAGCCGGGCGTCGGTTCGGTGACCGTCGATCTCATCGACGCTGCTTCGAGTGAGGTGATTGCCTCGACCACGACTGATTCGAGCGGTGTCTACATCTTCGTGAACGTGCCGGAAGGTATGTACATCGTCCAGTTCACCATCCCCGACACGTGGGCGTTCACCACGCCCGACGCCGGGTCCGATGATGCGGTCGACAGTGATGTCGTTGGGGCGACCGGGCCGGTCGGCCGGACCGAAGAGGTGACCCTGGCTGCTGGTGAGGTCAACACGACCGTCGATGCCGGCATCTACTTGATCGAGGTGTTGCCCGAGAATCCAAAAACGCCGGTCACCCCCAACCCGCCAGTGACGCCGACCACGCCGGTTACGCCTACGACGCCGGTTACGCCGGCGACGGGGACCGAAGTCGACGATACCAAGGTTCTCGGAATCCAAACCGAGCTACCTGCTACGGGAATGGATGATTGGCGGGCCGGGCTTCTGGCGCTGGCGCTGGTTATGGCCGGGGCGGGCATACTGCTTGTCGCCCGTAAAGAAGAAGATGACCTGGGCGTGGTAGGGCTGAATTAGCCCAAACCGTCTACTTAGATAAGCGCGAACACGAGTAGTGGGCCCCGGAGTAACCTCCGGGGTTCACTTGTATGGAGCTAGGCATGGAATCGACATACGACCCGAAGATCACCGAGGCGAGCTGGTACCAGGCGTGGGAACAAGCCGGGATCTTCAAACCCGAGTATCGACCGGACGGGGAACCGTTCATCGTCGTGATTCCCCCTCCCAATGTCACCGGCGTGCTGCACCTGGGTCATGCCCTCAACCACTCCATTCATGACATGGTTGTCAGACGCAAGCGAATGCAGGGATATGCCGCAGTGTGGATCCCGGGCACCGATCACGCCGGCATCGCAACGCAAAACATTGTCGAACGCCAATTGGCCGACGAGGGGATGAACCGCCACGACATCGGTCGGGAAGCCTTTATCGAGCAGGTGTGGATCTGGAAACGCCAGTCCGGAGGCACCATCAGTCGACAGATGCGCCGACTCGGCGATTCATGTGACTGGAGCCGGGAGCGGTTCACCATGGACGAGGGACTATCAGCCGCGGTGCGAGAAGTGTTCGTTCGACTGTACGAAGAAGATCTGATGTACCGGGGAAATCGGATCATCAACTGGTGTCCTCGTTGTGAGACGGCTCTCGCAGAGATCGAAGTCGAGTTCGAAGAAGAAGCGGGCGAGCTCGTGCACATCGCCTACCCGTTCACCGATGGGAGCGGTTCGATCACCGTCGCCACCACCCGTGCCGAGACGATGCTTGGTGACACCGCTGTGGCGGTCCACCCCGACGACGAGCGCTACAAGTCAGCAATCGGCAAGACGTTGACACTGCCGCTGGTGGGTCGTCAGATCCCGGTCATAGCCGATGAAGCGGTCGAGATGGACTTCGGCACCGGAGCAGTCAAAGTCACTCCCGCCCACGATCCGACCGACTTCGAGATCGGCCAGAGGCACGATCTCGAGTCAATCACCATCTTTGATCGGCAGGCCGTTGTCAACGAAGCGGGCGGGTCATTTTCCGGCCTTGGTCGATTCGCCGCGCGAGTGGCGGTCAAAGAAGCGCTGAAGGCCGAAGGGGCGCTTGTCGCCGTCGAAGAGCGCCGCCACCCAGTCGGGCACTGCTACCGATGTCACACCATTATCGAGCCGATTCTGTCGTTGCAGTGGTTCGTGCGGGTCAAGCCGTTGGTTGGCCCGGCCATCGACGCCGTGCGAGACGGCGAGAGCCGGTTCATACCGCAACGTTGGGAGAACAGCTACTTCCATTGGATGGAGAACCTCCGCGATTGGTGCGTGTCGCGCCAGATCTGGTGGGGTCATCGGATTCCCGCCTGGTACTGCGACGAGTGCGAAGAAGTCATCGTGGCGCGGGAGGATCCGACGAGTTGCCCGTCATGTGGGCATTCCGAGCTGGCACAGGACGAAGACGTACTCGATACGTGGTTCTCGTCGGCGCTGTGGCCGTTCAGTACGCTCGGCTGGCCCGAGCAAACCGAAGATCTCGAACGGTTCTACCCGAACTCGGTGATGATCACTGGCTTCGACATCATCTACTTCTGGGTGGCCAGGATGCTGAAAATGGGGATCCATTTTCTCGGAGAAGTCCCGTTTCCCGACATCATCATCCACGGACTCGTCCGAACCGCCGACGGAGCGAAGATGTCCAAGTCGGTCGGGAACGCGGTCGACCCGATGGACGTGATTGCCGAACACGGCGCTGACGCCCTGCGGCTTGCGCTGCTGCAAGCGGCCTCGCCCGGCCAGGATGTTCCGCTCGACGACGAATGGATCCGTGCGGCCCGCAAGTTCGGGAACAAGCTTTGGAACGCGACGGCCTTTGCGTTGATGAACCTCGATGAGAGCGTCCCGTCCGATGGCTATCCGACTCCGAGTCATCCGGTCAACCGGTGGGTACTGAGCCGCTTACAGGCCGTGGTCGAACGCTACGATGAACTCTGCGACGACTACCGCCTCGCAGACGCGCTGAGCCTGCTCTATTCGTTTACGTGGTCCGAGGTGTTCGACTGGTATCTGGAGATGTCGAAACCCCTGTTGAGAGCCGACGCCCATCGTTTGGAGACTCAGGCGACGCTGGGCGCCGTGATGCGCGACATCTTGCGGCTCTTCCATCCGGCCATCCCGTACCTCACAGAGGAGCTCTGGTCGGAACTAGTCGGAGTTGGCTTGCTGGCCGGTGCGGACTGGCCGGTCGTCCCGGCGGTCCAGGCACCTCCCAATGTCGAGGTGCTCATGGAGTTGGTCTCGTCCGTTCGTCGTTTCCGATCTGGTCACCAGCTTTCGCCGAGGAATCCGATCGAGTTGCTAGTTCTCGATACCGACCACCTGGTCGATGATTGGTGGGAAGATCAGTTCTCGGCGCTCGTCAATGTTTCGATCAAGCCGATATCGGCGCCACAGGGATCCGGGTACACCCGGCTTCTGGCCGGATCGATTCAAGGGTTCATCGGGCTCGCCGGGTTGATCGATGTGGACGCCGAGGCACAACGCATCCGCAAGACCATGGCTGATGCCGAGGTCGAACTCATGAAGGCTTCAAAGAAGCTCTCGAATCAAGGCTTCCTCGCCAAGGCTCCCGATGATGTGGTGGCCAAGGAACAAGCCAAAGCCGACGAAGCGCAAGCCATGATCGACAAGCTGACCGCGCAGCTCGAAGAAATCGGGCAATGATCGAAACCCACGCCGAGGCGCTGGCCTACCTGGATAGCCACATCGGGTACGGGATTCGTCCCGGCCTGACCCGTACCGCGGATGTTCTGTCGATGATGGGGAATCCCCAGAACGACTACCCCATCATCCTGGTGACGGGCAGCAATGGGAAGACCTCGACCACCAGGCTGATCAGCTCCCTGTTGACAGCGCACGGGTTGCGGGTCGGAAGCTTCACATCACCGCACCTTGAGCGCATTGAGGAACGATTTGGGCTCGACAATGAAGCAGCCGACCCGGATGAGTTCGTCCAGTCGGTCGCCGATGTTGCGGTTTTCGCTGACCTGTATGAGGCCAAGACAGGCGAGAGCCTGACGTACTTCGAGCTGACTACCGTCATCGCCTATGCCTTTTTCGCCGCACAAGCGGTCGATGTTGCCGTGGTGGAAGTCGGCATGGGCGGACGATTGGACGCCACCAACGTAGCCGATGCCGCCGTGGCGGTGATCACAGGTATCTCGCTGGAACATACCGATGTTCTCGGTGAAACGCTCGGCGAGATCGCCAGCGAGAAAGTTGGGATTACTCGCACCGGAGCCGCGCTTGTGCAGGGACCGCTCCCGCAAGAAGCCCGGGACGTGGTGATCGCCCATTGCGAGGCCAACGAAGTACATCGAGTGACGTTTGGCGTCGACGTGAACCTGGGGGAATTCGCTCCAGCGGTTGGCGGTTGGCTCGTCACCATCGAGGGAGCCTACGGTACCTATCCCGAGATTTACCTGCCGCTTCATGGTGACCATCAACTGGTCAACCTGACTGTGGCGATTGGCGCCGCCGAAGCGTTCTTCGGTCGCGCCATGCCCCAGGATGCCGTAGAAGAAGGGATTGCGGCGGTGACAGTTCCGGGTCGCCTCGAGACGGTCTCGATCGAACCGCTCGTGATCATCGACGGTGCCCACAATCCTGAAGGCATCGAAGCGGCGGCGGCTGCCCTGGATGCGTTCGGCCAGCGAGACTGGGTCGTCATCTTCGCCGTGATGGCCGACAAGGATGTCGCAGCGATGATTCCTACGCTTGGTACGTTCGCCAGTTCCGTCATTACCACCGCCGTCGGCCATGAACGCTCGGCTGACCCGGCTTACCTTGCCGAACTAGCCACCACGTTGCTCGACGTACCGGTCCAGGCCACGGCCACCACCGGTGAGGCCCTGGAACGCGCTCGCCACCAACTCGGTGAAAATGGAGCGATCCTGGCGATCGGATCGCTGTACCTGGCAGGCGTTATCCGTACTCAGGTGCTCTGAAATACCACCCTTCGTAGTCGAGAGTTCGCTCCATTGGGCAATTGCTCGTTAGGTACGTATCATCTGGTCCAACCCCCGAACATTCAGGATGTATCTAGATGGCTATCGAACACACTTTTGTCATGGTCAAACCGGACGGCGTCGCACGACGACTCGTTGGCGAGGTCGTCGGGAGGCTGGAGGCCAAGGGTCTGACCCTTGAGAAGATGCGGATGCTGACGATCTCCGAAGCGATGGCCGGCGAGCACTATGCCGAACACGTTGAACGGCCATTCTTCGGCGAACTCATCTCATTTATCACCAGCGGACCTGTGGTGGCCATGGAGTGGAGCGGGGAGAGTGCCATTTCAGTCTGCCGCACTCTCATGGGTGCTACCAATCCGGCAGAAGCCGCTCCAGGATCAATCCGGGGTGACCTGGCGACGGTGGTCACCGAGAATATCGTCCATGGCTCAGACAGCCCGGCTTCCGCTTCGCGTGAGCTGGCTCTGTTCTTTACTGCTTAGAACCGATGTGCCGACTAAGCTCGGTTCAACCGGATTAAGGGGCCCAAGTGGCTGATTCCCTCTTCGCCTTCGCGGGCCAGGACATGGCAATTGATCTCGGTACTGCCAACACGCTCGTATATGTGCGCGGGCAAGGCATCGTTCTCAACGAACCGTCGGTAGTAGCGATCAATACCCAGACTCAACGCGCCCTGGCCGTCGGGATGGAAGCCAAGCGGATGATCGGCCGAACTCCCTCGCACATTCGGGCTGTGCGGCCTCTACGGGACGGGGTCATTGCTGACTTCGACATCACCGAAAAGATGCTGCGCTACTTCATCCAAAAAGTCCATCGTCGCAAGTGGGCCCGTCCCAGAATTGTGATTTGTGTTCCGTCCGGCATCACCCCGGTCGAGCGCCGGGCGGTCGAGGAGGCCGCTTATCACGCCGGGGCACGACGGGCGTACACGATTGAGGAACCCATGGCCGCCGCCATCGGTTCTGGCCTCCCGATCCATGAGCCGGCCGGTTCGATGGTCGTCGACATTGGTGGTGGTACCACCGAGGTCGCCGTCATCTCGCTGGGAGGCATTGTGGTTTCTCGTTCGATCCGGGTCGGCGGAGACGAGCTCGACGAAGCCGTGATCGACTGGGTGAAAAAAGAATACAATCTGCTCCTCGGTGAACGCACCGCTGAGCAGCTCAAGATGGCGATCGGTTCCGCTTATCCCTACGCGGATGAACCGTCGGCCGAGGTGCGGGGTCGTGACCTCGTGACCGGGCTCCCCAAAACGGTCGTGCTCTCTAGCCCGGAGATTCGCGAAGCCATCGAAGAACCTGTTGCTGCGTTTGTCGATGCGGTGAAATACACCCTCGACAAGACTCCTCCCGAACTTGCTGCCGACATCATGGAACGCGGCATCGTGCTTACCGGTGGCGGGGCTCTCCTGCGCGGTCTTGACGAGCGACTCGCTTACGAGACCGGAATGGCGATTGTCACCGCCGATCGGCCACTGCAATCGGTGGTCCTGGGATCCGGTAAGTGTTTGGAAGAGTTCGACGTGCTTCAGGGAGTGTTGGCGAGTTCCAGCCGGGCCTGATGGTAACTCCCGCAAATGGATAGGCGCCGCCACAGCAACCCCACGATGCTGCTTACGACATTGTTGGTTGTGTCGTTTTTGCTGATGACATTTGACGTGCGCAGTCAGGGCTCCGGCTCAACAGTGACCGCAACACTCCGTACCGGAGCGCAGTCATTGACCGCTCCACTCCAGGATGCCTCTCGAGCCGTTATGGACCCGATCGTCGACTTCTTCGACGGTCTCGCCAACCTCGGCTCACTACGCGCCGAGAACGTCCGGCTCCGGGACGAGCTGAATCAGGCGAGATTGGCGGCGGCCGATGCCGATGCCCTTGCCGAGCGGGTCGACTTGCTGGAACGTCTCATGAATCTGCCTCCCGGCGACTATCCGCAGACTGTCGCCGAAGTGCGGGGCGGTACCGGCCCACTCGATCTTGGTCTGACCATCAACCAGGGACTCGAGCAAGGCGTGGTGGTCGGCAACCCGGTGGTCGACGAGAACCAGGTGCTGATCGGCGTGGTGACCGAGTCACTTCCGAATTCGGCGATCATCCGACTGATTACAGATCCTCTCTCGGGGATTAGCGTTCTCACCCAGGCCGGAGAAGTAGGCGTAGTGAGTGGTCTCGGTACGGCGAACAACCTCAACCTCACGATTTTCGAGACACTGATCGACATCCCGGCCGGGGAGATTCTAAGAACCAGCGGAACTCAGGAGGGGATTCCGGCCGGACTCGCCGTCGCCCAACTGGACGCCGACGCCCGAACCAACGGTGGCGGCATCGAAACGGATGAGGTCATCCCGCTCGCCGACGGTCGAACCCTGAATGTGGTCATTGTGATCCAGTTCGGCGGCGCCCCCATCGTGACCGGAACCGACTCCAGCACGACGACGACGGTTGGCGACGAGACGGACCCAGGGGCGACGCCATGACCGCCAAGGCGATCGTATGGGGCCTGGTGCTCGTGGCGCTGGCCGTCATTCTTCAAACGACGCTCTTCAGCCGATTGGACGATCTGGGAATAGTGGCCGATGTCGTCATGGTGATGATCCTGGTCTCAGCCAGGTGGCTCGACCCGGAACCCGCGCTCTTACTCGGGTTCACCGGAGGCATCCTTTACGATCTCAACGGCACCACTCCGATTGGCCTGCGGGCCATGGTGTTCACCATCATTGCCTACGCGGCGGTGCGGGTGGCGGCGAATTCGGATTCCCACATATCCGGTGCCGTCGTGGTGATCGTTCTGTCCTTCGCCGGTGTCCTCTTATTCACCATGGTGGGTACGCTGTTTGGGCAGGGCAGCCTGAGAGGAATCAACGTTGTGCAGACCTTCGTACTCTTGCCGGTTTTCAACGGCGTGCTGTCCTTGGCGGTCAGCCCCGTGGTAAAGAGGGTCATGGCGCGAGACAAAGTTCTTTTATGAGGCTTGAGATCCGGGTTGCGGCGCTGGCGACGGTGTTTGCGTTGATGTTTGGAGCATTGGTCACTCGCCTTTGGGTGGTCCAGATCGCTGAAGGGCCGGTCCATGTCCAGAAATCTCAGGGATTGGAATGGTCGGAGACCCAGACGGCGGCCGCCCGTGGCGACATTGTTGATGCCAATGGGGTAGTTCTGGCGACATCGATCCAGGTGCCCGGGGTAGTCGTAACGCGGTCGCAGATCCCCTCCGAAGTCGAGCCGACCGTCATCCAGGAACTGGCTGGTGTGCTCGGGCGGGACCCTGGCGAGATTGCTGAACTGTTTGCTTTGGCAGGGTCGGGCTCGACCTTCACCGTTGATGACGTGAGCCCTGAAGTGGCGTATTTCATAATGACCAATCGCAGCCGCTTTCCGGGGGTGTCGATCCGCAACATCCCCGAACGGGTCTACCCCGAAGGGTCCTTTATGGCTCATGTCCTGGGACACGTTGGCCGGGTGTCCCAGGATGATCTGCTCGCCAATCCTGATCTCGACCCCAACGGAACCGTGGGCAAGCTCGGCGTTGAGGGTATATACGATGAGACCCTGCAAGGCGAAGCCGGTGCCGAGTTTTATCAGGTGCGCCCCGACGGCACACCGTATGGCGAACGGCGCACCGTGGCGGCTACAGAGGGCAGCACGGTGCAGTTGACCGTCGACGTCAGTCTCCAGATGGTTACCGAGCGCGCCCTCGCCGACGGTATCGCCCGCGCCAAGACCCTGAAAGACGCAGACCCCGAACGGGGAGCTGTCGTCGTGCTTAACGCCAAGACGGGCGAAGTGGCGGCGATGGCCTCGTTCCCGTCGTTCGATCCGTCGCAGTTCGTCATTGGTTTGACGCAAACGGAATATGAATTGCTCCGAGACTCCCAGGCCTTCAACAACCTCGCCATTCAGGGTCTGTATCCGCCGGGGTCGGCGATGAAAGCGATCACGTACGCCACCGCGGTCGAGGAAGGCATTTACCCCAACTCGGCACATACCCAAACCCCGAACGGATCGCTTGAGTGCACCGGGGTGCTCACCGCCAACGGCCTCGACGATGGGTCACAGAAACGGTTTACCGATCCTGGCCACGGCATCGTCGATCTGCATGAAGCGCTCGGAGAATCATGCAACATCTACTTTTGGGAAGTCGCCCTGGCGATCTGGGGCAAGTATCAGGGCACTGACAAGGAGAACATCCTCCAACGATATGCTCGAAGCGTCGGGCTTGGATCGTTGACCGGCATCGACCTGTGGGGAGAACGAGCCGGACGGGTGCCCGATCGTGAACTTTTCGAGCAGTGGTTGGTCGAGGCGCCGGCGCTGATCTCCGAGACGCGTAAGAATGGCAACCTCTGGGTGGGTGGCGACCTGATGAACGTCGCCATCGGGCAGGGTGAAACCCTGGCTACACCCCTCCAAATGGCGGTCGCCTACGGA
>Ga0224496_10000919_pt1 | contig 19142 bp, 16 predicted proteins | sample SF_Jul11_sed_USG_2_FD_168127 | JGI IMG/M metagenome (GOLD analysis project Ga0224496, IMG submission 168127) | Sediment microbial communities from San Francisco Bay, California, United States - SF_Jul11_sed_USGS_8_1 | ecosystem: Environmental > Aquatic > Marine > Sediment | place: USA...
TCAAACTGGCCCGTTTCCGGCCCTACCTTGAGTTCGACAAGTGATGGCATTCTTTCCCGTGGTTTTTGCAAATTGCCGTTCCGCGAGAAGATGGCGGGCGTTTCCTGTCGTCCTGCTGGCGTTGTTGCTTTCGGTGGTGACCGGCATGTCGACCGTCGAGGCGGCGGAGTCTGGGCCGGCTTCGGTTCGCTATGTGGCCTCAATTCAGCCTCTGGTCGCGATCCTGGCCGAAGTGACCGTTGGCCGCGCCGCGGTTGACCGCCTGCTGGCTCCCGGGGTTTCGCCCCACACCTTTGAACCAACGCCGTCGGATATGAAAAAATTGGCCTCGGCCGGGGCGCTGTTCTTTGTCGGCCCGAGCCTGGATGGTGAGTGGATCGGCCGGATGCCGGTCCGGCGGAAGGTCGGGATGCTCGGCTTGGTGCCGGCGGGTTTCCTGCTGCCCATGGGCGAGGGGGATTCCCATCACCACGGCGACCATGGGGCGCAGCATGAAGAAGGCGGCGTTGATCCTCATTTCTGGACCGACCCCCTGGCCGTCAAGGCCATGTTGCCGGCGCTGGTGCGGGTGCTGCGCTCTCTCGATCCCGAGGGCGGCACGGTCTACGCTGAGAATGCCCTGGCCTTTGCCGCCCGTCTCGACCGGCTCCATGGCGAACTGCAGCAACTCCTGGTCCCCATCCGCCATGAGCCGGTACTTCTTTTCCATCCCTCGTTCAACTATCTCTTTCATCGTTACGGTCTGCTGCAGGTCGGAGTGGTGGAAGAGTCGCCGGGGCGGGAGCCCACGCCAGGGTCGCTCCTTGCCCTGGTGAAGAAGATCCGTCGGCTGCGGGTGAAGGCGCTGTTCACCGAGCCGCAGCTTGCCCGGCGGCCGGCCGAGGTGCTTGCCGAGGCGGCTGCTATCTCCGTCCATGAACTTGATCCTCTGGGCGGTTCTCCAGGACGGGCCAGCTACGCGGAGATCCTCCGCTACAACGCTCTCTCTCTGGCCAGGGCTCTCCGCTAGCAGGGAGAGGCCAAACAAAACGGCCCGACGGAATGAATTCCGTCGGGCCGTTTTGTTTGGCTGGCAGGTCAAGCCGCCAGCTTCCTTATACTCGCATGCAATTTTTATTGCAAGCGAATCGAGGCGGTGCGTTCGCTGATTCCCCTCTTGAGCACTTCGCGGTTGTATGCGTTGAGCACGTCACGGCGTTTGAGCATGCCGAGAACCCAGCGGTTTGAGGTGGATTCCACCACCGGGATCTCCTCGATGCCCTTAACGTCGTAAAGGGTCAGGGCGGTGTAAAGGTCGTCGTCCGGGGTGAGGGTGATGACGTTGCGTTCGCAGACATCGCCCACTCGGGCACCCAGCCGTTTTTTCTCGTCGTGGAGGATGTTCTTGACGTCCTGCATGGAGACGATGCCGGTCATGTGGCCGGTGTCGTCGATAACCGGAAAATAGAAGTTGTCCTTGGCCATGCTGAACAGGCGCAGCAGCTGGTTGGCGTTGGCGTTCTCGCTGATGAAGTCCACGTCCTCGCTGATGATCGTCCCCACCTTGATGGAGCGCATGATCGCCGCCTCGCGGCCCTCGTGAAGATCGATGCCCTCGCGGGAGAAATCCACCGTATCGATGGAGTCGTGGTAGAGGCGGCTCGCCACCACCGTGCCGATGATACTCGACAGCATGATGGGGATGATGATCATGTAGTTGCCGGTCATCTCGAAGAGGAGAAAGATGGCGGTGAGAGGCGCATGGGTGGCGGCGGCCAGGAAGGCGCCGATGCCCACCGCCGCATAGGCGCCGGAGGAAGCGGTCAGACCGGGCAGGGCCAGGTTGGCCAACGATCCAAAGGTGCCGCCGATGACGGCGCCGATGAACAGCGCCGGCGCGAAGACACCGCCGGCGCCGCCTGCCCCCAGGGTGATGGCGGTGGCGCCGATCTTGAGCAGGACCAGCAGCGCCATCACCCAGAGGACGCCCTGGCCGCTCAGGACCTTTTCGATGTACGGGTAGCCGTCGCCCATGATCTGCGGGAAGAGGATGCCGATGGCGCCGACGATGAGCGCTCCCAGGATCGGTTTGAGTTGGGGATGGAGTTTAAGGGTGGCAAAACGGTCGCGCACCGCATAGAAGACGCGGATATGGAACACGGCGACGATACCAACCACCAGTCCCATCAGGATGTAGAGCGGGATCTCCACCATGGGGTGGAGCAGTTGGTAGTTGGGGATAGGGAAGGCCGGGGTGTCGCCGTAGTAGGCCCGGGAGACGACGGTGGCCATGGCCGAGGAGATCACCAGGGCCGAGAAGGAGGAGATCTCGTAGGTGCCCAGCAGGACGATCTCCGAGGCAAAGAAGATGCCGGCGATGGGGGCGTTGAACATGGCGCCGATGCCGCCGGCGCAGCCGGCGGCGATGTAGACCTTCATCCGGCTGCCGGAAACCTTGAAGATCTGTCCGACCTGGGATCCTAAAGCGCCGCCCACCGTGGCGATGGGGCCTTCGACGCCCGCCGAGCCGCCGGTGCCGATGGTGAGGGCGGTGGAGATGGTTTTGACGATGATGGCGCGGAACTTGATGTAGCCGCCCTCGAGATTGACCTTGCGCAGGAACTTGGTGAAGGTGTAGCCGTTGGCCTCGCCGGGAAAGATCAGGGAGACGGGAATCAGCAGCACCATGCCGGCCATGGGGATGAGGGGGAGAAGCAGAAGGTGCCAGCCGCCTTGGCCAATGTCCAGCAGCTCGTGGCCGCGGACAAAGATCCCTTCGTGGACCAGTTCGGTGATGGTGCGGAAAGCGATGTTGCCGAAGCCGGCGGTGACCCCGATAAAGGTCGAGATCACCAGCATGATGGTGTTCTCGCCGGGTAGAAATTTTTGAATGCGCAGGGCATGACTGATATTCTTAAACATGACGGCCTATGCGGTTTGATTAAAGCCTGATGCTTTAGGGGTCTCGCACCCCAGTCTGGCGGCGGCGGCGAGGAAATAGTTGTCGGTCATGCCGGCGATAAAGTCGCGGGCTATCTCGGCTGGGACATGGCGGTCCGTGTACGCGGCCGGTTTGTCGTCCAGGAACTCGGTGTAGATCGGTGACCGCCGCTGGTGGCCAAGAATGTCTGCAAGGTACGTTTCAAAGAGGACACGGTAACAGATGCGGATCGATTCGTAATCCTTTTTGATCAGCGGATTGCGGTAGATGCGCTGGTAGTTGAACTCCTTCAGCTCCTTGAGGGTGGCGGCGATGTCGGCGCTGAAAGAAACGGCGTCCTGCTCGGCGCTGTTGCTGATCAGGTCGGCAACCAGGCGGTAGACAATGGTGCCGTTGGTGTCGCCGAGGATTTCCCTGCAGCGGGACGGAATATCGTTTCGAGCGATGAGCTTGAGGACGATGGCATCCTCGATGTCGCGGCCGATGTAGCCGATGGTGTCGGCGAGGCGCACCACGCAGCCCTCCATGGTCATGGGCGCCAGGTCGATGGCGGCGTCAGCTGCTTTGGCGGCCAGCCTGCGGTCAAAATCGGCGAAATTTGTCGTGGTGCGGTCGGGCCGCAGGGCGCGGTTGTGGATCTCTCCGTCGTGGCAGAGAATGCCGTCCAGGGTCTGCAGGGTCAGGTTCCAGCCCCGGCCTTTTTTCTCCAGTCGATCGAGGAATTGCACGCTCTGGATGTTGTGCTGGAATGGGGGCAGCCCCTGGGCGACGCAGAGTTCGGCAAGGATGGCTTCGCCGTCGTGGCCAAAGGGCGGGTGACCGATGTCATGGCCCAGGGCAATGGCTTCGATGAGATCCTCGTTGAGGGCCAGGAAGCGGCCGACGGTGCGGGCGATTTTGGAGACCAGCTGGACGTGCAGCACCCGGTGCGTGATGTGGTCGTTGTCAATCAGGGAAAAGACCTGGGTTTTGTCGATGTAGCGGGTGTAGGCGCGGGAGTGGAGTATCCGGTCGGCATCGACGGCAAAGGCCTGGCGGTGTCCGGGCAGGGATTCCTGTGTCCGGCGGTGGGCCTGGCTGCTGAGGGTGGCCAGCGGTGACAACCGTTTGGTTTCGCTCCGTTCGATGGCCTCCCGCATGGCGAGCAGTTTCGGGTCGTCGGTGAATTTTTTTTGCATGGCGGGTGGCGTTTCCTGGCGTGGGCGGCACGGCTCGTCAACAGAGTGGCGAATGTCGAATTGTCTTCTTTTCCTTGGTCGTGTCGTTGTGCTATTATCATCTGGATGAAGAGAACTCCGCAGCGGGGAACGACCCGGCCGAGAAATGACTCTGTTTGAAAAAAATAATTAATATAACAAAGACCTCCTTGCAACACCAGGAAAAGAGGGGTTCAATCATGCATGTTCAAATTACCTATTGCTCGCAGTGAAACTACCTGCCGCGTGCTTCCAGTTTGGGAGAACGGATACGGGAGAGTTTCGGGGCTGCCGTGGAACTGCTCGCCGGTTCTGGGGGTGTCTTTGTGGTTGCCGTGGACGGCCGTGAAATTTTTTCCAAGGCTCGGGAAGGGCGCTTCCCGGAGCCTGACGAGATAATTGCCGCCATCCGCGGGTAAGTAGGTCCGTTGACGGTTCCGCGACGGCGGATTTGTGGTAGGGGGTTGAAGGGTGAAGAGAGCATCGCAGGACTTCGCTGGGCATCGATTTTTGCCGCCAGCCTTTCCTGGCATATCCCGGCAGTGACACAACGGGAGCGAGCGGTTCTATGGATAAACATATGACGACATGTTCAACGGGCGCCCCCAACTCCATGACCTTGATCAACGATCAGGGCAGTGAGGTGGAGTGTTGGGCGTTGTCCGGGAAAAATACGTACCGCCTGGGACGGTCCAACGACAACGACATCGTGCTCCCCTTTTCCTGGGTGTCACGCAAGCACGCCATGGTGCAGGTGGAGGAAAACGGTGTGCACAACCTCATCGACCTTGGCAGCGCCAACGGCACCAGCGTCAACGGCCGCCGTATCTATACCCCCGCCCCCCTGCGCACCGGGGATTTGGTGGGAATCGGCAAGACGCGACTCGTTTTTCTGGGCCAGGAGGCTCCTGCCGTTGTTGAGGATGAGACGGATTTGGCCGACGGCCGGACCGTGGCTTTTGTCCAGAAGGAGGTGGTTACTGTTCTTCTCTGCGACATCCATGGCTTCACGCGGCTTTCCGAACAACTGGGCGATCAGGATGTCTCCCGGCTGTTGCGGCTTTGGTCGGACAAGGTTACCAGCCTGGTCCGCCGTTACGGTGGCATGGTCGATAAGTTCATTGGTGACGCGGTGATGGCCATCTGGCCGGGCGGCAGTGATCAGCGGGGAGCCATCCTTTCCGCCATGCAGGCCGCTCTGGCCATCGCCGTTGCCACCCGCACCCTGGGAAAGAAGTGGGGCGGTGTCCCGCTGGATCTGGAGATCGGTGCGGCGCTCAATACCGGTGAGGCTGTGCTGGGCAACATGGGCGGCAGCGGCCGGCGCGACTACACGGTGATCGGCGACATGGTCAACGTTGTCTTCCGGCTCGAGGGCATGACCTCGCGGCAGGAAGGGGTTGACCTGATTGTCGGTGCCGCCACCGCCGACTGGCTCGCGGAAGCGGACATTTACTTCACGCCCCGGACCTTTGCCCTCAAGGGCAAGGAGGCCTCGACCCAGTCCTTTGTCTGCAGCTTTGATCAGCTTCAGGAATATCTTGCCAAGTACGCTCCGTCCGGGTGAACAACCGATCATTGTGCCGATGTGGAGTCGTTGTCGCCTTCATGGGCGGGGCCTCCCGGAGACACGTGCGGGGTTTTGTTTTGCGGGCCGAATTTTTCCGGCTCATGTCGTGATGGACTCAACGTCCGTTACAGAAACGATCAGCATGAGGAAGCAACATGGCCACCATCAGCCTGCAGGAGGAAGGAATTGGATTTGCATCACCCCTGCGGCTCAACGCCCTGCAGGTGCTGGCCGCCAATTGTCTGGAGGTGGCCGCTCCGGCCACGCTCTACGATCTGGCCCTGGCGCAGGAGAACGTTCTGGCCCTGGCGCGGCCCATGCAAAATCCTCATCTCTTCGGTTTGCCGCCGGGAAGCAGGCAGCTGCACTGGAATCATCGCAACCCGGTGGGCCGCACCGCCGCGGCCCGGCGGTTCTGGCACGAGGCGGATGCCGACCAGCGCAAGGAACTCGCGACCATCACCCGCGAGGCGGCCCTTGCCATGCAGGCCCGAGGTTCCATCTCCACCACCGCTTACGCTGGCCTGGACGAGGAGTTCTGCGTCGGCCTCCGTTTTGTCGGTAACAGCCACTACCCCATTGCCGCGCTTTCTTTTCTGCTGAATTTTCAGGCTTTTGTCTCGGAGCTGGAACGTCGTTCGTATGCGGAAAGCCGGCCCATCGCGGTTCCCGATCTGTTGATGGTTTACGACCCGGACTGGCACCATCCCGAGTACGACAAGGGGTTGGTGGTGATCGATCGTGAGGCAAAGACCATTTTTGTTCTCGGGCTGCCCTACTTCGGCGAGATCAAGAAGGGGTTTCTCACCCTGATTTGGCATGCCGCCATTGCCGAACGGGTACCGGGCACGGAAATCCGCCGCTTCCTGCCCATCCATGGCTCGATCTGCGAGATCAACGGCAAGACGGTGGCGATCATCGCTCTTTCCGGCAGCGGCAAGTCATCGCTCTCCACCCGGGCCGAGAGTATCGCCCATGACGACGCCTTTGTGGTGAGCATGGTCACCGGCAAGGTGATTGTGCTCGAACCGACCTTCTTCAACAAGACCGACGGCGACGAGATGGGTGATGAGACCACCCGGCGCGGTCTGATCTTCTACAACATGGGGGTGGTGGGTGGCGCGGCCGGCCTTGACGTGGTGCCTGGCGACCGGCTGGTCGCCAATGGCCGGGTCATCCAGGAGCGGCCGGCCAATGCGGTGAACGGTTACCATCGGGTGGATCTGGTCACGCTGGTGATGAAGGACGACACCCTGCCGCCGGTGTCGTTGATCAATGATCCGGCTCTTTTCGTCGCCTTCGGCGCCAGTTTGATGACCAAACGGACCCTGGCCGAGTCCCTGCAGAGCATCGAGGAACAGTATGCCCTGGTCATCGAGCCCTTTGCCCAGCCATTCCGTTCCTGGCGCTTCAATACCGAGTGCCGGATGTTTCAACTTTTTCTGGAGCTGTTCCGCCCCCTTACCGTCATTTTGAACACCGGCGATTTCATGGGCCGGGACATCTCCCTTGAGCTGAGCCGGGACACCATCCTGCCGGCACTCACTGCCGGAAGTCTTGAGTTTGCACCGTGGCGCATCGTGCCGCGGCGGATGGTGTCGCTGCCCCGGAAGGGTGCCATCAACTCCGAGTACGACAACCGTTTCAGGCCCCGGACCAGCGATCATGATTACGTGGCCCGGTTCGTCAGCCGCATGCAGTCGCGGATCGACTATCTTACCAAGGTTCGGGAGCAGAATCTGATTCATGCCGATTTTGTCGATCCGCTCATTGAGGTGCGGATCGCCCTGGATGAATTTCTGCGTCGTGATCCGGTGGCCGGGGATTTTTCCTGGAGCGAACAGGATCTGGCACGGTTGCGTAGCTCGGGAGTATGAAACGAACGATGACGGTGGAGATCGGTTTTGTCATCGTCGCCCATGGCCGCCTGGGCGAGGAACTGCTGCGGGTGGCAACCCATATCATGGGTGACAAGCTCGGCTTGATCCGCACCGTGGGGGTGCCGTTCATGACCGAGGCCGGGGGGGACGGTTTCACCTCCTTTGCCCAGCGGCGGCGGCGAATCGGCGAGCAGTTGCGGCAGGCAATAGATCTTGTCGACAGCGGCGGTGGGGTAATTGTTCTTACCGATATTGTCGGCGGTACCGCCTTCAATGTCAGTCGCGAGATTCTGCGCCCCGGCGAGGGGGCGGTTGTTTCGGGTGTTAATTTGCCCATGCTGCTCAAGTTGCCCAGTGTCAGGCTGCAGAGCGGCGCGGATCCCATCGCGGAGGCGGTTTACCAGCTGGTGGGGCGGTCACGGCAGGGGATTGCCTTCCGTCTTTCTCCGGGGGAATGAGCGCGGGCGTTGCTGTCCGTAAAATATGAAAACAGGTGGTGGGCAGAGAGCCTGCGCCAGCAAATTATGTCGCGGCCAGGGAGAGGGCGGCGGAATGAAAATTCCGGCGACACCCCCCTGGTGTTTCGTCGTCATGGTGTACTTTTTATGGATCAACGACGAGTAATCACTCTTTTTCGTAATCTTGTCCTGCGGGCGGGTTGGCTTCTGCTGCCGGCGGTCCTTGCCGTCGGGGTAGCGTCGGCCATTGCCGCCGATGACCGGGAATGTTATCTGTGCCATCGGGAAATGGTGGAGCAGGATCGGGCCAAAGCGTACATTCACGATCCTTTCCTGCGGAACAAATGTGTTCTCTGTCATGGCGGGATGACGAAAAACGAGCTGGCGGCAGAGTTGGCTCCGGCCGGCCCCGTCAGTCATGAGAAGATCCGGTGGTTTGCTGAAAGCGCCACCCCTGCCTTGGTGCATTATTTCCTGATTCCGTTCAAGGAGATGAACGGAGTGGTTTTTGTCGATACGCGTGATTCCAGGGCGCAGACTCGCTTGACGAAATTGACGTTGCCCTCCCTTGAATCCTTGCAGCCGCTGCCCGATACGGGGGCTCCGCCGGTAATCTCCGCCGTCCGTGTGCTGGAGGTCGAGCGGGGCCTGTTTCTTTCCGTGACCATTGGCTGGCAGACCGATAAAATTGCCGACGCCACGGTGCGCTACGGTATTGATGATCTGAGCGAGAAAGCTTCGCTGGATGGGAGTCTGCTTCAGGATCACCGGGTGACCCTGGTTGGCCTCAAGGCAAACAAGACCTATCGTTTTGTCGTGGCCTCGACCGACATCGCCGGCCGTCGGACGGTCGCACCGGAGGCAAGCTTTTCAACCGCCCGGGAAATGAAGGTGGCCGCGTCGGCTGGTGATGAGTCCGTATTGGAAGTTGGCGGAAAGTTTGTTGTGTCGGATGAGTTTTTCAGGTATGGCGAAAACTATGTCCTGCAGATGTCTTCCTCCCGACCGGCCACCATGTATGTCGGGGTACCGTTGCGCCCCCTGGTGAAGAAGGGAGGACGGAACGGGCAGGGCGGGTCAGGGGCGGACGCCGACCATCCGGCCCTGAACAGCGATTTGCAGACCCAGAGTCTGGTCTGTAAATCATGTCATCCGGACTCTGAGGGACAGCTGTCGCATCCCGTCAATGTGCAACCGCCGCCAGGGATGTTTCTTCCGCCTGAGTATTCAACCCTGGCGGATGGCCGGATAAGCTGCATGTCGTGTCACCGGGCGCATGCCTCCGACTTTGAGTTCAGGTTGCTGAAGCCGCGAAAACGTGAGCTGTGTATCGGTTGTCACCAGGATATGGTATAACCGGTTTTCGGTCCTGGCGGCCGGCGAAGCTGTCGTTGTTGTTCATGTTGCATCCGGGAATGGCGGTCAGGGATTAACGAATTTTTTGGAGCAAAACTGATGGCGTATAAACGAAAGAAGTTGAATCTCAGTGTGAAGCGGAAGTTCCAAATGTGGTTGCTGGTTCGGATTCTCGGCACTGTCTTGCTCAGTTCCGTGGTTGCCGCGCTCGTCCTCTACTTCTATTCACGGCATGAGGTCGCCGCCAGTTTCTATGACGCGCATATCAAAATCCGGCGGGTGAGCGACCTGCTGCTGCCAGTGGTGGCGGCTGGCACCTTTGTCAGTTTGCTGGGCGGCATGCTCCTGGCGTTATTTTTGCCCCAGAAGATCGCCGGGCCCCTGTTCCGTATTGAGAATAACCTGCGCGAACTGGGAGCCGGAAACTTGAAAATTTTTGTCAAGCTCCGTGGCGGCGACACCCTGGACGATTTTGCCGACACCGTCAACAGCAGCGCCAGTGGTCTGCGTGAGCGTTTCCAGGCGTTGAAGGATGCCCAGGAGGCCCTTGAGAAAGCACTGGATGGGAATCAGGATCCGGAAGTGACCAAAACCCTGGCCCGGCAGAAAGCGGCGATGAATCTTTTTAAGATCTGACCGTACGTATTCCCCTCCCTCCCCTCCCGTCCCTCCCTGCAACCGGTGGGGTGTGTCTGCAAAATGGCCACGCCACCGGTTGTATCTATTTTTTCAACTGTCTCCCCGTCTTGGCAACTTTCCAGCAGCAGCGCATTTGCGGTTTCATCGGCCTGCCGCATACCCTGCGGAGCGGAGTATTTCTCCGGTCGCTGATCTGCGGCATTGTGAACAGTTGCGCGCCGAGGTGATTTGAACGCTTTCCCGTCCTAAGTCGGAGAGCCTCCCGTCTTGTACAGTGGCGGCAGACCGTCGTTTTTTCCCCGTTTCTGCTTCACACCGGCCCGGATTTGGTCGATCATGGCCAGCAGCCGCATGCCGTTCCACTGGTCGGAGTGCTGCTGCCGCCCGTAGAGAAAGCTGTCCATTTCCCCCAGCAGTGCGCGTAAGATCGGATCGGGGTGGTGTCGTTCGAGGTCTGCGGCGACGCGGATGTTTTTTCCCGGCCAGAAGGATTGTCCCCAGCGGCAGAGCGCCTGCCGGGCGGCCACGGCATCGTTGGCGCGGCAAGCGGCGGCCAGGGCTGAGTAGGCCGCCGCTTCGTCCGGGGTGTCTGCCGCCGCGTTTTTTGTTCCGGTTGGCTTATTGCCGGCACTGGCCCGGAGCCGACGGCGATCGCGTTGCCAGAAAAGCAGGGTGGCAAGCCAGATCGTGGCCAGCAGGGCGCAGGCGACGGGCCACCAGATTTCCTTGGCCCGTGTCGGCGCGGGCAAGGGCGGGGCAGGGGGGGGAGGCGCAACCGCGTCCGGCATGCCCCCGACCGGAGGCGGGGGCGGGGCAACGGCCGGGGACGAGGCGGTTGCCGCCGCAGCCCGGATCACCAGTTGCTGGGCCGGCAGCACCGCGGCTTCCATCTGCCCCGTGTCCTTGTTCCACCATGGGATACGGATTTCCGGCAGCTCCACTTTGCCGGGCCGGGTGGGGATCAGGGCGATGCTGTCGCGGCGTATGCCGGTGATCCCGGTCCCGGATTTACGATTCTCAAGTTCTGGCTTGTTCTGGTAGAGCTTGACGCCATCGGTTTCAGCCATGGTGATGGGCGGCAGCTGCGCGGCCAGCAAGCCCTCGCCGGTGGTGGTGATGGTGAGAGTGGCCGAGTCGCCCACCCGCAGTTGGTCCGGCGGCTGGCTCCATTGCCGCGAGATGGTGAGTCCGGTCGAGGGTAGCCAGGGGGCAGCGGGGCCGCCGGCCGGTTTTTCCGCCACCGTGATCCGTTCTTCGCGGCTGCGCAGTTTGATTTCCGTGCCTTGGCGGCCGAAGGGATCGAAAAAGCCGCCGAAGTCGTGGGTGCTCATCACCACTGCCCTGACAACCGTTTGAGGGATGGTCAGGATGCCGCTTTTCTGCGGGAAGATGGCGTAGCGGCGTTCAAAGACCTGGAAGGTTTGCCCGTTGACGGTTTTTGCGAACTTGTTGTCGTCGAGTTTTTCAAGCAGAGCGTCTTCAAGGTGTGGATCGTCCGGTTCGTCGATCCGGGCCTGCACCGCCCAGTAGATGCGCAGGGTGAAAAGTATTTGTTCCTGCACCAGCGCCTGATGGCGGTCCACCTCGGTTTCGATGAACAGCGGGGCGTTGTCGGCCCGGGTTTTGGGTGGTGCCTCCTGGCTGACGGTCACCGACAGGGGGGCGGTGGTGTCGCCGCCGACATTGAGCGGCGGAATCCACAACCGGCCGGTCCGTTTCGGGGCCAGGGCTACCCGCCACTCAACCGACGCCGACATCTGGCCGTTGATGATCTGGGTGCTGCTGCTGTGGCTGTTGCCCATCACCTTGAAATCCTTGGCGAGCGGCGCGAGATCCGGATCGGAGAAAAAGGAACTGCTGTCCCTGGTGATGATGAGGGTCAGGGTTTCGTCCAGGGCCAGGTGGTCGCGGTCGATGGTGGCCGTCGCCCCGGCCCGGGCCAGGGCGGCCGGGAGCAGAGCGGCGAGCATGAAGCCGATGATGGTGAAGTGTAACAATGGTGTTCGTCTCATGATTACCAGATGTTGCCCTGCTGCGAGCCCTTCCGGCGGCTCTGGTTGATGCGGTATTGGTACTCGAATTTGCGGCGCAGCAGCCCGCCGGGATCATCGGGGATTTCCCGGAGCCACTGTTCCATGGCCTGTTGTTCCTCGCGGGTAGCCGTCTGTTCTGCTTTGGCAGCGGCCCCGGGCGGTTTTGCCTTGTCTGGATCGCTTTTACCGGCCCGGCCGGGGGGCGCTGGTTGTTTTTTGGCGTCCGCCGCGGTGGCGGTGGCGTTGTCCTTGGCTTGGGTGGCATGGTTTTTCTGGTCCGGTGCCGCTGGCGGCCGCTGCGGTCCCTGGTCGTCGTTGTGGCTGGCGGCTGCATTCTGGCCCTGGTTTTCTCCTGCCCTTGGTTTTTCCTTGTCACCGGGCTGGTCTGGCTGGCCCTTTGGTTCATTGTGGCCGTCTTTCCCGTCGGATTGTTTCTGGGCGTGTTCCTGTTGCCCGCCGTCCTGCTTGGTCTGTTTTTCCCCTTGGCCGTTTTTTTGTTGCTGCTCTTCCTGTTGTTGCCTGAGGATCCGCTCCATCAGTTTTTTGTTAAAGGCGGCGTCGGCCATTCCGGGGTCGAGGCGCAGCGCTTCGTCGTACGCCTTGGCCGCCTCGGCGAGCCGTCCCGCCCGGGCCAGGGCGTTGCCCATGTTGTAGTGGCCGTCGGCTGAGTCGGCATGGGCAAAAGCCTCGGCAGCCGCTGCGAAGTCGCCGGCCCGGTACTGGGCAGTGCCTTGCCAGTCCGGAGAACGGAAAAGCTGGGCCGCCTGCTTGGGATCGTTGTGCGCCATGGCTGCTGCGCCCTGCTGGTCCGGTCGTTGCCAGAGATTCTGCCAGTTGAAAGCGTGGCTCGTGGTCGGCCAGAACGAGAGCAGAAATACCAGGGTGAGCAGCCAGCCGCGCCGGAAGGATCCCAGGGCAATGGGAAGCAGCAGGAGTACCAGCCACGGGCCTTCTTCGCGCCATTGGTCGAAGCTGCGGTTGACTTTTCGGAAGCTGGTGCTGCCCGGCAGCAGGGGGCCTTGGGCGAGCAGGCGGTCGAGATCCTGGTCGGTGAGCTGGATGGGGCTGTAACGGCCGCCTCCGATGGCAGCCAGTTTTTGGAGCAGGGCCTGGTCCATCTTGGGAACGATGATTTCCCCCTGGTCGTCCTTGAAAAAACCGCCGTCATCCTTTGGGATTGGCCCGCCCGCTGCGCTGCCCACCCCCAGTACCGACAGAGTGGCGGCGCTGTCGGCCATGAGCTTGCCCGTCTCGGCCACGTCTTCCTCGCTTACCCCGTCGGTGATGAGGAGCAGTCGGCCGTGGTGTGCCGCTGACTCTTTGAGCAGTTGCAGGGCCAGGCGTACCGCCGCCGGCAGGTTGCTGCCGTAGCTGGGCATGATCTCCGGGGCCAGGGCCGGCAGCATGGCTTGGATGGTTTCGGTGTCGTCGGTGAGCGGGCAGACCACATGGGCGTCGCCGGCATAGATCACCAGTGCCGTGGTGCCTTCCTGGCGGGCGCGCAGGATGTCGGTGAGTTTGTGGCGGGCGCGGCTCAGCCGGTTCGGGGAAAGATCGGTGGCGTAAAGTGAAAGGGACAGATCCTGGATAAGCACCAGGGCGTCCTGGCGTTTTTCCACTTGCTGGGGCAGTTGCCGCCACACCGGCCCGGCCAGGCTCACCGCGGCAAGGCACCAGCCGACAAGCAGCAGCGGCAGCGGCCAGCGCTCGCGGCCTTCGGAGCGGTGACCCAGCAGGTGGGGGAGGAGATCGGCGTCGATGGTCCGGTGCCAGCTGCCGGCCCGCTGCTGTCGCCGGCGTATGGCAAGGAGAAACGCCAGGGCCGGCAGGCAGGCGAGCAGCCAGAGCGGCCGCAGGAAGTGGAAGGCATGGATGGCCTCGGGAATCGCGTTGGGGAACATTTCAGGGTGCTCCGCTCTTTTCGCGCCATGGTCCGGCAGGGATGAGTCTGGTTGCGGCAAGCAGGAAACTCACCGCCAGGGCGCCTGCCAGGGGCCAGTGGTAGAGAGCCTTGCGGGGACGGAAGGTTTCCGTCGCGTCGGCCACCGGTTCGAGCTTGTCGATGAGTTGATAGATTTTTTCGAGTTCCTCGGAGCTGCGAGCACGGAAGTAGCGGCCCTTGGTGAGTTCGGCGATCTTGCCCAGGGTTTCCTCGTCCAGGTCCGCCGAGGGGTTGACCCTTCGGGTGCCGAAGAAGGTGCGTATCATGACCTCGTCGGCGCCCACGCCGATGGTGTAGATGGTTACTCCGGCCTGGGCGGCGAGTTTGGCGGCCTGGAGCGGTTCCACCTTGCCGGCGGTGTTGGCGCCGTCGGTGAGCAGGAGCAGCACCCGGCTTGGGGCCGGCCGTTCGCGGAGGCGCTTCACCGCCAGGCCGATGGCGTCGCCAAGGGAGGTCTTCTTGCCGGCAAAGCCGATCTGTGCCTCGTTGAAGAGGCTTTTGACCGTTTGTCGGTCAAAGGTGAGCGGTACCTGGACATAGGCCTGGGTGCCGAAGAGCAGCAGGCCGATCCGGTCGCCGATTCGCTGGTCGATGAACTCGTTGGCCACCTTTTTGACCAGTTGGATGCGGGAGAGCGGTTCGCCGTGGAGGATCATGTCTTCCTGGGCCATGCTGCCGGAGATGTCCACCGCCAGCAGCAGGTCGCGGCCACTCACCGGCAGACGCACCGGCTCACCCACCCATTGCGGCCGGGCAGCGGCGAGAAGCAGCAGCACCCAGGTGAGGGCGAGGAGCAACAGCCTTGCCCGACGACTGCGGCCCGGCGCAGTTTCTTCCTGCATGCCGAGGTCGGTCAGCTGATCGTAGAAGGGGACGTGAAGCGGCGTTTCCTCGCGGGTCGCCCGGGGGAGAAATCGGTAGGTGAGCCAGGGCAGGGGAAGGAGGGCCAGAAGCCACGGCCAGAGCAGGGTCAGCATTGTTGGTGCCTCCTGATCCAGCGGCGGGCGAGCCGGCAGACCGCGTCGGTGTCCGCTTCCAAGGTCGTCTGATAGAGCATGTTGCCCAAGGCCCTGCCTGGTCCGGTGCGGAACTGATCGGTATTGCCGGTGCGGTCGAGGAAGGCGAGCCAGTCGTCGCCGGCAAGGCGGGCCACCTGGGCGCGACCGTACCGGGCAATGGCCACCTGCCGGAGCAGGGCCGCCACCTGGCGCAGCAGTCGCAGGGGGTCTTCTTCTCCTTGCTGCAAGGCCTCCTCCAGACGTTTGAGGGTGGCCAGGGCGGTTCGGCGGTAACGGTTGCGGACCAACCGGCGCCAGAGGGCGCGGCCGCCAAGGCCGAGCAGGGCAAAGAGCAGCAGCGCCGCCAGCCACCAGCCCGGGGCTGGCGGCCACCAGCTTACCGGCGGGGGCAGGTGGATATCTTTTAACTGGGTAAGGTGGTCGACCGGGGTATTCATCGTCCGTTCAGCAGCTTTTGAAAGAAGGGCAGCGGCGCATCCTCGGTGGAGAGCTCCAGCAGGGGGATGCCCATGGGACCCAGGAGTTGTTTGAGGGCGGTGCTTTTCTCCTCGAATTGCGCCTGGTAGCGGCGTCGTAACTCGGTCGCGCCGGTGAACAGGGTGGCCCGGCGCTGGCCGTCGGTGACGGCGTAACAGCCGGCGGGCGGCAACTGCCGTTCCAGGGGGTCGAAAATCCGTACCGCAGTGATGTCGTTGTGGCGGCAGAGGTGGTGGAGGTGCTTGCGGCCCTCGCCGTTGCAGCGTTGGAAATCGCTGATCAGGAAGATATTGGCCCCGGGCCGGGTGATCCGTCGCAGTTCTTCAAGCGCCTGGGCAAGGCTTGTCACCGGGGCGGGCTGTGCGCGGTGGAGCCGGCCATTGAACCGATGGAGATGGCGGATCAGCTCCAGCACCGTCCGGGTGTTGCGTTGCGGTTTGATCACCGCCTGGTCGTCGCCGCTGAAGACCAGGCCGCCCACCCGGTCGTTGTGCTGGAAGGCGGCCCAGGCGAGCAGGGCGGCAACGTGGGTCGCCAGTACCGATTTAAAGCAGTTGCGGCTGCCGAAGAACATGGTGGGGCTCTGGTCCACCAGCAGGAGTACCGGCCGCTCGCGCTCCTCGCGGAACAGCTTGGTGTGGGGACGGCCGCTGCGCGCCGTGACCCGCCAGTCGATGTTGCGGATGTCGTCGCCGGCCTGGTAGGTGCGCACCTCTTCGAATTCAAGGCCCCGGCCGCGAAAACGGCTTGGGTGCGGACCCACCAGACCGCTGAAGGCGCGGCGTTGGCGGCCGAGCTTGAGATCGCGCGCAGAGTGGCGCAACCGGACCAGCTCTTCGAGGTCGCAGTGGGCGCCGCGGGGGGGCGGGGCGAGGGTGGCGGTGGTGGCACTCATCTCAGGTTACCGGCACCTGTTCGAGAAGGGCGTTGATGACCTGGTCGCGGGTGATGCCGTTGGCCTCGGCCTCAAAGCTGACGATCAGCCGGTGGCGAAGGATGTCGTGGACCACCGCCTGCACGTCGTCGGGGCTGACAAAATCGCGTCCCCGGAGCCAGGCCAGGGCGCGGGCGCAGCGGTCAAGGGCGATGGTGGCCCGGGGGCTGGCGCCGTACTCGATCCAACCGGCAAGCTTGCTCGAATACTGCTCGGGTCGACGGGAGGCGATCACCAGTTGGACGATGTACTCCTCGACGTTGGGCGCCATGTGGATGGCCAGCACCTCGTCGCGTGCCGCCCGGATCGTCTCCTGCCCGACCATTGTCATCGGTGGTGGCGCCTGGCGGCCGGCTTCGCGGCGGGCCAGGGCGAGGATTTCGCGTTCGGCGGCCAGATCGGGGTAGTCCACCCGGATCAGCATCAGGAAGCGGTCGAGCTGGGCCTCGGGCAGGGGGTAGGTGCCCTCCTGCTCAATGGGGTTCTGGGTGGCCATGACCAGGAACAGGTCGGGCAGGGGGTAGGTTTCGCGGCCGACACTCACCTGTCGCTCGGCCATGGCCTCGAGGAGCGCCGACTGTACCTTGGCCGGAGCCCGGTTGATCTCATCGGCCAGCAGCAGGTTGTGGAAGATGGGGCCGCGCTGGAAGCGGAAGGTTCCGTCTTCGGGCCGATAGATCTCGGTGCCGGTGACGTCGCCGGGCAAAAGGTCCGGGGTGAACTGGACGCGATGAAAATCCCCCTCGATTCCCTCTGCCAGGCATTTGACCGCGCGGGTCTTGGCCAGGCCCGGTGCCCCTTCCACCAGCAGGTGGCCGTCGGCGAGCAGGGCGATGAGCAGTCGTTCAATAAGGTTTTCCTGGCCGATGATTTGTTGGGCCAGCCAAAGGCGCAGTTGTTGGAACGTTTCCTGGTTGTTCATGGCGTCGTTGTCTTTTGGGGGTTGGTGTGGGAGAGTCTGTGCCGGAGCCTTGTTGCGGCGGCCGCTGCATGTCCGCAGGATAAATCTAAATCCGTGCCGCCCTGCGGGGCGTTCGCTGGCGGCACGGCGGCTTGGTCAGTAACTTTTTGATATCGCACATCGTTCCTTGCCCGCATCGGAATCACGTTTCGAACGTGCACGGATTGGGGAAGAACTCATTGCTACAGACAACGCGAACACGATAAAGTTCCATGGAATCCGGATGTTGCCTGACGTCAAGCTTTCCGTCGGCCCGAGTCCTTCATGGGAAAAAGAGAGAACGCCTCTGGATGAACGGGCAAAAAAATAGTATGTTAGCAAAATTGCATGTCAGGTGCAATGCACTGATTTTTTTCCGTTTTAATACCAAAACCAGGAAGGTTGTGATGGCTGGAGAGAACGTTACCGCCGTGGTGCTGGCCGCCGGCAAGGGTACCCGAATGAAGTCGCGGCATGCCAAGGTGCTGCATGAAATCTTTTTTTCCCCCATGATTCACCATGTTCTCGATGCGCTGGCGCCCCTTGGATTGGCGCAAACAGTGGTGGTCACCGGCCATCAGCGGGAGCGGGTGGAGGCGGCTCTCGCCGGCTATCCGGTATCTTTTGCCGAACAGAAGGAGCAACTCGGCACTGGTCATGCGGTGCTTGCCGCCCGGCGGGAGATCAACGGCGCCGGTGGCCCGGTGCTGATCCTCTGTGGCGACACGCCGCTGGTGCGCAGCGAAACCCTGGCGGCCCTGGTCAACACCCACCTTGAGTCGGGCGCTGTCCTGTCGTTGATGACCACCCATCTCGACGATCCCACCAACTATGGCCGCATCGTCACCGACGACGAGGATCGGATCCTCGGTATCGTCGAGGAAAAGGATGCCAGCGAAGCGGCCCGGCAGATCCGGGAGATCAACGCCGGCATCTACTGCGTGGAGAGCGCCTTCCTGCTCGACGCTCTTGGCCGGGTGGGAACCGACAACAAGCAGGGCGAGGTCTATCTCACCGATATCGTGGGAATTGCTCGGAGTGAGGGGCATGAGGTGCGCCGATTTCTCTGCGCTGATGCCGACGAGGTGCTGGGGGTGAACTCCCGAGTCGAACTGGCCTTGGCCCATGCCTCCCTCCAGGATCGCCGCAATCGGCAGTTGATGGCCGATGGTGTTACCCTGCTCAATCCCGCCACCATTGCCGTTGAGAAGACGGTTGCCATTGGCGCGGACACGGTTGTGTACCCCAATGTCCAGATCGGTGGCGAGAGCGTCATCGGTTCCGACTGCGTGATCGGCCCTGGGACGGTGATTCGTGACTGCCGGCTCGGCAACGGAGTGGTGGTGGGGCCGCTTGCCTATCTGGAAGGCGCTGAATTTGCCGACCAGCAGATCGTGCCACCCCATTCCGGGCGCACCGGTCCGGGCTGATCGGTTGCCTCGCGTAACCTGTTTAAATAATAAGTAAATAGTTATTTGTTGCTGGAGTTTTCAATCCACTGTGGCGCCTTGCGGGCGTTCGCGAGCTGCTCGGCTGCTTTGTCAGTAACTCTTTGATATCGCATCAGGATTATAAAATCGTTGCCTTCGCGCATTCGAACCATTCGCGAACGCTCGCGGATACAAGAGAGTTACTCCTTGACTTTGTTTTTTTGCGGTGGGTATAGTGCAAACTCATTAAAGACGGCAAAGCCAGCATTGACGGGCGTTTGGCCGCCGTTGACGGTGAGGCGGCGTGTCTCGGTCGGCGGCTGAAAGGCATTTTACATATCGGTGCCG
>Ga0224496_10000920_pt1 | contig 19130 bp, 13 predicted proteins | sample SF_Jul11_sed_USG_2_FD_168127 | JGI IMG/M metagenome (GOLD analysis project Ga0224496, IMG submission 168127) | Sediment microbial communities from San Francisco Bay, California, United States - SF_Jul11_sed_USGS_8_1 | ecosystem: Environmental > Aquatic > Marine > Sediment | place: USA...
TCGGCAATGGATGGCGGCTCAGGACGAGGTTCGAAATCGAAAATCTTCATCTTGGTTAGGAGAACAAGATCCCTGTCGTAATCCTGTTCCGAATTTTTATTGAAAGTATAGCTTGCATACTCGGCCTTGGGTTCTCCCGGCGCAATTTCCCTTTTAACGATAGGCTCGATCTTTTTGCTATTAACGCGAAACTCGGTGATAACGTCGTCACTCTCTAAAGGTTCTTCCGTATAAACCGCTTTTGCAACCTTGTAATTCTCAGGCGGAATTTTCAGGTTCTGGCCGGCATATATTCTGTGTCTGCTCCTGAGGTTGTTGTATTCCATCAGGGCCTGGGTTGACATTCTGAATCTGTCTGCAATCGTGGAAAGAGCATCCCCGCGCATTACCCGGTAGTATTTAGGTATCAGCTGTTTGTCAAAGAGCATGTCAGAAGGCGCGGATGCATACATCTCCTTAAACCTCTGCGTGGTGCCAAATGGTACCTTAACCGGATACCCTTTTGGCAGCCTTCTTGTCCCATCCCATATTGGCATCCGAAGTGAAGGATTCAGGGACATTATATCTTCTCTGCTGTAGCCGAAGTGTTTGTAAAGAATGCTTATCGGCACATAGTGATCGAATGTCACTTCATCATATACAAGAGGAAGATTGAATCCTATCGGGCCGAAATACCGTTCCGGATTTTGCGTTATTTTCTTTGCCGCAAGAAATTCCGCGTAAAAATTCCTTGAGGCAAAACCGAAAAGTCTCATATCGTTATTCTTGATAATGGTAACGATGTCACTGCCATATTTCTTTTTGGCTTTCAACATTCCATATCTGCCGTGATTGTACGCGGTAATCGCCAAGGGCCAATTGCCGAGATCCTCATAATTCCTCTTGAGCAATCTCGCCGCCGCATCAGTTGATATGAACGGATCGCGTCGCTCGTCCACTGAGTAGTCTATCTCCATATAAAGCCTTCCGGTGGAGCGCGTGAACTGCCAGACGCCGGCCGCTCCGAACTTTGAGTACGCTTTTACGTTGAATGAAGACTCTACATGAGGCAGCGCAAGAAGCTCTTCTGGGAGGCCATGCTTCTGGAACATCTCCCTCATCTTGTATATATAGCTACCGCTTGTGATAAGGCCCTCACGGAACCTGTCGGCCATGCCGAACTGAATTCTTACATCATCCGCTGCTTCCCTGAAACGTTTGCCATCCGGCTGGTATCCGAATAATCCGGCTACCCGGCACTCCTCTTCGGTTTTGCATTCGCCGTGCTGCCTGGACACGTTTCGAAGAATTTCCCTGTAGTACCTCTTTCTCTGCTCCATGTACCGGTTCCAGCTTCTACGGGATGCATTGGGGCCAACGGCTACATTTAGATCTACAACTTCGAAGTGGATGTTCAGATCGGATGCGTCATGAACGATCGCCTGGTTTTGATTGTATTTCGTGTATATGTTCACCCAGAAAAAGACATTCGGCCTTAGTTCTACAGGTTCGGGGAAAAGTTCCTCGGAGTTTTGGCCATCAGAATTCAGCATTGGCGATGATTGAACGATTGAATTGTCACCGGCGCTTGAATAGTCGGTCGAAGCGAAAACCGCTCCACCAAAAAACAGCGCCAGAGAGCTTGCCGCTAGAAAGATCCCCTTAAATTTAAACGTACACATTTGAACTGAATTCTAATGGATATCGCCAAATAAATCAAGATAGTGGGTGAGATTTAATATAATTAGGTTAAATAATGGCTAAATTAACGGTCATGGTGGAAAAAGTATTGAAAATAAAAGGGAAAATGATCAGTCACTATTTTGATTCAAAGAGGAATGGGGTGGACTAGAAGTTTTGATAATTATTAATACATATCAGATTGAGTAAGCTTTATCGCTCAGTAATAAAAAACAAGAATGTGTTAGTAGAATAATATAATTTGCTTCAAAATCATTTGATGCATTATGATACAAAGCGAAGTCGAAATTTATCCTTAATAAACTGGAAAAAAGGACCATGATAAAAAAAATTGGAGTGGAGTCGCTTAAAAAGGGGATGTTCATACATGACCTTAACTGCTCATGGCTCGACCACGATTTCGTTTCAAACAGCCTTAAGATCAATGACGATAAGACAATCAAGAAGATCATCGAAATTGGGATTCGCGAACTCTACATAGACACTGAAAAAGGGGTTGATGTTTCAACCGGAGTGCCTGCCGAAGAGGTAAAGCACGATCTGGACACAGCCATGGGGAGGCTTGCCGCCAATGTAGAGGGTAAAAAGGCCCACCCTATCGAAAAAGAGATGCAAAAGGCGAAGGCTTTGCAGAGGGAGGCCGACAAGGTCATCTCCGAATTCATGAGCGACGCGAAGATGGGAAAGGCGCCGGAACTCGGCAAGGTTGAGGAAGTTGTTTCAAAGATGGTCGATTCCATTTACAGGAACAAGGATGCGCTGGAGCATCTCGGAAAGATCAGGACAAAGGACGAATACACCTTCAAGCATTCGCTGAATGTATGCATATTAATGGTTTCATTCTGCAAGGGGATGAAGGTCAGCATCGAGGATACAAAACTGGTTGGCGTCGGCGCGCTTCTGCACGATGTTGGAAAGATGCTTGTCCCGGACGAGATACTCAACAAGCCTACGGCTCTCACGGAGGTTGAATACCAAACGATGAAAGAGCATGTTATCAGGGGGGAGGAACTTCTCAGGAAAAGCGAAGGTATTTCGGAAATCTCCGTTGCCATAGCAACACAACATCACGAGCGGTACGACGGGACAGGGTACCCACACGGCCTGAAAAATGACACTATTACGACATACGGGCAGATGGCTTCCATCGTTGACGTATATGATGCTATAACCGCTGATCGCGTATACCACAAGGGATTGAGGAGCTTTGAGGGTTTGAGGAAGCTTCTGGAATGGTCCAACCACCATTTCAATCCGACACTGGTTCAGCATTTCATCCGCGCAGTCGGGGTCTATCCAGCAGGAACGCTGGTAAAGCTGGAAAGCGGCCTGCTCGCTATCGTTGTCGAACAGGGTGAAAAAAGCCTCTCATTGCCTGTCATAAAGATCGTTTACGATTCAAAAAAGGAACGCTTCATAACTCCGTTCAAGGTAAAGCTTGAATATCCCCCCGCACGAATGGGAGAAGACAGGATCATCGGCACTGAAATCCCCGAACGATGGGGCATCAAGATGGAAGATTACGCCGAAATATACTAGCGGCTTTTTATCTTCCAGTTAGTGATTTTCCACAAGTACGTTATTGGAACGTAAGGTTGCTTATGCCGGGGATTTTCTCTTCAAGATACTCCTTCAGCTTTTTTTTCAGTCTCGCTTCCGCCTGGCGCACGGCCTCCCGCGTCACGCCATGCTTTTCGCCAATTTCGGAAAGCGTCAGCGGCTCATCGGTCATAAGCCTGTCGTAAAGAATTGCCTTGTCTGAAGGTTTTAGATCCTTGGCGAACTCTGCAACGCGCACCTTCACCATGTCGGATATCTCTTTGGTCTCCAATGTTTCTTCGACAGACGGGTTTTTGTCGCCGATTACCTCTGCGTAAGTGCGTTCGGAGTCGTCCGAAAGTTTTGAATCGAACGACACATCCCTTGTCGAGAGGGTTTTCTGAACCGCTTTTACCTCCTCTTCGGATGTCTTGAAATGCGCCGCCAGCTGTTTCGTATCGGCTTCGAGTCCCGAATTTTTCAGCTCGTTTGTAACCTTCTCCAGGTTGTAGAGGAGTTTCCTGCGCATATTTGTCGTGCCTACGCGCACGAGACGCCAGTTATCCAGAAGGTATTTGAGCATGTACGCCTTTATCCAGTATGTGGCGTAGGTGGGGAGGCGCACCCCTTTGAAGGGGTCGAATTTCTGAACAGCGCGCATCAACCCTATGTTCCCTTCCTGTATGAGGTCGAGCACATTCTGGAATTTCGTGTGGAACTCGAAAGATATTCCGACAACAAGATGAAGGTATGATGTAACCAGTTTGAGAGCCGCCTCGCGGTCGTTGAACTTGCTAACGCGAACGGCAAGGCGGTGCTCTTCCTCCTCGGTAATGCGCGGGATCTTCCTCACCATCGCCAGGTAGCTTTGAAGCGGGTCGGTGGTGACAAGGGAGTGTTTCCTGTCGTCGCGCACGACTGCCGGGAGGGTCGTAGGTTCCGGTTCACTCTTTGCCGTTTCGGCGGCAGATTTCTTTTCTCTCTTTTTCTTGTTTTTCACTATGTTTTATTATTACTCTTAATGTGGAATTACTCAATTGACAGGGTCATTGCCTGAATAGGGGCAATTATAACGCAAGTACCAAGGAGGATAAATGAACAGCGACAGGATAAAAAAGGGTGTAACCAGGGCGCCGCACAGGGCGCTTCTGTACGGAACAGGCGTCACGCAGAGAGCGATGGGGCGGCCGTTCATTGCACTCGTAAGCAGCTTTACCGATTTTATTCCTGGTCACGCCGGGATGCGCGACCTTGAGCGCTATATCGAAAAAGGGGTTCATTCAGGCGGCGGTCAGATGTTCTACACCTCCGTTCCCGGCATCTGCGACGGTATCGCCATGGGTCACAAGGGGATGCACTACTCCCTCGCAACCCGCGACCTCATCGCCGACATAATAGAGTGCGTAATAACGGCTCACGCGTTTGACGGAGTAATTTTCCTCACCAACTGCGACAAGATAACGCCGGGGATGCTGATGGCGGCGGGTCGGCTCAATCTCCCATCGGTCGTTGTGACCGCCGGACCGATGCAGAGCGGAATGTTCAAGGAGAAACGGCGCTCCCTTGTGCGCGACACATTCGAGGCCGTAGGGCAGAGGCAGAAGAACGAGATCGACGACAAGCATCTCGAAGGTTTGGAGTTGTGCACATGCGACGGACCCGGATCGTGCCAGGGGCTTTACACGGCGAATACGATGGCGTGCCTCACCGAAGCGATGGGGATGTCGATAACCGGCTGCGCGACAGGGATGGCGACAAGCGCCAAGAAGAGACGCATCGCGATGGATAGCGGCGAAGAGGTTGTCGAGCTGGTGCGCAAAGGTGTGCGGGCAAGGGACATAATGACCAATAAGGCTTTCGAGAACGCGGTGATGCTCGATCTCGCTCTCGGCGGCTCCACAAACACGGTGCTTCATCTTCCGGCGATAGCGCGCGACGCTGGCGTTCCGTTCGAGATAGAGCTTTTCGACAAGCTGAGCAAGACTACCCCGCAGATCACGTCGATACGCCCTGGCGGAGAATATTTCATGGAGGACCTCGAATACGCTGGCGGAATCCCTGCCGTGATGAAATCACTGAAGAGCGTTTTGAACGACGTACCTACGGTAACAGGCAAATCGATAGGGACCATTGCCGACGAAGCGATAATCGAAAACAGCGATGTCATCCGCTCGATGGATGAGGCGTACAAGAAGGAGGGGGGGATAGCGATATTGAAAGGGAACATCGCTCCTGACGGAGCGGTGGTAAAGCAGTCCGCAGTATCGGAGAAGATGATGAAGTTCACCGGGAAGGCGAAGATCTACGACTCCGAGGAAGCGGTCATGGAGGCGATCATGAAGGGAGCCGTCAAGCCGGGCGATGTGCTGGTAGTCCGTTACGAAGGGCCGAAAGGGGGCCCCGGTATGAGGGAGATGCTTTCCCCTACATCGGCGATCAGCGGCATGGGTCTTGGCGATTCGGTAGCGCTGATAACCGACGGGCGGTTCTCCGGCGGAACGCGAGGGCCGTGCATCGGCCATATCTCACCTGAAGCGATGGAAGGGGGGCCGATCGCCCTAGTAAATGAAGGGGACAGCATTACTATTGATATTCCCGGGCGCTCGATCAGAGTGGATATCACCGATGCCGAGATGGAGAAGAGGCGCAAAGGGTGGAAAAAGCCCGAACCGAAGATAAAGGAGGGGTATATGACCCGTTATGCGAAGATGGTCTCTTCTGCGGCGCAGGGAGCGGTGCTCGACTGACGCAGGTGGTTCAAGGAGAAAGAGCTGGAAGTTTTCATTGCGAATGTAGCGCGCCGATCTCTCCTCATGGGTGGCGCTATTCGCAAGAGAATTACAGGATAGTCTCTTTAGATTTGCATCTGAGGCGGTTGTTATCTAGAATTGTCGTTTCTCGTGTGGGTTGTTAGCTCAGTTGGTAGAGCAGCTGACTCTTAATCAGCGGGTCGCAGGTTCAATCCCTGCACAACCCACCACTATTCCAGTCAACGATCCCTTTGGGATATTTCGTGGAAATATGATTCGAGTATTCAGGGATTGAATCCGAGCTACCGTATGCGACCGATAAGGGAGCATATGTAAACAGGATGTTTACATAGGTAGCGAGTGGGGGTCGAGCGAAGTGGCAACAGGACGTTGCCACGAGAGTGACCAATCCCTGCACAACCCACCACTTTTCAGTGCAACGATCCCTTTGGGATATTTCGTGGAAACATAATTCGAGTTTTCAGGGATTGAACAGCAAACGGCTCCCTGACCGAGGAGAAATGTCATGCCCGTGAAAACGGGCATCCAGTTTCTTCAATCATTTCTTGATCCCCGCCGGAGTTTACCCTTGTGAAAACGGGGGCGGGGATGACAATCTATTAAACGTGGATATTTTAACCAGGTATAAATAGCTGTTTACCGGGGTCGAGCGAAGTGGCAACAGTACGTTGACACAAGAGCGACCAATCCCTGCGCATCACGCCATTCGGCAAAATGGCAAAATGCCGATCGCTATACTGATTTATGGGAGCCGTCGCAGAACGGCGCGTTCTTTGTCTTGTAGCAACGGCAGATGTCGTAGCTCTTATTCCTGTCCAGCTGGATGAGATCCGGCTCTTTATCGGTGGCGAATGTGTGGTGGGAGCCGTCGCAGTATGGCCAGTTGTCCGATTGCCAGCATTGGCAGACGGCAATACTCTCTTTTCCGCTGATCCTCTGCGGGCCTTTCTTCTCTTCCATACAGTAAAATTATATCAAAAGTCATTTTGTCTTCCTTCATATGAAAAGAAGGTATATATTCTCTCGCATCGGGTATTTTTCAACCACGTTTGTTAAAGCAAGGGGCAGGAAATGAAGACCTTTATAGTTGATTCTTTTACCGACACGCCGTTCAAGGGTAACCCGGCAGGTGTTTGTATTGTTGAGTCTATCCTGACCGATAAAAAAATGCTTGAAATCGCGCAGGAGCTGAATCTTTCTGAAACCGCCTTTATTACCGCTCATGAGGGCGTCGACAGATTTTCCATCAGGTATTTTTCACCGAAAATGGAGATACCGCTCTGCGGTCACGCAACATTAGCTTCCGCCAAGGTTGTTTTTACAACATACAACCTTGCTGAGGTATGCTTCCAAAACATCCAGAGTCTAAATTTATTCGTAAAAGAGTCAGAAGGTCAAATTGTAATGGACTTTCCAGTTTACGAGACGGTACCTTCAAACGCGCCTGCCAAGTTGCTTGACGCATTAGGGATAAGTGATTTACAGAACGTGGCGTTCAATGTAGAAACCGGAATTTTATTGCTGGAAATTGCCGATTCAGCCACGCTATCCGGTTTGGAACCGGATTTTGCCGCTCTCTATCGATCTCATGATTCCATAAACGGAGTGCTGGTTACCGCGGCGTCTGGCAGTGATGGCTATGATTTTCATTCTCGATACTTCTGGCCTTGGAGCGGTACAAATGAGGATCCTGTTACAGGCGGGACACATACGTTTCTCGCAAAATACTGGTCGCAAAGACTTGGGAAAAATAAGATGAATACCTTTCAGTCGTCGGCGCGAACAGGTTTTATGGAAGTAGAGTTGACCGGCGACAGGGTGTTTATCAAAGGTCAGGCTGTCATCGTATTTGAAGGACAATTACGAGAGTAGCCTGACCTTGATAAATGTTCGTATATTTGGCTCTCTGATGCGGAGCCTCGCAACCTGGAACTATTTTTTTTTGTCTTTCTTTTTTTCCTGTTTCGGTTTCTTTTTCTCTTTTCTTGCGTTCTGGCCCTTCGCCATAAAAAAATCACCTCCTTGAATTATGGGACAATATTAGTATGTTTTGGAAGTTTTCAAACATAATTGTGCCGTCTTTCTAGAGCTTCATCAGGCTGTTTGTGAACCACCCTTTGCCCCTCCTTATAATGAAGGAGGGGGAAGAGGGATAGGAGGCCTGTTATCCAGTTTGTGCGTGATGCAATGGCCTTGATGCAGAGACGTGATGTAGGGCCGTGATGCAGAGACGTGATGCAGAGACGTGATGCAGAGACGTGATGTAGGGCCGTGATGCAGAGACGTGATGTAGGGCCGTGATGCAGAGACGTGATGTAGGGCCGTGATGCAGAGACGTGATGTAGGGCCGTGATGCGATGGCCGGTTGTTGTTAAGCGCCTTCGGCGAGTATGTGTTTAAAGGTTATTTTCTTGTGAAGAGGGCGACCGATTCCAGATGGAAGGTTTGCGGAAACATGTCGACCATCTCCACCCTTTCAAGGGTAAAGCCGTGCCGGGCAAGTTCGGCGGTATCTCTTGCCAGCGAAGAAGGGTTACAACTCACATAGACCACTTTTTCGGCGGATAACCGCCTGAAAATATCGCCGAGACCCGGCGCCCCTATCCTTGGCGGATCAAGGACGATGAGCGGAAATTTTCTCCCTTCATCCGCCAGCTTAGCGGCTGATCCGTAAGCCTCGCCTGCGATGAAATCGGCGCCAAGGCCGAGCGTCTCTGCGTTCTGCTTCGCGTATGTGACCGCATCGCGGGAGAGTTCGACACCAACAGGGGCGAATCCTCCTTTCGCAAGTGGGAAAGTGAAGTTCCCAATGCCGGAGTAGAGGTCGAGAGCTTCACCTCTCCCTTTTCCCGCGAATTCCAGAACCTTCTCGACCAGAATGTTGTTCCCTTCGGGATTGATCTGGCTGAATGCGCCTGTTCCGTAGAAAAGGTTCAATCCTCCTGCGTTCATTTGCAGTATCGTATCCCGGTAAAGCGATGTCCCGGTTCCGTTAATCAGCACTATCCCCTTGATCGACCTTGAATAGCTGAAAAGTTTTTCAATTTCCTGGAATGGGTGTTCGTCCCTGTATGAGACGGTTATCCTGATGCCATTTACAGGAAAGCCGGTTTCGATCATGTATTTTGCCTTGAGCCTGGCGAGCAGGGGGAAATCGAAAACAAAATTTCGCAGGGCGGCGATCGCTTCATTGATAGCTTCGTTTGCGACGAGGCATTTTTCAATATCAATGATGAGATTGGTCTTCCTCGCGTGGAATCCAATGACCGGCTTCCCTTCATGGATGGACGAGTGGAGCTGTATTCTTGCGCGGTAGCCGAATTCCGGCGAAGGGGCATGAAGAGCGGCAGGTTTTACTTCGCATCCGCCGATCCTTTTAAGTTGGTCAGCCAGTATCCTCTCCTTGAAGGCGAGCTGATCTTTTCTTTCCAGAGGCATCCACGGACATCCGCCGCAGTTGTCAAAGTAGGGGCAGGGTGATTTTCTTCGAAGTGCGGAAGGGACGAGCAAATTATCGAGCTCCGCTTCGCCCCACTTCTTTTTGCTTTTGAAAAGCGTCGCGGATATCTTGTCGCCGGGGAATACACCGTGAACAAAAACGGCCTTATCACCGGACTTCCCAACTCCGGCGCCGCCGTAAGTGATATCCGTTATCTCAAGCTCCAGCGGACGCCTTGTTTTATCCATTTCGCGTGAAGGTGAGCTCCGGCTTAATTTATTGGTAAGTCAATGCTCTTGCCTGCTCATCTTTTCGGTATAAAGACAAGTGTGTGGCAATGAATAGGCTAGAAATGGATTTTAAAGCCGCCGTAGCCCGACTTGTTCAATGTAAATGTTCCGTTGTCAGGTATCCCGTACTTGATATCCCTTGTGCCGACAAAGATAGTTCCGCCGTCGATCACGTCGAAATCGATCTCGATCCTTGTGTCGGAAAAATTATTGATGTTGTTTGAAAGGCAGAGAGTTTTCGGCGCGTAGGAAACAGCGCCTGAAACGGTAGTCAATATCCTGAAAGGGAGGACATACCCGAGTTTCAGTTTCAGAGCGACAGCCGCGTATGAATCCTGCGATTTATCGATGTAAGAGCCGGCCAGATCGATACCGAGGCCGAACACTATGCCGGGGATGTCGGTAAGCCCGGTATTTGAGAATCCGGTGTGCGCATAGATGTTCTTGTTGTCGAGTTCGTCAAGCGCGCTCAGTACGCCGGTTTCATTTTTAATGGTAGTGTTTTCGGAATATTTGCTTTCACCAATGAATGTAAGCTCTACTTCGTCGCGGTCATTCAGGTTAATGGCGAGGCTTTGAGCCGCGCTGGAAATATCCGTCTGGCTGAGCAGTATTGAAATAGTAAAAAAAGCTACTGTTGTTGATTTTACAAACTTCATTGGCATCCCTTTTGAAAAATTTCCTGTTCGTTATATCAGGTTTGGAGAAGCGTCGAGTAAAAGATAACGCTCCTTTCTCCAAAACAACCATACATCAGTCGATAAATTAACACCAAAATGGGGATGTTTCCAGAAAAACCGGAACAAGGCATGGAGTTTGTTGCGAAGAAAGGGGGGTTGTTATCCATATCTTACAGAGTTTTCTCAGGCAGACGGTTTCAATAGAGGAAAGAGGAGGAGGATGTTTGAGTATGATCATAAAATACAACGGGTTAAAAGATGGAGGTTAGCGCGGACATTCTTTATCAAGTTTCTGCATCTTTGTTTGAGTTACCAGGGGAAAGGTGGTTTAATCGACGGCGATATGGAATTAATTACTCGATGGAAAAGAGCCGGGGTGTTCATCGCGGGCTCACTCCTTATCGGGATCCACTATGCGATCTTCTCCCAATTTTTTCCGAATTCAAACGGCACGCTGGGGCATGACTACAGCTATTTTTTACCTTCACTGCTGGACGGATATTTCTGGTATTCGGTAAACGGAATATTCTCTATACCGTGGTTTACCCCATCATTTTGCGGAGGTGTTCCGAATTTTCCGAATCCGCAAAATACATTTTTTTCGATACCCCAGTTCCTGACAATATTCGTTAATCCGCTTGAAAGCGTAAAGATGACACTTTTGATCTTCGCGACGATCGGATTCTGGGGATTTTATTTTTTGCTGAAGGATATTTTTCATACGGGGAGGATGACGGCTATCCTCGGTGCCGCACTATTTCTGTTCAACGGCTTTTTTTCACACAGGATGCTTATCGGCCATCTCACTTTTCATCTGTTCATGATCTTTCCGGTGATCGCTTATTTTATTTTAAACCGGTCAGGCGGTCCGGGCGGCAAACTTCATCGCGGAGCCATCACGGATATATCAATAGCAGGGTTCCTGATTTCGATGATAATTTTTTCCGGAGGGTTCCAGCTTCTTTTTCAGATAGTGTATGCCCTTTTCGCTTTCTTGGTCATATACCTCCTGTCTCGGAAGGGGGAGGGGGATCCGGCTGTACTGATCCTCAAACTCTTTTCATCGCTGATACTTGCCTTCTTTTTATCGTCACCGAAGTGGCTCGCCTCTATTTATTACGTTAATAATGTGCCGAGAACCCTTTATCCGCTCCCAGGGATACCGGATTTTTCGTCTCTTTCGGCGGTTCTTTTGAAATCGCTTTTTTGGGAGCCTGCGGACAAGTTGGCCCGCGTTTCGATGGTGAATTACAGGTGGATATTGGAAAGACATGAGTTCGAGTTCGGGATAACGGTAGTACCCGCGCTGATCCTGATTGCGGTAGCGTTTAAGAGTCTTTTTAACATGTATAAATGGAAGGCGCTTCCCGTGATTGGGAAAAGGGAGCTTGCGTATGCAGGGATCCTGGCGGCAATGATGCTGTTCCCTCTCCTTTTGAATTACTATTCGCCAGCATGGAACGCGATTTTGAAAAGTGTTCCGGTACTGAAAAATTTCAATAATAATTTCAGGTGGTTTTGCGTATATATTCCGACAATTATTCTTGCCGCCTCGGTTTTGATCGAGAGATTTGAAATGCCGGAAAAGTTAAAGACCGGGATGATCCTCCTCTGCCTGGCGGTAATCGCCGGTAGCAATATTGGCGAAGAGAGGGAGTTCTACAAATCCCAGCAGTATATCTTTCCCGAAATTATAGAAAGTTATGACAACGTAAAAGCTGAAACATGGTCCCCTGTAATAACGAATATAATCGTCTTGATGGGCAAGGACGGAAAGATGATAAGGCCTGTCCACAGAAACAATTATCTGACTCAAGGTTTTTCATTCCTTGAATGTTACGAGCCGATGTTCGGCTATTTTCTGGAAAATCTTCCGCTAAAGCAGTTGCACCCCGGGCATGTTACCGACAATGTAGATGGTGCATATAACGTTAAAAACCCGGCGTGCTATGTATTCCCCGAGGAGAACGGCTGTTCGCCAGGAGATCATCTCAAGGAAGGGGAGGAACAGGAGGCGGAAAAGTTCCTGTCGTTTAAGGAATATGAGTTCAGGATATCCACGGCTCAAAAGACAGCCAACTTCTCCAGCCTGGTTTTGCATCTGCTATTGATATTCTATCTCGCAACAGTATCTATCTTGGCGGTGAGAAAGGTTGAGCCGGAAAGAGGGAGTAAGGGGATGGATCAGTAATGGTACTGAATGCCGGCTGAAACATTCAGGATCTCATAGTTGTATCTGTAGAAAGTTTCGTATTGGTTGTTTGAATTTGCCCTCAGGTGATTTAGGAGAAATCCGGTGGTGAGGTTGTCGTTGACGCTGTAATACGCACCGACCATGATCATATGCGTATTGTCCAGTTCCTTGATGTCCGTTAATACGCCGTTCGCGTCTCTCGTCAGTCGTTCGGTAAAAGTGACCCTTGAGATGAGGACGGAGGCTTTCAGCGTCAAAGGCTTTCCATTTTCAAGCATCATGGAGTATGTGAGGCCGGGCGTCATGGAGTAGCTGTCGTTGCCGTAGTAGTTTTTATGAAAAACGATGTTTGGAAGCGTCCCTTCGGCGAGGTTCTGGTTGCTCTCGGTTTTCCCGACGGACCAATCAAGATCCATTGAGACGGAACCCTCCTTCCTGTAGGAAAAAGAGCCTGATACAAGATAGTCCGTATCCTTCTGCTTGTCACCGCTTCGCTCGCCGGTTTCCAGCTCAATTTTTTTATCTATGTATGATTTGGCCAGCTGTGAGACCGAGAGGGAGTAGGAGAGGCCGGAGTTTCTTATTACGTCATATCCCGCTATCAGGAGCATGGCGTTTTGATCTTTCTCCTTCTCCTCCAGGTCGCCGAGGCCTGCCTGGGTGTAGAGCGATATGAAGTGCGGATATTCACGCTTGTAATACTGAAGTCCAAACGAGACAGTTCTCTTTTCGTCGTCAGACTCGTTGACGATGTAAACACCGTTAAAACCCCCGCCGTTGTCGTTGTAGTCATATAGCCCCTTGTACCAGTTTTCATCCGTTGTCTCCTTGGAGAGCACCTGTGTCCTGAAAGCAAGAACGTTGAGAGTGAGTTTGTCGGAGTATTCATGGCGGAGCGTGGGGGTTAAGCTGTTAGTCATGGTTTCTGAGGCTATCCTTGAGCCGCGGTCTTCCACGAATGCCTGTTTCTCGTGTGCGTATGCGCCGCTATAAAGGCCAATGATCACATTTTTATCATTGAGCCTGTAGGTAGGGGCGAGAGTGGCGTTGGCGTTTCCACCAAGTATGTTGGAGCCGCCGTCGAGATTGGAGATTGTCAGGAAGAATTGTGTGTCTGCCAGAAACAGGAATTTGTCGTTATTCCCCTCCTGCGCCGCAGCATTATGCCATGGTGCGACCGCGATAATGAACGAGGCGAGCGCAAACGTGTAAAGGTTTATCCGCCCACGTTTCCGGCCAGAAAAATCGAATTCGGATTTTGGATTAACCCGTTCCCTGTACAACTCTTACCCCCACCCTTGAAAATTTCTATTTCAGGTTACATATTCTATGCGAAGTCGCTCAATACGCAAACCCTGGAAATATTCAAGGGCGGAGAAGCAAGTTTCCTAATCGGCCCAAGCCATATTCGACAGTGGTATGTAGATCAAGTCGACAGGGGCACCAAGCAAACTCGAATTCGTGCCGTTTGAGAACCTGAACTCAAGATTGTTTTCTTTACCAATGCTTATGCCATCCTTGCTATCACCTTTGGTATTAACGCCCAGACCCATCCAGACATCGCTTATCTCGCCGACATCACCGCCGGTTTTTCCGGTATCACCATCACCAATGACATACAGCGCAACATTAATTGTGGATGTATTTCTGCCATCGATTATGTTGTAGCTGAAACCAGAACCTGTATTGTTGCCTCTCGAATAGGTGCCCGTACCTTTGGAGCTAAGTGTGTAGCTGTTGCCGTTTATGGTGAGTTCCTCGCTATTGATATTCTGAGATGATTTGCTGATGCCGTCAAATCCTCTTGTCTCGGTGATCGAGTCGTCGTTGTGGCTGAACTTCACGCTCATGGTGTCAAGTTCGTACTGGCTGTCGTTGGAGATGGCGCCTTCGCTGGCGTTCAGGTAGTCACCCCACGGCATGTCAAAAATACCTTTTCCTGTCGGCACATCGTCGTTGAAGGCGGTTTTCCAATCCATGACCGTAAGGTCTGCCGAGCCACCGCTACCGCTTCTGGAGTTTACGTTTACCACCTGAACCGTTTTGGAGTCAGGGCGAACCACATACTGTTGCGCCCGTACACGGTCGCCATTGGCGTCCTTCAATACCCTGCCTGCCTTTGCATCGGCGGCCTTGGTCAAGATGGCATCCCTATCCCTGATATCATCCGCCTTATCCGCTTCGTCAATCGAGGACCAGAGATCTTTTCTGATATTATTATCGCCCGGTTCAGCGATCACCTTAATGATCTCCTTGTTCAGGAGATCTACATCGGCTGTGATGCCGGAGGAGGAGCCGTCGCCGGCAGAGCCGCCACTGCTGGTACCGCTATCGCTTCCTGAGCCATCTCTTGATGAATCACTACCGGAGTCATCCCTGGAGGTGTCTCTGTCTGAGTCGTCGCCTCTGTTATCGGCAACATCCTGATCCTTAGAATCACGGTTCTTTTTGGTCTCGTTGGTGCGGCTGACCTGATCCTTTTTGGACTCGTCTTTTTTGCTATCCCTTTTGTCGTCCTTTTGAGCTACGTCGTACCTCTTGTCCTTCTTGCTCTCTTTTTTGCTGTCGCCGGAATCTTTTCTGTCATTGCTTGCAGACTTGTCCGATTTATCCTTGCTGTCGCTTTTATCGTCAGATTTCCCTTTATCCTTTGAAGCGCTCCTGCTGTCGGAATCTTCATCATCCTTTTTGTCGGCTTTTTTCTTATCGCTGTCGGAATCCTCGTCACCCTTGTCGGCCTTTTTGGAATCTTCGTCATCGCTATCCTTGGCCTTTTCCTTACTGCTCTGTTCGGCGGCCACTACAAGCCCCTTGTTGGAGACAACTGCCTTGGCATCCTCGGCTGTAACGGTACCGCCGCCTGTTACCTTTATCGGTTTTTGCACGGTAGTATTTTTAACGGCCTTGGCTACCTCTTCCTTCGGCGCTTTGGCTGCCTTCTCAGGAGCGGCTGATGTGTTAACGGTGGTTACCTGCTCGCCGCCGACCATTACTTCCCCTTTTCTCGCCATCGCGGGATTGGAGGATTTCACGCCTACGAGCCCTTCAAGTGTAAGAACCTTGGTCTTTCCGTCTTTACCAACCGACACCACGAACTCGGTGCCGCGGACGCCGATAACGGCGGTCGGGGTCTTCACTTCAAAATCTGTATTCTTGGATTCAAGTTTCGAGGCTTTTACGCGGATGTTTCCGTATGCAACCTCGACTATCGTTTTCCTGGTCTGTTTTGCCGGGTCGAAGATCATTTCGTTTATGACAAGGGATGTGTCCTCGCCCAGTGTCAGTACTGATTTGTCGTCGAATTCCAGCTCAAGCCTTGACTCTTCATCGGTCTCGGCTACGTCCCTGAAAAGAACAGATTCGGTGCCGGTTACCTTCACAGACTGTTTGGTCCGTGCGCGCTCGAAAACAACCGAGCCTTCGAAGCTCTTTATCAGGCCGATATCGTCCTTGTCTATTACTCCGAACTCCTTGAGGAAATATTTCTTCTCGATGGTGGAGCCGTCCGCTTTTCCGGAGATGAAGGTATATGTGAGGTCAATCATCTGGAGTCTTGTAAGGGGTTCATTGGCTATCTCGGGAGTGAGGAGGTTTATCCCGTCCTTCTGCATAGCCGCGGCTACGCTTGTGTAGATCTTATCCTTCGCCATTTTGGCAGCGTTTTTCGGGACGAATCGGTTTTTTGAGTGTTCTTTCGCAAGGAGGTTAACGTACTCGGATACCGTGATCGATTTTTTGCCGGATGTAGTTGCCGCAGATGCGGTGAATAGCGGTAGAAGAACCATTAATAACGCCGGTAAAATTACCTTGTGAAAATTCCCCCATCTAGCCAACATACATACCTCCAAATACAGTTAAACGTCCAAAATCTTTATAAGCCGTAGCACTCTTAATTATTTATCTATACCTCTTACCTATATATTAGCACTATACCTCTTCATATCCAAAATCTTGTCACCTTTTATTGCTATATTTTGAAAATATAACATTTTCAGTAACTTTTGTGCTTTTTTGGTAATAACCTAAACCATTTTATATTTCAATGTTTATCGGTAAATTAAAGGTGTTGCTGTAGTTTTTTCAGCTTTTGGATGTTAAAGTTTAATAAACGAGGGGGATATGCGATGCAATTAACCAGAACTCCGGTACTGATCTTTTTCACTCCACTCTTCTTTTTAGTGCTTTTTACAGCGACCTCTACAGTTTACAGCGCTGAATCTTCAAAGAAGCGGGCCGAAGAGATATTGGACAAGGTCGATGACCTCTGGCGCGGCGACTCTTCTCATGGGAAATTTACCATGGAGGTGAAGACCAAGCACTACACCCGGAAAATGGGGATGGAAGCGTGGAGCAAGGGGAAGGAAAAGTCGCTTATCAGGATACTTTCCCCTAAAAAGGAGAAGGGGACCGCCACCCTGAAATCTGAAGACAGTATTTATACCTATCTGCCAAAAACCGACAGGACTATAAGGCTGACCAGCGGCATGATGGGGGGCTCCTGGATGGGGAGCCACTTTACGAATGACGACCTTGTAAGGGAATCCCGCCTGAAGGACGACTACGAATTCGACATTACTTTTGAAGGCGACCGCAAGGGGATCGAGGTAATTGAAATAACGCTCATCCCAAAGCCGGATGCCGCTGTGGTCTGGGGGAAGGTGGTGGTTGTTTTGCGGACGGCCGACCTCATGCCGGTAGAGCAGTTATATTATGACGAAGACGGACTGCTGGTGCGCACGATGAGCTTTTCGGATATTAAAATGATGGGTGGGCGGAATTTCCCCGCAAGAATGAAAATTGTCCCGAAGGATAAACCGGACGAGTTTACCGAACTCGTGTATGAGGAGATGAGGTTCAATCTTCCACTGGATGATTCGTTGTTCTCGGTTTCACAATTGCGAAAAATGTAGGTGGTGCGTATCAGGATGAGACTGCTTCGGGTCGCGTTCAGGAACATCTTCCGCAACAGGCAACGGCTTATTGTAACTATTGCGGCAATGGTTTTTGCCGGATTCATAATGATATTCTTTCTCGCCCTTATGGAAGGGTTCATGTTCATCTTCGAGCGCAACATCGTGCAGATGAACCTGGGCGATATGCAGATACACGCAAACGGCTACCGTAGCGATCCCGATCTTTACAATCGCGTTGAAAACTATGACGGACTCCTTGAAAAACTGGACGAATCCGGTTTCAGCGCAACTCCCAGGCTGTACGGTTTCGGTCTTGCCGCTTCGGGGAATACCTCGACTGGAGTGATACTGAGGGGAGTTGACCTTCTGCGTGAGCCGATGGTGACGGAATTAAGCCGACATGTGGATAGGGGGCTCTGGCTTTCGAATGAGGCTCCAAAAGGGGTTGTTATCGGCAAACAGCTGGCCCGCACCCTTCACGCGAAGATAGGGAGCGAAATTGTTTTTGTGGGGCAGGCGGCCGATGGCTCGATGGCAAATGAAATTTATGTCGTGCGTGGGATACTAAAAGCGGTCGGCTCAGGCATAGACGGCCCCGGTTTTTTTATGGTCGACTCCTCTTTCAGGGAGCTGATGCTGGTACCGCAAGGGACGCATGAAATAACGATCATGCGGAAGGATAAACAGGAGGAACTCTTTGCCTCAACAGACCGGGCGCGTTCCATTGTCGCGGAATTCGGTGACTATGAAGTTAAGAACTGGAAGGAGCTCCAGCCTCTTACGGCGGAGCTTATGGCTACCTCGGACGCCAGCCTGATAATTTTCGTTCTAATCTTTTACGGCGCGGTTGGGATGATAGTCCTTAACGCTACTCTTATGAGCGTTTTCGAGAGGATGAGGGAGTTCGGCGTAATGAAGGCGCTTGGGGTATCGCCGTTTCAGATAGTTCTTCTCATCATTACTGAAACGGTGATCCAGGTCTCCATCGCATGCGTGTTCGCGCTTCTGACCGGGATACCTGTCGCCTACTATTACCAAGTGCATGGTCTGGACTTTTCATCCTTCTCCGGTACCGCGACCATGGGGGGGGTAGCATTCGATCCGACATGGTATACCGTTATTACCAAGCAGACTTTCACTACCCCTGTTGTTTATATGTACCTGATATCGGCTCTGGCGGTGATCTACCCCGCGGTCAAGGCAGCAAGGATCGTTCCTGTACAGGCTATACATCACAGGTGAACAGATGAAGATATGGAAAATGGCATGGAGAAACATCTGGCGCAGAAAGCGCAGGACGCTTATCACATGCTTTTCCGTGGCGTTTGGCATTCTCTACGCCGTGCTTTCGACAGGATTCGGCGACTGGGGGTATACAAAGCTGATAGACGACAGCGCAACGATGGGTTTCGGCCATGTGACCGTGGAGCCGCACGAATACAATGACAGTCCTTCCCTTGATAAGCGGATAGGTAATTCCACCGAGATAAGGAAAACTGCGCTTGGAACGGAAGGGGTTTCCGGCGCGATGGAGAGGATCGTCGGTCAGGCGATGATGGCATCTGCTACCAAAAGCATCGGCGGGATGTTCCTTGCTATCGATCCATCCCAGGAGGCGACGGAG
>Ga0224496_10000921_pt1 | contig 19129 bp, 15 predicted proteins | sample SF_Jul11_sed_USG_2_FD_168127 | JGI IMG/M metagenome (GOLD analysis project Ga0224496, IMG submission 168127) | Sediment microbial communities from San Francisco Bay, California, United States - SF_Jul11_sed_USGS_8_1 | ecosystem: Environmental > Aquatic > Marine > Sediment | place: USA...
GGTAGCCCAGTCGCTCGATGCCATGGCGATTACGGTAAACGGCGCGCCCGTCGTGTCCATACCGATCGCGATCTGCCTGTTCTTCATGATGTACCCGATCATGGTGAAGATCGATTTCGGCGAGGTGCTCAAGGCTGGCAGGGCCGTGAAACCCGTCGGTTTGACACTGTTCATCAACTGGGCCGTCAAGCCTTTTACGATGTATGCCATCGCAAGCTTCTTCCTCGGTTCCCTGTTCCTGGGTTTTATCGGGCCCGAGGCGACCGATCTCGTGAAGATGCCGTTGGGCAAGGAGCTCCTCGCCGGCGAGACCTACGGTGCGGGTACTGTCGTGGTCGTCGACGGCGTCAGGATGCTCGAGGTCCCGCTTTGGCGCAGCTATCTTGCCGGCTGCATCCTGCTCGGCATCGCGCCCTGCACGGCGATGGTGCTGGTCTGGGGTTATCTCTCCAGGGGCAACGACGGCCATACGCTGGTCATGGTGGCCATCAATTCGCTGGTCATGCTGTTGCTGTTCGGGTTCCTGGGCGGTTTCCTCCTCGGGGTCGGCAAGCTGCCGGTGCCCTGGCAGGCGCTGCTGTTGTCAATCGGTGTGTACGTCGCATTACCCCTGGTAGCGGGTTACTTGTCGCGCAAGTGGATCATTGCCACGAAAGGCGAGGTGTGGTTCAGGGAAAAGTTCCTGCATTTCCTTACGCCCGTCACGATCAGCGCCCTGCTCATCACGCTGGTGCTCCTGTTCTCGTTCAAGGGCGACACGATCGTGCAAAACCCGCTGACGATACTCTGGATAGCAATACCGCTTTTCATCCAGACGGTCGTGATCTTCGCGCTGGGCTATGCGCTCGCGAAGTTTCTCGGCCTGAGTTACGAGAACGCAGCGCCTTCCGCCATGATCGGCGCCTCGAATCATTTTGAAGTTGCCATTGCGACCGCCGCGATGCTCTACGGCCTGTCGTCAGGCGCAGCCCTGGCAACCGTCGTTGGTGTGTTGATCGAGGTGCCGCTCATGTTGATGCTCGTTCGCTTCTGTCTCTCGACGCAGGGCTGGTTCCGGACGCAAAGCGCGTGACGATGTTGTGTTAACGTTCCTGAACCTCGGTTTTCGAACCTTTTACACGCTGGCTGCAGTATTCGCCGTTGTCGCGATGGCCCTGTGGCTCGCGTCCTTCACGGGCATGGTGCAATTTGGCGGCCAGCTGCCGGGCGTTGTCTGGCACAGCCACGAGATGGTGTTCGGCTTCGGTGTGGCGGTCATCACGGGCTTCCTGTTCACGGCAGTTCGCAACTGGACCGGATTGCCGACGCCCACCGGCCCGGCACTCGGCTCGATTGCTCTGCTTTGGCTCGCGGCGCGCGTGCTGCTGGTTTCCGGCACCACCGGGTTCGAAGTGATTCTCGATGTCCTGTTCCTGCCTGTCGTCACTGTCGCGGTCGCGCTACCCGTGTTCCGGAGTGCGAACAAGCGCAACTACAAAGTCATCGCCATACTCGCTGTCATGGCGATATTGCATTTCGTTTACCACCTGGCGCTCGGTGGCGAGTTGCCGGCTGCATTGTCGCGGTCGTCGCTGTTCGCGGTGATCGACGTCATCGCGATTCTTTTCGCGCTTGTCGGCGGTCGAGTGATTCCGGCGTTTACGCGAAACGCCGTACCGGGGTCGGACCCGACACACAAGCTATGGGTGGAGGTCGCGGCGTTTGCCTCGCTCCTCATGCTCGCTGCCACGACGATGATCGAGGGGCAATTCGCCCTTAACCCCTGGCTGCCTGCGAGCCTGGCCTTGCTCGCCGCCGGCGTGCACGCGCTCCGTCTCGCGCTGTGGCAACCGGCTGCGACGCTCGACAAGCCCCTGCTCTGGATGATGCCGGTTGCGTATTCATGGCTGCCGCTTGCCTTGTTGTTGCGCGGTCTTGCCGCGCTTGGTATCGCGATGCCGGGCTCCTGGCTGCATGCCTTGGCTGCAGGGGCGCTGACGAGCCTGATGATGGCCATGATGATGCGCAGCACGCTCGGGCACACCGGCCGCAACCTGGAAGCGAGCCGTGCCGATCTCGTCATCTTTCTCCTGCTGCAGCTTGCCGTCGTTCTCAGGGTTCCGGCCGGCGTCGCCGGCGATCACCGCACGCTGAGCATCCTGGCCGGCGTCGTCTGGATGGTCGCGTTTGCCGGGTTTCTGCTGCGCTATGGCCCGATGCTGGTTGGACCGCGCGTCGACGGCAAGCCGGGCTAGTTGATCGACGGGATGATCGAGTTGCGCATCATCGTGTAGAGGTTCTCTACGCCGGCACCATTGGCATAGTTGTGGCCTGTGAATGCGACAACCAGGTCAAGATCCGGGACGCAATAGATGTACTGGCCGCCATAGCCGCTGGTCACGTAGGCCTCAAGTACCTGCGTGCCGTAAACGAAGTCGGCGAGCCACCACTGCAGGCCGTAGCCCCGGGTGCTGGTGCCCCAGGACGTCAGGTCGACATGCCGGGTGACCGAGTCGGCGATCCACTCGGGGCTGATCAACGCCTGTCCCTGCCAGACACCATCGTCGATGAATAACTGGCCGAACTTGAGCATGTCACGCGTCAGCAGGAAAAGGCCGCTGCCACCGTTGGGCAAGCCCGTGGGTGTCATTCCCCAGGCGGCCGTCGTGATATCCATCGGGTAGAACAGGTGCTGGTTGGCGAAGTCCGCCATCGGTATTCCGGTCGCGTTTTCCAGGGCCTGACCGATGGCGATCGTGGCCGCCGTGTTGTAGGCAAACGCCGTACCCGGATCCGAAGTGACCGGCAGGTCCAGGAGGGCCTTGGACCAGTCGCGGTTGTTGTTTTCGAGAAAGACCAGGTCATTGTTGGGATCGGTGTAAGGCAGAGACCACTCGTCCCACTCGATGCCGAGGCGCATGGTCAGCGCATCTTCAAGCGTCATCTGGTCCTTCCGCGGGTCCCAGTTCTGGTAGGTGGCGTAGTTGAACAGGCTGTAGAAGCCAACCTGTGTCGACGGGATATGGCCCTGGTCGATCGCGATGCCGATCAACGCCGAGGTAAAACTCTTGCTGGTCGAGTGCAGCACATGACGGTTCGGGTCGTGATTGTTGATCCAGTCGTCGAACTCGCCGGTTGTCGTCCTGATCTGCTCGACGAGTACCAGCCGGTTGTTGCGCGCGATCGCAATCGAGTCGATGCCGGGATACGTGCCGTCGTGGACGTGTTCCATCATCCTGGTGATACGCGCCTCGTCCATGCCCTCGGCGGCGAGCGTCGAGACTTCCCAGCCGTCACCGTTGACGAGCGGGGCGGTGTAGGTCCACAGCTGCGGCGGGGCCGGTACGACGCTGCCGTCACCGCCACCCCCGCCGCCGCAGCCTGCAATGGCGAGGTACAGGGCGGCCGTGACGGCCAGCCTGATCGTGGTTTTTCGCATAAAACGTCCTTCCTGGCGGCGAAGCGTGCCTGAGGTGCGTTGAACCGTGCAAACCCGAGGATAGTGCGTTCTATAATCGGACCGTGCAAATCGACGAAGCGTTCCGCAATCGGGGCCGACTTTTCTGGATCCTGAACATTTCGGGCTGGACCGGCTACGCGCTGGCAGCCTGGCTGGGCGCGCTCGCCCATGAAAAGCCCGAGGCTTATTTCTTCGTCATCCTGGCGGCCGCCGTCAGCGGGCTCATCGGCACGCTGCCATTGCGACTCCTCTACCGCAAGCTGTGGTCGCGTTCGGTGGTCGTTCTCGGTTCGGCCACGCTGGTCGCATGCTACGTGATCGCGTTCGGCTGGCAATGGCTGCGCAACGTGCTGTACTACGACTGGGTAAAGAACAACTGGCAGCCCGAGCACCTGATGGACTATGTCGGCGGTGTCCTCGGTTCGTTCTACATCATGCTGTGCTGGAGTGGCCTGTATTTCGGCATCAAGTACTACCAGCAGCTCCAGGAGCAGACCGAGCAGACGCTGAAAGCGGTGGCCGCGGCGCACCAGGCGCAGCTCAAGATGCTGCGCTACCAGCTCAACCCCCATTTCCTGTTCAACACGCTGAACGCGATCTCGACACTGATTCTCGACGGCGCCAACAAGACGGCCAACCAGGCGGTGAGCCGACTCAGCGACTTTCTTCGCTACACGCTCGACAGCGACCCGATGAAGCGCGTAACGCTGGGTTCGGAGCTCGACGCCCTCGATCTGTACCTCGAGATCGAGAAGGTCCGCTTCGGCGATCGCCTGATCATCGTGAAGGATGTCGACGAGAAGGCGGCGCGGGCGCTCGTCCCGAGCCTGATCTTGCAGCCCCTTATCGAGAACGCGATCAAGTACGCGATCACACCCAGCGAGGAAGGCGGCACCCTGCGTATCTCGGCACGTGTTCAACGAGGCACGCTCGCCCTGCAGGTCGCCGATACCGGGCCCGGAATTGGCGCCGCGCACAATGGCCAGACGTCCAGCGGTGTCGGGCTCAGGAACACGCGTGAGCGATTGCAGCAACTGTACGGCGACGAACAGGCATTTACGCTGGCGCCGAACGAACCGCGGGGACTGGTCGTGACGATCAATCTTCCCTTCGAGGATGAAGATGCTTAGGGTGCTCATCGTCGACGACGAAGAACTGGCGCGGCGCGGTCTCGAGACTCGGCTCGAGAAATACGCCGACATAGAGATATGCGGCCTGGCACGTAACGGGCGCGAAGCCTTGCTGGCGGTGCGCGAGCAGGCTCCCGACCTCCTGTTCCTGGACGTACAAATGCCCGGCATGGACGGTTTCGACGTGCTGCGTTGCCTGGCGGGCCGCAACATGCCCGAAGTGATATTCGTTACGGCGTATGACGAATTCGCGCTCAAGGCGTTCGATGCCAATGCACTCGATTACCTGCTGAAACCGATCAACGATGAGCGGCTGCGGCGGGCGGTAGAAAGAGCGCGCAGGCATGCCGATGAAATGCACGCCGAAGAGCACCGCAACAAGTTGCTCAAGTTTGTCTGCGAACTCACCGGCCGCGAGCTTACGCTCGATTCGGCGCTGGAGGCCGCGTCGGGCGAGCATCGCGCCTACCCGCGGCGCATCGCGATTCGAGATGGCGCGGAGACGCAGTGCGTCGACGTAAAGGCGATCGACTGGATCGATGCGGCAGGCGACTATATGTGCGTCCACGCGGCGGGCGACACCTTCGTACTTCGCGGGACCATGAAACATCTCGAGGGCGTACTCGACCCCGAGACGTTTGTACGCGTGCATCGCTCGGCGATCGTCAACCGGCACCGCGTGACGGCGATGCGGCCACATCGCAATGGCGAATATTTCCTGCAACTGGGCGATGCAACCGAGCTGAAACTGAGTCGCAAGTACAAAGGCAATCTCGAACGACTGGCCGATCACATCTGACCTGCACACTTCGTCGCAGGATAAAAACCACTCGTCGCAAGTGGCGCAACGATTCCGATTCCCCGCTCCTCCAAAGAGCACTATGTCACCGCTTGTGGGGAATCGAGATGACACTGACTGTCCGAGTTCTGTTTGCAGCGTCGCTGCTGCTGTTCGCTGCGGAAGCAGCCGCGACCTACACCGTCAACGGCGAGCGCAAATCGTTCGAGATCCATCGCACCGAGTCGCCGCCGGTCATCGATGGGAAACTGGACGACGCTGCCTGGCGCGACGCGGCGTCGGTTGACGATTTTCACCAGACGGCACCGAGCGATGGTGCGCCGCCGACCGAACAGACCATCGTGCGCGTGACCTACGACGACGAGTACCTCTACATCGCGGCAAATATGCGAGACAGCGATCCGCGGGCCATCCGGGCAATGCAAATGATCCAGGGCAAGTCGTTCTTCTCCGACGATCGCTTCTGGGTCACGCTGGACAGTTTCAACAACAAGCGTAACGACTACTTCTTCCAGGTAAATGCGAATGGTGTGCGTCGCGACGCCCTGCGCGAGAACAACTCGAGCTTCATCGACGAATGGGCGACGATCTGGCTGGCAGAGTCGGCGCTGCATGAGGACGGCTGGGCAACCGAGATCGCGATCCCGTTCAAGTCGATCTCCTTTGCGCCCGAGTTGGATACCTGGGGCATCAATTTCGGACGCAGTGTCGTGCGCAAGCAGGAATACAGCATGTGGTCGTCGCACGAACGCCAGGACTGGCCGGCGTACAGCGGCGAGGTCACCGGCATAGGCGAAATCGAGCAGGGGCTCGGCCTGGACGTAGTGCCCTCCGTTAACCTGAACCAGGATCGCGACCTCGTGCTGGACGACGGAAACGACGGCTTCGAGCCGTCCCTCGACGTTCGCTACCGCATCACCCCGTCATTGAGCGCAACGCTAACGCTGAACACCGATTTTTCCACGGCTGAGATTGACGATCAGCAGGTCGCCCTTGATCGGTTCTCGCTGTTTTTTCCGGAGAAGCGCGATTTCTTCCTCCAGGATGCCGGCATCTTCGAGTTCGGCAACATCAATACGAACGGCAGGCCATTCTTCTCGCGGCGCATCGGCTTGTCCGAGGATGGCCGTCCCGTCGGGATCGACGGTGGCATCAAGCTGACGGGACGCGTCGGTGACTTCAGCGTTGGCGCACTGGCGATTCGCCAGGAAGCCGTCGGGGATGTCGCCGCCAAGGACCTCTTCGTCGCGCGTGGCTCGTACAACGTGTTCGACGAATCGGCGGTGGGATTCGTCATGACGCACGGTGACCCGACCTCGAATGCAGCAAACTCGGTCATCGGCCTCGACTTCCTGTATCGCAATAGCGATGGCCCGTTCGGCGAAATCCTGACGGGCAATTTCTGGGCCCAGCAAAGCGACACCGCGGACCTCGAGGGCGAAGGCCAGGCGTTCGGCGTCAACCTCGAGATTCCCAGCGACAAACTGCTGGCCTACGTGGAGTTGCAGCAGATCGATGACAATTTCCGGCCCGCGCTCGGTTTCGTGAACCGTGCGGGCATTCGCCAGTACGGCACGGGTATGCGCTACCGAACGCGGCCGGAAACCGGCGTCTGGCGCGCGATCAACCATCGCTTCGACTATTCACTGGTCACGGACATGAACGACCGGAGATTGTCGCAACGCGTGGATATCGAGCCGCTTGGCCTGTACTCGAACCGCGATGACTACATGTACCTGCGCTGGACGCAGCGACGAGAACGGGTGCGAGAAGCGTTCGACCTGTTCGAGCGGCTCAACGTGCCCGCCGGTGATTACGAGTTTGACCGCTACCGTGCGGAACTCACAACGGGGCAGCAGCGTCCCGTGCGCCTGGTCCTGGCCGTCGAGGATGGTGGTTTCTTCGGCGGTGACCGACTGGAAAAGCACATCGAGGTGGAATGGCGGCAGTCGGCCTACCTGTCGCTCGGTGTCGGCTTTACGGAGAACGTGGTTGACCTGCCAAGCGGCAGCTTCACGTCCCACCTCGCAAGCCTGCGCTCCGACATCGCGTTCAATTCGCGGTGGTCCTGGAGCAGCCTTCTGCAATACGACAACACCTCGGAGATTGCCGGTATCAACAGCCGGCTGCGCTACCTGCCGGAAGCCGGCCGGGAAGTCATGCTGGTCCTGAATCACGGCCTGAGCATCGATCCCGAGAATCGCATGTCGAGTACGCGGAATGATCTGAACCTGAAGTTGTCCTACACGTTCCGCTATTGAGGCGGAGCAGCCACGGAGTCGCGGATGACGAGCCGGTGCGGCACGATGTCGGCTGGTTGCCCGGAATCGGGTTCCCCGGCAATGATCTTGCAGAGACGTGCGAATATGCGGGACCCGATGTCTTCGGCCGGCTGGCTGACCGTGGTCAGCGGCGGGTCTGCAACAGCCGCAAACTGGATATCGTCGAAGCCCATGACGGACAGATCCTCGGGAGCCCGAATCCCGAGCAGCCGGCATTCGTGCAGGCAGCCCAGCGCCATGTCGTCGTTGCCGCAGAAGATCGCCGTTGGCCGGTGGTTGCCAGTCAGCAGGGCCCTGGCGGCCGCGCGGCCGCCAGCCAGTGTGCGGTAGCCCTCGACGAGCCACTCGTCCGGCAGTTGGAGACCGGCGTTTTCGAGCGCCGCACGAAAACCGTTTACGCGGGAGATGGTAAGTGGCGACTCCTCGAGCCCGTAGATCATCGCGATATTCCTGTGGCCATGCGAGATCAGCAACTCGGTCGCGTCGGACGCTGCGCCGAAATTATCGATGTGCACGCGCGGTGTCGCGGCCAGCTCAGGCGGCGTTTCGCAGGCGATCACCACAGGCAGCTTGGGACGGTTCTCGTCTGTGAGCACCTTGACACCCTCGGACGGGATGCTGGCGATGACGATCATGCCGTCCGCCTGCCGGGAACCGAGCAAGGTGTCGAACTCGTCGCTCGACATTGCCTGTAGCGGCTTCTCTTCAACGTAGACGGCGTAGCCGTTCTGTTGTGCCGCTGCCTGGATGCCGCGCATCACGCCGGCCGCGAAGGGGTCGCCGATCGACGGCATGACAACGGTGACGATATTGGTATGCCCCCGGCGAAAGCTCTGTGCGAGTGAATTGGGCTGGTACCCGGTTTCACGAATCGCGTCCTCCACGCGGAGTCGCGTGCTCTCCGAAACCTTGTCAGGAAAATTCAACGTCCGGGAAACCGTGGCTATCGATACGCCCGCGAGTTGCGCTACTTTTTTGATCGAACTCTTGGCCATTTCCCTCTAACGCCTGCCGGAACACGGGAGTGTGTGCAGAGAGCTTACACTACACGGGATTTCGCGGTCGGGACCGCTACAAAGGCTGGCCCCAGAAGGGCCGCTTCGGCAGCGTGACAATGCCGCGCTCGTAAACCAATCCACCGGGCCGGTCGTAGCGGGACAGCAGTGGCCCGTCGATATCGACAAAATCACAAAGCTGCGCCATGACGTGGTGCGGGGCCATCGCGAGCGACGTGCCACCCATGCAGCCGACCATGAGCCCGAGACCCTGCGCACGGGCTGCACGTGCGAGTTCGAGGCCGTGTGTCAGCCCGCCGGTCTTGTCGAGCTTGATGTTGATCATCTGGTAGCGCGCTGCCGCCTGTTCCAGCTCCCCGAGGTGCAGGCAGGATTCGTCGCCGCAGATCGGCAGCGGCGGATCGTAGTGCTCGAGTTCCGCGTCGTCGCCGCGAGGCAGCGGCTGTTCGATCATGCTGACGCCAAGGGTCTTCAATGCCGGCGCATGACGCAGCAATTCATCGAAGTTCCAGCCCTGGTTGATGTCGACGACCATGCGAACGCCAGGCCGGGCGGCGCGAATGGCCGCGATCCGCTCGACGGGCCGGTCATTGCCGAGTTTTACCTTGAACAGCGATATGTCGGTCGCTGCGGCGGCTTTGTTCGCCATCTGTTCGGGTGTGTCTTCGAGGCCGATCGTAAATACGGTTTCGACGGGCGCAGCGGCCACACCGGCCATCGACCAGGCGGTGCGACCGGTGAGCTGCGCTTCGAGATCCCAGAGCGCAGAGTCGGCGGCCATGCGCGCACCGCCCGGCGGCATCAGCTCGAGAAGCTGTTCGCGACCTGCACCGCGGGCGAGTTCGTCCACCATGGCCTCGAGCTCTGCGGTCATGGACTCGATCGTTTCGCCGATGTAGGAGACACCGAGCGCCTCGCCGCGACCGACGGCGCCGTCCTGTTCGATCTCACAGACCACGCAGGGAAAGTCGTTCCAGACGTTGCTCGAGATTCGGAACGGAATCAGGGTAGCCCACGATTCACTGTGGATGGCGACATTGCGTTTCATGATGCGTGTTTGAGCAAGAAGCTCGCGACCGGGGACATGCCGATGGCAACAGGATCGACGCAGGGAATCCCCAGGTGGTCCTGCAGCTTGCCGAGATAGCCGTCGCGCTCGAAGTCGGTCATGGTCGAGGTGTTGACGCTGACGCCGGCAAAGAAACAGCCTGGGCGGGTGCGTCGCGCGAGGCGCAACGCGTCGTCGATAACCACATCCAGTTCGGGAATCGGGTAGTCGCCGAAGACGCCGAGGGTCTCGGTGCGCGTGACGTCATGGCAGAGAACCAGCGCATCCGGTTGTGAGCCGTGCAGCAAGCCGAGCGTCACGCCCGAGTAACTCGGGTTCAGCAGTGAGCCCTGGCCTTCGATCACGTCCCAGTGGTCGTCGTCGTTGTCGGGAGAGAGGCTCTCCGCCGCTCCGGCGATAAAGTCCGCGACGACCGCATCGATCGGAATCCCTTCGCCGGCAATCATGATGCCGGTCTGGCCGGTCGCCCTGAACGTTGCCTTGATGCCCCGGCGTTCCAGCTCGCGGTGCAGTACGAGGGCGCTGTATTTCTTGCCCACGGCGCAGTCGGTGCCGATCGTCAGCACGCGCTTGCCGCTGCGCGGTCTGCCCTGGCCAATGGGGAGGTTGTCGGGCGGCACACGCACGTCCGTCAGGACGGCGCCGCCCTTGCGGGCCGCGGCGACGAGATCGGGCATGGACCGCAACTTGCTGTGCATGCCCGACGCGATATCGATGCCGGCACTGGCCAGCTCGATGAGCTGGGGCCGCCAGTGATCCGGGATCTGGCCGCCGAGGGGAGCCACGCCGATGATGGCGGTCCTGATGCCAGCATCGATGGCATCCCTGACGCTCATGTCGCGCAGGCCGAGATCGACGCCGCAATCCGGAAGGCGCATCTGTCCGGCACAGAGCTCGGGCCGCCAGTGCGCCAGCCCGAAGCCGGTCTTGGCGTTGTCGGCTTCGGCGACGTCACCGATGTACAGCAGGTAAGGCGGTGTGAGGCTGACTCTGGTGAGCGACATGCGGCCGATTATGGCAGGAAAATCGTCGCCGGGTGCTCGAGGATTTCCTTGATGCACTGGACCAGCGCCGCTGCATCGTAGCCATCGACGAAGCGATGATCGAACGAGGTCGACAGGTTCATCATGAGCCGTACCGCGATCTGGCCGTTTACAACCATCGGTCGTTCCACCGCACGATTGACACCGATGATGCCGACTTCGGGGGCGTTGATAACAGGCGTCGACGCAATACCGCCAAGCTTGCCGAGGCTCGTAATGGTAATCGTCGAGCCGGACAGCTCGTTCTTCTTTACCTTGTTCGTGCGCGCCGCTTCGGAAAGGCGGCGAATCTCGCTGGCGAGTTCGTCGATCGACAGCATTTCGGCATGTTTCACAACCGGGACCTTGAGGCCGTCGGGTGTCTGCGTGGCCACGCCGAGGTGCACGGCCTCATGCTGCAAAAGCAGGTTGCGGTCCTTGTCGTGCGTGGTGTTGCACTGCGGGAACTCCTTGAGTGCCTTGATCAGCGCGAGGCCGAGGAACGGCAGCAGCGTCAGGCGCTGTGCCGCGTCCCGCTTCGCATTGAGATGCTTGCGAAGGGATTCCAGCTCGGTGATGTCGATTTCCTCGACATAGGCGAAATGAGGAATCTCCCGTTTCGCGGCCTGCATGCGCTCGGCGATGATACGGCGCAGCCCGATAATCTTTATTTCCTTGACCTTCGTCGACGGTACACCCGGTGTTGCAATCGTGGTTCCGGTTGCGCGTGCTTTCAGGTAACGGTCAAAGTCCTTGCGTACGATTCGCCCGCCGGGACCCGTGCCGGGCACCAGCGACAAGTCGACGCCGGCTTCCTTGGCGCGCATACGGACCGCCGGTGACGTAATCACGCGGGTACGATCGATGACTTCTTCTGCGGGCGCGGGTTCGACAGCCGCGGGGACCGGTACGGGCTCGGCTCGGGACTCCGCGGCGGCCGGCTGTTCGTCAGAACCGGTCGTTCGGCCTTCGTCCACGGTACCCCCGGTATCGATCACGACCAGTGCGGCGCCAACGGCGACGACATCACCGGGTTCGCCCGCCAGTTTGACGACCTTGCCGGATACGGGGCTCGACAGCTCGACGGCAGCCTTGTCCGTCATCATCGTGCCGACTACGTCCTCTTCTTTCACCTGGTCGCCGACCTTGATGAACCATTCGCCGATTTCCGACTCGACCGTGCCTTCGCCGAGATCCGGTAACTTGAAAATGTACTCGCTCATTCCGCCTCCATGACACGTCGGATACCGGCAGACACACGCTTCAGCCCGGGGAAGTACTGCCACTCGAACGCGTGCGGGTACGGGGTGTCCCATCCGGCCACACGACCGATCGGCGCTTCAAGGTGATAGAAGCATTCCTTCTGGATAGTGGCAGCGAGCTCGGCGCCGTAACCGCCGAAGCGCGTCGCTTCGTGCGCGATGAGGCAGCGCCCGGTCTTCTTGACCGAATCGGCGAGCGTCTGTACATCCAGCGGCGCCATCGTGCGCACGTCGATGACCTCCGCATCGACCCCGGTTGCCCTGGCAGCGGCGATCGCAACGTGCACCAAGGTGCCGTAGGTGATGATCGTCAGCTCGTCACCGGGCAGGGCGATATCGGCGCTGCCGAGCGGGACGGTGTAATAGCCCTCGGGAACCTCACCTTTCGGGTGCGATGCCCAGGAGACGCCCGGCTTCTCGGGGTCCCCGTCGAACGGACCGTTGTAGATGCGTTTTGGCTCGAAGAAGACGACCGGGTCGTCCGACTCGATAGCCGCGATTAGCAGGCCCTTCGCGTCGTAGGGATTCGACGGCATGACGGTCTTGATGCCGCTGATGTGCGTGAAGATCCCCTCGGGTGACTGCGAGTGCGTCTGCCCGCCGCGAATACCGCCACCGCAAGGGGTGCGGATCGTAACCGGTGAGAAAAATTCGCCACAGGAACGATAACGAAGGCGTGCGAGTTCCGACACGATCTGGTCGAAGCCCGGGTAAATGTAGTCGGCGAACTGGATTTCGGCGACGGGTCGCAGGCCGTTGACGCCCATGCCGATCGCGGCGGCGACGATGCCGCCTTCGGCGATCGGCGTGTCGATAACGCGATGCTCGCCGAATTTGCGCTGCAACCCATCGGTACAGCGGAACACGCCGCCGAAGTAGCCGACATCCTCGCCGAGGACCACAACCGACGGGTCCCTGTCCATCATCACGTCGTGGGCCGAGCGAATGGCTTCGATCATGTTCATCTGCGCCATGACTCAATCCTCCGCCAGGATTTCGAGAAGACGGCGACGCTGCGACTCGAGGTGCTGCGGCATTTCGGCATAGACATCTTCGAACATGGTGGCCGGATCCAGCCACGGGCCCTCGGTCATCGTGCCGAATTTCTGGGCCTCCTTCCACGCCACCAGCACTTCTTCCCTGAGTTCTTTTTCGAGGCGCTCGTGCTTGTCCTCGGACCAGTAACCTACCTTGATCAGGTGCTGTTTCAGGCGTTCAACCGGATCGCCGAGCGGGAACGAGTCCCACTCATCGCGTGGGCGGTACTTCGTCGGGTCGTCACTGGTCGAATGAGCGCCGCCGCGATACGTGACGTGTTCGATGAGCGTCGGTCCATGGCCGCGCCTTGCGTGGTCGGCAGCCCAGAGCGTTGCCGCGTAGATGGCGAGAAAGTCGTTGCCATCGACACGAATGCCGGGGATACCCAGGCCGAGTCCGCGCGCGGCAAACGGTCGGCGCTGGCCGCCGGCCGTGCCCTGGAAGCTGGAGATCGCCCACTGGTTGTTGACGACATTGAGGATGACGGGCGCCTGGTAAACCGCGGCGAACGTCAAAGCATGGTGGAAGTCGGCCTCGGCCGTGCTGCCGTCGCCCAGCCACGTCGCGGCGATATGGTCTTCGCCCTTGATGGCGGAAGCCATGGCCCAGCCGACGGCATGCGGAACCTGGGTCGCGAGATTGCCCGAGATGGAGAAAACGTTGCCTTGCTTGCTGTGGTACATGACCGGGAGTTGCCGGCCCTGGCACATGTCCTTCGTGTTCGACAGGCACTGGCACATCATGTCGACGAGTTTCATGCCGCGGTACATGAAGAGACCCTGGTTGCGGTAAGACGGGAAGCACATGTCCCCGGCCCGCAACGCCATGCCCTGCGCGATCGATATGGCCTCTTCTCCGAGTGCCTGCATGTAGAAGGAGATGCGACCCTGTCGCTGGATCTGCCACATGCGCTCGTCGAATACGCGGTTAAGCATCATCCAGCGCAGCGCAATCTGCAGCTTTTCGGGTTCGAGATTCGGATTCCAGGGCCCCACTGCCTCGTGGTTGTCATCAAGGACCCTGACCAGGCCGCTGCTCAGGAACTCGAGCTTACGTGTACGCGAACCAATGGGTGGCTTGTCGACAGAACCGGCCGGTGACAAGTCGAGATAGCTGAAATCGGGTTCGTCGCCGGGCCGAGCTGTAGGTCGCGGTATCTGTAATCGCGATTTCTCAATCATATGGAAAACCCTGTTCTGTTATGGGCGAGCTGCCGCGACAATGCTGCGCGCCAGTTCATCGGCCAGTTCGTGCGTTGGCCGGCCCGTTTCTTTCGCCTGATCGAAGATGCTCTTCAGGCGGTCTTTTATGCGGCCAACATCGGCACGTACGTCGTCTTCCGAGCTGCTGCCATAGTACTCCGCCGCGACGCTGATTATACCGCCGGCATTAATCACGTAGTCCGGTGCGTACAGGATGTCGCGTTCGGCCAGGCGTACACCGTCGGCCGGTGTCGACAGCTGGTTATTCGCGCCGCCGGCAATAACCCTGGCGCGGATCTTTGGAATGGTCGCCGATGTCAGGATGTTGCCGAGCGCGCAGGGCGCCAGGACATCGACGTCGGCGAACAGCAGTTCGCCGGGAGGTACGACGGTGACGGGCATTTCGCTCGTTACCTGCTTGAGGCAGTCGGCACTGACATCGGATACGAACAGCTCGGCGCCGGCTTCGTGCAGGTGGCGGCAGAGGTACAAGCCGACGTGGCCGACGCCCTGCACGGCAACCCGCATGCCTTTCACCGAGTCCGCGTCGAAGCGTGCTTTCACGGCGGCTTCGATGCCCTGGAAGCAACCGAGCGCCGTCCAGGGCGACGGGTCGCCGCCGGCATCGCCGCCGGTCTGCGGCAAGCCGGACACGAACTCGGTCTCCTCATGCACGTAGCGCATGTCTTCGACGGAGCAGCCGACATCCTCGGCGGTCACGTACTTGCCGCCGAGCGTGTCGACACACCGCCCGAAGGACCGGAAAAGCTCCGCGGATTTGGGCGCGTCGTCGCTCGCGAGGATCACCGCCTTGCCGCCACCGAACCTGAGCCCCGCAACCGCGTTCTTGTAGGTCATCCCGCGAGAGAGACGCAGCACGTCCATGAGCGCATCGGTGTCGTTGTTGTAGACCCAGCGGCGGGTTCCGCCGGCAGCGGGTCCGAGCGCGGTCGAATGAACGGCAACGATGGCCTTGAGGCCGGTTTTCGCGTCGTGGAAGTAGTGCAGAGATTCGTGGTTGTCGAACTCGGCGTGGTCGTATACACCCATGATTGTCCCCAAAGCCATGCTGCATTCTTCGACTAATATACAGCGACCAAACCCGATAAAACTTGCAAAAACTTCTGTGTAAGTCCAAAACAGAGCATAATCTATGTGAATCCTACACCAAGAGCACATTGATCATGCAACTCATCTCACTCGATCATACGGACCGCAAAATCCTCAACCTGTTGCAGACCGAGTCCGGCATCAATGCCTCGCTGATCGGTGAGCGTATCGGCCTGTCACAGTCAGCCTGTTGGCGGCGCATCCAGCGTATGCGCGAAGAGGGCGTCATCAAGGACCAGCCCGTTGTGCTCGATCGCGAGAAGGTCGGACTGACGACCATGGTCTTCGCGCACGTGAAACTGACCTCGCACGGCCGCAGCAACCTCTCAGCCTTTGCCGACGCCGTGAAGAGTTTCCCCGAAGTCATGGAATGCTACGTGCTGCTCGGTAATGTCGACTTCCTGCTCAGGATCGTTGCCGAGGACATCAAGGCCTATGAGCAGTTCTTCTTCGAGAAGTTGTCGCAACTGCCCGGCATCCAGGAAGTGACCTCGAGCATTGTGTTGTCGGACACAAAGCACACGACGGCCCTGCCCATCTAGACAGACGCTACTTTTTGGACGCGATCCAGCGTTCCACGTGTGCGCGCAGGGCCGGCAGCGGAATGGTGCCGTTCTCGAGGATACGGTCGTGGAACTCGCGGATGTCGAAGTCCTCGCCGAGCTGCTCCCGGGCCTGCTTGCGCAGCGCGAGAATTTCCAGGCCGCCGGAATCATAGGCCGTCAGCTGTCCTGGCAGGATGGCAATGCGGTCAACCATCTCGTCACCCATCGTCTCCGGGAAACGGCCCGACACCATCATGAAATCGATGGCTTCTTCGCGTGTCCAGCCGAACAGGTGGATGCCCGGATCGACAACCATGCCGCGCGCGGGCCAGGCTCGACGAGTGATCGGGCCAGTCACGCTCTGGTAGAGACCCATCTCCTCGGACAGGGCCTCCGAGTAACGCGCCCAGCCCTCGCCCGGTCCCGAGAACCAGATAAGCTCGGTCACAGGATGCAGGCCGTCAATCGCCTTGGCGAAAGCCACCTGCAGGTGGTGCCCTGGCCAGGCCTCGTGGAACGCGATACTTTCGGCCCCGCCACGCGACTGCTCTTCGGGTTCGTGCAGCGGAATCCGGTACTCGCCCGGCCTGTCACTGTTCCCGGGCCGGTAATGAGCGGACCGGCCCGTACCCTCTTCGTGTTCCTCGAACGGCACGACCACGACCGGCTGCGTCGGCATGGTGCCGACCCAGTCGGGCATCTCGGCTTCGGCCCGCTTGACCATCTCACGCGAGAATTCGAGGAGCTCATCCTTGCTCGTGAAGCGGTCCGCCGGGTCGGACTTCACGCGATCGAGGATTTCCTCGAAGTCGGTGAGCTCGTATGCGGAACGGCCGAGTTCGATCACGGATGCCTTATTGGCCTCCACGGTTTTCTTACCGAGCTCGAAGACGTCTTCGGCCGAGCGGTCGAGTGTGGTGTAGGCGCGCAATGATGCGTCGTAACAGGCGCGGCCGTCGGGATTCGCCGTAATGGACAATGCCGCGCGAGCGCGCTCAAGGTAGGGACCCGCGAGGAACTCGCGATAGCGCCTGAGCGCCGGCGTAATCTGTTCCTCGACGATTGTCCTGGTTGCGGCGGCAAACTCCGCGTCGTCATCGCGTGCGGCCGGCGAATAGAAGGGTGACCGTTCCGCTTCCAGGGCGAGCAGGCCGTCGAGCTGGTCGACAACGCGCTGCACAACAGTCTTGGGCGCCGTGTAGCCGAGCTTGATGCCTTCGCCGAGGTTGGCCTTTTCCTGATCTACAAACGCTGCAAACCTCGACCAGCGCGCCAGCGACTGCTCGCGCAGCTCCGGCGTGCCCACCGGCTGCATTTGTGCGATCTGCGCATAGCCGGAGTGCCAGCCGCCCATCTGGTTGACGTTCCAGACCTCCGTTTTGCAGACCCGCAAGCCGACCCTGGCCTCGAGCTCCTCGAGCAGGTAGGCGTGGGTAATCCACGCCGGGTCGCCAACCAGGCCGTCGGCGTCAACCGTGCGCAGGCGCGCCAGCATGGTATCGATGAACGCATCGTTTGCCGCAAGGGCCTGCAGGCTGTTGTCGGCCAGGCCATCGTGCCGTTCGAGGTCGATACCGGAGAAATACGCTGTCTCCGGTGTCGTGCTCATGACGTGTTCGTAGTAGGCGTCCGCTACCTCGTTGACGACAGCGACGGGACTGGCGACGGGCGCCGGCGCGGGTGGTGGGGTTTCCCGGGAGCAAGCGCCGAGCATGAGCAGTGCTGCGGCTGCCGCAGCTACCAGTTTGCTATTCATTGTGACCGCTGCCGAGGTTAATCATGTAGACCGAGATCATGGTGTATCAAGCCCCGGAGTCGAACGTGCCTGCGCGAATGTCGCGACGACGATATCGGAGCCGGACTTCCCGCTCGCGCGCTTCATGCCTTCCGAGTTGTATGGCATGTCGATCTCCCCGTCGCAGGTGACGGCGATGACGCCCGCGTCGCCACCCAGGCGGCGCACCTCGTCGAGCATCTCCTGCACGGCATCGTGCAGCGCGATGCCGGACCGGTAACGAAATGCAATCGACGCGGCACCGCCGGCGCGAATGATGTGCTCGCCGATGCCCGTGCAGGAAATGGCGATATTGTCGTCTGCCCAGGTGCCCGGGCCGATCAGCGGTGTATCGCCGATACGGCCGTGCAGCTTGCCGAAGGTGCCGCCGGTCGACGTCGCGGCCGCGAGGCCGCCCGTCGTATCGAGAGCCACGGCGCCGACGGTACCGTGGGCGATGTCGAACATGTCAGCGCGTGTCACGCCCACAGGCAAGGTGTAGTAGGTTGCCGGATCGGTGATCTCTTCGAAACCATGCCTGCGCGCGAACTCGGCCGCGCCGTTGCCCGCGAGCATCACGTGTGGCGTTTTTTCCATGACGCCGCGCGCAACCCCGACCGGATTCGCGAAATCCTGCAGTGCGGCGACCGCACCCGCTGCGCGCGACCGACCATCCATGATCGACGCATCGAGCTCGACGTGGCCGGCGCTGTTTGGCGCCGATCCCCGGCCGGCAACATAGAGGCCGCTGGCCTCGAGTTCCGTAACGGCGTAGTCCACGACATCGAGCGCCGCGGCATTGTCCCGCAATTTTCGCCGGCAGCGCGCCGCCAGCTCGTGCAGGTGTTTTTCGGTCTCGGTGTAGTCGCGACCGGCGACGGCACCCGCGCCGCCGTGGAGCGCAAAGGCCCAGCTTGAGTTGTCTTTTGGCATTCGGCAAATGTACACGAAACGCACTGAAAATCACGACAGGCCGGGCGCCGCGCGGGACGAGCGCCGGGGGTGGCCTGCTGCGGCGCCGGGGCTGCCCGGGCGGAGCGCCCCGGATTCCACCCGGACTGAGCCACCGCCCAGGAGTGTTGGCAAAAAAACAACACTGTAAATCACTGTTTATCAAGAACTAATATAATATAAACAAATGTTTGTGTGAAATTGGTCACATAAAGTTGAGCTTTTGGGCGTTGTGATATAGCATCTTCGCCACCCTATCTGAGGCTTTTTTGCTGCGCGGTATTCATGCGTGGTGACAAAGGAACAACGATAGATATCTGGAAGATCAACATTCCAAAAATCATTGAGGGATATAGTCATGTTAAAACGTAAGCCAGTTGCTGTAGCAGTGGCGGCCGCACTAGGAGCATCGTCTTTCGGTGTTCTCGGTAGTCCGGCACTCGCGCAAGAAAACGAGCAAGTTGGTGATGAGCCTATTGAGGAAATCGTC
>Ga0224496_10000922_pt1 | contig 19094 bp, 16 predicted proteins | sample SF_Jul11_sed_USG_2_FD_168127 | JGI IMG/M metagenome (GOLD analysis project Ga0224496, IMG submission 168127) | Sediment microbial communities from San Francisco Bay, California, United States - SF_Jul11_sed_USGS_8_1 | ecosystem: Environmental > Aquatic > Marine > Sediment | place: USA...
AAATTAGGTATGTATTGTTTTAAGCAGGTAGTAAACCTTGAGTAATCCACTGGAAATGCCCAAATGCCGTACCATGGCCTCCAGCCTGCTCATCCTTGCAGCTATTATCCTGTTGATTTTCAAAGGTATTCCCCTTGTTTTCAAACCCAGCATATTAAAACAGATACAGGACTCTGGCGAACTGGTTATCATCAGCCGCAACAGTCCAACCACCTACTATGAAGGCCCGGAAGGCCCAACTGGCTTCGAATATGAGCTGGCAAAGAAATTTGCAGACTCTCTCGGTGTAGCACTCAAGGTAATAACACCTGATAACCTGAATGATATCTTTGATATGCTCGACAATGGGCAGGCACATTTTGCAGCAGCCGGCCTGACAGTTACTGAGTCCAGGAAGGAACGGGTTAAATTTGCAGCCAGTTACCAGGAAATTACTGAACAACTCGTCTATCACAACCAGGATATAACGCCAGATAATATAGATGACCTGGCACTAGGCAACCTTGAAGTCATTGCCGGATCAAGCCATGTGGAAAGCCTGGAACAGTTAAAGCAGACCAATCCAGCATTAGAATGGATTGAGCATGACGATATAGAAAGCGAACAGTTACTCCAGCTGGTGAATGACAGGATAGTAGATTACACGGTAGCTGATTCAAACGAAGTCGCCATGAATCAACGTTTCCTGCTCGAACTACGCGTTGCATTTGACATCTCCAATCCAAAAAAATTAGCCTGGGCCTTTCCAAAAAGCAAGGACACCAGTTTATATGACAGGGCGATGGTTTTTTTCTGGCGACACCTGAACAATGGAGATATCACGCAATTAATTGAACGCCATTTTGGCCATGTGAGTAAATTCGATTATGTTGGCAATCGAATCTATATTCGCCACATAGCCACGCGCCTGAGCAAATATCAGGACATGTACATAGAAGCTGGCGATAAATACGACATTGACTGGCGATTACTCGCTGCCATGGGTTACCAGGAATCACACTGGAACCCAAAAGCGGTCTCTCCTACAGGTGTAAGAGGCATTATGATGCTTACCCGTGAAACCGCAGGACAACTTGGCATCAAAAATCGACTAGACCCTGAAAGCAGTATATTTGGCGGAGCAAAGTACCTGGCACAGATAAGAAATCGCCTGCCCGAAGAAATAACAGAGCCTGACCGCACCTGGTTTGCACTTGCATCCTATAATGTAGGCTATTATCACCTTGAAGATGCAAGACAGATAGCAACATCACTGGAAAAAGACTCTACTAAATGGATTGACTTGAAAACCACGCTACCACTACTTTCACGCAAGCAATGGTATAAGAAAACCAGTTATGGTTATGCCAGGGGCTGGGAACCCGTACGTTATGTTGAGGCCATAAGGCGCTATTATGACCTTCTCAATTATCAACTGGCAAAAAGTAATCCGAAATCAAAGCCTGAGCATGATGCATTTTCAATATTACCGCCTGTACTTTAGTTATTCCCATTCATACACGGCGATAAAGGCATTGCCCTTACCAATGAAATGTGACTCCTTGCACAAATGCCTAATTAAGGTTAACCCCCTACCAGAATAGCTTCTATTATTTTCAATCGAATAATCGATTTTAGAAAAGTCAAAGCCAGCTCCACTATCGACAATATGGATAGTCAAAACACCACCGCCCATCTCTCTCAACTCATGACTAAGAATAATTTGTATATTGCCTTCGCAGTAGGTTTCTAATCTATGTGTTTTTTCCTGATAAAAATTCATATATCCGTCAGGCGTATTCTTGATTCTCGAATCAAGACCAAGTACACCATGATCTAGTGCATTTGAAAATATTTCCGTGAGTATTGTCTGTATAGTTGATCGACCATTAGGTATAGATTGAAGACCGTTAACGCCCTGCATGATATAGGGTATTATATCGAAAGTTCTCAGGCTATTAATATCAAGACTAAACTGCATAGACCACTGGGCAGGATTAATAGAGGGTAAAGCATCCTGTTCTGCAATACCATATTCAACATCCTTTTTATGACATAACTCAAGAAGAGTTATATCATCACTCTGCTCAACCCCCTGTGAATATTCAAGACAGTCACCTAATACTGTATCGAATATGTCCTCAGCATTTTTTACAGCAAGTATATTATTAACAATACGATGAGACCCAAAGAGTTCACCTTGTTCATTCTCAGCTTCCATGACACCATCTGTTGCGGCAAACAATCTATCGCCATATTCAAGAGATTCCATTTCAGAATCAAATGAATCATTTCTCGTACTAATGATACCGAGCGGTATATTCGTTGATTTGAATTCCTTTATAATCCCGCAATTACGATACATATAAATATTAGGCAATCCCGCATTGACCACGGTAACAACATTATTATCTCTATCCACACTAATGAAAGCGGCCGCCATGAACATTTCTGTCGGCAACAATAACTTTAATTTATTATTAATTTCACTAAGTGTGTCCGCAAAGGAAAACCCCTTCCTGGTCATCGCATAAAATATATCCGCAACAGGCAAAGAGCCTATTGCAGCAGACAACCCGTGACCAGTAAAATCACTAATTAAAATATTAAGACCATCTGTGACATTTCGCGCAGCAAGAATCATATCACCGTTAAATATAGACATTGATGACATAGAGTATCTTAGTCCAGTTCCACCTTGATGCATCTCATGACTAAGTACGTTTTCAAAAAGATTTTTTGCTAGACTAATTTCCTGCTGTACTCGTAAATTATGTGCATTTAATTCATTGTTTTGATTGTCGATTTTTTTATATAACTCACTTATACGCAGCATAGAAGTGATTTTTGCTCGCAACAATATATGATTGTAGGGCTTAGTTAAAAAATCATCACCACCAGATTCAATACACTTTGCCAATAATTTCTCATCGGTAATAGCCGTTAGAAATATTATTGGAATAAATGTTGAAGAGTCCCTCTTTATTAATTCGGCAGCCTCATAACCATCCATTACAGGCATCATTACATCAAGCAGAATTATATCAACAGGGCTACTCAAGGCGATATCAACAGCCTCACGCCCATTTTCCGCCTCGATATAATCAAATCCAGCCGCTTTAATCAGTGCACGCAGTACAAGGCGATTGGCAATATCATCATCAACTATAAGAATAATTTTTTTATCCATACTGATGAGTCAAGCCTAATCGATCAGAAATAATTTATCGAAACTTGCGATATCTAGAATCTCTCGTATTTCAGCACTAGCATGAACAATCTTGATTTTTGATGAATTTGTGCTCGAATACTCTTTTAGCAACAACAACATCCCGAGAGCAGAACTATCCATATATTCAGTATCTTTTAAATCGATTACATAAACGCCATTTGACAAGTTATTATCTTTATAAGCATTCCTAAAATCATTATGCATACTGAAGTCAAAACGACCGCTTATCTTTATAGTAAGGACTTTATCATCCTTGGACAAATTAATTGAAACACCCATTATATTCTCCCGAGAGTAAATTTTTTGCGCCATCAATAAGTATAAATCATTCAGAACAACTCAATATCACCCTCATCCATATCATCCTGTGAACTTGTAGTTGAGTGTATTGATACAGCCTGTGTGGCAGTTAGACTCATATCTTCATTAAAGCGTTTTAGCACGCCAACAAAATCATCAATTGAAATATCACCAGCTTTAAAACTATCAATTGCAAGCTTGCCATTCTGCATATTTTTATTTACAAGCTCAGCATGTTTATTCATCTGATCACATAACTGACGCGCAATATCTTCAAACTGCAGCGATCTTACAGCTGTTGAAACACTTTCCTCAACTTTCATGGTTACATATTTAATATCAGAAAGCTTCCCGTCGACAAATTTATCCTGTTCGGAAAGATTATTTAGCATCTCATCTACACGCACCTTATGCTGCATGGCAACACTCATATCCCTTGATGCTATCTCACCCACCAGTGATTTGGCTTTTTCTATATTAAGCTTTGAGTTATCGACAACATTACGAATCTTGTCATTTAAAATATTTGAATTCTTCGACAGCGACCTCACCTCATCTGCCACCACGGCAAAACCACGACCTGCCTCACCGGCACGCGCCGCTTCAATTGCCGCATTTAATGCAAGTAAGTTTGTTTGATTAGCAATAACACCAATATCAGTAAGGAGGCGATTAACATCATCCATTTGTTTTTCTATATCATCAACGGTGTAGACCATAGTCATGCCTCCGCGACTTACCTCTGTTACATTCTCCACAAAATATTCAAGAATATCCCGCGTCTCCTCAACAAAACCAGACTGGTTTTCATCTTCATTTTTTGCTGAATCATCGAGAACATTAATCAGGTCTTTTACTATTGCTTCCTGCTCAGATGATTGTTGCGCAAGAACTGAGAAACTAGAGGACAGGCCATTAACAGCATCTAGAATTATTGTTTTTAATTTATTTGTATTTGCAATAACATCAGACAACTCTTTTGTCACAGAATCGTACTGTTTTGATGATTCCTCTGCCAGTTCCTTTACTGCTTGAAAAGAAACTTTTCTACTATTTTCATTTTCCTCAAGTTGATTCTTTTTACTCTGCCGAACCAGGGAAAGCATCAGAAACAACCAGGATACTATAATAATAGCAACCTCAATGATCCCGAACTTCAGACCTTGATACACATAAGCATACACTACTACAAGTATGGATAAGATAAGACCTATAACTATGTTTTTCATATTAATTATTTCTGTTTCCGGCAATAGTCCATTATTTTTTCAGCAACCTTATTTAACGGCACTATCTCATCGACTGCACCTAATTTAACTGCCGCACCTGGCATACCCCACACAACACTTGTCTTTTCGTCCTGGACGACCGTTATAGCACCCTGCTGTTTCATCTCCAGCATGCCCTTGGCTCCATCAGCACCCATACCCGTCAACATTATACCCATAGCATTTGGCCCCGCACATGCTGCGACAGAATTAAACAGCACTTCAACACTGGGTTTATGCCGATTTACTTCAGGCCCATCTTCTAACTTACAATAATACTTAGCACCACTTTTCTTAACCACAAGGTGCTTATCACCCGGCGCGATATAAACCCGGCCAGGCATAATTAAATCACCATTTTTTGCCTGTGTAACAGTTAATGATGTAGTATCATTAAGGCGCTGGGCAAATGGCCCACTAAAGGTTATAGGTATATGTTGTGCAACAACGATACCGGCCACGTTAGGTGGCAAGCCAAGCAACACTTCTTTTACTGCTTCTGTTCCACCCGTCGACGAACCTATAGCAATAATCTTATCAGTGGTATTAAATAATGCTTTATCGGAGTGTAGCTCAGATATCGCATGAGCCGTTGCTTGCTGGTTGGTCTTAGCCTGGTTTGATGCAATTTCATATTTTCTTGCGAGGACATCTCTAGAGACTTGTGAAGCCATCTTTACCTTGCTTATAATTTCTTCGCTATAAGCTTCAATCGCAACATTAACATCCATTTTCGGTTTGGCGACATAATCAACCGCGCCAAGTTCAAGCGCCTGTAGTGTAACAGCAGCACCCGCATCAGTTAGTGTTGATATCATGACGACAGGCATAGGCCTTAAACGCATGATATTTTTCAGGAAGGTAATACCATCCATTTTCGGCATTTCCACATCAAGTGTGATCACATCAGGCGATAAAAGCTTGATCTTATCCCTGGCAATGAGCGGATCATTAGCCGTGCCCACAACTTCGATTTCTGGATCTGATGATAATATCTCTTTTAAGACCTTTCTTATTAAGGCCGAATCATCAACAATTAATACACGAATCTTTCCCATATAACCTAACTCTAAATATTAAATTCGCTACTGTTACTAAAATAATTCAATATCACCGGCCACTGGCTCAACCTTCAACTGATTCAGGTACCTCTCTTCACGCTGCGTAATAGTATCATTATGCATCTTCTTCAATTTCTTCATTTTAACTTTACCAGTTTTAGGAAAATAATTGACCTTACGTGGATAGATATCACCTAAATCCTGCGCCGCAATATAAAAACCTTCTGTTGCCATATACTCAAGAACGAAACTTATATTTTTCTGCCCTACATCCATACCAATCTGCATAACCTTACCACCACCAAATAGCTTGAATTCCATATTCTTTCTTTGGCCGCCATTATGCATAATATCATTTATTAAATGCTCCATGGCAAAGTTTCCATAACGTGCGGCATCACTTATGGATGAAACATCGATACTACCTCGATTAACAGGCAGCATAAAATGATTCATTCCACCAATTCCGAGCTTTGTATCCCTTACACACGCTGAAACACAGGATCCTAGAACCGTTGTTATACACTCCTCCTGCATGGTGACATAATATTCACCAGGTAAAATCTTTGCCGTGTAACAATCCTGTGTTTTATCCCAGTATCTTTTTATATGCTCGTAGCCTTTTAACGCCTGGGGCATAGGGGGGGCATCATGATTCTTAAACATAATTACTTTATTTTCTTGTAGACAGTTTTGCCGATTGTTTCGAAGCGATCACTTATTCCCTGTATTGATTCTGAATGACCCAAGATTAAATAACCTCCATCAACTAGTTGATCTGCATAACGATTTAACAACTTCACTTTTGTCGGTTTATCAAAATAAATAACCACATTACGGCAAAAGATAATGTGAAACCTATTCCTAATCGGCCAGTCTTTCATTAAATTAACCTGCCTGAATTCAATGATTTTATGCAACTCTGGAGACACCCTTACATACCCACTATTGCTTCCCTTGCCCTTAAAAAACCAGCGCTTTTTTATACTTTTTTCCAAACCTTCAACACGAGCGATTTCATAGACCCCCTTTGATGCCTTGGCCAGGACGGTTGTATCTATATCACTTGCAAGGATTGAAGCCCTTGGTGCACTCCTGACTCCTTCCAGCCCCTCTAGCAGGGTAATAGCTACTGTATAAGGCTCTTCACCAGTAGAGCATCCAGCAGACCAGACCTTGATACCCTGCGCAGTATCAGCTCGTGTGCATAATTCAGGAATAATAGTCGACTTCATAACATCAAAATGATGCGACTCTCTAAAAAATGAGGTTAAATTAGTTGTGATTGAGTCAATAAATGGCGTGAACTCAGAATCCATGTGGGCATCAAGATACTTAACGTAATCAGAAAAACCAGGCAACCCCAATGTCCTTATACGCTTTACCAAACGCGCATAATACATATCATATTTATCATCGGTGACAATGATACCGGTATGATCGTTTGCTATTTTTCGTAATTTATTAAATTCCCTTTCGGAAAATGTATATTCTCTATCATGATTTTCTTTAATAGCCATAGTATTTATTCTATAGATCCAGTAATTCGGTTAAATTTAGCAACTTGGCCGAATCATTGATTTTATCGGATTGCGCATGCCAGCTTATTTTCTTTCCCTGTGATTTACATTCATTAACGAGTGCAATTAGTAACTGTAGCGCTGATGCATCAACCGTCTCCACCACTGAAGCATCAATTTTTATTTCATCAGATGTAGACAGCAGTTCTTTAATCGCCTGATATGTCACATCAGCCTGCGCAATGCCAAAAATATCGGGGAGGATCAACATGGTTTTATCCTTATCGTCATTGGATTCAGTGATTTTATTCACTGGTACTTCTTCTACTATTACTGCATCTTCCTCAAAATGGGCAACTGGCTGTTCACTGGTGCCACATTCTACATCTTCCTCTACCATAGCATCATCATTAGCTAGATGACTTATAACTTCATCGACTATTGTTTCATCTTCCACCGGTTGAACATCAACCTCTGGTTCAACAACAATATTTGTACGGCTAACTACATTATCTTCATTACCTGTTATCCATGCCAGGGGATCATGACCCAATTTTGGTTCAAGTGGTAAGTTCACCAATGATTTTTTCCTGGCTACTTTTTTAGAAGTAACTTTTTTCTTTACTGCTGTTTTGCTCACAGCCTTTTTCTTTGTTACCTTCTTTTTTACTGCGACCATTAATAGGTTCTTCCTATAATCAAATCATCAACCAGTGACTCAAACTCCTGAGCTGAACGACTAGATGGCTTATATTCAAATATTGTTTTACCAAAGCTTGGACTTTCTGCAAGCAATACTGATTCAGATATTTCTGTAGGCAGCATATTATTAGCGAAATATTGTTTTAATTTAGCCTTCACTTCCTGGGCCAGGCGCCGTCTTGCCTGAAAGCGCCCTAAAATTATCCATTGCCGGTAGGTACGACCCAATGTCTTTTCAAAGTTTTTTAATGTTGCCATCAAATGCGACAAGCCCTGTAAGGCAAGATAATCACCGGTCATGGGAATAGCGACCTCTTCTGCAGCAAATAATGCATTCACAACCAGCAATCCTGACGATGGCGGACAATCAATTAAGATAAAATCGTATTTCCCCTTAACATCATTCAATGCATTCTTTAACAACATACCCCTTGAACTACCACCTTCCAGTTTTTCCTCAACCTCTGTCAAGCCAAAACCCGCAGGCACCAATTTAAGATTTTCCCTAACCGGGTATGTGACACTGAGCAGAGATGCACCATTAAGCATGGCGTTTTCAAGTCCTTCGATATCACGCTTTATCAGGCCAAGGCTAGCCGTTAATTGCCCCTGTGGATCGAGATCAATGGCCAATACATCATAACCTTTCCTTGCCAGCCCATGCACGAGGTTTAGTGTCGTAGTCGTCTTCCCAACGCCACCTTTCTGGTTTAAAACAGCAATGACCCTTGTCTGCTTCATTAAACTATCTCAACTTTATTACCATCAATCATGATGAGATATTTTCAATGGCCGACAACTCGTCCTGATCAAGAAGTTTATCCGCATCTAGCAATATCACCATGCGGTCATTAACCATAACCATTCCGTTCATGTATTTCGTATTGATCTTTGCGCCAAAATTTGGCGCAGTCTTTATCTTGTCGGGCTCAATATTTAAAACATCTGAAACCGCATCAACCACCACCCCCATAACATGGGCGCCATCATTTTTCTCTACTGATAAAACAATAATGACAGTCGTGGCCTTATACTCACAACTTTCCAGGGAAAATCGAATTCTCAGATCAACTATTGGCACAACCGTGTTTCTAAGGTTAAGCACACCTTTTATATAATCAGGTGTATTCGGAATTTCCCTTACTTCTTCCCAGCCCCTGATTTCCTGTACGCGGAGAATATTGACACCATAGTCCTCATCACCCAGTGTGAAACTTAAGAATTGGGTCTGATCCTGATTCCTGGCGTTTAAGCTGTTTTCAGCACTCATGATATTGATTAAATACCTTATGTGGTTTGTCTATTAGTCCACCATAACAACAGGCCCCACTTGAGCGAAGCCTGTCATTAACTCACTCCTGATCTAATACTAAAACTCTTCCCAATCATCCTCATCCAGTGCAGCCTGTGGTGATGACTTCCGAGCAGGCACCGCTCTGGCTGGTGCTGATGGCGCTGAAGGCGCTGGTGCATGGCGCACCTCTGGCGAATAGGAAGAAGCGACAGCAGAGCTATCCACCCTAAAGAAGGCAACCAGGCTATTCATCTCTGTCGCCTTGTGCAATGACGACTCACTTGAAGCTGATGCCTCTTCTGCCAGTGCAGCATTTTGCTGGGTAATTTCATCCATTTGTGTTACTGCTTTATTAACCTGCTCGATACCAGCAGATTGCTCCTGCGATGCAGCGGCAATCTCAGAGATGATGTCGCCTACTTTCTTCACGCTATCAACAATCTCATTAAGGGTTACGCCCGATTCGTTAACTAACTTGCCGCCGGCTTCAACCTTTTCTCCACTATCAGAAATCAAATCTTTAATTTCTTTCGCAGCAGTCGCGCTTCGTTGCGCCAGGTTTCGTACTTCAGTTGCAACCACGGCGAATCCACGGCCCTGCTCACCTGCACGTGCCGCTTCTACTGAAGCATTCAGTGCCAGCAAGTTTGTCTGGAAGGCTATTTCATCAATAACACCAATGATTTCCGAGATCTTATTGCTCGAGGCAGTAATCTCCTCCATTGCCTGGACCGCCTGCTTAACTACATTACCGCCTTTTTCTGCCAGGTCCCGCGTACCCACCGCCAACTGATTGGCCTGTACCGCATTATCCGCATTGTTTTTAACTGTGCTGGTTAACTCTTCCATACTCGATGCGGTTTCTTCCAGGGTAGATGCCTGCTGTTCCGCACGTTGTGACAGGTTATTATTTCCTGCAGAGATTTCCTCACTCGAATTACGAATAAATTCACTGGACTCACGAATCTTACCCATCAATTCGGATAGCTTGTTAATCGTTGCGTTGATATTCTCCTTAACCACTCCATAGGTACCACTGTAATCCTTGGTTATAGTATTGGTTAAATCACCACCTGCCATAGATTCCATGACGCCTGAAATATCTTCAAACGCCTCACCGACAACCCCTATCAACTGGTTTATACCTTCTGCCAGCTGTTTGAAGAAGCCATCTTTACCTTCGAGTGAAATACGCTGTTCCAGATCACCCTCGCGCGCCGCCTGGACTATATTATCGACTTCTTTTTCTACAGCAACTTCCGATGTGCGATCAACCCACTCAACCGCTGTACCCAGTCGTTCTCCTGCATCATTCACTACTGGGTTTGCGGCCAGATCAAATGTTCTCGGGCCAATCATCAGGCGTGTTGAATAGGAGGTTTTTAATGAAGCGATTAACTGGCGCTGATGCTCAGGATTCTTGTGGAACGAATCGAAATTTGCACCCACGAGCTTGTCTGCATCGAACTCCGGCAGATCCACACGTATATCCTCTTCCGCATTTTTCATCAGGGCCTTGACCGAGGCATTCATATAAATAATATCACCACGATTATCCGCCATCATTACACTACTATTTACATTATCCAGCGCCACCTTAATACGCGCCATACTATTGGCCTGCTGGCGGGTATCATTGACTTCAAAACCCATCTTAATCTGCATGGATTTAAGGCCACGCATGAGATCACCAATTTCATCCTTACGCTTGATCTCTATATTACGACGATAATTACCATTTGAAAGATAATCAAACTCTGCCATAGTCTTGCTTAACGCACCCAGGAGGTCACGAATAACCATGATGCCTACACCTAAAGCAAGTACAAAACCTATGACAGCAATGGCGATAAGCTCATAAAGAAGCAGGGTCAATTCATCAACATGCTCCTGCAACAATTTATTAACTACAGGTAAAGTTGCATCATAAAGATCAAAAGTGGCATTAATAGAGCTGGTTGCTTTATCAAAATAGGCCGTGGCCTCCAGCTTTGAAAATTCTTCATTCAGCAGGCTCTTAATAAGCGCACCATATTCCATTAGACCGGTACTTGCAGCACTGGCTTTTGCCCCGAGGATATCTTTTAACTCTGGGTTTTCTTGAAACGCATGTTTTAGTGCAGCATTAATACCATCCGTTCCAATCGTGGAATATACATTCAGTGTGGTTACTTTTGTCTGCTGGCCCGGCCCAAATTTCCCATTGGAAATAACGCCTGTGCCAATAGCACGAATCTGTCCCATTTTATCAGTAACCACCGGCGCCTGTTGAACCAGGATATCGATCAGATAAGAGTGATCCAGCTCAGGATCCAGGGTTAGTTTAGAGGCATCACCTATATCAACAATAAACCTGTTGATTTCATCCATAAGCGATGAATGGCGACTGATGCTTTCTTTGGTTGACAGCTCAAGATTCTGGTTTTTAAGTGTCGTCCACGTGTCCACAATCCGCTTAAGCGTAGCTGTTGTTCCAAACTCCTCACCATAAATAGCATCGATTTTCTCAACAGCTCTAAAGTTTTCATCGACTTCTGCGCCCTTGTTCATTAGTCGATTTCTAAATTCAGTTTTACCACTCAGGAATCCTGCCGATAAACCTCGATGCTGCGGAATATTCTGAATTACATTGCGCATCTTAGAAATATATTCAAGACCATGCTGTTCTTTTTCTACGAAAGCAATATTTTTAGATGAATTAATTATTAATGCAGTTATCGCCACAATAGAGACAGCCATAAACAATACCGCAGCAAGACCCAGTTTTTGCCACAGCTTCATTTTTTTGAACAGGTTCATCCTCTGCAATAGAGAAGGCCCCATATTTTTACCGGCATTCATCTGTCCATACAGCATTTCTGCCTGGGAAATCTGCTCACGCGTTGGGCAGGTTCGCACCGACATGTATTCTTCGATCTTGCCATTTTTGATCATCGGCGTAACATTCGCCTGCACCCAGTAATAATCACCACTCTTGCAACGATTTTTTACCAGCCCGACCCAGGGCTTGCCAGATTTTATGGTATCCCATAAATCCTGGAATGCCGCTGGCGGCATATCAGGGTGACGAACCATATTATGATTCTTGCCAACCAGTTCCTGTTCTGAGTACCCGCTAATCTCTATAAAATCAGAGTTAACGTACGTCATAATCCCTTTCAGGTTGGTACGCGTTACAAGTAAGGTACCATCCTTCATTCTTACTTCGTTATTGGTTACTGGTTCATTGATTCTCATGTTTATTTTCCTTACCCTGGGTCAGGTCAAAAATATTTACCGTTAGCAAAAATTAAAGATTAAAAAACTATTCAGTCTCATCATGTTCAAAATGAGATACATCTTCTTCAATATTCAAAAGTTTATCGACATCAACCAGCATTAGCATTTTCTCACCCGCCGTTGCCAGCCCCCGTATATATTCAATTTCGATCGATGCATCAAAATCTGGCGTCGACTGTATATCAGTCATTTTTGCATTCACCACATCTGATATCGCATCGACTACTACGCCGACAATACGTTCTTTCTCGCCGCCATTAACCAGCACGGATAACACAACGACTACCGTGGTAGGCGTATATTCTTCCTGTGGCAAATCAAAGCGAATCCTCAGGTCCATGATCGGGACAATGGCACCTCGTAAATTCAGTACGCCCTTTACAAAGTCTGGCGAATTGGGAATTCTTGTCACATTTTCCCAGCCACGAATTTCCCTGACGCGAAGAATATCCACACCATATTCTTCATTTGCCAGGCGGAATGTCAGATATTCATCGCCATCCTCTTTAAGATGGTATGCATCATGCTGCTCTGAATTTTCAACTGCTGCTGTTGCATTCATTATTATTCTCTCTTAATGCCTGACTGACATACGCAACAAACCGGGGATATCAAGAATCAATGCCACCGAACCATCGCCCAGAATAGTAGCGCCAGAAACACCATCAACACGCTGATAATTCTGTTCTAAAGACTTAATCACTACCTGTTGCTGGCTCAGCAGATCATCGACAAATAACCCGCAGGGTTTTCTGTCTGCCTCTACGACGACTAGCAAACCATCTTCCAGTTTTTTTGCCTTTGCATTTGGAATTCCAAACACACTACTCAGGCGCACAATAGGGATATATTCATCACGTAATTTGAAGGTTTCACCCTTACCCGCTACCTTATTAATTATTTCTGATTTAATCTGGATTGACTCAACGATAGAGACCAGTGGGATAATATAAATCTCATCGCCGACAATAACAGTCTGGCCATCGAGTATCGCCAGTGTCAGCGGCAAACGAATCGTGAAAACACTGCCCTTACCAAAGGTCGACTGTATCTCAACCGCACCACCGAGGCTGGTAATGTTTTTGCGTACCACATCCATACCCACGCCTCGACCGGAAACATCTGTAATTTCTTTTGCTGTAGAGAAGCCAGGCTGGAAAATCAGGTCATTGATTTGCTGGTTTGTCAGGTTGGCACCTGCAGGCACCAGGCCTTTTTCTATTGCCTTGTTCAATACGGCTGTCGGGTCAATACCCTTACCATCATCAACAATCTCAATCACAATATTGCCGCCTTTATGGAAGGCATTCAGTTTTATGGTACCGGTTTCAGGCTTACCTGCTTTAATACGGTCTTCCGGCTTTTCAATACCATGATCGATACTGTTACGTACCAGATGCACCAGTGGGTCACCAATTTTTTCTATCAGGGTTTTATCGATCTCGGTGTTTTCGCCGCTCATAACGAGCTCGATTTTCTTACCCAGATTTGCGCTTAGATCGCGCACTAGCCGAGGGAAACGACTAAAGGAAAAGCTGATCGGCAACATGCGGATTAGCATTACGCTTTCCTGTAGCTCTCGCGTATGCCGCTCAAGCTGGACCAGGCCATCCTGTAATTTTTCAAGCTTCTCGATAGAAAACTCTTCACCCAACAGGCTCAACATCGACTGGGTAATTACCAGCTCACCCACCATATTGATTAAATCATCTATCTTATCGATGCCGACGCGGATCGAACTCGAACCGGCAGCGGCTTTCTTGGCTTCCGCATTCTTATTGACAGCCTCCTGGACTGGCTCAACCATAGCAGGTTGATTATTGACTTCTGTAGTAGTCGGCGATCCTGTAACAGCAGCCAGGATAGGCTGCATAGACAGCTCACATTCATCCTCCACCCACAGAAATATATCTTTAAGCACATCCTCTGCAATATCACCGGTTAATCTGATATCCCAGCCCAGGTAACAGTCTTCCGGGTTTAATTCAGCCAGGTTGGGTAATTTTTCCGTGTGTGTCTGTACTTCAATCTCACCCAGTTCTGCAAGTTCACGGATAATCTTCAGGGGGTCATTGCCGGTGACCATCATATCTGGCTCGGGTATGAACCGAATATTCCAGCCTGTCGCACCACCCGAGCTGGCAACCTGGTCGGGAGCACTCATGCCTGTTGTGGCGCTACCGCTACCAAGAATACCCTCCAGCTCCTTCAACTGCTTCTGGATCTGGTCCTTATCGCTATCCGTATCATCCTTGGCACTGTCCATCATCATACGAAGCACATCGACAGAATGTAATAAAGCATCGACTGCTTCACGAGTCACCTGGCGTCTGCCATCACGCATCTCATCTAACAGGGTTTCCAGCACATGGGTAAAGTCGGCAATCTCTTTGAAACCAAAGGTACCGCTACCACCCTTTATGGAGTGCGCTGCCCTGAAAATGGTATTGATTTCTTCATTATCAGCATCGCCCAGATCCAGCCCCATAAGGCCAGATTCCATAATATCCAGACCCTCAAAGCTTTCTTCAAAAAAAACCTGATGAAACTGCGCGAGATCAACACTCATTGCAATAAAGCCCCTATTATTTTGTTTAGTTAACCCAGAACTTTGTTAATCGTATTTAACAACTGATCCGGATTAAATGGCTTCACTATCCAGCCTGTGGCACCAGCGGCCTTGCCTTCAGACTTTTTATCGGCGGCTGACTCAGTTGTCAGCATTAGCATGGGGGTAAACTTATAATTTGGTTCCGCACGTAGATGCCTGATAAATGTAATGCCATCCATAACCGGCATATTTACATCAGTCACCACCAGGTCGAATTGCTGGCTCTTAGCCTTGGTCAGTGCTTCCTGACCATCTGCTGCCTCCACCACATTATGACCAGCACCCTTGAGCGTAAATGACACCATCTGCCTCATTGATGATGAGTCATCGACTGCAAGTATATTCGCCATATTTATTTTTCCTCTCAATCATTAACTTTCGAATTATTAGCCCATATTTCACATAACATATAGACCATAATCCAGGCAGATACCACAGGATTGATAGATCAAATACCCCGTAAATGTATTTATCGGCAGAAAAGCCATTAACTTGAAAAGTTTATGAAAAACTTCTCGAAACCTTGTGACAATTTTGACACAAATTCCCGGCATCGGTGATGAGATCGATTGGGTACCAGACCCCGCTCCATTCACCGATTACAATATTAACTCGCCTTATTAAACCTTCTACAGGTAAGGTTATAGCATCGATCAATACAGGCATAGACTATGCCTGCACAGCCTGTGTGCTACAAAAAAGTATAAACAGGAACAAAACAGACTAATTAATATTTAACTCTTCGCCCATATAACAAATCAGGCATAAATACTAATACCATCACTCACATCAATACGAATAACTGACTGTCCCATTAGCGCGGCATTGTGTTCACCATCCTTCTCAGACTGTGGCTGTGCCTGACCATCAGTCATACCTTCAGTCTGTTCCTTGTCATTGGACGAATGATCAGAAACATCAACATCCGCCAGGCTCATGCCCTGCTGCTCCAGCATTTCTCGTAACCGGGGCAAGGCGGCATCAAGCGCCTCCCTTACCGGCGCATGACTGCTTACAAATACAATAGATGCCTTATCATCCTGGACCGATAATTTAATCTCCATAGGCCCAAGGTGCGCAGGGTTTAATTTAATTTCTGCATTCTGGAAATTACCATTCAGCATCCAGTTAACACGCTCGGCCACATTCTGGGGCCAGGCAGGGCTCTGCAGGGGTGCAGTAATGCTGGCAGACAGGGTTGGCAGCGCACTGGTGCCATTCTCGACCACAGGATTACTGGCCTGTGCGTGCAGGGTTGATAGAGGGGTCGTCGCAGGCACCTGCTGGGCCAGGGTTGCCCTATTTATTTTACTAACAACCGCAGCTTCAGCCCTGGCCTGCATGGCTTTGTCGAAACCCTGCTCGGCATTTTTTAAATTTAGCTTCAATTCGGGCGCAACAAATGCCTCAACCTCAGTCGATGGCTTCATTTCGCCTGTTGTACTTTGAGCAACCTTTAGCTGGCCTGATTGCACCCCGGTGTCGACGGCGATTTTTACCTGCTCGGGTTTAACCCCCACCTGCATGACTGGCTCATCGCCCTGCCCCTGCCCCACCCCAGTTACCACTGGCGATATAACGGTAGCTACGGGCGGCAAGGTCTTGCCATCGGGTACCACAACTTGCAGGTTTTCATCGGCATCTGCACTAACCGGCTGGAGCCCCTGCTGCGGATCAATCACCAGCGTCTCAAGCTGCCCGGCCTCCTGCTGGCTTACAAATTCCGATGTCATTACAGGGGGCGCTTCTACCGCAACAAACTCAGCCTCGGGTGAAACAAGTACGCCAACCTGTGTCGCCTCCACCTCATCCAGTGGCTCGCCCTGCTCCACCACATCATCACTAACCACCTGATTTTCTTTCGAATTTTCAGAAGCCTTTGATTTCTTTAGTGAGCCAGACTGCTCAATCTGCCGATCAAGGTGATCACCAAATTCTTTTGCACCTGAGGATTCCTGATTCGATTCTCTGCCGGTAGTATCCGCTTTATTACTATTAGCGGGCTGCACTCGGGATAGTGGGTTCATTTCCATCATCATTGCACCTGTTCTGCATAGTGTGATTAAGCATTTGCTTTATGCGTATACAACTGCAATTCACAGGCCAATTATCCTGATCAAGAGACGTCAGCACTCCAGGATTAATATAAGCAATTGATATTAAATGAATAAGAATGGATATATGCCAACTGAAAGAAGGCTGGATACGGGCCCGGGGTGGCATACTCAAATTGAATACAAGGCCTGGCACCATTCTGAAGCCGCCAGAAAAATCAAAAGCATTAGTCCACAAATGAACACGGATATTCTTTTGTTCAACCAGGATAACTGTCATTCTGTTGAATGCTTTTTCTTTTATTTGCGTCAATTCGCGTTCATTTGCGAACTAATGCTTTTCTCTTTTCCTTAATGATCAGTTAAGGACTATTCATCCCCCGCTGTACGACTACTTATCCTCTGTGCGTATTCATCCTGGTCTTTTTGCTCCACACGCTCCTGCTGCCTGCGCTCTTCCCGCTGGTACTTCTCAACCACTTTATGCATCGCCTGGCTACGCGAGCGGCACCGCAACCAGGCCTGTTTATATTTCTCACATACGGCCCTTTTGGCTTCAATTTCCAGATAGGACTTGTCGATGGTACCACTGATATTTTCTATAAATGACTGGTACTCACGCAGGCGCTGGATACTTATCCCTTGCCCCTGCTCGGACTGCAGGCGCTGCTGGTACTCCTGTTTAAAACCATGCAACTGCTGCAGCTGTTGCTCAACCGCATCCAGCGCTCGCCTGGCATCAACAAAAAGCTGTACCGCATCCTGCTCTTTCTGCTCTTCAAGATGGACTATGGGCTGCATTCGTTTTGATCGCATGATTTTAGTCGTAAGTCGTAAGTCGTAAGTCGTAAGTCGTAAGTCGTAAGTCGTAAGTCGTAAGTCGTAAGTCGTAAGTTTACAAAAAAGTATCGCGGGTTATTTTTGTTTGTCATCCTGAGCCAAGTCGAAAGATCCTTCGACCGGCGCAGAAAGATATAAGCCTAACAATCTAAGACTTCACTCAAGCCCTTGCCCTGGCCAACTGGGCGAGCTGCTGCTGGCTGACTGGCAGATTAACCGCCTCATTTATACCCTGCTGCATAAACTGGGCAATTTCTGGCCGCAGGGCAACAGCCTCGTCAATCTGCGGATTACTACCCTGCTGGTAGGCACCCACGGTAATCAGGTCACGGTTCTGTTCGTACAATGAGTATAGTTGCTTAATGCGATGAGTTTGCTTGAGTTGCTCGGCTGAAACGACCATCGGCATAACACGACTGACAGACGATTCCAGATCAATTGCCGGATAATGCCCCATATCCGCGAGTTGCCGCGAGAGCACGATGTGCCCATCTAAAATACCACGGGCGGCATCGGCAATGGGGTCGTTCTGGTCATCACCCTCGGTAAGCACCGTATAAAAAGCAGTAATAGAACCCTGTCCAGGCTGGCCATTACCGGCACGTTCGACCAGCTGGGGAATACGTGCAAACACCGAGGGTGGGTATCCCTTGGTCGCGGGTGGTTCTGAAATCGACAGGCCAATCTCGCGCTGCGCCTGTGCAAAGCGGGACAGGGAATCCATCAGCAATAAGACCTGCTTGCCCTGGTCCCGGAAATATTCGGCAACACTGGTGGCCAGCATGGCACCGTGGATACGTACCAGCGGTGATGAATCGGCAGGCGCGACTATGACAACGGCGCGCTTCAGCCCCTCCGGACCCAGTATATCCTGTACAAATTCTTTTACCTCTCGACCACGCTCACCGATCAGGCCCACCACTGTAACATCGGCATTGGTGAAGCGCGTCATCA
>Ga0224496_10000923_pt1 | contig 19056 bp, 27 predicted proteins | sample SF_Jul11_sed_USG_2_FD_168127 | JGI IMG/M metagenome (GOLD analysis project Ga0224496, IMG submission 168127) | Sediment microbial communities from San Francisco Bay, California, United States - SF_Jul11_sed_USGS_8_1 | ecosystem: Environmental > Aquatic > Marine > Sediment | place: USA...
TCAAAAGAAGAATTAGATATAGAAATAAAAAGACAATTACCGATATTTTTAGAAATCATAAATCACAAAAGAACTAAAAAAAATGAGCCTAAAGTAGATGAAAACCAAATAAATGCATCTGCATTTTTAGATATCGAGGAACATACTGACATGGAAATTGTGTATGCATCTGAAATCTACATACCTGTTATGAAACGATTAGTTGATGAATCAAGAGAGAAAATTAAAGAGTTTACAACATGGAAATACTCAAATTAATTTGAAAATCCAAAAATTGTTGGTCTAGTCTTAATTTTGATAATTGGTAACCAGGAAAAATTCAATGCTTTAAAATATTTTGAATCTTTTTTAGATTTTGTTTATCAAAGTGTTCCATTACAAAATGAAAAATAATTAGTTTGCCAAAAACAATAGTTGAGATTAATGCTAAGATAAATTCATCAAGGTAAAGCAGATATGTTGTTACTCCAACAACCGTCATAATTTCTACAGCAGTACAACTAAAAAAGAAAAGTTTTTGTTTCAATTCAGGGAATTAAGATTTTGGCCACATTGAACTCCAAGTTTCAGCAAATTTTTTCATCATTTCACCATATGCATTCATTTGTTCTAGTCCAGATGAACTAAGAGTTTTTTGCCAGTTTTCAGTAAATTGCTTGAAAGTCGAAACATTGGAATCAGTTATGGCTTTTTGCCAGTTTTCAGTAAATTCCTTGAAGGAATTCATTCCAGCGTCAGCCATTGATTTTTGCCAGTTTTCAGTAAATAACTTCATGGTTTCATTACTAGATTCGACAGTTGCTTTATCCCATACTTGGTTGAATTTTTCTTGCATATCGCTACTTGCTTTTTGTATTTGCTCATAAACGGTTTTCCAATTGTCAAGTGATTTTGTATATTCTTGCCATAGAGAATCCCATTCGTTATTTTTATCTTGTTCAGACAATAACTATAGATCATTTTTGTTATTCTTAAATGGATCTATAGATACTGAGAAAAGTTCATTTTTGACGTTTTTGTAGGCGTTTTTCCATTCTGAGTTTACCTTCCTCAAATTTTCTTCTATCTTCATCTGTTTTAAGGGCTAATTTTGGAGCTTGTGTAGGTTTTCCATTTTTGTCAAGGGCTACAAAAGTTACAAATGCAGTTCCAGTAAGGGTTCTAATTCCAGTTACGATGTCCTCAGCTTCTACATTTATTTCAATTTCCATTGACGAGCTATGAACATAGTTTATTCGTGCATTTAGTTTGAGAACATTTCCGACAAAAACAGGTTTGAGGAAAGAAACACTATCCATAGAAACAGTAACTGCGTTTGATTGACAGTGTCGCTGAGCAACGATTCCCGCAACCATATCAATATGCTTTAAAATTTCACCACCAAAGACATTTCCTGCAGGATTTGCATCAGAAGGAAACATCCTAACAATTACTTCTGCTTGTGATTCCGAAGGACTTTTTTCATATATTTGAAAATTTTTTGAGGACATGTTTTTGATTCACTATGATTTTTTCTTTATCCAATTTAATTTAATCAGTTGATTTGATTATTTAAGATATTTTTCTAGATTGATTTTATTGATTTTTGGGATTTTCGCTAATTCAAAGCCTTCTGGGCGTTTAGAAAGGGAACGTGTTGCATCAATTCCCATTTTAGCAGTATGTAATTTTTTTTGATCACTGGAAGGATCAAGACTGGAACCACGAACATTCTTAAAAATTATTAAATCTTTGTCAGCTTGGAATCTTGTAGCCATTGCATATTCTACGGATTCTGCACTGTTAGGATCAATATCTTCGTCAACTACAGTTACTTGTTTTAACGAACGATGTAAATCAAATGTTTTTTTGATTATTTTTTTGGGGTCAGAATTACTTTTCTTTTTTATTTGTACAACTGCATGTAACCAATTACACCCACCATTAGTCATAGAAACTAATTGTGTTTGAGGAAACGCCTTTTTCAATTCACCGTTTAGTTTAGATTCAATTGGCATTCCCATAAGCAGCCTATGTTCGGAATATCCAGAAAGAACATCATGAAAAATAGGATTGTTTCTAAAAAATAGGTTTTCAAGTTCAAAAACAGGTTGAGATCTCTTATGATCATATGTTTGAAGCATTTCAACCATCCATTCAGGATGAGTTTTATCACGAAGAATTTTTCCTTCCATTACAATTTCTGAACCTGATGGTACATTCAATTCTGTAAAAGGAAGTTTTGCCAAAGTTAGTTTTCCACCTAAAAGTGAATTTGCAATATCAATCTCATCTTTTCCCCATTCAGCTTGATATGCTCCTGCAATGGAAATTGCAGGATGGACACCTATAGTAATTGCAATTTTGAGATCTTGTCCATGTTCTTTAGCATCAACAAAACATCTGTGAAGATGACGTCCTTCTACCATTCTAATAGTAAAATGAGTTTTATCAATTGGCATTAATCTGTGAAAGGAAGAATTTTGTTTTCCAGTTTCAGGATTTTTGGCATACGCAACAGAAGATGTGATGAAAGGTCCAGATTCTTTTTCAAAATGAGTTACAATAGGTAGGGAAAATAGATTTTTTGATTTATTTTCCATAAATTTTCCTAAGGAGGTAATTTTAGGACGTTTAGCTTTTTTGATTGCTGAAATAATTTTTTCATGGATATTATTTTCAGTTCCTCCAACGGCCAGAGCAAATCTTTTCCTTGTTCCAACCAAATTGGCAACTAAATGAAAATTACTTTCTTTAATATTTTCAAATAAAACAGCATGTGAATTGTCAACTTTTGCTGTAATTCCGGCAATTTCAAATTTTGTTGAAACCTTTGTTTTAACAGTTTTTAGATCTTTGATCTTTTTAATTTGAGAAATATAGTTTCTTAAATCACTCATTCTCAATCATTTCCATAATCTCTGACATTAAGGCTTTTGCAGAATCAGTTTCTAGTTCTTTTTGAATAAATACTGAAACTAGAGCAATTCCTCGCATTCTCGTGCTTATACGTTCAGCTACAAGTTTCAAAAAAAGAGAATCTGTTCTTGTTGGAATAACAGTCGTAGTAATAGGAATAGGTCCTGTTGCTAAAGAAGCAACAATGGAACCAATTTTTTTAGCACCTTCGGTTACTGAAATAAAATATCCATTTTCAAATTTTTGAATTTGTAAAAAGAAATGACGGCTCTCCAAATTTACCATTTTTTGGAAAAATCCATTTGGAGGGTCCAATAAGTTATGAACAAGTCTTATGCTTTTATTGCTATTGATTCACTCATATGAGCAGATGCAACTTCAACATCAGGATTCTTCTTACAGTTCTTTTCATGTTTATCTGGATAAACAAATAGTTTTTCACAAAATTTGCATGAAGTTTTTTCTTTAGTTTTTGTTGCAACTTTGGACTTTGTTGTTTTAACTTTAGCAGTTTTTATTTTTGATTTGGGTTTTGCTTTTACTTCAACTTCAATTTCTTCTGGTTGGGTATCTGCAACTGCTTTAGCCTCTATAGAATCAGCCTCAACTCTAGCACGTAATTTTGCTTTATATTTTAGATTACGTGGTTTTGTTCTCAATCTATATCCACAGCATGGACACCAAAGTCCTTCCCATTTGATGAATATTTCGCAAATTTGGCATCGACGTTGTCCAGAAGCATATCTTCCAGTTCCAACAGGCTTTTGGGCCTTATATCTCACACAAATTCCTTTACAAGTCATCTTAGTAATTTAATGTAGAATTCATATGTATATAAGGGTGGATCGATAATATTTACATAAAAAAAGGAAATATTTGCAAATATTTTAAATTAGATAACGATCATGTATATTAGTTTCAAAAAAAACAAGAATTCTTCAATAAATATGTATAGCTTATTCCAAAGATATGTTTTTTGAAAGAAATATCTTCAAAATTAATTATTGAGCAAAAAATTTCATCAAATTTTGTGAAAATTGAAAAAATCATCATACTTTCATCATTACATCAAGTAAGTACCAAGGAATAAAGCAAAAAATAGAATAATTTTTAAAAAAATCAATTAGTTTTTGATTTTTCAACCTGTAATTGATAAAGGCAATATTGAAAATCTAAAACCATCACGTTGTGAGATATATTTTGCAGAAAGCATATCACGTTTTCCACGTTGATTAAAATTTTTGATTTTTAAACTAGTTTTATGTTCATCAACAAATTCTAATTCAAAAGATGAACAAAATGTTAAATTCAACATAGAAACTATTTGTCTTGCAATTTCCATATTCCCATTTCCAATTTTGATAATTTTTTGTTTAGCTCTGAGACCTCCTAAAATTTGAATAATGTGAAAAACAAAATCTTCTACAGACAAATGAAATGATCTCTCAATTTCTTGCCCATAATAAAAAACTGATAGACCAATTCGTTGACCTGGATCAATACCTAAAATTAAAATTTCTTCCTCAAAATCAAAATTTAGTTTTTGCATCATTATACCTTTAATCACAGTTGAATGATGTTCAAAGATATCCTCATAGAGTAAGAGTTTTTCACATTTTTTGGGAGATTCTTCTCTAGTAGTAAATATAAGATGACCAGAGTAATCAGTGATTTCTTCAGGAAGAATAGAATCAAAAGATAGATCTAGTGTCTTAAGGTAAGTTGAAAATCTATAGTAATGTTTACCGTATGTAGTAGCAATTCCAATACGCATTTTCAGCAAGGGATTGATATGTGACAAAACGAAATATACAATTTAGGTTTATGCCTTCAAAACAGTTGACACCACAAGTTTCACTGCTTCATCAAAATTGGCATCAATTGTGGATTGGATTACAGATAATTTAGCATCTCCTTCTTGGGCAATTCTTGAGGATTCGGAAGTTGCCTTTTCTTTAGACGCATTAATTATTACTTCAGCTTCTTTTGTAGCCATTTCCCTAATTTTTTCTAATAATGAATCAATTTCAGTTTGAGCCTTTAAATTCAGTTGTTTTTTCATATCACCAACTTTGCTGTTTAAAGAATCCAAGTCATCTTCTAAGGCATTCAAAGATTTGATAATTCCAGCAACTTTAGATTCAGCCATACTGCTCATTATACTCAAAATTTGATAAATCCATTACTTAAATCATTCATTTTTAGTTGATTTTTGGGCATGAAACCTCAAACTGGAGTTATCCAGTTGTTAAAAGTAATATTGCTCTAGCTAGATCGCCCTTGGCCTCCTCTAAAGCATTTTTAGCCTTTTCTTCATCAACTCCAGCTTGTTGGCTAACCAGTTGAATATCCTCTTCTGAGAAAATTGGCACCTCCAATTCTCTTTCCTCATAATTCTCTGCAGTAACTGTAAAAATTGAGTTGTCCTTTGCTTTCATTTCAGTAACTGAGGGTTTTGTGATAATAATCTCTTTTTTATCGGTCTTAATTGTAACCTCTTGAACATTTGATAGTTCATTCATATCTAGACCCATCTTATCCATCATCCTTCGCATTTCGCGATTTCCTCCTCGCATCATGATTGTATTTTCTCCTTAGGACTTTTTAAACTATCTCTGACCTTGATTGCTACACCACGATTAAAATCAGATATCATCTCATGTGATAAAACAGCTTTACCAACTGCAATTACTCTATCTTTGAACAATACTGGTGTATCAGCAGAAATCCTTACTTTATTCCCACACCATACCACATGTTTACAAAATACAGATTTACCTTCCATTACAAAAGGTGCAGCATCTTGGTTTATCTCAACACAGTTTTCTTGGAATGTTTTATTTTTCAGTAAAATTTGTGCAAAATAAGGACTAATTGCTAAACCACCATCAATTCTTAAAGTACACAATAAGTTGCCTTCATGCGAAACTGTTCGTATCCTCCCAGTCTTTCGTGAAAATGTCATTTCTATATTTTTTGGCAGGCATTTTGAAACACCATTTCCAAATAATGCATCAAGTGAATGTTTGAGTTTGACAATTTGATCCACGTGTTTGAAATGAAGCATTCTAAATATTAGTTAAGTGTGATACTATATTATAATTTTAAACTATATAGACAGGTTTAATCTCTTTAGATTATGAAAGATAGAGAGGAAACTAGAAAAATTCAATTTACAGGAAAATCATCTTACATTGTTTCACTTCCAAAACAATGGATTATGGAATTAGGTCTAAAACAAGGAGATCAAATCAGAATGGTTCGAAGGGGTTCATCAACATTGGAACTTTATCCACCAAAATTTGAATCTCGTATTCAAAAAAAGGAAGATGCGGTGATTGAAATTGATGGTGAAGAAAAGGCACCTTCAATCATTAGAAAATTAATTTCATTGTATTTTCTGGGATTTAAGACTATTAACGTTAAACCAAAAAATGGAAGATTGAATCCCAGCCAAAGAAATACTGTAAAAGAAGCTGTAAAGCGAATGTTAATGGGTTCTGAAATAATTTCTGACTCTAGTGGAGGAATAACGGTACAGGTTCTTGTAAATTTGCTAGAACTATCGGTTGATGGTGCGTTTAAGCGAATGATCCATTTAGCAAAATCAATGTCTAGTGACGCAATTCTAGCAGTAAAAGAAAACAATCTAGAATTAGCACAAGAAGTAATCAATACAGATGACGAAGTGGATAGATTTGGATTTTATATTATTCGACAATTAAAGATTGCAATACAAAATGAACATATGTTAAAGGAGATGGGTTTTAGAAATGCCAGAAATTGTCTTGGGTACAGACTAGTTGTAAAAAATATAGAGAGGACGGGAGATCATGCATCATTTATTGCAAAAGATCTTTTAGAGTTTAAAAAGCCAGTAAAAAAAGAAGTTTTAGAGAAACTTCAGGATATGAATGAATTCTGTTTGTCGGTATTAGATGATTCATGTTTGGCTTTATTCAAAGAAGATTATGCACAAGCAGAAAAAACTATTGAAAAAACAGCTGAAATTACCAAATATGAGAAAAAAGTAAGAGATATTTCAAAATCATTAAAAGACGATGAGGAAATTTATAGAATTAGAAGAATGTCTGAGAATATTAGAAGGATTTCTGAATATGCTAGTGATATAGCAGAAATTGTATTGAACATGAATATTGAAAAAACATTGAAAAAAATGGAATAATTTTCAAAAAAGGTTAAGATTGAGAAGGAATGAAATCGGCAATTTTAATCACATATGACCAGGAGGATTCGATAAATGAAGCTAAGGGACTGTGTGATGCAGCAGGATATGAGATAGTTCACACAATCCAACAAGACTTTCTTAAAAAACCAAAATATGGAATTAGTGGAGGAGTTTTAGAAAGACTAGAGGAGATATCAGAGAGACTTAAGCCAAACGTAATCATATTTGATGAAATTTTAAAACCAAGCCAAAATTACAATCTGGCTTCTGTGTTACATAGAGAGATTTTAGATAGAGAAGGGTTAATTCTTGAGATTTTTGAAAGTAGAGCATCAAGTGCTGAATCAAAATTGCAAGTCAAATTAGCTCAATTACGATATGAGATGGCCAGAGCAAAAGAGAAAGTTCGTCTTGCAAATATGGGAGAACAGCCAGGATTTATGGGAATTGGAAAGTTTGAGGTAGATGTCTACTATAATGATATCAAACATAGGATGCAAACATTAAGATCCAAACTCGAAAAAGCAGGAAAACAAAGAGAACTTCACAGACAAGGACGAAAGAGAATTGGATTTAAAACAATTTCTTTAGCAGGGTATACATCTGCAGGAAAAACAACTTTGTTTAACAAAGTTACAGGCGAATCAAGAGCTCAAAGTAAAGAACTATTTACAACACTTACTACAACAACTCGAAGAGTGACAATTGATCAGGAACCATTCTTGATTGCAGATACTGTCGGGTTTATCAGTAAATTACCTGCATATATGATAGATGCATTCAAATCAACTTTAGAAGAATTAGCACATACGGATATCATTATTCTAGTGATTGACATTAGTGATTCTATATTTGAATTAAAAAAGAAATTTTCTAGTTGCATGCGAACTTTAAGTGAATTAGGTGTTGAAAAAGATAAGATAGTTTACGTGTTAAACAAAGAGGATTTATTAAAACAAGACAATGTAAATCAAAAAATCAATATACTTAATTTATCTGAAAATAAAAAAGTGATTTCAATTTCTGCAAAAACAGGCAAAAACATCAAAGAGTTAAAAAAATTAATCAAAAATATTTCAGAAAGTCACAATTCATATAATTTCAATAAAAGTTCATCTGAAGGAGTTATGGAAACATTTGGTAATTGAAGTTGTGAGAATTGGGCAACGTTTGGTAAGAGATGATAGAGTCACAACACATGTTGCACTTGTTTCAAGGGCATTTGGTGCAGAAAGAATTTTCATGAGTGAAGTTAATCCAGAAATCAAAGATACAATAGAAAAAATCAATAAAACTTGGGGAGGGAAATTTGAGGTAGAGTTTATTAATAAATGGAAATCTATTGTAAAAAAGAAAAAAGAAGAAAACTTCAAAATTGTTCATCTTTCGATGTATGGTCAAAATATCAACATTGCTCAAGAGAAACTACGAAAAGAACAAAACATGTTAATTGTTGTAGGAGCTGAAAAAGTTCCTAGAGAGATTTATGAATTAGCAGACTATAATATAGGAGTTGGAAGTCAACCTCATTCTGAGATTAGTGCCCTAGCGATTCTTTTAGATCGTATTCAAGAAGGAAAACAATTTGAAAAAGACTTTACAGATGCAAAAAGAAAGATCATACCCACAAAAAATGGTAAAAATGTACAAGTAAAAGAAACAAGGGATTAATAATAGAAAATCATGAGTCATTAGAGTTGGTAGACAAATACGAAGATCCTTTTGTTAGAATTGCCTCTATGATCGGAGGAGACGAATATCTTAAAGTTGCAAGATCATTACTTAAGGCTGAAGATGCAACAGATGAAGAAATTGCAAGCTCTACAGGTCTAAGAATTAACATGGTGAGAAAAGTATTGTATGATTTATTTGGAAAATCACTAATTACGGGAATCAGAGTTAAAGATGAGAGAAAAGGTTGGTTTGTTTATAGATGGAGAACTAGAAGAGAAGAAGTTGAACATTTCATCGAAAACCAAAAAAAGAAAATTGAAGAAAGATTACAACAAAGATTAGATTATGAAAATGCTTCTGACTTTTATCATTGTGGTAATGAAGATTGTCCAAGAGTAACATTTGAGAGTGCACTTGATGGCATGTTCAAATGTCCGTCATGTGGAAGTGTTTTAAACTTAAAGAAAAATGATAAATCTAAAAAAGCATACTCAAAGAAAATTGATGAGATAAAAAAAGATATGCAGCAGACATTCTAATTTGTTGCAACAACAAGGATAAATAGAAAATTAAAATATTGTGATTATTTCAACAGATGATTCATCTATAATATTTGGAAAGGAAGCACATCTAAAATTATCAGTAAATTGGAGTTGCAAATACCGTCACATTTTCAAATCTATTCAGAAATGTTTCAAAAATATCATAGATCTATGATATTTTTGAAACATGTGTTTTGTAAGAAAAGGAATTCTTTGATAAATTGAACATTAACCCAAATTTTATGAAAAATCTTAGAATGACTTCTAATCTTTTTAGTAATATTTCGAACAATAAAATAGAAAATTATGTTAATTATCTTAAAGGGTATCTGAAATAAGAATTTCAGGTATAAATTCATATGAAAAATTTGCATGTAATGACGGATTCCTATTCAAAAACACTTTCTAATTTATCAAAAAATAAGAAAAATTAGTTAGAGATTAAATAGGAGAAATCCTTGGAGAAATCCTTGAATCAAATTACTACGGTCAATCCAGCAACAGGTGAGGAAATTAAGACTTTTACTGCAATGGATAAAAATCAGGTATTTGACTTAGTTAGAAAAGCAAAAAGAGCTTTCCCAGAATGGAAAAAGGATTATGAAAAACGTAGAAGTTATGTTTACAATTTAGTGGAATATCTAAAGAAACACAAAACAGATCTCGCAAAAGTTGCAACATCTGAAATGGGCAAAGCTCTCAAAGAATCAATTGGCGAAGTTGAAAAATGTGCTTGGGCATTAGAATTCTATGCAGATCATGGAGATAGTTTTCTTGCAGATGAGGTTTTAAACACAGATGCAAGGAAGAGTTTTCTGACTTTTGAACCATTAGGTGTGATTGGTTCTATAATGCCTTGGAATTTTCCTTACTGGCAGGCATTGCGTTTTGCAGCTCCATGTTTAATGGCTGGAAATGTAATAGTAATGAAACCATCAAGAGTAACTATGCAATCAGGAATCGAAATTGAAAAAGCGTTTACCGAATCAGGAATGCCAGATGGAATTTATCAAACAGTGGTAGGAAGTGTGGAATCTGCAAATCACCTAATTGATTCAGATGTTAATGCAGTTACTTTCACTGGAAGTACAAATGCGGGTGCAAAAGTTGGAGAAAGATCTGCAAAAAATTTGAAAAAGTGTGTATTAGAATTAGGAGGAAGTGATCCTTTCATTGTATTAGATGATGCAATCATAGAAAAAGCGGCTGAAGGTGCAGTCAAGGGAAGATTCATCAATTGCGGTCAAAGTTGTGTAGCCTCAAAAAGATTTTTTGTGGGAAAAAATGTTGCAGATGAATTTATTGAATTATTTATCAAAAAAGCCTCTCAGCTCAAAGTAGGAGATCCTATGTTAATGGAAACAGATGTTGGACCAATTTCAAATAAAGAAGGTTTAGAGACAATTTCTGGAATTGTAGAGGATGCAAAACAAAAGGGTGCCGAAGTTCTTTTAGGAGGCTCAAAGATGGATGGAAAAGGATTTTTCTATAAGCCAACAATTCTTAAAAATATAAAATCAGATATGAGAATTGCAACTGAAGAAACTTTTGGACCAGTAGCACCAATTACAGTAGTTGAAAATGAAAGTGAGGCAATCAAATTAGCTAATGAGAGTGAATTTGGTTTAGGTGCTAGTATCTGGACAAAAGATCTTGCAAAAGCAGATAAGATGTCAAGAAGAATAGATTCAGGAATTGTGAGTGTAAATAATGTAGTGATATCAGATCCGAGAATTCCATTTGGAGGAATAAAACATAGTGGGTTTGGAAGAGAATTATCAAGATATGGAATGCTTGAATTTGTTAATCTAAAATCGGTCAGATTTTACGATAATCTTACACACCATCATTATGTAGAATAGATCATTCATTAGTGCTGTTTAGGATTCAGTAAATTCGTCTTCATCTTCCAAGTCATCCTCATCACCACATTCTTCTAACTCAACATAAGTTGGATTACCATCCTCTCCAAAGTAAATCTCAATACAGATATCTGAAGCTAACGTATTGGCTAAAGTTTCAGCTAATTCCCTTGGAAAATTTCCCAATCTACTAGGATCTGAAGAATATCGATATTCAGTAATTTCATCGTCATGATAGAAATCTAACTCAATATCACCATTGATAAATTTTCTAACTCCCATTACCTGGCCAAATATACTATAAGACAAATCTAACTACCTTGTTTGGAAACATCGTTTGAAAGATTTTCAGCCAAATTCTCATAATGTTCTCTAGATTTTCCTAAGTCATTTAATTGAGTTCTCTCAATTTCATTAAGTTCGTCATCTACTTTTTTGGAAACATATTGTAATCGTGCTTCAGCCATCATGAATAATCTGTTATTTTCTTTCCAAAGATGTTCTGTCACATGTTCAACGTATTGTTGCATATCACTTACCAATTTTGTAGAATCACCTGATGAGAGATATTCGTTAGCAGACTCCTCCATTGCAGTTCCAATTTCCCGTGAACGTTGATGATCAATTAACATCATTGCAATAGGACCCATATTACTAGGGAGTCCAGCTTGTTCTAATGCAGGGAATAGAGATTTTTCTTCTTTAGTATGATGACAAACATCAGTAAAGTTTTTTGAAAAATCAATAACCGGAAGTAAAATTGATTCAGGAACTTGTTTGCCATCATTTAGTAATTGAATTGTAGATTCCATTGCTTTGATGACTTTTTCTATCAAGTCATGATCGCGTCTTAATGATGCTGTAGACATGATAATTTTAGATTAAATCCAATATCTATATCTTATTTATTTTATAAAAATAATTAAAAGATAGAAATTAGTTAACGATAAACGTTAACAGATAGTTTTAACGATTAGAGAGGTTCTTTGATTTTACAAATGCCCAAATCTTTTTGGTCATTTCACTTGGTGCAATTGGTTTATTACCAAATACTTGCTCTACAGTTTCTTTACGACCTGCAAAGTTGATTGCATAACCACCAAATGCTGGTTTTTTTGTTTTTGATTTAGCCTTTGTTTTTGGTGCAACCTTCTTTTTTGTAGTTATTTTTTTTGTTGTAGCTTTCTTTTTTACTGCCAATTTCTTGTAGTTTTATTTTAAAGAAAGTATAATAACTTACACTTTTGTATAATGCAAAACAAGGTGATTTTTGAGCCTCTTAATAGATTTAAGACGAAGATTAGGTGAATTTGAAATCTTTCTAAATCCATTTCCCTCAATTAGTGATATGGCGTTTTTTCCTCCAATTAGAAATGGAGATAATGTGATAATTAATTCATCAAAAAGATCATATTTTATAAATTCCCAATTAACGGTTCCTCCTCCTTCAATTAGAATTGATTTGATTTTTCTATCTGAAAGTTTTTTTAATAATAATTTTAGATTGATTGAATTTTTTCCTGCAACAACTATTTCTATAGGGAATTTTTTAAGTTTATCAAGATTTGGTTTGCTGATTTGGTTTGATACAGATATAATTGTTGGAACTTTATTGCTTGTTTGAATTATTTTTGAATTTTTAGATATAGTTCCTTTAGAATCTAAAACAATTCTTATTGGATTTTTACCTCTAGTATGACGTACAGTTAACATAGGATTGTCAATTAAAACAGTATTTTTTCCTACAAGTATTGCGTCTACTTTGGATCTTAGTTTATGTAATCTAACAATATCTTGTTTTGAAGATAGCTTTGAATCACCTGTAAGAGTTGCAATCTTTCCATCAATTGATGTTGCAGCACTTAAAATTACATAGGGTCTAGATTTTTCCATGTACTATTTTTCCTCCAATCATTATTGCTCTGATTGCTGATTCTGATGCTCTATGAACAATTGATGCATATGGATTGTGCATTGGTTCTAAATCTAAAGCATGTTTATCGAGAAAAATACAATCTGCAATTTTTCCATTTTCAATTATTCCAATATCTTTTTTCAAAATTTTCCCACCATTTACTGTAGCCATCTTAAGAATTTCTTTTGGATCAATTCTTTTTTTATGAATTCCCATAGTTGCTTTCCAAAGAAAATCCATTTCTCTAAACATATCAGGTGAATTTATCATCACATTATCGGTGCCTAATGCCAATGTACAACCTGCTTTTTGCATCATCTCTATGTCTGGAATACCCTCAGCAAGTGAAGAGTTGGCTCTGGGGCAGATTACAATTCCTTGACTTTTTTGTGCTACAGCAATTAGATCGCTTTTTGAGGCAAAGGTCATATGAACTAAAAAATGAGGTTTCATGGATAACGCCCTTACTGTTTCAGATTTGCCAGTAATTTTTTTTGATGTAGAAATACTTTGTTGAGTTTCTGATGAATGAATAGCTCTAAGTTTTGTTGTTTTGGAGTAGTGATTTAAAACTGAAGTACTATTCTCATTTGCACCACTAATACCAAGTCCATCACATTTTTTTAGAAGGGCATTAAGCTCACTAATTTTCTCTGTTGGAAAAGGCTGGTTTTTTCGAATTTCTGTAGATTTTTGATAAAAATCTAGTCTTCCTAAAATTATTGGACGTATGTGTATGTCAGAGAGTGCTTTTTTGAGTAAAATTACCCCATTTAATCCACCTTCTCGAAAATCAACAAAGGTGGTGATTCCTTTTCGAAGCATTGAGTGGCATGTATTTTTCATAAAAATTGATAAATTTTCTTGTGATGTATTTTTGAGAATTTTGGATTTAACTCCAAACACCGGATGAATTTTTTCGTCTACCGTACGATTGAGAGTGACATCTTTTCCAATAGAATCTCCTATGTGAGTATGCGCATTAATAAAACCAGGGATTAATAGAAGACCTTCACAATCTATAGACTCTTCATTGATATGTGGTTGAATTCTAGTTTGAATTTTTTTGAATGTATTATTTTTAATTTTTACATTAGTTCTTAAAACAAAATCTAATTCTGAACCTTGTAACACACTGATATTTTTTATTAACATGACAATTCATAAACTTCAGGTTTTTCTTTTCCTGAATCTCGAATTTCTCGTATAGTATCAAGGGATTTTGTGGCTAATTTTACGGCTTCTCTACTAGTAAATGCAGTTCCTATTCCACAATTCAAAGAAATTTCATCATCATCTTTTACCATGTCAATAAAATTCTGTACAGAATTTTTTCCATTTTCACTTGCAATTACCATGAAATTATCACCTCCCATGAAAAAAGTGAGAGATTTTTTTTCAAGAAAATATTTTGACATTTTTGAGTATAATCCAAAAATTATTGATGTTATTTCATACGGTGAATTACTTTTTCTTTGGGAAGTAAGATCATCTACATCTAAATGCATTATTGTGACTTTTGAATCAGGCGTATTGTTAACAAATCCAAAAATATTATGCTCTTCATTTAAAATAAGTTTATTTTTCTTTCCATCATATGCCTTCAAATTTGCATCAAAAGGAGTATCACCAAAACCAATTGAAATTGCTAAATGAATATCAAATGATTTTTCTAGTACTTTTTGAATTTCAATATGTTCGTCTAATCCAAGTCCATTAGAAACTACAAAAAATTCATCAGCTCGATTAAGAAAGACTAGGCAGTTTTTTTCAGAAAAAAGTTTCTGCACTTCTTTGTACAACGATGCTTGAAGCATTTGTAGCTCATGTTCTCTGTCACTTCCCAATGTTAATGTCCAAGGACCATATCCGGTAATTTTTAAGATACTGAGTTGAATCATTTTTGAATCCTCTTTAATTCACTAGAAATTTTTACAACAGCTTCTACTGCTCTTTCTGCAACCGGTCTTATTCTAGCATAGGCATGTCTTTCTTGCATTCCTGGACCAGATATGCCTAAGGAGACGGGTTTTCGATATTTTATAGATAATGCTGTCAATGCTTGAGCAGCAGAATGCGATATTACTTCATCATGTTTTGTTTGTCCTTTAATTATAGCACCCAGAGTAACTACCGCATCAACGTCATTTTTTTCTAATAATGAATTTACAATTATTGGCATGTCATAAGCCCCAGGAACTGTACATATATGCAATATTTTCAACTTCAAAGTATTTGCTTTTTCTTGAGCTACTGCAAGCATCCTAGATGTCACTTTCTCATTGAATTCTGAAACCACTATTGCGATATTCAAGACTAATGCACCCTGGCGTATTCTAAAAGTTCTTTCCCATCAAGTAATGGAAATCCATTTTGTTTGGCAAATTTCTCTGCTTTATCTATAGACAATGCAGAATATGTTTCTGCATCCATCATCTCACAAATTGCTGTAACAGGTGTTAAACCTGCAAGTTGAGTCAAATAAACAGACATTTCAGTATGTCCTTGTCGTGCAGCTAATAGTCCTCTAGATGCAATCAATAAAGGAACATGTCCTGGAGTTTTAAATGATGATGCAAATTTTTTCTGTTTATTTTCAACATTAAAGATATTTGCCATTTCTCTAATTGTTAATGACCTATCTTTATCAGTAATTCCAGTATAAGTTTGATAATGATTTACAGATAATGAAAAAGTTGGATGATCACCATATGGTGCTAAACCCATAATCATTTCTTTGTTTGAAATTGAAGAGTCAGCAAGAATTTCGTGCATGTATTTTAATTCAAGAGATTTTGCAAAATCATTATTAATTGCAATACACAGCAATCCACCTGCATGTTGACGCATTCTTGCAACATGTTCAGGAGTAACAAATTCGGCGGCTACCACCATATCAATCTCATTTTCTCGTCCAGCTGAATCAAATAATAGCACAAATTCTCCACACTTTATAGATTGTAGTGCCGATTCAAGAGACATGGTAAAAATTGTTGGCGTTCTAATTATAAAGTTTACTAAAAAACTGGTAATTACCAATAAATTTGTAGATATTTGATTTTATTTTAAAATGTATTTTCCAAGAATGTCAGTTTCAATATTAACTTTATCGCCTATTTTTTTTGTGTGAAAATTTGTAATCTCAATGGTGTGAGGAATTAGTGAAACTGATGCTACAGTATTTTTGACGTCAACAACGGTTAAACTAATTCCATCTATTGCAATAGAACCTTTTTTCACAACATATTTTGATAATTTCTTTGGAATTTCAAACCAAACTTGAACCTCTTTTGGTTTTTTTAGAATTTTTTTAATTGTTCCAACACCATCTACATGACCTAATACAAAATGGCCTTCAAGTCTATCGCCTGCTTTTAAACTTCGTTCAATATTTACAATTCCACCCACTTTTAGATTTCCAAGATCTGTTTTTTTGGTAGTCTCTTCAATCATTTCAAAAATGCAACTAGATTTGGATAATTTTGTTGCAGTAAGACAAACACCGTTAAGAGCTACACTTTGGCCGATTTTTAATCCCTTGGAATGTTTTCCCAGATTTACAGTCATTTCAATGGCACTTCGATTTTTTGTATTTTTTAAAATTTTTTCAACTTTGCCAACGCCTTCAACAATTCCGGTAAACATTAAAAATCACTAGAAGCATACGTATAAAATGATTTAGATAAATGATGTTAATTATTTAGAATTGTATTCTTTGAATTCATTTTCACAGAATTGATGAAATACAGTAGATCTGTTTTCTCTAGCATCATTTTTGATTTTTTCCATTTCTTTGTTTAAAACTCCTTGTGCAGCTAAAAATGCATCGTCTTCCATTCCTAATTTTTCAAATAATCTTGATTTTGCACGAGGTATTTCTTTAATGCTTGAATCAATTGTTTGAGCTCTATCATAGTATTCAATTGCATCTTTGTAATTACCAAGATGACTAAGAGATATGGCTTTATTCATTAAGGCAGTCACATCATTTGGATCTATCAAAAGTGTAGTTTCATAACATTCAAGAGCATTTTGATGACGGTTTAGTTCATTGAAAGATAGTCCCATGGTGTTAAGTATCCACACATCTTTGGAATTTGTAGAAAGAATTTGTTTGCATAATTCTAAAACTTGTTCATATTGTTTTAAATTTTCAAGAGCATAGATCTTGTTTTTTAATGCATAAAGGTCTGAATTTTTTATTTCAAGAACTTTATCACAATATACTATTGCTTCCTCATATTTTTTAAGGTATATCAAAGATAACGAAATATTCTGGAGTGCGACCATATCATTAGGGATTTTTTCCAATAGACTTATACAATAATTGTACATTTCCTCGTATTTTCCAGCATTAAACATCCTAGTAATCACATTTGTTGGATCTAGAAGATCAATCATTTTACTATAATATAATGAAAATTCATTATCTTTAACTTATTCTCACAAACAAAAATTGAATTTTAAGAGATGTTTTAACTATTTTAGAACTTTACGTAGGGTTTCATTCAATACTTTGGAATAACTGTACGATGATTGTTCCTGTTGAATCAATTTTGCCTGACGGAGTCGTAATTTCTTATCAAGATCTTCATCAATCATGATTGTAACACGTTTACTCATGTATATCAAAAAACATAACGAATTTCAATATTAATAGTTATCAAATACTCAACAGCAGGGACACACTGTATTGGTGATTACTTTACTAATTCGAGAAGAGATTTTGCCTGTTTGAAATGAACCTCATCAATCATTTTTCCATCAACAGTGGTAGCCCCTTTACCTTTCTTCATTGAATCAAGGTATACACTACATACTTTTTCAGCCCATAAAATTTCACTTTTATTTGGATGAAATAATTTGTGTACCACAGAAATTTGGTCTGGATGTATGATGCTTTTTCCCGAATAGCCTAAACTTTTGCCAAGTTTACAATCTTTTTCAAATCCTTTTGAGTCTTTTAGGTCTTGCCAAATTGCATCGATCGCTACAACTCCTGACGCATGTGCATCTACTGGAATTTTTGTTCTAGAATATGTAGCCCCTTCTGACTCTTTTGCATATTCAACTCCTAGATCATTTAGAAGATCAAAAACTCCAAAAACTACGGCAGAAACTCTTTTTCCAAAAGATGCAATGTTATACGTGTTAACTACACCTTCTGCAGATTCAATAGATGGAATTATTTGAATTGGTTTTAGTTTTCTGGATTTTTCTAATTTGGATAGAATTTTTTCAATTTTTTGCATCTCTTTTACATTGTTTACCTTGGGAATTACAATTCCATCAATTCCTTTGTGAACAATCTCTTTGAGGTCAGAAGGAATTTTCCCTGAAGTAGGGGAATTCGTACGCACAAAAATTGATGAGCCATATGATTTTCTAGATTTTAATGCAGATCTGATAAGATTTCGTGCATTAGTTTTTTCATTTTCTGGAACTGAATCTTCAAGATCAAAGCAAACAATATCGGCTTGTAGTTTTTTTGCTTTTTCTAGAAACCTAGGATTGTTTCCAGGAACAAAAATGAGGCTTCTGAAAAGCTGTGTCATTAAATGACTAAGCGCCCTCTGGCTTCATTAAGATTTTGCCAAAGAAATCGCCCTTTAACATTTTTGTGTGAGCCTCTGCTGCTTGCTCAAATGTATAGATTGAGTCAACAGTAGATTTTATTTTTCCTTTGCCCATCCAGTATAGACCTTGGTCAAGTTCAGCTTTTGTTCCTTGTGTTGAACCTAAGACATTAATTCCTTTGAAGAATATGTGTCTAAGATCTATTTGCGCATCATATCCGGTTGTAGCACCACATGAAACTAGAGTTGCACCATATTTGAGCAATGTTAGTTGCTTGTTGAAGTGAGTCTGACCAATATGATCAAATGCAATATCAATTCCAGGTGCTTCACCTTTTGTCTTTGCAAGTTCTTTTGATATCTTGAAAACTTCTTTATTCCAGTCATCTTTTCTGTGGTC
>Ga0224496_10000924_pt1 | contig 19012 bp, 16 predicted proteins | sample SF_Jul11_sed_USG_2_FD_168127 | JGI IMG/M metagenome (GOLD analysis project Ga0224496, IMG submission 168127) | Sediment microbial communities from San Francisco Bay, California, United States - SF_Jul11_sed_USGS_8_1 | ecosystem: Environmental > Aquatic > Marine > Sediment | place: USA...
GATCGAGGCGGCTGGTGCCAGTGTGGAAATCATGCCCGCCAGCGGCTACGACAGTGAAAGTCTGCTTGCGGAGCCGGCACTGCAGGACGTCGCTGGCAAACAGGTCCGGATAATACGCGGCGGCGGCGGCCGCGAGCTGCTGGCCAGTACGCTAACCGAGCGCGGCGCACACGTTCATTATTTGTCAGTTTATGAGCGCCGACTGCCTGAGAGCAGCCGCCAGTCCCTCGCCAAAATTGAGGCGGCGTGGCGAGATGGCAAGATCAACGTGATTACGATTATGAGTGTCGAGACATTGAGCAATCTGCTCGATTTGCTATCGGACTGGTGCTTGCAGCACTTTGACGATGTGCCGCTGGTGACGCCCTCAGCTCGTGTGATAAAAGAAGTGCTGGATCGTTTTCCCGCCGCGAGACCCGTTTTGGCCTCCGGACCGCAGGCGTCTGATATGGTTGATGCGATCACTAAACTGAACAGAATCGATTCCGGGACAGCACTATGAGCGACGAGCGAACCGACATTCAACCTGGCAGCGACGCGGAGTTTGCCGCGCTGGACCTGAAAACGACTGAAGGCAGCAGCAATCGCGTTGCATGGCTGGCGGTACTGCTGTCGGTTATTGCTCTTATCGCTGCTCTGTATTCGGCCTTTGAAACCTGGACGTCCGGTGACGAGTCCAGTGCGGAGCAAAGTCTCGCGAGCATCGAGAGCCTGGGCCGCCGTGTAGACCGATCCGGCACGGCACTGGAAGAACTGGAATCACGCATCGGCCAGATCACACATCCGGATTACAGCGATGATATCGCGGCTGTGCGACAAGACGTTGAAGAGCAGCTACGCCTGCTGAACTCACTTCCCGCGCGCATGTCCGCGATCGAGAGTTCGGTAGCGTCGCTGGCCGGCATCTCGGCCGGCGCTCGTGAAACATTTCTCCTCGCCGAGGCCGAGTACTATTTGCAGATCGGAAACGCCCAGCTGCAACTCGCCAATAATCCGCACCTGGCAGCGCTCGCCCTGAGTATGGCGGATGATCGCGTGACGCAACTTTCCGACCCCGCACTTACGGCGGTCCGGCGTGCTATAGCGGACGAGCTCGCAGCACTCGCTGTCATGGAAAAGCCCGACCTGGAGGGTGCGACACTGACGCTTGCCAGCCTGGCACGAGTGGTTGAATCCCTGCCGCTGGCGGGCGAGGCGGCCGAAGAGGATATCGCCGAAGCCCCCGAATCCGAGCAGAGCGGTGTTGGACGAGCCTGGGCTTCGACGAAAAACGCGATGTCCGGCCTCGTCAGGGTAACTCCTCCGGAGCAGGCGAAGTTCGCTCTGGTTGCACCGAATGCGGAGTACTTCCTGCGCAGTAACATCGCGCTGCAATTGCAGTCAGCACGACTTGCCTTATTACGCGGCGAACAGGCGATCTTCGAGCAGACCCTCGACGACACCAGTGCATTGCTCGACACCTGGTTTGATGCCGACAGCGAACAGGTGGCGGGTGCAAAACTCACCATAAGTGAAATACGAAAGGACGTGTTTACGACGAGCCCGCCTGATATCTCCGGGTCACTGCGACTCCTGCGTCAATACCTGACCGTGCGCGAGTCAGCCGAGTGAAAATAGGCCTCATTATTGTTATCGCTCTGTTCGCGAGCGCGTTCGCCGCACATTTTCTGCTCGCGGATCCGGGATACGTGGGCATCAGCTTTCGCGGTTATCTCTTTGAGATGTCGGTTCCTGTGCTGGTATTACTGACCGCTGCGCTATTTGGCGGTCTCTGGTTGCTCAAAAAAGTCATCACGGCACCACGTCGTATCGGCGAGGCAGCTGGCCGTTATCGTTCTGCCCGTTCCGGCCGAAAATTGACGCTCGGCATGATCGAAGTGGCAGAAGGCAATTTCGCGCGCGGTGAACGCCTGCTCGCACGCGCTGCGAGCACGAGTGACTCGCCGTTATTCAACTATCTGCAGGCCGCGCGGGCCGCGCATCTTCAAAACAGCGATGACCGTCGCGACGAATGGCTACGCCTGGCTTACCAGGAAATCCCGGAAGCCGCCAATGCGGTGTTGCTGACACAGGCCGAGTTTCAGCTCGACCGCGGCCAACACGAACAGGCCCTTGCGACACTGCGACGCCTGGACGAAAACTCGAAGGACCACGCCCATGCACTCGCGTTAATGGGGCGGCTGTACTTCCGCTTGAAAGACTGGTCAGCACTCAGAGACATCCTGCCGCGCGTCAAGAAGCACGGTCACGTCAAACCCGAAACCATGGATGCCTGGACTGTACGTGTGCATCGGGAGGCGCTCGACCAGGCCGCTGACGGCCCGGCACTGGCACTTGCCTGGAAAGACATACCCAAGGCCTACCAATCCGACGTTTCCCTGATCGAGGCGTATTACAAGGGCTTGATGCGCGCCGACCTGCACGACAAGGCCGAGAAAGAGCTTGCCGCCACGCTCAAGTCCAACTGGCGTGGCCCGCTGGTCCGGCTGTTTGGCCTGGTCCAGGGTGTCGATGCCAGCAAGCAGCTTAAACGCGCAGAAGGATGGCTGACGAATCACAGTGACGACCCGGATCTGCTGCTGACCGCCGCAAGACTGTGTTTGCGAAATGAGCTCTGGGGTAAGGCGCGCAGTTACCTCGAAACCGTTATCAGCCTGCGGCCAAGCCCGGAGGCCTACCAGGAGTACGGTGCCCTGCTGAATCAGCTCGGCCAGACGGACGCCGCGGCGGATGCTTACCGGGACGGGCTCAACATGGTTGCTGGCAGCAATTTGCCTGCTCTGGAACACAGACCCTGACGGACGGCGCAGGGCTACAAGCGACATACTGTTTACTGGAATGGCTCCCTACGGTCCCGCCAGGCGGGACCGAGGTCCGCTTTATTTCCTGTAAACAGTATCTCGCTTGCAGCCTTTCAACGTCGGTGGTGTGTTCAGCCCGTGCGGCGAAACAGCAGCGTTATGGCTGGCTGCGCTTCGTTCGTAGCCAGGCGGTGAGGGGCTCCCACTCATCCCAGTCCGGCCAGGCGAGGTATTCGGGCAATTCGAAAATGCCGAGGCCACGGGTGTAGGCACGAACGTAGTTCTGCGCCTCGCGCAGCGTTGCGATGTACGGCACGCGGGTCTTCGTCAGGTATTCATCAAGCTCGTCGAAAATCAGCGTGTTGTCGCGAACGCGATTCGCGACTACGGCGATTTTCGCGTCTTTTTTGGCGATTTTCGGCACGCTTTTCAGTTCTTCGAGAAAGGTGGTAGTGGCCTGCATATCGATCGTTGAGGGCAATACCGGAACGACGATGGTTTCTGCGTGCTTGACGAGATCCGTCAGCTCCGTTCCGTGCGAACGGGCGGGCGCATCGATCACGAGGATGTCGGCAGTCCGGGGGGCGTGCCGCAAGCCATCTTCGAAGCCGGCAACGCCAGCGATGGCCGGTCTGTCGGCGGGGCGCCGGGCCAGCCAGTCCAGGCCAGATCGTTGCGGATCGTAATCCGCCAGGGCGACGGCGGCGCCCTGGGTCGCGAAGTAAGACGCAATGTTTGTGGCGAGGGTGCTCTTGCCGCAACCTCCCTTTGAATTCAGTACCATTATGTGGCGCATATCACCCCTCCAAACTAGTTTATGTAAACTACAGATGCCGCACTAAAAAGTCCATGCCAGCCCGCGCGCGACGCATAATCGACGACATGCAAATTCCCTATCGAAAAATGCACGGTACCGGCAACCGGATCCTGATTGTCGATCAGCGCATCGAAAAGCGGCCACCGCCCGGCGTCGAGAAGATACGAGAGTGGGGTAACGACCAGACCGGGCCGGGCTTTGACCAGATGATGTGGATAAACCCCGCACGCAGTGGCTCGAGCGTCGCCAGTTACCGGGTGTTCAATACCGATGGGTCCGAAGTCGAGCAATGCGGCAACGGGGTTCGTTGCGTCGCGCGGTACCTGGCCGATCTCGGTCTGCCGGAACGGGAGTTTGAGCTGCAAAGCCCTGCGGGTCTCATTAGTGCGCGCGTCTTCGATAACGGTGAAGTTGCCGTCAGCATGGGCTCCCCGGACTTCGAGCCGTCCCGAATTCCTTTCATGGCCGATTCCGTGGCGGACAAATACACGCTGGACGCCGATGGCACGTCGATCGAAATCGGCGCCGTTTCGATGGGTAACCCGCACGCCGTCATCGAGGTGGAGAGTGTAAGTATGGCGCCTGTCCAAAGCCTCGGACCGACGCTCGAGAAGCACGCGCGTTTCCCGCAAAAGTGCAATGTCGGGTTTATGCATATCCAGGGCCGGCGGGCCATTAATCTTCGCGTGTTCGAACGCGGTGTCGGCGAGACCGCGGCCTGTGGCACCGGCGCCTGTGCGGCCGTGGTTATTGGTCGGAAACGCGGCGCCCTCGACGAGGTGGTCGACGTACATCTGCCGGGTGGTAAAGTCGTGGTAAGCTGGCACGGCCCCGGAACGCCGGTCTGGCTCAGGGGTAATGCCGAGTTGATCAACGAAGGCATGCTGGAACTATAGGGACGGATAAAGCATGAGCACGCAAGCGAAAATCAGCTACGGTGGAGACGAGATTTCTGAGCAGGCCATACATGATTACCTGGCCGCACATCCTGATTTCTTCGAAAACCACGCGTCCCTCCTGACTTCCCTGCACCTGCAGCACGCCAGCGGCGATGCCATTTCGCTCGTTGAACGCCAGGTATCGGTCCTGCGCCAGAAGGACCTGAAACTCGAGAAACAACTCAAGGAATTGATCGGTCTCGCTCGAGCCAATGACCTTCTGGCAGCGAAGATTCATGAGCTGACCCTGCAATTGCTGGCGGCCGCAGACCTCAAGTCCACCATTGTTGCACTCGAAGTCGGTATGCGCAGCGGCTTCAATGTCGATCAGGCCGTCCTGGTTATTTTTGGTGACCCGGGCGCTTTTGACGACATTAACGGCGGTCGGTTTTTCCGTGTCATAGAAAAAAGCGACGAGGCCCTCAACCCATTCCGCACTTTCCTCAGCGGCAGCTCGGCACGTTGCGGCCAGATTCGGGACACCCAGATGCACTTCCTGTTCCAGGAGACCGCTGGCGAGATCGGGTCCGTTGCGCTGGTACCGCTCAGCGGCGAATCAAGCATTGGCTTTCTCGCCATTGGCAGCGCCGACGCCAATCGATTTCACCCGGGCATGAGTATCGACTTCCTGACGCGTCTTGGCGATCTCGTCGCGGGTGCCCTGAAACGATACTAGGTAGGGCCCTGGCTGTGGACGACGCAGGCTGGATCGACAAGTTCATACACCATCTGGACTACGAACGCCGTCTGTCGAAGCAAACCTCCAAGAACTACCGTCACGACCTCAAGTCCCTGCTCGCATTTTGTGAGTATTCGGGCATCGGTACCTGGGGCGAGATAGACAGCCAGCATCTTCGTGCGTTCTCCGCCGCCTGTTACCGGAAGGGGCTGAGCCCGCGGAGCATCCAGCGCCGGCTCTCCGCGTGCCGCACGTTTTTTCGATACCTGATGCGTGAAAAGCACGTCAGCAAGAATCCGGTCAATGGCGTGTCAGCGCCCAAGGGCCAGAAGCGCCTGCCTGCAAACCTCGACGCCGACCGCATGGCGCGCCTGCTCGATATCTCGGGCACGGGGCCTGTGGTTGATCGCGACCGGGCAATACTCGAGCTCTTGTATTCGTCAGGCCTGCGCCTGTCCGAACTCACGGACCTCAACTGCGGTGACGTCGACATGGACGACGCCACGGTAAGGGTGACCGGCAAGGGCAACAAGGATCGCATCGTCCCCGTCGGTCGTAAGGCGCTGCAGGCACTTCGGCAATGGAACTCAAGCCGTGTGCATCTCGCCGCAGTTGATGAGAAAGCGATGTTTGTGAGCAAGCGCGGCACACGTATCAGCACGCGTTCGGTGCAGGCGCGGGTCACCCACTGGGCGCGTCAACAGGGCATCGACACGACGGTTTACCCGCATTTGTTTCGACACTCTTTCGCCACGCATCTCCTTGAATCCAGCCATGACCTGCGCGGTGTCCAGGAGCTTTTGGGCCACTCGAACATCGCAACAACGCAGGTTTACACTCACCTTGATTTCCAGCATCTGGCCCAGATATACGACCAGACACATCCCCGCGCGCGCAAGAAAGACTAAAACCGAAACCTTCTCCCGCACGGAACCACGACAGGATTAACACCATGGAACAATTTCGAGGGACGACCATCGTCTCTGTCCGGCGGAATGGCAAGGTCGCCATCGCGGGTGACGGCCAGGTCAGCATGGGCAATACCGTCATGAAAGGGAACGCCCGCAAAGTCCGGCGGCTTGCCGGTGGCCGGGTCATTGCCGGCTTTGCCGGTGGTACAGCTGATGCATTTACCTTGTTCGAACTTTTCGAAACCAAGCTCGAGCAGTACGGAAATCTCACCCGAGCCGCGATTGAACTCGCGAAAGAATGGCGCACCGACCGTCGCCTGCGACGCCTCGAAGCCCTGCTCTGTGTCGCGGACACCGAGTCCTCGTTCATCATCTCCGGCAATGGCGACGTCATAGAGCCGGAGAATAACCTGATGGCGATCGGTTCCGGCGGGCCGTACGCTCAGGCCGCAGCACTAGCACTGCTATCCAACACCGACCTTGAGGCTGCCGACATCGTTAAGAAGGCACTGCTGATCGCGGGCGAGATATGCGTATACACCAACCAGAACATCATTATCGAAGAACTGTAGAGCACCAATGTCACAGATGACTCCCAGAGAAATAGTCCAGGAACTGGACAAACACATCGTCGGCCAGGATGAGGCAAAGCGCGCCGTCGCGATTGCGCTTCGAAACCGGTGGCGACGCGTACAGGTGGACGAGCCACTGCGTAGCGAAATCACGCCCAAGAACATATTGATGATCGGACCGACGGGCGTCGGTAAAACAGAAATTTCGCGGCGCCTCGCGAAACTGGCGCGCGCGCCCTTCATAAAGGTCGAAGCGACGAAATTCACGGAAGTCGGGTATGTCGGTCGTGAAGTCGACAGCATCGTCCGCGACCTCATGGACGTATCAATAAAGATGATTCGCGAAGAAGCCATGTCGAAAGTTCGACATCGCGCCGAGGATGCCGCGGAAGAACGTATCCTCGATGCCTTGTTGCCGCCGCCGTCTGTTGGTTTCACTTCGGACAGCAAACCTGCCGACACCGATACGCGACAGAAATTTCGGAAAATGCTGCGCGAAGGCTCGCTCGACGACAAGGAAATCGAGATCGATATCCAGGCGCTGCCGATTGGTGTCGAGATCATGGCGCCGCCCGGTATGGAGGAAATGACCAGCCAGTTGCAGGGTATGTTCCAGAATCTCGGCGGCAGGCGCAGCAAGACTCGCAAGCTTAAAGTGCAGGAAGCATTCCGCCTCCTGACCGATGAAGAAGCGGCGAAGATGCTGGATGACGAAGAACTCAAGCTGCAGGCGCTGGAGGCGGTTGAACAACACGGTATCGTGTTCCTCGACGAACTCGACAAGGTCACGCGAAGTTCAGGAACGGTCGGCGCTGACGTTTCACGCGAAGGCGTGCAACGAGACCTGCTTCCCCTGGTCGAGGGGTCCACCGTCAATACCAAGTACGGCATGGTCAAAACAGACCATGTGCTGTTCATCGCGTCCGGTGCCTTCCACACATCGAAACCGTCGGACCTGATTCCGGAGTTGCAGGGCCGTTTCCCGATCCGCGTCGAGTTGAAGTCGCTCACAACCGAGGACTTCGTGCGCATCCTTACAGAACCCGACGCGTCGCTGACCTCGCAGTACACCGCACTCCTGGGTACGGAAGACGTACAGCTGCAATTCGCCGAGAGTGGCGTACGGCGGCTCGCCGAGGTGGCGTTCCAAGTGAATGAAAACACTGAGAATATTGGCGCCCGGCGGCTGCACACGGTCATGGAAAGGCTGCTCGAAACGATCTCCTTCGAAGCCTCGGACAAGAGCGGTTCTAAGCTGACCGTGGATGCCGGGTACGTGGATGATCACCTGGCTGAGCTTGCCAAGAATGAGGATCTTAGTCGGTACATCTTGTAGGTTCGGGGTGTTCTGGAATGTAGTAGCCCCCCGTATTGAGCCCGGATGAGTTGCAGATTAGCGCCTCGAAGTGAAGCGATCTGCAACTCATCCGGGCTCACTGGCACCTGCTGGCACCGACCACAATCCGCGTTGGACCGTGCTGGCGACTCACCCAACGCACAGGTATCCTCAGCGCTATGTCCGACAACTCCACCCACTTCGGCTACAAGACCGTTCCCACGGGCGATAAAGCCAACCTCGTTCGTGATGTCTTCGATTCAGTCGCCACCCGATACGACCTCATGAACGACCTGATGTCCGCGGGGCTGCACCGGCTTTGGAAGCGTTACACGATCGACCAGGCGGCTGTGCGGCCCGGCCAGGTGGTACTGGATCTTGCGGGTGGAACAGGCGACCTCGCGCGTGAGTTCGCGCGCAAAGTCGGCAAGGACGGTCACGTCATACTCGCGGACATCAACGCCGCGATGTTGCAGCAGGGCCGTCGCCGGCTGGTTGATGCCGGTATCGCCGGGAACGTCACTATCGCCCAGGTCGATGCGCAGGCATTGCCATTCGAGGATTCCACTTTCGATTGCATCACGATGGCGTTCGGCTTGCGTAACGTCACGGACAAGGAAGCGGCGCTCGCGTCGATGTTGCGTGTGCTGAAACCAGGCGGCAAAGCTATGATCCTGGAGTTCTCGTCACCCAACAAGGCGATCAAACCCGCCTACGATATTTACTCTTTCAAAGTTCTGCCAACACTCGGAAAGCTCGTCGCCGGAGATGCGGACAGTTACCAGTATCTGGCCGAATCGATCCGCATGCATCCGGACCAGGAGACGCTCAAGTCCATGATGGAATCTGCCGGTTTCGAACGTTGCCGTTATCACAACCTGGCCGCCGGAATCGTCGCATTGCATATCGGCTACCGGATCTGAAGACATGGATGTTCTCGAAATGGCATTGCGGCCGGTCGCAAAAGTCCTGAGTCGGAACATCGCCGAGTCAACGCCTGCCCGTGATCTTTGTGAGCAGCTCTCGGGCACCGTCGTCGCAATTCGCGTTCGAAATACGGCGCTCGCCGCCTATATTATCGTCGTTGATGATGCGCTCGACATGGTCAGCACTACATCGCAGGAGCCGGACGTTGTCATTACCGGATCCTTGCTAACGCTGGCCGGCATGGCCGGAAGTTCAGGCGAAGCCGCTATCCGCGACGGCTCCCTGGATCTCACCGGTGACGCAATCCTCGCCGGTCAATTCCAGCGCTTGCTGTTACTGGCTCGGCCGGACGCAGAAGAGGAGCTGTCGGGCCTGGTTGGTGATATTGCCGCTCACAGGCTCGGTGAATTTGCCCGCGGCCTGGGACGATGGAGTCGTGCAGCACGATCGACCATGGGCGCCAACATTCGTGAGTACCTGCAGGAAGAAAGCCGGGATACGCCCAGCCGGTACGAGGTCGAAAAGTTTGGCGCGGCGGTTAACACGCTTCGCGACGATGTCGAGCGCATCGAGGCCCGACTGAATCGACTGCAACGCGGTACCTGACATGGCGAGCCGTAGCACTATTTTCCGCATGATCGCGATTCAGCGCGTCCTGGTTAAGTACGGGCTCGACGACGTCATCAAGCAAACGCATCTGTTGCGACCATTGCGATTCATTTTCTACCTCGCACCACGGCGACGCGACAGCACAGCGCCACTGGGCGAACGGATCCGGCTCGCGCTGGAGGAGCTGGGCCCGATATTCGTTAAATTCGGCCAGGCCATTTCCACGCGGCGCGATTTGCTGCCGACGGATATCGCTGACGAACTGGCGAAGCTGCAGGACGCTGTTCCACCCTTTCCCGCTGCTACCGCCGTCGCCATCATAGAAGACGCCTACGGCGAATCAGTCGACGAGGTTTTTGAGCGCTTCGACAAAGAGCCACTCGCTGCTGCATCCATCGCCCAGGTGCACACGGCGAAACTGACATCCGGGCATGAGGTCATCGTCAAGATTCTGCGCCCCGGCGTGCAGGCGCAAATTGAAGGCGATCTCGCGGTGCTTCGCGTATTGGCCGGTCTGGCCGACCGCTACTGGCAGCACGGCAAACGTCTGCGACCGCTCGAAGTGGTTGACGAGTATGAACATACGATACTTGACGAGCTTGACCTGATGCGTGAAGCCGCCAACACAGCGCAACTGAAGAGGAACTTCCAGGGCTCCGACATGCTGTACGTGCCGGATGTGTACTGGGACTATTGCCGCCCCGAAGTGCTCGTGCAGGAGCGCATTTACGGCACCCCGATCAGCGACATTGAAACGCTGCGGAAGGCGGGCACCAACATCCAGGTGCTGGCCGAAAACGGTGTCGAAATATTTTTCACGCAGGTGTTCCGGCACAACTTTTTTCACGCCGACATGCATCCCGGCAATATTTTCGTCATCACGACGGATCCGGACAGACCTAAATACGCAGCCGTCGACTTCGGCATCGTTGGCACGCTGAGCCCAGAAGATCAGCGCTATCTCGCACAAAACTTCCTGGCCTTTTTCGATCGCGACTACCATCGGATTGCGAAACTGCATCTCGACAGCGGCTGGGTTCCGGCGGGTACACGGGTCGATCAGCTTGAGACGGCTATCCGCACTGTTTGCGAGCCGATTTTCAACAAGCCGCTCTCGGAAATATCCTTCGCACAGGTATTGATGCGCCTGTTCCGCGTCGCGCAACGATTCGACGTCGAGATACAGCCGCAGATGATTCTGTTGCACAAGACGCTGTTCAATATCGAGGGCCTGGGCCGGCAACTGTATCCGCAGCTCGACCTTTGGAAGACCGCGCACCCTGTTCTGAAGCGCTGGATGGACGAGCAGATTGGCGCGCGCTCGATGCTCAAGGATCTGCGCGACAACCTGCCGCAGCTGCGCGACGCATTACGCGAACTTCCTGCGATCCTCCAGGATCTCGGCGAGCAGGCGGCCGAAGGCCGGCTAAACGTCGGGCTCAAGTCGCAAGAGCTGCAGCAAATTCAGAAACAGCTGGCCGTGCAACAACGGCAACGCTACTGGTTAACGATCGCGGCAACCGCGATTATTACCGGCGCGCTATTGCTGACGTCCGGCTCGATGCCGGAACTCGCATGGCCCTTGCTCGCGGCCGGCGCTGTCGCGGCATTTGCCGCTCGCCCTTAAGGTTTCTTAAGCAGCTCCAGCGCACTCAGAGTCATCGCCTCAACCCCTTTCCTGATTGCGGGCTCCGGGACAATCTTGAATAGCGGTGAATGATGACCCGCCCAGGTGCCCGCCTCGAGGTCTTCCGGCGGTGTGCCGCCGACTTCAAAGTAGACGCTGGGTATGGGTGGATCGACGTTGACGAGGTCGGGGAAGTCCTCCGCGCCCATATCAGTCTGGCGCCAGTCCACGAACGCGTCCGCACCCATGCCGCCCAGCATCGCCTCGCGGACTCGCCGCGCTAGCGCTGCATCGTTGGTTGTCGTCGGCGCCCCTTCAGACAACACTTCCACGATCGGTAACAGGTCGTCCGGAACACCGGCGGCTCGTGCCGTATTCTCAGCAACGCGCTTGATACTGTCGAGCAGCTGGTAACGCGTCTTTTCCGTGTTTGCTCGCACCGTAATATCCAGACGAGCGTTGTCGGCGATTACGTTGGGCGCCGAGCCACCACGAAACGCGCCAACTGTGATCAGCGCGGGCTCAATCGGGGAAACCTCGCGCGTGACGATACCCTGCAGTGCGACAACGATCAGCGACCCTATGTACACCGGGTCTCTTCCGAGCTGCGGCGATGCTCCGTGAGTTGCGACTCCGCGAACCGTGATCTTCACCGAGTCGGCGCTGGAGTACATAAGACCATCGCTGAAGGCGATTTTCCCGGCAGGGTACTTCGCTATTACATGCAGGGCCAGAGCGAAGTCGGGACGTCCAACCTGCCCGTAGATGTCATCGGCAACCATGCCCAGTGCGCCGCCGCCCGCTTCCTCCGCCGGCTGCGCGACCAGCATCAGCGTGCCGCTCCACTCGTCCTTCAGTTCAACCATGCGCCGGGCGACACCAATCAGCGTGGTCATGTGCATATCGTGCCCACAGGCGTGCATGACCGGCATTTCCATGCCTTCGAGATTGACCTGCGTGGCCTTGGAGGAATAATCCAGCCCGCTCTTTTCCTGCACGGGAAGTCCGTCCATGTCGGCACGGATCATGAGCGTCGGTCCTCTGCCGTTACGCATTAGACCCACAAGACCGGTCTTGCCGATATTTCGGGTGACCTCGAACCCCAGTGCCGACATTTCCTCTGCCATGCGGTCGGATGTCTTGAATTCCTGCAGGGACAATTCGGGATTGAGGTGCAGGTGTTTGAATAACCCATCGAGATACGGATAGTCGGATGCGATGGCATCTTCCAGCGGCGATGCATATGCACCAGCCTGCAGTGCCAATGCGGCTACAACCAGAATAGTTTTCGTCGATCTCATTTAGTGTCCCCAATTGTCAAAACGAATCCGATCTCGCGACCGGTATCCGATACATCGAATATTTTGTAGCCGATTTTCGCCAATCCTTTGATCGCGGCAGCCGTGCGTTCCTTGCCAATGCCGGGAAAACGATGGTGGAACTCAACCAGCAACTGCTCAGGCGGATGCGATGCGTGTTTCAGCCCGTCGAGAATACCGTATTCCGCCCCTTCTACATCCATTTTCAGCAAGTCGACTTTATCGTGGCCCAGCTTTTCCATGATCGTACGCACGGTGTAGGCCGGAGCGTCGATAAAGTCACTCGAATCGCCCGCCTCGTTTTCAGCCGTCCACATAACTTTGGCCTTTTTTCCGCGCTTGCTGACGCGTCGATAAAGGCGCAGCGAACCATCCTCACCCGAGGCAGCCCAGGGTTTGAATTCAAACCCGGGAGGTAACTCCCGACCCTCGACCCATTCCTTTGCGTACGGCGTTGGATCAAACGCATAAACCCTGGCTCCGAATTTCTCGATTACGCCGAGGTCAAAATCGATGTTGTCGCCGACGCCCAGCGAGTAGACAACTGAACTCGAACTCAGTCGATCGACAATGTAGGTCCACTCCGCTGTCTTTTGGGTTGCATGGACCACTTCCGGTTTTAACCAGAGCTCCTTGCCGCTGATTCGCTTCAGAAATCGTTTCGCGGGCCAGAACCACGGCTGCCGCTTCATCCATCCCGACGTTCTCATACATCACTCCGTGCTGTTGCCGACACGATAAGCCAAAGGACCGAGTTGTGCGAGCGCCGAAGGGGTCTCGCGGGCAAACTTCGACCGGCAAAACCATCCGCTTACCATTTGTACAATTCCTGCCGCTTGCGTAATCTGCCAGCGATGACAAGCCCGAGCTACCGGTGGCCAACCGTTCCGCTTTCTATCGCAGGTGTGATCCTGACGGTTTGCTCGATCATTCTGCTGCTTGACCTCAAGATCGAGGCCGACGTGTACGGACTTCTCGGTCAGCAAGATGAAGTCGTGCAGCGATTCGATCGGCTGTCTGAGCAAACTCCGGGACTCGATGAGCTGCTCATCGTTTGTGACCTGGGATTTCTGCTGGATCGCCCGACGATTGAGCGGATCAGCGGCATTGCTGGCATCACCGAGCACACACGCTCCTACCTCGACGAGGGCAAATCACCTGTTTACGGTTTCTCCCTGGGCGTGGATGCTGCGGACTGGCGTGAAACGAAACCTGTTATTGAAAGCACCAATGCGATCCTGCACGAAGCGACTGCGAATTGCGGACTGACGGGTACGCCCGCGGTCGTCTACGAACTGCAGAGCCGGGTCGATCACGACCTGCGCGTTGCTATCGCGCTTGCCGTCATTCTTGTCAGCCTGATGTTTGGATTCGTGTATCGCATCGGCCTGCTGGCCCTTTTTATGATGATCCCGGTGGGGCTGGGAATTGCGTGGGGACTCGCCGCCTATAGCCTGATCCGCAGCGAACTCACGCTGCTCGCCGCCACGGTTCCGACTTTGTTGATCGGTGTGGGCGTCGACCACTGCATACACATGATCCAGTCCTGCCGATACGCGATGTCTCACGATCGACTGCCGCGCGAACAGGCGGTCACGGTTGCCTGGCATCGAATACTGCGTCCCATCACGCTCGCCAGCCTGACCACTGCTGTGACGTTTATCGCACTGACCCGCGCCGATTTGAGTGGCTTTGTCGATCTCGGCTGGTCCGGTGCACTGGTTACCCTGGGCGTTTACATAGCCTGTATGGCCCTGTTGCCGGTCGTGCTGCTGTATTGCCCCGAGCGCTGGCTGGAGCGCAATGTGGTTTTTGATGTGCCGGTCCGGCACCTGGCTCCAAGAATTGAGCGCAGAGGACCGTTACTCGTCACCGTATTTGTTGCACTCGGCCTGCTCGCATCGGTGAGCGCGAGCAAGCTGGAAATGTTGAGTGACAATCACAAACTGGAGACCACCGGGCTTCCATCGCGTGATCTCCAGGACCGGATTTCGACGGAGCATGAACTCAGCACGTCACCGTTGTTGGTGCTGTTTGCAAATCCCGATGACAGCTATGAGTTGCTCGCGGCTGATGAAAGACCGCGCGAAATCAACTCCATTATGGCGGTCGCCGGCGTCGACGGGTTGTTGCAGGTACATCCGGTCGGGAACCCGTTCATTCGCGCTGAGTACGACCAGACACTCAAGGCTATTGAGCAGTGGATCAATGACGTTGGGCTTGGCGAATGGAAGATCAGCGGGGCGCCGTCGCTGAATTCCAGGATCGACGAACTGCTGGCTGCGGACGTATCGAGAGTGTTGCCCCTGGCTGCCGTTGCGATATTCATGGTACTCGTGATTGGTACACGCAGCCTGTTGCTGCCCGTCATTATATTGGCGCCCTTGTTCCTGGCACTGCTGTGGCTGGCCGGGCTTATGAGTTACTTCGGAATAGCGGTGTCGGCGGTAACGGTTGCCATTGCACCGCTCGTGCTCGGTATTGGTGTCGATGGCGGCGTACATTTTATTTCTTCGTGGCGACGCCACGAGGGTGAGCTCGAAGAAGTCTTCGCTGAAACAGGTCTCGCGATCATTGTTACAGTGACTACCTCGGTTGCGGCTTTCGGTACGTTCGTCGTATCGGATAGCCCTTCGCTGATCCGGTTCGGTTCACAGGCGTCACTCGCACTGATTGCCTGTCTCGCGATTACGCTCGGCATGTTGCCGACGATTGCCAGGCGCTGGGTGCCCGTAAAGCGCTCGGCAAAGGAGTCCTGACGCAAAATGAAGTATGTAGCTCGATGTATTCTTTGGTTGGGCGGCTGGACGATGGTCAGCGGCGTTCCCGACGAGCCCCGGGCCGTCCTGATCGCGGCGCCGCATACCTCGAACTGGGATGGATTCTGGGCTTTGGCCTTCAAGGTTGCGGTCGGCTTTGAGGTTCGATTCTTCGCCAAGCACACCGTGTTCTGGTTTCCGCTCGGCATGATAATGCGCAAGCTGGGCGGCATTCCACTGGATCGCAAACGGGCGACGTCGGCCGTTAAGTTGGCTGTGGCGCTATTCAATGAGAACGAAAATTTTTACTTTGGACTCGCGCCTGAAGGAACGCGCGCGCTACGCGATGGATGGAAGACCGGCTTTTACCGCATTGCGACAGAGGCCAAAGTGCCCGTCCTGCTGGGCTACCTCGATTATTCAACCCGGCGTATCGGCATTGGCGGGCGGCTGGATCCCAGCGGCGATATCGAGGCGGACCTCAAGATCTGTGCTGATTTTTATGCGCCCATTAAGGGACGGTGGCCGGAACGAACCAGCCCGGTTCGATTTAGCAAATAAAAAGGCCGCCCTCGTCAGACGAGGGCGGCCTCGGCTTTACCGTAGTAGCGCGATATTATCGGCGGTAATTCACTTCCACGCCGTAAACCGCACCCTGCTGCATTGGGCCAGCGGTGAAGATTCCGGAAATGGATGTCAGGTTGCCCCAGTTGGCTTCATCCTCGATATTCTTGCCGTACAGCGAGATCTGCCATGCATCGTTCGGCAGGAACCAGTTCGCGCTCACGTTCAACCGCGTCTGATCCGAAAAGATCTCCGTATTCGAATCGTTGTACGGATGTGCTTCGCGGAAGCTGTAGTTAGTCGCCAGGTTGATCAATCCCGCACTCGTCAGCGGAATATCCCATGACAAACCAACACTGTAGTTTGTCGGCGCAAGACGTGGCAGGTCCGGCCCGAGGAAAGCAACGAAATCCGGGTTCACGCTGTCGTATTCGCCGTGCTGGTAGCCATAGGAGGCGCTGAATGAAATGTTGTCGGTCACCATGCCGACGAAATCGAGTTCAAAGCCCCAGATTGTGACATCGCCAGCATTGATGGTTCCTTGCAGAACCACAACGTCGGGATCACCCAGGTTAAGTTCGCGCTGCATGTCCTCAATTTCGTTGCTGAACACCGCTGCATTCACACGGACGCGTCCATCACGGAACTCAGACTTGTAGCCGATTTCGATCGTCGTGTTTCGCTCTTCCTTGGTCGGGCCCGGCGGAATGACAGTCGGCTTGGCATTGCGGAAATTGAAACCACCGGAACGATAACCCTGCGCCCAGAAACTGTAGATCTGCGCGGTATCGTTCAACTGCCACTGGAAACCAATCTTCGGCGTCACGTAGGTCCAGTCGCCATTGAGGTCATCGAAGTTGCAGTCGTAGTTGACGACGTCGGCACAACCGCCGCCGACACCGCTGATAATTCGTGCCGACTTGGATTCATCCGTGTATCGAAAACCAATGGACATGATGAAGTCGTCGGTCACCCGGAAGTCGTTATTCCAGAACACGCCGACGTTCTTATCATCCATGTCGCCACCGAGTGCTCGTCTCAGAGCGCTGCCCTGAATGTAGCGACCTTCCCGGTAGTTAATGTCCTGTGTGAAGTAGTACAGGCCGAATGTCGTATCCCAGCCGTCCACGACTTGTCCCGCCCAGCGAAGTTCGTTGCTCCACTGCATCTGTCCCGTGTTCCCTACAGCCATAAACAACGGGAAGTAGGTGCCATCGATGTCGGTCGCCGAATCAGCAACCACCCTCCGGTAACCGGCAACGTTGGTCAAAGTGCCGTTGCCAACGCCATCGATATTGATCTCCAGAGATACCTGCGACCACGTCATGTCGGTAAAACCAACTTCGTCAGCCGAGGTTGTGAAATCCGGCAGTACCCCTGCGCGTTGCTGGGTCACGCTCGTCCAGATCGCACCATCGCCTTTCGATTCGCCCACTTCGGTAATTAAGGTGATATCGGCATAATCGGTGGGCGTCCAGACCAGCGTCGGGCGCACGAGTTTCGTCGTCATCGCGCCGACCTCTGTATCACTGCTTGCCGGATTGATGTAGACCGACTGCGTCGGATAGGGCGCCGGAGCGATCGGGAACGGTCCGACCTGCGGACCCGTAAACGTCTGGTTCACATTCTCGTAATAGCCCGGGTCATCGTCATAATAAACGGCGATTTTTCCGGCGAGCTTATCCTGGATCAGCGAGCCTTCGATTGCAGCCGCGACGTTATAACGATTGTCATCGGTTACGCCAAGGCGGACGCGAGCACCGGACTCACCGTCGGGACGCGCATTGCGAAGCACGACAGCACCGCCGGTCACGTCACGACCGAACAGCAATCCCTGCGGCCCGCGCAATACTTCAACGGACTCAAGGTCGAACGTGTCAACTACGACGCCGTAGGTCGTACCCATGTACACGCCATCAACAAACACACCAACCGTCGGGTCAACTGACGGAATAGAGCTGTTGATGCCCTGACCGCGAATCGAGAAATTCTGCACGCCTGGGAATGTGCCAACGGCCTCCAGCTGCACGTTCGGCATCAGGTAACTCAGGTCGTCGATCTTCTTGACGAAAAGCGCGTCCAGTTGAATGGCACCATACGCGCTGACGGCGATAGGAACATCCTGGACTTTTTCCGCTTCACTGCGCTTGCGCGCAGTCGTCACGATCTCCTCAAGCAATGCACCCGCCGCACCTTCCTGCGCAACAGCGCTCGTCGGTAGTGCAAAAACAACAACAGCTGCCGATACCACCGCCGCTGCCGTCGTTCCAATCTTGAACCTGGCGCTCAAGTCTTTGAAATATAGTAGTTTAGTCACAATAATCCCCCTCGCTTTTCTCGGACAGCCGTTGAGCATACTGTTGTACGCGTGCCAATACTATACATCCGCTTGGGCTGCACAGAAAACCGTAATTTCCACTATCTAAAGGCGCTCCTCGCAGCGTGTCTTAAGGCAAAACCCCCTGCAGCCGGCCGCGATCTTCTTTACTATTCGCCGCCTTATGCAAAACGAAAAAGTCCACTTGCGGCCGATCCGCAGCTTTGTCCGCCGCGCCGGTCGCATAACCCCTTCCCAGCGCCAGGCGCTTTCGGAGTTGTGGCCGACGATGGGGCTTGAATGCGCGGACGAAGTCTTTGATTTCAAGACGATATTCGGACGAGCTTCGCCTGTCGTGCTTGAAATCGGTTTCGGCGACGGTGAGGCCCTGGTCCAGCAAGCTGCCGAAAATCCGGATAAGGATTATTTGGGAATTGAGGTCCACGAGCCGGGTGTCGGCCATTGTCTGCTCAAGGCTCGAGATGCCGGCGTCGGCAACCTGCGCCTGGTAATGCACGACGCTGTCGACGTGCTCACGCACCAGGTTCCATCCGCCTCTTTGTCCCGGGTCAATCTCTACTTCCCCGACCCCTGGCCAAAGAAACGACATCACAAACGCCGCATCATCCAGGGCGGATTCCTCTCTATGATCGCGGATCGCCTGGCGGTGGGCGGTACTTTAAATGTCGCCACAGACTGGGCAGATTACGCCGCGCATATCGATGATGTGTTTACCGACCTCGAATACTTTACTTGCACCGAGCGTCGCGAGCACCAGGGCGATCGCCCCCTGGACAGACCTCAAACCAAGTTCGAGCGACGCGGACTCAAAAGAG